>Ga0315274_10013775_pt1 | contig 11505 bp, 13 predicted proteins | sample YL17G02_20_MG_FD_203700 | JGI IMG/M metagenome (GOLD analysis project Ga0315274, IMG submission 203700) | Sediment microbial communities from Yellowstone Lake, YNP, Wyoming, USA - YL17G02_20 | ecosystem: Environmental > Aquatic > Freshwater > Lake > Sediment | place: USA: Wyoming | collected...
AGAGGAAGCAAAGTGTTGATCGGGGGGGTTCACGGGTCAACGTTTCCTCGAGTCTCTGGGTGGCCGCCTCATCGTTTGTTATAAAACTGTATGCTGGCCAGGGGCCAGTGCACAGGAAACGCAGGTGTGAGTAGGCCAGGCACAGACTTTCCACCTCTTGACGAAAATCTGTCACCCGCTCCCGCGGCACCAGGTAAGCTGCCTTTAGAAGGAGATGTGAAGTGACCAGGCTCTGTTGGGTGCTCTCGTCAGCCAGGCGATCCAGGTGAGCGTGGATGTCGGCAGCTAACGTCTCTGCCCGTTGGCGCCTGACCTGAGCCTGTCGCTCCGCCTCCAATCGTGCCAGCATATAAGCATGACCACTGATGGCTGATGGCTGATGGCTGATGGCCGATGGCTGCGATTCGCTATCCTTCATCCTTCGCTGCTCAGGACAGGTCTGCCATTTGCCATTTGCCATTTGCCATTCGCCATCCCCCAGCACTTGCACACTCAGCTCCACCCGACCGGAAACCCGCCTCAAGTCGGTGACAAAGCCTGTGTAACGGGTTGCAAGTATCGCTTGCAGCGCGGCTTCATCGGCGAGCACAGCACCAAAGATCACCGGCAAGACAGCGCGGGTGCCCATCAAGGCCTCCACGATGGTCTCGTGCCGCCATAGGTTAGATTCCGTCGCTGGTGGGACGGAAGCGTTGTCTGGTGCAGCGAGCCGGCTGGCTACGGCGGCTATGTCGCGGTAAACCAGGCTCAAAAGGACCGCCTCCCCCAGTCCCGGCAGGACAGGCAAGGGCACCTCTGGCCGATCGGTGATGGCGTATAAATACATCACGGCTCAGTTTCCTCGTCGGGTGGGCGCGCTGACTCGACCAGGGTGGCTATGGCTGCGTGCCTGCGCATATCTTCGGCCTTCTCCACCGATGTCAGAAGCACTTTCAGGCCTACGTAGACTAAATCCACATCGGCTACAGAGATGGTAATATCACCCCACAGGATAACGCCCTTGTTGAGGATGCGATCCAGCAGATCCAGCAAGACGATCTGTTTTTCTCTTGCCACCGGCGCAGTCACTCTTTCATTCATCGGCAGCGGTCTCCTCAAAACCGATGGTTACGAAGTTGTAAAGCGGCCAGGGGCCACTCAGCTCATAGCCGAACCCAAAAGTGCCGTACTCCTTCTCCAGGCTAGCTAACTCGGCCCGCAAAGCTGCCCATTGCCCTTCGGCAACCAGGTAAGCTCCGTTAAGCACCATCTCCTCTTTCCGACCGGTCATCTCTTTGCTGTGCAGGGAATTAACACGAGTGTCTTCGGTGTGGCCAGCCAGGCGGTCATGGCTGTGCTGTGCAATCTCGTCGCAAATCCGCTCCATCTCTTCGGCAATGACCTGCTCCAATTTCTTCTTCAAAAAGTACGCCACACCTCTTGATTCCTGTGCCACCTTCGCTTTGAGTTCTTTTACCCTGTCGCTGGTCTCTTCAACTTTCCTAGTCAATCTCTCTACATTATAGTAAACCTTGACTGCCCACTCCTGCCTGCCTTCTAATCGCGCCAGGCCGTCCAGTAAATCATTGTAATGTTGGGCCAGCACCTCTCGCACGCGGCTCTCGCTTTGGTATATCGTGCAGAACCGCATGGGGATGAGAGTATGGCCGACCATCACGGACTCCAGGGTAGTTTCGTGGGCGCGCACCTTCGCTTCTAACCATTGGATGTCGTTCAGGTTAGCCTCCAATTGCTCCTGACCAAACTCTTGCAGTGATACCATGCTCACGACTGCCTGGATAGCTTGATAGGGCAGGGCGTAGACGGGATAAGCAGGGTCAATGCCTTCATTGGGCAGCCCATCGATAGGCTGACCGCTGTCGCCCTGCACGATGCCGTAGACATAGTAGCCGTGGCCATCTACGCCACTGTGCCTGAGGGGAGCTGCTTCTTTTCCAGAGAGTTGCCGCGATGTTTTTTCGCGGCTGGCGACAGGTTTCCGCATCTCACTCAGAAGCTTATCATTCTTAGCGATTTTCCTCCTCAGGGTTTCAATTTCTCGTATTTTCTCATCCATTGCGTTCTCCACCAAAGATTGTTTCAGCTACTTCAGACAACCCAGCGATGCCCTGTATCTCGTGAGCAAAGAGCGGTACCTGAATCAGGCTGGGGGCGAGGGTGTCTATCTCCGCCAGGTAGGGTTGTTGATCATGGCGAACGGTGCCGCAAAACGTACACTCACTGTCCGGTACCACCATGTTTACCACCACCCACCGGCACGTGACGGAGAGTTCGGCCAGGCGGTTTAAAAGATGACTGGTTTCGAAGACAGCCATAGCTTCAGGGATCGTCACAGTCACGAACTGGCAGCGTTCGGGGGCAACGAGTAATTTCTGTACATGCCGTAATTGTTTCGACCGTTGACGAAGTAACTCGCCCACCCGCGTCAATTGTACGACACCCTGATACTTCAAGAGCAGCTTGAAGAAAGTGACGAACCATTTCCGCATCATCCCCGGCATTTCCAGGAAGCGCAAGGCGTGACCGGTGGGGGCTAGATCGAGAACATAGCGGTCGAACTGCCCGGCATCGATAAAGTCCATGATTTTCATCAACGCCATCAATTCGTCCAGGCCGGGTGGGGTGAGAGAAATCAGTTCCTCCATGACTTGGCGGTCAAATTTGATATTGACGGAACCGGAAAGAAAAGCATCAAAAATCTCGTCGACTTCGGCGACGTATTCTCGTTTCAGTTCCTCCTGCAAGTCGGCGGCGTCCATCTCTAGAGCAAAGAGTTGAAGAACGCCGTTAACGGGTGTGATTCGGTTGCCAATCTCCTGGTCGAGGCTGTCGGAGAGTGAGTGGGCCGGGTCGGTGGAAAACAATAGGGTTTTTGCAGACGACGGTTTATCCTGGCTGCGCGCCAGGTGAAGAGCAGTGGCAGAGGCGATGGTGGTCTTACCCACCCCGCCTTTGCCACCGAAGAGAAGGAGTTGTGCTTGTGTCAGGGAGCTTATCCCTACTCCACGCTGTTTCTCCAATTTTTTCACCTGGGAGATAAAAATTGAGGGAAGAGGTGCCGGAGATTCTCCCAGCATGACCCGGATCATTCCTCTCAGGGTTTCCTGACCGCGCACCTGGTGTGGCATCAACGGCAGCTTGAGCAGGTTCCAAGCCGAGAAACGCTCCTGGATTTCCTCCAGGGCGCGTGCTTGTCCAACGTGGCGCGCTTCGCAGAAGGGGCACTCGCTACGCACCACAACCCGGTTAACGACCACAGTGCGGACACAGATGTGGAGGTCTCTTAGACTATCCAGTAACCTGGCCGTTTCAGCGATACTCATGGCCTCTGGGATGGTAACCGGCACAAACTCGGTGGCGCTCTCGTTGCACAGGAGGGCGCGCAGGCGGTTCAGGGCAGCCGACATATGCTCCAGAAAGGCGTCGGTTTCATCGGGGCGGTAGCGGTGGCGGCCGATGACCGCGACCATGTAGCGGTGCTTCTCCAGCATCTGGTTCAGGACGCGGATCCAGTCCTCCATCAGTTGTGGCAAAGCCAGGAGTCGCAGGGTATGCCCCGTGGGAGCCGTGTCCAGGATGACCAGATCGTACCGTCCCTCTCTGACGATGTCGGCCACCTCGATGACAGCCATCAGCTCATCCAGGCCAGGCAGGGAGAGATTGAAGAATTCAGCAATGTCTTCCTGATCGAAGTAGGTGCCGCGGTCGGCGATGGTCTTGAGCGTCTCTCCGTGTTCTCGCTTGAATTCCTCCAGCCGCCGTGCGGCGTTTATTTCCATGGCGAAGAGGTTGGACACGCCGACGATGGGTGTAAGTTCGTCACCGATGGGCTGGTTAAAGCTGTCGGCGAGGGAGTGAGCTGGGTCGGTGGAGATGACCAGAATTTTCCGCTCTGATTTATGGCTGGCCCAATGTAAGGCAGTCGCGGCGGCCAGAGTGGTCTTGCCCACGCCCCCCTTGCCGCCGAAGAGAAGGAGCTTCAGGCTTTCATTGTTCAAAAAGGACAGTCCTTGCCCTGCCATGTTGCGGACCTCCTACGTCACTATCTCTTGTCGTCGGATGGCAATCAGCAGTGTCTGCTCCACCGCCTTCTGGCTGAAATCGAGCCGGGGTGCTAAGGAGTTGGAGGACAGAGGTGCTCTCCTGTGCTCCTCTGCCCCTCTGCCCCTCTGCACATTCTCGGCGTAGGCGGTGAGGAGCTCATAAGCCTGGGTCAGCTCGGCCATGCGGGCCTCCGCCTGCGGGTCATCCGGGTTGTGATCGGGATGCAACTGGCTGGCGAGCCAGCGATAGGCTTGCTTGATCTCGCCGGGAGCGACAGTCTCTTCCAAACCCAGGCACCGCCGGGCCTCGTCCACTGTCTCAAAGGAGGGCACCTGTACCTCCACCGTAGAAAAACTATAGGGTGGCAGAGGTCCCACACAGCGGAAGTGTAAGGGCATATTCCCGAACGCCGGCCGCTTGCCCTCCTCGAATTCAGAATCCAGCGCCTCCAGGCGACGCTCCAACGCCTGGAGGCCAGCCTCATCCACCAACAAAGCCACATTCGCCACCATGCTATCATCCATAAGGGGGTTGAGCACCATATCCAGGGACACCTCCCGTAAGGCTGATATTAAGAAAGTCCGCAGGGGAGTGCGGCGGCATTCCAGGGAGTCATGCACTAGCCGGCCGATGGCGACCCGCTCGTTTACGGTCTCTTCGAAGGGTTGGTCAGCCACCAGGTTTTTGAGTCGGACAACCGGCTCCTCCTGACTGATCTCCTGAAAAATCGGCTGAGGGTTCCACAAGACGACCACTTCCATCTGCACCCGGAAGGCTAAACGATGCAAAGCAGATTGGAAAAGGGCTTTGCCCTGCGCCAGGAGGCGGCGTACCTGTGTTTCGTCGGTCAGGACAGTGCCAAATTTTGCTGGCAGGATAGGGAAATCCTGCATGACGGTTTCGACGACGCGCTGATGCGCCACCAGGTAGTGGGCAGCTTCGTTCCTCTTCAGGTTACGGTAATCCGGCAAGGGGCCGGCACTGACCACCGCGGCCAGGGCTTGCCTTGAGTTGTCACCCTTAGCCTGTCGAAGAGCTTGCCCTGAGCCTGCCGAAGGGGCTGTCGGGGGATCATCGTGAGGGATGGAGTACACCTCATCGTGGTCTTCGTCCGCTCCCGTCACGTCAAAGATGATTTGCTCTCTGGTGGGGATAATGCCATAAAGATATATTCCGAGTGAGTTTGGTGTAACCATGGTCAAGCCTGCCTCTCTCTGTTGACTAACGCTTTCTCGAAATGCCGGGCAGCGATCTTGAACAGGGGTGCGGGGATGGTTTCGGCGCTCTCATGCTCTTCCAAATACTCGCGGATAGCCAGCAGCGCCGCCCGATGGCAGAGGCCCTCCAGGTCAGCGCCGGCCCATCCCTCGGTCTCGGCGGCCAGGGCCTCCAGGTTCACAGCCTGTCCTGTCGAAGGATCGTCGGCCAGAGGCATGTTGCGTGTGTGAACGTGCAAAATAGCCAGACGCGCCTCCCGGTCGGGCAAGGGCAGCTCGACCAGGAAATCGAAACGCCCCGGTCGCAGCAAGGCTGGATCCACCCGATCCAAGCGATTGGTGGCGGCCAGCACCACCACACCCTTGAGCTCTTCGATCCCGTCCAGCTCGGTCAGCAGCTGACTGATCACCCGTTCGGTGACCTGTGTGTCGCCGCCACCCCGGCGAGGGGCCAGGGCCTCGATCTCGTCGAAAAATACAACGCAAGGAGCTGCCTGGCGGGCTTTGCGAAAGACTTCGCGTATACCGCGCTCCGATTCGCCGACCCACATGCTGAATAGCTGCGGCCCCTTGACGCTGATGAAGTTCGCCTGGCTCTGGTTGGCCAGGGCTTTGGCCAGCAGGGTTTTGCCGGTGCCAGGGGGCCCGTACAGTAGAATGCCCTTGGGCGGGCGCACCCCGGCCTGCGCGAAGAGTGGGCCATGGAGCAGCGGCCACTCCACCGCCTCGATTAACAGCCGCTTGACCTCCGCCAGGCCGCCCACATCCTCCCAGCCGACATCCGGGATCTCGGTGAAGACCTCACGGATGGCGGAGGGTTCCACTTCAGCCAGGGCCGTCTGAAAATCAGATGAGGTGACCTCCAGGGCCATGAGTTGCTCGTAGGGGATCTGTGCCTGGGCAAAGTCAATATCGGGCAACAGCCGGCGCAGGGCGCTCATGGCCGCCTCGCGGTTGAGCGCCTCCAGATCGGCGCCCACAAAACCGTGGGTGATGGCTGCCAGCCGATCCAGGTCCACGTCTTTTGCCAGAGGCATACCGCGCGAGTGGATTTCGATGATTTCACGCCGGCCATCGCGGTCCGGGACACCGATGACGATCTCGCGGTCGAAGCGGCCCGGGCGGCGCAGGGCCGGGTCGAGGGTGTTGGGGATGTTGGTGGCGGCGATCACTATCACGTTGCCGCGCGATTCCAGGCCGTCCATCAGGGCCAGGAGCTGGGCGACGATGCGGCGTTCCACCTGTTTCTCGCCGCTCATTTCCTCCCGCTTGGGGGCGATGGCGTCAATCTCGTCAATGAAGATAATGGCGGGAGCATGACGGCGGGCGTCATCGAAGAAATTCCTCAGGTTCGCCTCGGAGGCCCCATACCACTTGTCAATAATTTCCGGGCCGTTGATATGTATGAAGTAAGCGCTGGTCTCGTGGGCGACGGCGCGGGCAATGAGGGTCTTGCCGCAGCCGGGCGGCCCATGCAGCAGCACTCCCTTGGGCGGTTCGATGCCCAGCTTCTCGAAGATCTCCGGGTAACGCAGCGGCAGCTCGATCATCTCGCGGAGGCGGCGGATCACGCGGCGCAGGCCGCCGATGTCCTCGTAGGTGATCGCGCCGCGTTCCTGTTTGGCGCCCTCGCCAGTCAGACGGATGACCGTGGACGGGCTGATCAGCACGGGGCCGGTTGGGGCAGTCTCGACGACGCGAAAAGTCTGAGCGCGCGTGCCGAAGAGATTAACGCGCACCTGGTCGTTGACCATCACCGGGATGCCATCCATCAAGCGCGCCAGGTAGCGCGCCTGGTCCACCCCGGGGGAGGCGCGCAGGCTCTCCACCGGGGATAAAACTACGTTGCGCGCCGGTTGCACCACCACGCGGCGCACGGTTACCCGCTCGTCCAGGCCGGCCTGGGCGTTGGCGCGCAAGATGCCGTCCATCTGGATCAGGCCCAGGCCGCGCTGGGCAGCGTAGGCAGGCATGGCGCGCGCTGCGGTGGAGCGTTTGCCACTGATTTCGATGACATCGCCGATGCCGACCCCCAGCCGTTCCAAATCCTGGGGGTCGAGCCGGACGAGACCGCGGCCCACGTCTTTGGGCGGGGCTTCGGCCACTCGTAAGAGTAAGTCTTGCTTTTCAAGATTGTCGCTCATCGGTTTCCTCAGTATTCCAAAGTTGTGGCGAAGCCTCTATTCTCCTGGCGCTGTCGCTTCACGGCCTCGATCTGGCACTCATGCCAATCAGTCTGACGCTGGAGGTTGGCCTTGCGGGTGATTCTCGTTCTTCCCAGCTCCTCCAATTCCTTCTCCAGCCTGTTTTTCTCTTCCTCCAGCTGACGCTGTTGCTCAGCCAGGCGTAGGGCTTTTTCGTCGGCTGTTTCTTGAGAGGGCTGCCGGGACTTCACTCGGGCTACCCTCGCCTCTGCCCGGCGCACATAGGCATCGAACCGGGCCATGGTCCTTCTTTCCCAAGACATAGCATTCCTCCTTCAGCAAATAGCTGATAGCAAATGGCTAATGGCTGATAGCCAATGGCTGATGGTTGACGCCAATGGCCCATCTGCCATCTGCCATACGCCATCGGCCATCTGCCATCAGTACTCCAGGGTTACTTCCCCCGAGCTGTCGCCACGTCCTCTCCGGCGGGGGCGTCTTTTGTCCGGCGGCAACTTCTTGGCCCGCTCGGCCGAGATGACCCCCTTGCCCCGGCAGGTCAGACAGGGGAGATGGCTCTCGCCGAGCGATGCGGGCTCCACCCCCGTCCCGCCACAGGGCGGGCAGAGGACGGCGTCTTCCTCCACAGTTACCCAGCCCACGCCGCGGCAGACGCCGCAGGTGAGGGCGCTGCCGCGCTGCTGGAGACCGCTGCCCCGGCAGTAGGCGCAGCGCCTGGTCGGCGCGGACAGAGAGACCCTTCCCGCCCCCCGGCATACCGGGCAGACAGCCCCCCTCGAGCGGCCTGTGCCCCGGCAAAAAGCGCAGGTCACCTCAACTTTGCTTTTCTCCATCGGTTACTCCTTTCCTGGACTGTCCTGCGGATCAGCCAGGACAGGCTGCCGCTCTGGAGCCACGACCCCTTTGCCCCGGCAACAGCCACAGGACAGGAGACTGTCCGGCCAGATATAGTTGACGTCGTCAGCGGCCCAACCAGTCCCGCCGCAGCAGGGACAGGTCACTGCGTCATCGGGAATCTCCACCGTGCCCACGCCGCCACAGGTGGTGCAGGTGTTGCGGGTGCCGAGGTACACCCCCGTGCCCCGGCAGAAGGGGCAGGGGGTCGTCGGTTGCCGCAGCGTGCCTCGCCCTGTCCCACCGCACACCTGGCAGGTGGCCAGGGGGGACAGGATGCCGAAGGGATCCTTGCCCTTGCCACTGCAGAAGGCACACATCACGTCCACCGCAGCGGTCGTCTTGTCTGGGTTTACTCTCGTCATGCTGCCACCTCCAGTCGCGTTTCCAGGCGATCCAGCCGTTCCCGGAGCAGGCGGTTCTCCTCCTCCATCTGATGGGCCCGCGAGGAGAGGTAGGGATCGCTCTCCCACCAGTTGATGCCCATCTCTATGGCTTTATCCACCGAGGCCACCAGCAGGCGCAGTTTGATGTTCAGCAGCTCGACACCCACCAGGGAGATGGTGATGTCCCCGGCGATGACGATGCCTTTATCCAGCACCCGCTCCAGGATGTCAGCCAGGTTAGTGGCCTGAATAGCATGTTGTATACGTGGTTCCGACATGTTGCTGCGCTCCTCTCTCACGGCCGTCGGCGGTAATCCAGGCGCCCGGCCTTGACGACCAGGGCGGCCGTCTTGCGGCGTAACTCCGCGAAGTTGCGGCACAGGCGGCAAACCAGGCTTCCCTGGTCGCATTGCTCGCAGGCCAGGAGCACGTCCACCGCTTCTATCAGTTCTTGGGCCCAGGGCGCTTTCTCGGCTGCTGTTCGGGCCTGGTTGATCTCGCGGGTCAGGTGGGCGATCTCCTCTTCCTGCCTGGAGAAAAGGTCAATCGGGCATTGGATTTTCGCTGCCATTACGCTTCCCTCTCTTCCTGACCAACGTCGGCTACGCTTCTTGCTCCATTACCTCGCCGCGATAGTACCGCCTCGTGCGTTGGTAACTGAGCAGGTTGCCTTCGTCGTCCAATAAAGCCTGGTAAGAGGCCAGCACGTCGGTGGCCTCGGGGATGCGTTTCAACTCGACAAATTCAACTGTAACGTGCCAGCCCTGATCATCCTTATTAAAAGCAGACACGGTATCGGGCTTGAGCCCGGTGAGTTGGGCCAGTTGCTCCCTGGCCCGCTGCGCGATCTTTGGTCCGGTTGTCATAGTTCCTCCTCGTTCATAAGTTCTTGTGTTACCCTGAGCCCCGTGAGATTCTTCGCTTCGCTCACACCATCCCGGTGTCCTTCCGGGAGAATGACAGGCGAAGGGCTCAGAATGACAAAAGCGGAAGTTATTCTTTGCCGACCTCAAGCGTCGGGCTAACGCTGTTCACTCTTCACTCTCTGCTGCCTGGCGCTCTCGACTGATCCGCAGCCGTTCCAGCAAGATCTGCTCGGTCGCCAGGTACTCTTCTTCACTGATCTCTTCCAAGTCGTAACGCAACTCCAGCTCCATCAGTTGTCCATGCACTTTCTCTGCGTCATATAACTCCTTGTCGGCTTGCTCGGCCACTTTTTTGGCGACCCAGACCACGCCCAGGATGGGACCTGAAACGGGCAGGGTCAGTAACTTAAGCAGTAAACCCATGTTAAGCCATCATCCCTTTTCGGCAATCCAGCTACCTGACAGTTTGCTAAAAAACTGTTCGTCCACAGTGTAAAGTCACGTTTCAGTGTCATTTTGAGCGGTTTTTCCTGACACCGACCGTCAGGACGGTGTGCGAAGCAATCTCCCTCTAAACCGGAGGAGATTGCTTCGTCGCACCCTTGTCCAGCCCGCAAGGGCAGGGAAGAGCGCTCCTCGCAATGACACCCAAGAGTGTCAGGTAGCTAGTTCGGCAATCACTCGTCCCAGTGAACGACGATGTTGACGAAGTTATACGGCGGCACCGGCCCGACGTACTTGAACATCAGGCGTTTGCCCATGTCGGCGTCCAACTGCCGCACAGCCTGGTCGAACTCCGGCTCACGGCTGTGGTCTACCAGGAAGGCGGCATTCAAGACCATTTTGTCCGTGATCACTTTGTTGCCGCGGCTCTTGTGGACCAGAGGGCGCAAACGTTCCAGGATTTTCTCGGCATCCTCGTCTCGTTTCTTCCACATGGCGGCATCAATCATCTCGCCCAGGCGGATGCGATCGTAATACGTTTCTTCGGCTGAACGCCCCATCAGGCTGTCGCGCAGGTGGCGAATGGGCGGGGTTTCTTCCACGATCTCGCGAAAGATGATCTCCTCGTACCAGAAAGCTTTCAGCCCCAGCTCAACGCGGTCTCTCACTTCTTCCAGGTGGCTGAGGAGTTCACGGTAGCGCCGCTCGAGCACCTGTTCCTGGATAGCCTCTGCGCCGCCGGGGGCGATTGTGCCGAAGCGCACCGGCAAGATGTTGAACTGCCGCATGACTTCTTCGAGCACCAGGGTATGAGCCATCATGTTGCGGCGGCTCTCTTCGTAGTCCATGATCGGAGAGTCGCTGACGACGGCTGCCAGCCCCATGAAATTCACGGTATGAACGACATCCCCCCGCTCACCAATGCCCAGGGTGGAAAACTGAGCGGGCTCTGAGGAGCGAATGATGCAGTACATGTACTTTCCGTTTTGGGTTTCTGGTCTTGGCATGGTGCTCTCCGTATTGCGTATTTGCCATCCGCTATCAGCCATCCGCGATAAGCGATAAGCGATAAGCGATCTTCAGCCCTTTCCCGGCCAACGCTCCGGTCAGCGTGTCCAGCACACCCTGGCCCCAGAGAAGCAGTTCAGGCCCTGTCAGGTCAGTGCGCAGGTCAATGTACCGATCCCTTAGATCGGCGAAAGCCTGCGGGACCAGGCGATCCAGGTGCGGGAAGACTGCGGTCTGCAGAGCCGTCTCCAACGAGCTGGCGTCGGCCGCCCGACCAGCGCGATAAAAAGGGGCCACTTCCAACGCCAGGTCCAGGTAACCGCTCAGGTCGCCGACGAGCAGTACCAGGTCAGTGGCTGCCGGGGTCAGGTTCCCCTGGGCCGCCTCCTGGCGCAACTGCTGCACCAGGCCATCCCGCCCGGCGACGCTGCGACCGGCGTTGTCCACGTTGCGTAAGTTCAAGTGCAACAAACCGTCGGCA
>Ga0315274_10013776_pt1 | contig 11505 bp, 9 predicted proteins | sample YL17G02_20_MG_FD_203700 | JGI IMG/M metagenome (GOLD analysis project Ga0315274, IMG submission 203700) | Sediment microbial communities from Yellowstone Lake, YNP, Wyoming, USA - YL17G02_20 | ecosystem: Environmental > Aquatic > Freshwater > Lake > Sediment | place: USA: Wyoming | collected...
GCGCCAGCCGCGCGCCCGCACGTAGAAGCCCAGGCCCCCATTGTTGTCCTGAGCTGGCGGGAACGTGTGCTCCAGGCGGCGCTCCCCCCTGATGCCCTGGAAGCTGCGGACGACCTTCGGCTGGCCCTCGAAGTTCGAGATCAGCTCCACCACGTCGAGCCGGTTCGAAGGCTCGGCGAGATTCGACGGGGGGACCTCCAGCACCAGCCCCACGGTCACCTCGTCCCCTGGGGCGACCCGCGCGACTTCGCCCATCCGCGCGGGGCGATCGAGGACCGGGGCGAGCACCTCGAAGTCCTTCAGGCGCACGATGCCGCCCTCCTCCGCCCAGAAGCAGCCTCCGCGCAGGGCCTCCAGGAGATCCTCCGGGCCGCGGCCACGACACCACACGTGGGTGCGCGCGAACTCGCCCGGCCAGAAGTGCTTCCGCGGGTCCCGGAAGCCGGAGGCCGCGGCAGCGCCCCAGATGCGGAAGCCGCCGTCGAGGAGCTGATCCCAGGCGTCTCCCACCTGCGCCACGCGCGGATCCCACCGGCTGCGCGCGCGCCGCGCTCCCTCCCCCCGCTCGATCTCGCGCAAGCCGATGATCCCCGCGAACAGCTCGTTGGTCCTCCGCCACGAGAACAGCTCGGTCCACCCCTCGCTCGCGCTCGGCGGCGAGAGCGAGAAGACGACCGGCGCGACTCGCCGGGTGGCCCCGAGCGACCTGATCCACTCGCGGTGAAGCCATCGAAGCGCCGTCTCGGAGGAGGCGCCGGCCCAAGTCGCCGCCGAGCGATCGAACTGCTTGTGGAAATCGGCCAGAACCTCGCCCCCGACGCCCTTGGGAGGCACCAACACTATCGTCCGCTCCATGCCCCCGCCCACCGGAGCATCCCAGGGCAGCCCGCCGAGGATCGTGAGGCCGCGATGCTGCTCGGCGGCGGCCTTCAGCTCCGTCGCGTAGGCCGCCTGCTCGCCACGGGCGACTGCCGCCGCGTCGGCGAGCACCACGAAATCGCAGCCATTCGCCCGCGCACGCTCGACGACCTCCGCCAGCCGGGCCGCGCCGCCGCTGAACGTCGTCCTCGCCTCGAGATCCCCGCGCAGCCACGCCCCATCGGCATCCCACAGTCTGACCGCGAGGCCAAGCTGCGCCCCGGGGTAGATCCCCATGCGCCGCTCGACGAGTGCCACCCACTCCCGCTTCTCGCGGCGCTCGGTGTCCGAGGCCGGCCGCCCCGGAAGCTGCATGGTGCGCACCACCCACCCGACGGCCACCCCCATGATGAGTAGCGGCACAATCCCCGCCAAGGCGCCCAACGCGCGATACCCAGCCGCCCACCGGCGCAAGCATTCCATGGCCTCCGCGGACTCCACCGCCCGCGCCATGCCCCAACGGATGTAGGCCGCATAGCCGCACGCCGCCAGCAGGTACGCCAGCGCGATCGCCTGAAAGGCCATCTCCGCCAGCTTCCCGTCCATCACCTTCCTTGCCACCCCCCTCACCCTCTGGCCCGGCTGCGTCGCTGCGATCTCTCGCATCCACGCCGGCATGTCCATAGCCGGCCCCGCCAACTTGCGGTCGATGTACTGGGTGAACGCGACATCCCCACGCTTGTCCAGCCACGGATGCAGGAAGAACACGTCCATCGAGCTCGAGTGCGAGTGCGCCCGTTTCTCGTACTCGCCCAGATCAGGCATCGGGAGGTACTCGTGGCCCCGCGTGAGGATATCCGGCACGAGCGCCAACCCGCCGCACAGCGTCATCACGAGTGGCAGCCAGATCAGCCACCGCCGGCGCAGCAGGAGCAGCGGGATGCCGAGCACCGACGACATCCCCATTCCGACCGCGAAATGGACCTGCGGCATCGGCATCGGCGATGCTACTCCTCTTCCTGCTGATTGTGCCACGGTCGGCTCGTCCGACCGTGGCCACGGCTGGGCGAGCCAGCCGTGGCACTCTTGCGCTTCGAACGCCCCCTGCTCTCCTCCGGGCCACGCCGCTCCCAGCGCACCATGTCCAACGCCAGGAAGTATCGCACGAGGAACACGGCGTAGCCGAGCAGCAACAGGTTGGCCATCAGCAGGAGAAAGATGAACGAGGCAAACTCGCGGCCCTCGAGCCACGGATGCAGCCACGCGTAGCCGAAGAAGATGTTCGCCGCCCAGTGCGTGGTGCTGCCGAAGCCGAGCAGATAGGGCGCCTCGGCCCAGAAGCCGCACGCCAGCACGAACGGCGGCAGCCAGACCACCCAGCGCCGACGGTACGCCACCGCGACGGCGGCGATCGCGGCGCCGCACAACATCCCGATCAGGAAATGGGTCGCCGCGCCCATCATGCGGCATCCCTCCGAGCCACGCGGGCCACTTCGGTGAGCGTCCGACTCGTCCAGTCCCGCTCGCGCGCGTAGGCGAACACCCGCTCGAGCCGCTCGAAGTACCCCGCGCACGCCGCCTCGGTCGGCACCGTTGCGCTCGTGCCCGGCCAGAGCTCATTCGAGTGGATCGTCATCACCGCAGGAATACCCAGACGCTCTGCCCGCCGGCAGACCGTCGCCAGGTCCCGCTCGGACGCCGTTGCCGGGCGGAACCGCACGACGTCAGCAAGCCCCACCGCCCGCAGCAGCCCCCGCACCCGTCCCGGCAAGCCGAAGTACGCTCGGTGAAAGGCCCTCGGGAAGGGGCGCCGGAACACGCTGGTCATGGGCACCTCAACCAGACGCGGGATTTGCGATTTCCGATTTGCGATTTGCGATTTCTCGGTCTCCTGGTCTGCCAGTCGGCAATCGGAAATCGCAGATCGGAAATCCGACCCCAGGGGCCTGCACACGTCATCGGGATCAACCACATAGGGGGCAAACGGCGCCCGGAGGAACGGGTAGCACCGCCCTACCTTCTCCAGCGGCCCGAGGCTCGAGTCTACCTCGATGCCCAACTCCAGCAACGCCGCCACCTGGGCGGGCGTCAGGTCGAAGAAGCCGGAGCGATAGGAGGTCGGGGTGCGCCCCGTCGCCTCGGCGATCCGCTCGACGAGGTTCCCGAGCTTCGCTCGGAGGCGTTGCGGCTCCACGTCGCTCGGCCGCAGCGTGGGGTTGTCTCGCTCGTTCTCCGCGATGGGCGGCACCTCCTCAGGGTGCAAGTGCGCGCCGAGCTCGGCCTCTTGTGCCCACGAGCGGGCCAGCTCCGCGCACCTCGGCTCAGAGGCTGCCGAGTACGTGAGCAGATACGTCGGCCTCACCCCGTGGCGGCGGCACAGCTCGTGGAACCGGCCGAGGCCATCCACGGAGCGATAGGCTCCCATCCGCCCAACGACCGACGGATCGTCCGGTTCCACGGACACCGTCACCACGAGTTGCTTCGACCAGGTGTCTCTCATTCTCCGCGGCCTCGGCCTTCTCCGCGGCGGCCCACCTCACCCCCTTGCCCCCTCTCCACGAGTGGAGAGGGGGATGGGGGTGAGGGGGCCGCGGCGCGCCTCAATAGGCTTCTGCCCACGCGACGCGTGAGGCGCCAGGCGTCGCCGGGAGAGCGCACCCTGCGAAGCTGACGCCAGAAGACGCGCAAGCGGCTGTCGCGGGCGTAGGCGAACTCGCGCTGAAGCTCGCGGAACCGCTGCTCGATCTCCGCCTCCGTCATGTCCGCCAGCGGATAGGACGCGCGGTCGGTGCGGATGCTGTCGAAGCTCAGCGGGACGCCTTTCGCCTTCAGCTCATTATAGATCGCGCAGCCGGGGAGCGGCGCGAAGATTTTCCAAATCGTCCGTTCGGCGCCGAGCTCCCTGGCGAGCTGATGGCTCGCCTCGATGTCGGCCCGGGTCTCGATGGGCGCGCCGAGCATGAAGTACGCGATGACGCGAATGCCCGCCCGCTTCGTGGCCGCGACGGCGCGGCGCGTGTCCTCGACTGTGTGGTCTTTGCCGTAGTACTCGAGCACGTGGTCGCGGCCCGATTCGACGCCGTAGCAAAGCGCAAAGCAGCCGGCCCGCTTCATCGCCGTGAGCAGCTCGTCGTCCACGAGGTCGGGCCGGGCGTTGGCGATCCAGTGGAAGCGCAGCCGCTCCTCGACCACCCGACGGCAGAAGTCGAGCACCCATTGCCGCTTGATCGTGAACGTGCTGTCGCGGAAGAACACCCCGTCGGCGCCTCGCCGCAGCAGGTCCGCGATCTCGTCCCTCAGGCTCTCCGGCGACCGATGGACATACTGGCCCGGGATCGAGCAGAACCGACAGCGGAACGGGCAGCCCCGCGACGCGATGACCGAGGCGCACCGATAGCCGTACTGGTGGGTGAAGCTCCCAGCCTCGAGATAGAACTCGAGGTCGTAGAAGTCGTGGGGTCGCGGCAGCGTGTCGAGGTCCATGATCCGCTCACGAGGCGAGCCGCACTCGATAGTGTCGCCCTTCCGCCAGACGAGGCCCGCGATGCCCTCGGGCGACTGGCCGGCCTGGAGCCGCGCGCACAGCTCGGCGAGCATCTCCTCCCCCTCGCCAACGCAGAGGAGGTCGATGGCGGGGTGATCGCGGAGCGTCTGCTCCGGCTCCATCGAGGCGTGGAACCCGCCGATGACGATCTTCGCGCCCGGCACGAGCTGGCGGGCGCGCGCCGCGAGCGTGCCCGCCTGGCTGATGCTGGGCGTGAGCGCCGTGAGGCCAATGAGGTCGGGCCGCGACTCGGCGAGGAGCCGCTCCCAACGCTCGCGCTGCGCCGGCACCTGGAGGTCGAGGATCCGCGCTTCGTGGCCGCGCGCGGCAACGCAAGCCGCCAGGTAGCCCAGGCTCAGCGGCGGGTAAACCCCGCCCGTGTCGGGTTGAATGAGCGTGACGCGCATCTCGCATCCCGTGTGGCACAGCCGCCCGCGGCTGTGCCCCTTCAGCTATCTCGCCCCGGCCAGGCCGAGGCGGCCCGCCAGCTTCCTGCCAAGCTGCCTCACATCGCGCCAGGAGCGAACGGCGCGCAGGATCTCGAAACGGCGGCGCCACACCCCAGACCGCGTCGTGGTCCTCCGGAACTCCGCCAGGAGCTGGCGATGGACGGTTTCAAGCTCCTGCGGGCTCATGTCCCCGACGGGGATCGTGGCGCGATTGAAGACGAAATGCTCGAAGTCCGGCTTGTAGCCGAGCTTCACGAAGTCGTCGTAGAGCGGCGCGCCGGGGAGCGGCGTGTAGATGAACCAGTAGGTGTACTTCGCCGCCAGCTCGCGGGCCAGTCTGCGGCTCTCCTCGACGTCGGCGCGGGTCTCGATCGGGGCACCGATCATGAAGTACGCCGCTGTGGCGACCTTGTGCCTGCGGCAGAGGGCGAACGCCTCGCGGACCTGGTCCACCGTGATCCCCTTGTTGTAGTAGTCGAGGATCCGCTGGCTGCCGCTCTCGACGCCGAAGTAGAGGGCCTCCAGGCCCGCCTCCGCCATCAGGCCGAGCTGCTCGTCGGTCAGCGTGTCCACGCGGCTGTTGCACAGCCAACGCATCTTGACGCCCGCCCGACGCTTCGCTTCGCAGAACTCGCGCATCCACTTCTTGTTGGCGTTGAACGTGCTGTCGCGGAAGTAGACGCTCCGAGCGCCGCGGCGCGCGAGCCAGCGCATCTCGTCCACCACGTGCTCCGGCGAGCAGACGAGATAGCGCTTCGACCAGAACCGCTGCGAGGCGCAGAAGCGGCAGCGGAATGGGCAGCCGCGCGAGACGATCGCGCTCGCACACTTGAACGTCCACCGCCCCGTGTAGCCCCCATACCACAGGTAGTGGTCGAGGTCGTAGTGCTCGTGGGGCCACGGGAGGCTGTCGAGGTCCTGAAGGCGCTCGCGCGGTGCGGTGGGAACCAAGGCATCCCCACGGCGGACGATCAGCCCCCTGACTTTGTCCAGCTCGCCGCCGCTCTCGATGGCCTGCACGAGCTCGTGGAGCGTCGCTTCGCCCTCGCCGATGACCCCGACGTCAAAGGCCGGGTAGCTCCGCATCGTCTCTTCGGGCAGGAAGCTCACGTGGTAGCCGCCGAGGACGAGCGTGGCCTTGGGGACGATCTCCTTGGAGATGCGGCCCACCTCAGCGGCGGGCACAATCGTGGGCGTCATGGCCGTCACGCCGACGAGGCCGGGCGCGAACCCCGCCAGGTCCTTCTTCCACCTCGCGCGCTGAGCTGGGATCTGGAGGTCAAGGACGCGCGCGGCATGGCCCTTCGCCGCCAGATACGCCGCCAGGGAGCCAAGGCTCAGCGGCGGGTAGTCCGATTCCATCGGCGGCTGGATGAGCGCCACCTTCATCGAGAGTCCTCATTCTGCATTGTACACCATGCGCCTTTCATCGCGCCAGACCCAGCCTCGGGGCCAGGAGGCCCCAGAGGTAGCCGGGCGTCGTCTTCAGGAACGGCGCGAGGTCGTCCCAGGCGAACACGGCCCACATCTTCTCGCCGCAGAGCGTGCGTAGCCACGCGCGCGTCGTCACCTTCCCCTGCTGGCGATAGAGCCTGAAGGCCGACAGGTCGCGCTGGACCGAGACCCACTTCACCCCCGTGCGGTAATGGAGCGCCGGCTCGACGGGCAAGCCGAGCGCGTCGCGGTATGCGATGTGAGCCAGGTTCACGCCGCAACGGGCGCCCAGCGCGTCCCAGAGGCCGAAGCGGACGTTGAGCTCGATGAGCTTGTACTGGCCGTCGCGCGGGTCGAGCTTGAACTCGACGCCGCCCAGGCCGCGGTACTTCACCGCCTTGAGCAGCCGCAACGCCACCTCGGCGAGCGCCGGGTCCCACATGCTCTCGACGTAGCTGGCCGAGCCCAGGCCGGGCGGCAGGACGCGACACTTGCGCCCGGCGAAGGTCCCGAGCGGCTCGCCCTCGCGGCTCATGCAGAAGCAGAAGTAGACCAGCCGCTCGTCCTCCCCGGGAACCACCTCCTGCACGACGACCCTGGGGTGATCTCCGATTTCCGATTTCCGATTTCCGATTTCCGATTTCAGTCTGCAATCTGCAATCTGCAATCTGCAATCGCAAAGGGCGTCATAGCGGGCCAGCAACTCCTCGCGGGTGGCGCAAGGGATGACCTTCGTGCCCACCCCAATGAGACGCACGATCTCAGGGGCCTTCCAGGCATGGCTCTCGGCCGGCTTGAGGAGCACGGGATACTGAAGCTCCCCTGCCACGGCCTCGAGCGCCGCGCGGTCCGCCGGGACCACCGTGCGCGGAGCCGGAATCCCGTGTGCCTCCGCGAGCGAGGCCAGGCCGGTCTTCATCAGGAGCTTCAGCACCGTCTCGTGTTCGGGCGCGACGTAGTGGTAGTATCTCGACAGGAGCTCGCGCTCCTGGGAGAAGAGCACGACGGTGGGATCGCCCGTGGGGTAGAGGACGGCCTTGGCCGGGAGCCGGCGGCCGAACTCCACGAGGAAGTCGAGATAGCGGCCGGCGTTCTCCTTGATGTCGGGGGTGATGACGGGGGTACAATAGCGGGAGTTCATCCCGAGGGAGTCCGGGTGCGGGTCGAGCGCGAACACGCGCACCCCGGCCCGACCGAGCGCTCGAACGAGGCCGAGGCCGAGGTAGCTCATGTACGCGACGACCGCAGGCGCATCAACCACGAGACTCGCCCTTTCGGCGCGACGCCGCCACGCGGCGTCGGCCCTTCAGAACGCCCCAGATGGAGCCGAGGGACTGGACGTTCCAGAAGAACAACTGCGCGACCCTCAGGGAGGACTCGCGGCCGACGAGGACCTTGGCTCCGCGGTAGACCAGCCCCGCCGTGTTTCGCGCAATGAAGCCGACGTTGCGACGCGCGTATCCCTTCATGTAGTCGGCGACGCCTCGGTCGAACTGCGCGTGGACGACCGCATCGGCGGCATACTTCGCGGCCTGGCGGAAGAACTCGCCGACCGAGCCGCGGGCCACGTGCCAGATGAGCGCGGCGGGCGCGTAGACGGTCCGATAGCCCGTCTGCTCCTCGAACCTCTTGTGGTACTCGCGGTCGGCGCCGGACGTATAGGTGAGCGCGTCGTAGCCGCCGACGGCCTCGATGACCTCGCGGCGGAAGCAGTTGTTGCCGCCGCCCCAGGGGCAGGCGCGTCCCGCCGCGCGAGCCGTGCCCTTGACGTACTTCTCGATGTTGAAGGGGTCGCAATCCGCATAGAATCGCTCGGCGAGGGTGGTGCCTGGCTCGACTTTCGTGCGGCCGACGGCGCAGCCGGCCTTTGGGTCGGCGAGGAGCGCCGCCACCAGCTCGCGGAGCCACGGCGGCTCGGCGAAGCAGTCGGCATCAATGTTCGCCACGAGCGGGGCCTGGGAGTAGTGCCAGGCTCGGTTGCGGGCGGCCGGCCAGCCGCGGCGGCGCTCATCGAGCACCTTCACCTGCGCCACCGGTCGTGTGCCACAGCGGCCCTCCGCTGTGTCTTGGGCTTTCTGGTGGTTCCCCACAGCCGAGGGCGGCTGTGCCACATGGGCCGCGGCGAGTTCGCGGGTCCTGTCGGTCGAAGCGTTGTCCACGACGATGACCTCGAAGCTCGGGTAGTCGAGCTTCTGGAGTGCCCCGATGCAGCGCGCGATCGTGGCCTCCGAGTTGTACGCCGCAACGGCCACGGAGACAAAGGGCTGCGAAGCGTCGGCCATCGGGATCCTCACTCGCCCGGGCACACCTTGCAGATGGGCATCCTGTCGCGTCGCTCGACCATGCTCTTGCGGAACGCACGGAAGCGCGCGCCGTTCCAGGCTTTCAGCACGCCGTCGGCCACGTTCCCCATCGTGTAGTGCCCCCGTGGGTCGCGGCAGCACGGCACGATACCCCCGTCGGCCAGCACGGTGAGGCTCCGCCAGGGAGCGGTGCAGAACGCCAGTTGCTCCTTCTTCCAGTGCCACTCGCCGCCTTCGTGGCGGTAGACGCGGTAGTCCTCTGTGTCGGGGAAGAACTCCCCATAGGCCTTCCGCGTGTCGGGGTCGTCCCAATCGGCGACGTTGAAGCTCACGGGCTTGATGATGCGGCGGTCGGCGCCGATCTCATCGGCCATCGCGCGGAAGGCATCTATCTGGCCCTCGTTGTGCTTCATCACGAGGAACTGAAGCTCGACGAAGGGGTTCGTGCGATGGAGGGCCGTGCGCTGGGCGAGCAGGGCCTTGACCCCCTCGACGACCCTGCGGAAGTCTCCCCGCACCCGGTACTTCTCGTAGGTCTCCTGGTCGAGGCCATCGAAGGAGATGTAGACCTGATCGAGCCCGCTCTCGATGAGCTTTCGCGAGGACTCCTCATTGAGGAAATGCGCGTTGCACCCGATGGCCACGCGGGAGCCCGTGGCCTTCGCATAGGCGATCATCTCGGGCAGGTCCCGATGCATCATCGGCTCGCCGTAGTTCGACACGTTCACCTCGATGAGGTAGGGAGCCAACTCATCGATGCACTTCCTGTAGACGCCGAGCGAGAGGAACGTGGTCTTGCGGCCGAGGGTGCCGCGGCCCGTCGGGCAGAGGGGGCAGCGCAGGTTGCAGGCATTCGTGGGCTCGATCATCAGGAAGTAAGGCTTTCCGAGCACGCGCGCCAGGCGCCATCGTAGCGAGAGGTTGCACAGGCCCGCGTTCACCACGCGACGCAGGGACGCTTCGCCGCGCCACCACAGCCGAAGCCCGCGCCGAACCTTGTGCAGGACGCTGTGGCGCAGCTCGGTCTCCAGGCCCAACCGGCGCTCGTCAGGCATCCGCCCCTGCCTCCTGTCCCCGCCCCACGGTCTTGCCCGCCCCCGCGGCGGCCTCCTCTGCCTTGCGGCAGCGGAGGATGTAGCCGGTGGCGAGAACGTGCATCCAGGTTCCCTGGCGCCGCTCGACGCGCCGCTTGAGGGCATAGGCCAACCCCGGCATCGCCCGGAAGAGCGGGTAGAACAGCACCTCCAGGTTGTAGTAGGCCTGCCCAGTCTTCGTGCAACCTCGGCACGCGAACCCCTGCTCCAGCGCGCGGGCGCGGAACCGCCGATGCGAGACTGTGTGCGGCTCGAGCGGCCTCCGCAGGAGGCGCCGCACGAGCCGCGAGGCGCCGGACACGATCGGCCCGAGGCAACGCGTGGCCACGTAGTTCACGCAGTTGCGGTTCGGCACCGTGACGACAATGCTGCCCCCCGGCCGAACGACCCGCACCATCTCGTCGAGGGCCGCATCAAGCTTGTCCAGGTACTCCACCAGCCCGAGGGCGATCACGAGGTCGAAGTGGCCGTCGGGGAAGTCGAGGCCCGACTCGACGTCCCCGACCGAGAACTCGACCTGGTCCGACTGCACGTTCGTCCTCGCCTGCTCGACCATCCTCGGGGCGATGTCCGCGCCGCGGTACTCGCACCCCTTCTCAATGTAGTACGGGGCGCTGATCCCCGTGCCGCAGCCAATGTCGAGCACCCTCGAGCCCGGCCCGACGAGGGGCTCGGACAGCTCTTCCACGCGGCGCTTCCGCATCAGGAAGCTGTGAGCCGCCACGGGATCCCTGATCTCGTCGTAGAGTCGCGACCAACGGCCGTCCAGCGCGAACCGGTCAAAGTGCTCGATGACTGTTGCTTTCTGGTTCACGGGCCCATCCTATGTCGTCAGGAACACCCAGAGGCCGCTCAGACGCGCCGCGACGACGCGTCCGCCGACGCTCCCGTCGAAGAGAATCCTCGGAAGCCTGTAGGGCGAGCCCCCCACGCGGCACGGGCCCCGCCGCGTCATCGCCGCCGACGCGAAGCCGCCGGCCCTCAGAATCGCCACCGTCTCCTCCGTGAACGAGTCGGGCGAGCCGAAAGGATACGCGAAGTGCCGCACCTCGACGCCCAACATCTCCTCGAGGCGCGCCTTCGACCCAAGGATCTCGTCCTCCGCTTCGGCCCGCGACAGCCGGCTCAGCCACGGATGCGTCCGCGTGTGGCCGCCAAACGTCACCCAGGCACGCATCGCCCGCATCTGCTCCCACGTGAGCGGCTGGTGGCGCGCCATCCGGTCCGCGGGCAGCTCGACCCCGTCCAGAAGCTCCGCCACCCGCCGGTCGCGCACGGCAACCGGCTGCTCATTGAGGTGGCGCATCACCGCCACGTAGGTGGCTTCGCGATCTCCGTCGGCCGGGAACTCCCTGTCCCCCACCCTCACCACAGGGGCCGCTGCCGAGCGGATGAAGGCCTTCACGCGGTTGAACCAGAGCGGCTGGCGCGCGTCCACGGGCGTCGTCGGCACAAAGGCCGTCGCCGGCGCCCGGTATCTCTCCAGGAGCGGGTAGAGCTCGTGGTAGAGCTGTTCGTAGCCGTCGTCGAAGGTCAGCACCGCGCTGTTGGGCGGCACCGGCTCGCCCATCGCCACGTGCCGGCAGCAGGCGTCGAGAGAGATGACGTGGTAGCGGCGGACGAGGCACTGGAGATGGCTCTCGAAGGGCTTCGGGCCAATGTGGTGATAGTTCAGGATCCAAGGGCGGCGGCGGCCGGGCCGCAGGCGCAGCCATACGGCCAGCGCGCCCGTGTGCCAGAGCGCTCCGCTGTAGGCGTTCTTGACCACGCGCTTAATCACTCGCTGCACCATTCCACCCTGTCGGCTCGATGCCCCCGGTCGG
>Ga0315274_10013778_pt1 | contig 11504 bp, 8 predicted proteins | sample YL17G02_20_MG_FD_203700 | JGI IMG/M metagenome (GOLD analysis project Ga0315274, IMG submission 203700) | Sediment microbial communities from Yellowstone Lake, YNP, Wyoming, USA - YL17G02_20 | ecosystem: Environmental > Aquatic > Freshwater > Lake > Sediment | place: USA: Wyoming | collected...
GCTCTCCCATGGGAGGATGACATAAACGAGATGGAGGCGGCACAGCAGGCTGCTGGCACGAACATCGTCGCGCTCGTCGATCCCAGCGGGCCCGCTAACACGATGCTTCTCAGGATCAACCACGACCCGAACGGCCTCGATGGCACGATCGTGTCCGCCCACATCGATGACGGAGGGGCGATCATAAGCGGAAATGAAGTCGACATGGCAGACCCTCTGACACTCAGCTCGTTCATTGGATTCGCAATATCCAGATACCCGGCCCAGAGGAACGTCCTAATCCTCTGGGGACACGGAGCGGAATGGCACGGCATGTGTCCTGATGGGCTGGACTTGCTGACACTGCCAGAGCTTAAGTCCGCACTGTCAAACGCGACCACTTCATTGGGCAAGGCGCTGGACATCATCGCGGTAGACGCCTGTGCCGAGGGCTCCATTGAGATGGCATACGAGATCCGCGAGTACGCGAAGTTCTTCGTAGCTTCAGAGAAGGATGTGCCCTTCGAGGGCTTGCCATACGAGACCGTGTTGAACCACTTGGCCGCGAACGTCGACCAACCGTCGGAAACGATCGGCTCCATGATAGCAGATGACTATGTGACCTGGGGTTCGACCAGCTCAACATACTCTGTCACGATGGGTGTGTTCAACCTATCGCGAATGGATGCGTTGGTTGGTCGTCTGGGTGAGCTATCCTTCCTGGCAAAGGCATACGATGGGCTCTTCCACTCGGTCCTGCAATCGGCGTTGACTGCGGCTGAGTCGTACGAGAACGACTGGGGCATGGACTTCGGGAACCTGATGCACCAGTTCATGGTCAGGGACTTGCCCCTCGAGGTCAAGCACAAGGCGCTCGAGACCGCGCTCGCGTATTCGGACGTTGTCGTTTATTTCAGGAGGTACTCCAACCCCGACCCGATAGACGGCATATTCGCCAATCACTCATCCGGGCTCGTCATCCTCGCCCCGGGGAACGGGCCTGAAGATTCAGGATATGCCAGTCTGGATCTCGGGGCGTCTATCTGGGACGAATTCTCTAGGCTGGTGAGGAGAACCGCTTCAGACAACGATAGCATGGAAGGACCATCACTCACATACCCGGGCGGAGATGCGGACTTCGCCAACGCTGTCGTCCTTGACTGGCCCGATGGATACGAGAACGAAACCGCGTATGTCTTCCGGAACGAGCAACCAGGCATGGTGCTGGTCAGTGTCTTGAGCTCGGACCAGGGCTGGATCCGGATAGATCGAGTCCTCGGAAACCTGACAATCTCGGCAAGCGCGACCATCAACGGTTCGATCGTGACCTACAAGGTTCTTGACGTCGGGCTCCGCGACCTTGTGCCGGTGAATGTGACACTTCATTCTTGTGGCAGGGTCATCGACGGAATAGGGTATTCGGTCACTCTGATCGCCGTATGGGGTCGCACAACAACGCAGTACAATGGCCAGGCATTCACTACGCAAGTACTGGTTCCGGATGTGTTCAACGTGGGCGAGCTGACAACGGTCGAGGTCACAGATGGTGACGGCCACGTGGTCGGGATTTCAAGATTCATTGTCAATCCGAATGGGAACGATGTCGACATCGAGGTCTTCCATGAAGAGAGCGATCTTGGGACCGTCGTCGCGCTGCTGCTGATATCCATCCTTCCGGGGGCACTGATACTCCTGTTCGATCTATCACTATACCTCGACTACAAGAAAAAGAAGGGACGATAGTCGTCTCAGAACCTCTTCGTGAAGAGGTACCTCAGGTTGCCAGTGCCGTCCTTCCAACTGCTCAGCTTGACATCGCCAACCCTGACGCGGTAAGAGATCGGCACCTCCAAGGCCTTTCCTTTCTTGAACGCCTCGATCTTGATCTCCTCGGACAGGGACATCGCGTCGCTCTTCAGTTCGAGCCTGTCAAGCAGCTCTCGCCTGAAAACCCACATTCCGCTCTGCGAATCTCTCAGCTTCACGCGGAACAGCAGCCTCGTGGTCGCGGAGAGCACCCAGTTGCCGAACCTGTGCTTCGCGCTCATTGCGCCCTTGTCCATCCTAGCGAACCTATTTGTGGTTACGAAGTCAAGCCCTCTTGTCTCCAGCGTCTCAATGAGTGAGGGTAGGTCGGACGCGGGATAGGTCATGTCCGCATCGAGCGTCGCAATGATTTCGCCCGATGCCTTCTCGAAGCCCGTCTTGTAGGCGCGCCCGTAGCCTCTGCGGGGTTCGTCGACAACGACTGCGCCTTTCTCCGAGGCGATCTGCCTAGTCCTGTCCTTCGAGTCGGTGTCCACGACGAGTATCTCGAACGGCATTGAGCTTCCGATGGCGTCCTTGATCTCGTCTATGACCAGGCCGATGCTCTTTTCCTCGTTCATGGTCGGTATTATGACCGACATCTTGGCCTTGTCCAAGAACTCATCTCCCTGGGAACACGAGCCTGAATCGGCGCGGCTTGACGGCCTCTGGGGCCAGGTACGGCGAGCGCTCGTAGAACTTGCACGCCAGGTAGCCCAGAACTGCGAACACGAGCCTAGTCAACGCCCAGAACGATTTTGAGGTCTCGATCAATCGCTGCGGTTTGTAGCTCGACCATAGGTACCCGTGCTTCATCGTCAGCTGCTTCCTGCCCCAGCCGTTCCAGAACGCCTGCTTCAAGAACCCGCGGAAGCTGCCCTTGGTTCGATGATACACGATCGCGTTCTCGTTGTAGCCGAACTTGTAGCCCTCGGACACTGCCCTGAAGTTGAGGTCAATATCTTCCGCAGTCACGAACCATGGGTCGAACCCGACGATATCGTCTAGGACCTGCTTCTTCCAGACCATGCTCGCGCTCGGGTGAGAAATGTCCACACCGCGGTGGTGTAGCTCCACCCTCTCAAGGTCCTCGAAGGCGTGATATCCGATGTTGATCGTTTTCCCCGCGACGATGTCATATTCCCTCAACGACTTCCTGAGCTCCTTGATCCAGAATGGGTTCGCGATGCAATCTCCGCCGATCGTGGCTATGGCGTCTCCCGTGGCCTTCATCATGCCGTAGTTTGTGCTCTCGCCCCTGCTGCCGGGCTTGTGGTAGAGCCTGATTTCCGGGTGGTCCTTCATGTAGCTCTGAACGACTTCGACGGTTCCGTCCCAGCTACCTGCATCTACGACGACGACCTCGACCGGAGCCTCCTGAATGATCAGGCTGTCCAGCAGGTCCCGGATGTGACGCTTCTCGTTGAGCAGATTGAGAACGATGCTTATCTTCATGCTATTGCGCCTTCCGAAACCGTTTGGTACATATTATGATTTCCAGTATGTCTGGCTATGACTCAGCGGGGCTTGCCATAGCCGATTCCGAGATACTTTGCGCCCGCCCTCTCGACCACTTCAGGGTCCAAGCATCTGCGGCCGTCAACCACCACGGCATTCTTCATCTTCGAGAATTCCTTCTTCCCGAGTTTCTTGAACTTTGCCCAATCAGCCTGCACGATGCATCCGTCCGCATCCTTGAGGCACTCTGCGGCTGATGACGCATAATTGATCGTTGGCATGAGCTTGATGAAATTGCCCATCGCCATCGGATCGAACGCGACGACATTGGCGCCCTTCGCGAGGAGAGAGGTCACGAGCGGCACGGCCCTCGTCTCCCTGATGTCGTCCACACCTCCCTTGAACGCGAGCCCGAGAACGGCAATCCGCTTCCCCCTCAGATCGCCTATCTCACTCTCGAGGAGCCTGACTCCTTCGGCCGGCTGTGATTCGTTTATTGCCAGAAGCGCTGTCAAGAGTCTCGAATTGTAGTCCTCCGACCTGGCCTTGTCCTTGAGCGCCTTCACATCCTTGGGCAGGCAGCTCCCACCGAACCCGAGGCCAGGCTTGAGGAAGAGCGGACCTATCCTCGGATCCTTGCCCGCGGCTTTGAGTACCAGCTCAGAATCGATTCCGAACCTGACGCACATGTTGGCAATCTCGTTCGCGAAAGAGATCTTCGTGGCCAGGAACGAGTTTGAGGTGTACTTGACCATCTCCGCTGAGCGCAGGTCGGTCCGTATCTTGTCAGTCTTGATTGGAGCATAGAGCCTCATCAGCTCTTTGCCCGAGCGCTTGTCCGTCGAGCCGACGACGATCCTCGATGGCTCCATGCTGTCCTTGAGCGCGCTGCCTTCCTGGAGGAACTCAGGGTTCATGCACAACCCGAAGTCCTTCCCAGCGACTTTTCCGGAACCTGCTTCCAGGATCGGCTTTACAATCGAATCGGTTGTTGACGGGACCACGGTGCTTTTCATGACGACGATCTTGAAATCGGAACAGCTCTTCAGAGCCTTCGCGATGCTCCTGCTGGCCGCTTTGACAGGTCTGACATCTATCCTCCCGGATGGTAGTGACGGTGTTTGGACGCAAAGGAAGATGAATTTCGATTCCTTGGCGGACTTCACGACATCTGTTGTCGCCCGGAGCTTGCCCGCCCTCACGAGCTTGGCGAGTTCCTTCTCGAGCGGCGGCTCGTAGAAAGGCAGCTTGCCCGCGTTGACGGACTTGACCCGCGACCCGTCGATGTCGGCGCAGGTGACCTCGTGGCCCAGCTTGCCGAACATCACGCCTGTTGCGAGGCCCACGTAGCCCGCGCCGATGACACACATCTTCATGGTGCCTTGAACTGGCAGGAGCGATAATAACTCTTTGCCCCTTTGCTGGCCAGGCAGGAAAGGATTATATTGCAGCCTGGTGTTCATTCAGGACGATGAAGGTAGTCATCCCGGCAGCGGGCCTTGGAATCCGGTTTCTGCCCGCCACGAAAGCGCAGCCCAAGGAGATGCTCCCTGTCGTGGACAAGCCCGCGATACAGTACGTGGTCGAGGAGGCTGTCGCCTCGGGGATGACAGACATAATAGTAATCACTGGAAGAGGTAAGAGGGCCATCGAGGACCACTTCGACAAGTCCTATGAGCTCGAGCACAAGCTGAGGGAGTCTGGCAACTCGGAAGCGTTGGCGGAGATACAACGGATCGCGTCGATGGCTGACATATTCTACATACGACAGAAGGAGCAGCTTGGTCTTGGGCACGCCATCCTGTGCGCGAAGAAGCATGTCGGGAACGAGCCGTTCGCGGTCATGCTCGGGGACGACATCGTGGTCAATGAGCGGCCCTGCATCGGCCAGCTGGTCGAGGTGCACGAGGAGATGAAATCTTCCGTGGTCGGCGTGGAGCAGGTCCCACGCTCCAGGATCTCTAGATACGGCGTAATAAAGGGAAGACGCGTCAAGAGGGACCTGTTCAAGGTCGAGGACCTCGTCGAGAAGCCGACGCCCGAGGAAGCCCCATCTGACCTCGCGATCATAGGTCGTTATGTGTTCCAGCCAGAGATATTCAGCTTCTTGGAAAAGATCGGGCCGGGCAAGGGCGGGGAGTACCAGCTCACGGACGCGATGAAGCTACTTTGCCGAAAGAGCGCCTTGTACGGCCTGAAGTTCGAGGGCAAGAGGTACGATATCGGTAGCAAGGCTGACTGGGTAAGGGCGACGATAGAGCTCAGCATGCTAAGGGAGGACCTCGCCCATGAGCTCAGGTCCTGGGACGATCCGCTCCGGAGGAAGAGCTGAGCCTGGCCTGTCCAACGCCTGACCCATCCAAGCGCCATAATCTATTATAGCTAGGTCGGGATTCCGCACCCAAAGAGGTCCGTCCTTGAAGCTGATAGCCAAGTACTACAAGATAGACGACTGCGACATCGGCGAGGACACAATAGTCAGGGACTTCGTGAACCTGTACGGTTGCAGGATCGGCAAGGGCTGCAGGGTCGCAGCATATGTCGAGATACAGAGGGGCGTCAAGATAGGCGACAGGTGCAAGATCGAGGCTTTCGCGTTCATCCCCTCGGGCGTGACGATTGAGGACGATGTGTTCGTCGGGCCTCACGCATGCTTCACTAACGACCGTGTGCCAAAGGCGATCGGCGACTGGGAGGTCACGCCCACGCTCGTGAAGAAGGGTGCATCCATAGGTGCCAACGCCACAGTCATCTGCGGCGTAACGATTGGCGAGAACGCCTTGGTCGGAGCTGGAGCCGTCGTCACCAAGGACGTGCCGGCGAACTCGATAGTGGCGGGTGCGCCTGCGAGAGTCATTGGCTCAAGGGACGCCAAGGGCAAGAAGACGAAGAAGGGAGTCTGAAGGAAATGAAGGTTCCAATAGCTCAGCCAATAATGACTGAGAAGATGATCGAAGCTGCGGCGAACGCTCTCAGGAACGAGAGGCTGACGCTCGGCGACAGCGTGTTCAAGTTCGAGGATGCTTTCGCGAAGATGTGCGGGACAAAGCACGCGATGGCAGTCAGCTCAGGCACGGCAGCGTTGCAGCTCGCACTCCAGGCGAACGGCATCAAGACAGGGGACAGGGTCGTGACGTCGGCCATGTCATTCGTGGCGTCCTCTAACTCGTATGTCGCGTTCGGAGGATTGCCCGGGTTTGCGGATGTGTCCGAGAGCGACTACAACCTGGACCCTGCGAAGTTGAAGAGCGCCATCGACGGCAAGACGAAAGCGGTCATGCCTGTCCATCTCTACGGACAACCGGCCAGGATGGACGAGATCAACGACATCGCGAAGAAGAACAATCTACTAGTGATAGAGGACGCCTGTCAGGCGCATGGAGCCATGTACAAGGGCAAGCGGGCAGGCAATCTTGCGGACGCTGGGTGCTTCTCTTTCTATCCCACCAAGAACATGCACGTCGGCGGGGACGGCGGGATGATCACCACGAACGACGACAAGGTCGCCGACCTATGCCAGAGGATGAGGCACTGCGGTCGAAAGAAGGGCAGCAACTACGAGCATGACGTGATCGGCTACACCTACAGGCTGAACTCGGCCAACGCCGCAATCGGCCTCGAGCAGCTCAAGATGCTTCCAGAGTGGAACGAGAAACGCAGGGCGGCGGCGAAGCTCTACGATTCCAAGTTGAATGGAGTAGGAGACCTCGTGCTCCCGCCTCAGCCAACCAAGGACGTGGCCCCGGTCTTTCATCTCTACACTCTCCGGACGAAGAAGAGGTACGAGCTCAAGGCGTTCCTGGAATCGAAAGGAGTCGGCGTCGGACTGAACTACGAGATACCGATCCACCTCCAGCCGGCCTACAAGGACATGTTCGGCTACAAGGAAGGCTTGCTGCCGGTGTCGGAGAAGCTCTGCAAGGAGGTCATCGCGATCCCGATGTTCGCCGACATAACGACCGAGCAGATCGACTACGTGGTCGACTGCGTCAAGGAGTTCTACAGGTAGATTGCCATGGCGAAGCTCAATGTCGGCATCATAGGCGTCGGATACTGGGGCAAGAAGATAGTCGACGAGTTCACGAAGGTCGAGAACGTCTCGGTCATTGGCGTCTCCGACCTCGACGAGAAGAACCTCGCGTTCTGCAACGAGCGCTACGGCATCAAGGCGGGATACAAGGACTACAGACAGCTCTTGGCTCAGAAGGACCTCCATGCAGTCAGTGTCTCGACCCCGAACGCGATGCACTATCAAGTGTGCAAGGACGCGCTCGAGGCAGGGAAGCATGTTCTTGTCGAGAAGCCGCTCACCCTCACCTCGAAGGAGGGCAAGGAGCTGGTGGACCTCGCGCAGAAGAAGGGGCTCACCCTCTCCGTGGGACACATATTCAGGTTCAACAACGCGCTCGCGGAGGTTCGCAGGCTCATCAAGGAGGAGAAGTTCTTCGGCAGGCTCTTCCTGATCGAACTCAACTGGACCAACCTCGAGAAGGCGTTCCCGGACAGGGACGTCCTCTGGGACCTCGCGCCCCACATGTTCGACATACAGAACTACTTGCTCGGCCAGTGGCCCGAGGAAGTGAGCTGCGTCGGCGGTCCCTTCAGGAGAAAGGAGGGCGAGGAGACCGCATATGTGATCTCAAAGCACAAAGACGGCGCGATAGGCATATCCAACATAAGCTGGCTCGTGCCCAGGAAGACCAGGCAGGTCGTGCTCGTCGGTGAGAACCGTTCGGCGGTCATAGACGCCGTCGGCCAGGAGGTCACGGTCCATGAGAGCGGGTACACCTACAAGCTCCACGTCGAGAGGAACAACACGATCAGGGACGAGCTTGAGCACTTCGTCAAGTCAATCGGTGACCCGCAGACCGAGACCAAGAACAGCGGGACGGTTGGCTTGAAGACCGTCGAGCTGATAGAGGCCGCGAAGCGTTCGATGGCCGAGAAGAGAGCGATCAAGGTCTGAGCAAGGCTGACGCACTCTTTATAGTCCTCCAGTGGATTCACTGGAGGATGCCTTCATCGCTCATGCTTCTGACTTACCCCTATAGGCCTGACCCTCGGGTTTTCAGAGAAGCGAGGGCTCTGCTCAGGCACGGGATCAAAGTCAATCTCATCGCGTGGGACAGGGAGGGCGGGCTCCCGAAGAGGGCTGAAGAGGATGGTGTAAGCGTGGTCCGACTTGGACCCCGCTGCCCGTATCGTTCCGCTGGGAAGGTTCTTGCGCGGCTGCCCAGGTTCTGGCTCATGGCATTGAACGCCAGCAGGAAGATAGAGTTCGACCTGGTCCATTGTCACGACTTCGACACGATCCCTGTCGGGATGCTCATTGCGAAACTGAACAGCAAGCCGCTGCTCTACGACGCTCACGAACTCTATTCGGAGATGATCAGGAAGGACGTTGGTGGTGTTGCGGACTCTGTCTGGAGGATGGAGAGTTCATGCTCGAGTAAGGCGGACGAGGTCGTGACGGTCAACGAGACTCTTGCCGAGAAGTTGTCGATAGGGAGGAGGACGAGGGCAAGGATCGTCTCGAACAGTCCCGACACGGGCGCCCTTGATGGTCACGAACCCGCCCAGATCCGGGAACGGTACGGCCTGAGGGGGTTCGTCGCTTCCTATCTGGGATCCCTTGAGCCGGGCAGGTTCGTAGAGGAGCTCATGGCCTGTGTGGAACCCACCGGGAAGGTCTCTATTGCGATTGCTGGGAGTGGCACGCTTAAGCCGGTCGTCGAGAGGGCGTCACGCAGCAACCCAGCGGTGAAACTGCTGCCGACTGTCGATACCGATGAGGCTTTGCGGATCACCTGGGCGAGCGACATTGTGATCGCGATGCTGGACCCGAGCAACCCGAACTACAAGGTCAGTACGCCAGTGAAGATTCTGGATGCGATGGCTTGCGGGAAGGCCGTGATCACCACGAAAGGCCTGGACTTCGCCGAGACAGTCGAGAAGGTCGGCTGCGGGTTCGTGATACCCTACGAGAAGGAGGCTTTCAAGAAGACTCTGCAGATAGCCCTAGCCGAACCGAAGCTCCTGGCCGAGATGGGGAGGAAAGGCAGGGAGCACTTCGAGAAGGAGCTCTCTTGGGAGAGGAGCAAGGACGAGCTTCTCAAGGCTTACAAAGCCTTGACGGGCTGAGCCCAGGCAGCCAAGTGGACGAAGTATTATATACTCTGTAGTCCATTTTATTGCCTGTCCGACACATGTCGGACTGCACGGGATGGGATGCAGAGAACAGCGGTTCAGCTACTCTTCGACCACGCCAAGTTTTCGCACCCTCCTTGGAGAGGAATCGGATGCACCTAAAGGAGATAGAGCTCGAGAACTTCAAGTCGTTCGCCAGGAAGACCAGGATACCGCTCCTCGAGGGGTTCACTGCTGTCACGGGCCCGAACGGCGCTGGCAAGTCGAACATCGCTGACGCGATCCTCTTCGTCCTGGGCCCGAAGAGCTCCAGGGTCATCAGGGCTGGCAAGCTCACTGACCTCATATTCAACGGTGGGAAAGAGAAGAAGCCAGCGAGCGAGTGCAAGGTCAGCCTCGTGTTCGACAACTCCGACAGGCTCATCCCCATCGACTCCGACAAGATCAAGCTCACGCGCGTCGTGCGAATATCAGACAACGTCGACGGTTACTACTCCTACTTCTACGTGAACGACAAGAGGTCCTCCTTGGGTGAATTCGACAACCTCCTCGCCAACGCGCGCATAAGCGCGGACGGGTACAACTTCGTCCAGCAGGGGGACATCACGCGCATCGTCCAGATGTCCAACCTGGAGCGCAGGCGCATCCTTGACGACATCTCAGGTATCACGAAGTTCGACGAGGAGATCCAGAGTGCCGAGAAGGAACGCTTGGCAGCCGATGACAACATCCAGAGGCTCTCCATCATTCTCGACGAGATCAAGAAGCAGATGAAACAGCTCGACTCCGACAGAGAAGGCGCCCTCAAGTACAAGGATCTGCACGACAGGCTCCTGGGCGCACAGGCGTGCATGGCGGTCAAGGGCAAGGGGTCGGTCGAGCGCGAGATAGCCTCCATCAGCGAGCAGATAGACAGCTACACAAAAGAGAAGGAGAAGTCAGAGACGAAGAAGGAGGAGCTCCTTCAGGAGCTCCAGGGCGTCTCAGATGAACTCACGGCCGTCGAGACGGAGATAACCGAGCGCGGAGGCGATGAGGCCAAGGACATAAAGGACAAGATAGACAGCCTTAGGATCGAAATCGCCCGCGCGAAGGACGCCGCCCAGAACGCAGACGAGATGTCCGTCTCATTGAAGGATGTCAAGAAGGCCCAGGCGGAAGACCTCAAGATGGTCGAGAAGGACCTTCAGGCGATCCATGCGAAGCTGGAGCCTCTCAAGAAGGAGCACGAGCAGAAGTCGAAGCTCCTGGCAGGCAAGCGGGACAAGCTGACGGAACATCAAGAGGAGATCTCCAAATCTGATTCTGAGCTCAACACGCTCCAGAAGGAGGCTCTCGAGCTGTCGGCCGAGGTCACAACGAGGCAGGAGAAGCTGCACGCGCTGAACCTCGAGCAGGACAGGCTGAACGAGAAGATATCCAGGCTCAAGATCGACATCGCCAACCAGGAGGAGACGAAGAAGACCTACGACTTCGAGCTCAAGGACGCGGAATGGTCCATCAAGGAGCTCAAGAACGAGACCAAGAGCTCCTCCCAGGGCATCAAGAGACTTCAGGAAGACTACCAGTCAAAGAGGAACAAGGAGCGAAAGCTCATCGAGCAGTCCCAGGAGCTCGAGAACGCCGTCAAGAGCCTCACCAGGGAGTACAACCAACTGAAGGCGGAGGCGATGGCGATCGACGCCGTCAAGAAGGGGCAGAACACCGCAGTCAGCACCGTGCTCGAAGCGAGGGACAAGGGCTCGATCAAGGGCATCCACGGCACGCTGGCCGAGCTCGCGGAAGTCGACAGCGACTACGAGACCGCGATGAACATCGCCGCCGGCCAGAGGATGCACGCCATCGTTGTGGACACCGATGAAGTAGCCGCCCAGTGCATCGATCAACTCAAGAGGTCGAAGGCTGGCAGGGCGACATTCCTACCACTCAACAAGATGATAGACGGAAGACCAAGGGGCAAGGCGATACTGGCGGCCAAGAGCTCGCTCGGGTTCGCGATTGATCTCGTCAAGTTCGATGAGAAGTACAGGAGCGCATTCTGGTTCGTATTCGGCGACACCGTAGTTGTCAAGACGCTCGACGAGGCCCGGAAGCTGATGGGCGGCGTCAGGCTC
>Ga0315274_10013779_pt1 | contig 11504 bp, 7 predicted proteins | sample YL17G02_20_MG_FD_203700 | JGI IMG/M metagenome (GOLD analysis project Ga0315274, IMG submission 203700) | Sediment microbial communities from Yellowstone Lake, YNP, Wyoming, USA - YL17G02_20 | ecosystem: Environmental > Aquatic > Freshwater > Lake > Sediment | place: USA: Wyoming | collected...
GCAAAGCCTTCCTCGGCGCCCCGGTTGTCTTTCTTCCAGAATTTCAGCCGGGCTCCAAGCAGAAGGACATCGGTATTATCGGGATGCTTTGCCAAAATCCTGTCCACGGTCCGCTGCCCGTTTTCCCAATCGCCGGAATACGAGTAGGCCCGGGCCAGGAGAAAATTAAATTCATAATCGTCGGGCGTCGAGGAAAGCTGTTCCCGGCATATTTTAATGGCCTCGGCAAAACTTTGGGATTGAAGAGCGGCCGAGGCCTTTTTCAGAGCGGCATCCCGGTCCGCGCTGACTTGGCCTCTCGCCCCGATGGTTATGACGCAGAGACACAGCCACAGAATTGACCAAAGCCGCTTTTTCATGGGGATGGAATCTCCTTAGCAAAGCCTTTCTTATCCATAGCCCCCCACTCACTTTTCCCGTTCAAATAGTCAAGAAAAGCTTTACCTCTGACCAAGGCCAGGTATTGACGGTAAAAAAAGTTTTCCAGAATGCAAAACAGGGCCATCAACAGAACATCCGATATTCGGGAAAACCGTCGCAACGAAAACTCTTCAAGCAGGAGCGCCGCTATCGACAAAAGAGTTCCCAAGGCTATGGAGAGGAGGAAAAAGGTAAAGGCAAAAGGATAATTGACTAGCCGAAGAAACAGGCAGGGAATAAAAAACGCATAACCTAGCAATTCAATCAAAGGGCCGAAAAGTTCGAAAATCAAATAAAAGGGCATGGCGAACAATCCGGTTAATCCGTAGCGGGGATTGAAGATCATCCTCCGGTTGTGCAAAAACGCCTCGATGAGACCCCTATGCCACCTGTTTCGCTGTCTCCCCAAGGCTTGAAACGTTTCCGGAACCTCGGTCCAGCAGATGGCGTCGGGAAGAAAATGAATGGCATAAGGGATTTTCTGTTCATGAAGGTATTTGCGCAAGCGGACAACGAGATCCAAATCCTCGCCGATCGAGGCCGGGCGATAGCCCCCGCATTTTAGGACGACATCTTTTCGGAATACCCCGAAAGCTCCCGAGATGATCAATAGGCCCTTGATGAGGCTCATCCCAATTCGACCTCCAAGGAACGCCCTAAAATATTCGAGCGTCTGAAAACGCGCCAGAAAATTCCGCGGTAGACGGATTCTCGTTATTTGACCGGATTTAGTCTCGCAGCCATTGATCAAACGGACGATTCCGCCCACTCCCACGGTCCGCTCGGGATCCTCGAGAAACGGGCGAACGACCTTGAGAAGGCTGTCGCGGTCGAGCAGGCAGTCGCTATCAATCGCGCAGAACAGAGGATAATGTGAAATGTTGAGCCCGGCATTCATGGCATCGGATTTCTTTCCGTTGACCTTGTCCACAACAATTAATTTTGGATTCCTCGGGCAGACATAAATGCCTCGGACGGGCTTGCTGTCAACAACTTTCCGGAAGACCCATTGTGTTTTTTTGAGATCAAACGCTTCAATGAGTTTCTCCAGGGTGGAATCCGTCGACCCGTCATTGACGACGATAACCTCATATTGAGGGTATTCCAAGGACAGCAGGTTTCGGACGTTCTCGATGATGCTGTTTTCTTCATTATGGGCAGGAGCAATAATGGAGATGGGCTTGGCCAGGGGGGATAAAAATATCTCTTCGATCCGGATATATTCCGTTCGATGGCGATAGTGAGAAATGCCAAATAAACTTAGAACGATGAAAAAAATATAAAATCCGTTTAGGAGAAGAAAATAGACCAGCACTAAGTAGGAGAAAATGTTGAACAGGTGGATCAGGACCTGGATCATGAACTCATCGACTCCGAAGAAAGATAAATATCATGAAGGGCCATGGCTGCCATGGCCGCCGCATAGCCATCGCGGGTTTGTTGGGCGATCTCCTCCAGCCGCTTGACGCCCGCCTCGCCTAGGTTCATGAGCCCCGCCCTGGCATTGAAACGGACATGCCAATTCTTGGAGTAAAAGGATCCTGCGAGGATATCCAAGGCTTCCGGGCTCTTCAATTTTCCCAGGCTTTTAATCGCCTGCGCCTGGACCTCCCAGGCTTCATCAGAAGCCATCCGGATCAAAACCGGCACAGAATCCGGGATCAACAGTCCTCCCAGCGCCCGGGCCACCTTGATCCGGATCTCTTTTTCCGCATGGCCGGCAAAAGGGAGAATATCCTGGCATAGAGAACGAATAGGAATGGCCCCCACCAGCTCGATCAGGAGGGCGATTTTTTCCAGGCTGATGGGATTCTTAAGGGTCTCCCGGATATAGCCTTCGGCCCGGCCGCCCAGACTAAAAATGACGCTAGTGTAGGAATGGACGTTCGGACACGAATCGGCTTCAAAAGCCCTGAAAACTATAGACAGAGCCTCTGCCGAGGGAAGCTGGGAGATGGCTTGAACAGCCGCCAGCCTGACGATGGGTTTATCATTTAAAAGCTTGAGCATAAAATCCATTTTCAGAGGATCAAAGAAAAAACCGAAGAGACGCGTAGCTTGGAGCCGCCTCATCGTTCTTCGCGAAGAGAGGTCGCGGGTGGACTTTTTCTCGAGGGCGATACGGAAAATGATTTTCAGCCGGTCTCTCTCCGGTCCGATAAGAACCTTAGCATAATCGAACAGAAGCTTGGTCAAAACTTTGGGATATTTGGCATATTTCTCGGCCAAAAGGGCGGCTGATTCCGGCTCGGTGGCCGAGAGGGCGTTCAAGAGCTCTTCCTCGATTTGGAGATACCTTCGACGGAACCGTTTGTCCTTGACCTGCTGATAGACCCTCCTGGAGACAATGTAAAGAAGAATGAGAAGAGCAAAAAGGATTAATATGAAGACGCTGAACCGAATGAAAATAACCAGGTGGTTCATCAGCCCGACCTAAGGAGTTGGTTGATTTTTGCTAGGATCACCTGGGGGGAAAAAGGTTTGAGGATATAATCCGTCGCTCCGGCCTGGAGAGCTTTGACGATATCGGATTCCTTGGTCAGAGAGCTGATGACGAAGACCGGAGGGGACGGCGGGGCTTCGTTCCCTTTGATTCTGGACAAGAACTCGAAACCGTCGGCACCGGGAAGCATGATGTCCAGGAGGACCAAATCCGGCAGTTCTTGGTTCAGGACTTGAATTCCGTCCTCCGCATTCGCGGCACTCAAGACCGCGTAGTTTTCTTTTTCTAAAAAATGACTGAGCAGCCTGCGGCTGACCGGATCGTCCTCGACAATGAGGATTTTTTTCTTGCCGATGGCCAGGCCGGCCATCGTTTTGGACAGAAAGGAGCCGCCGGCGGCAGCCGAAAAATCGGACAAACCGTTCGAACTTCTGAGAAGATGTTTAATCAACTGCAGATTTTCTATTTCCTGTTTGATACGGTCTTTTTTATCGTCGTTAGGAACGATGTCACCAAGCTTGGCCATTTCAGTCCGGGCGGCATCAGACGCATTCCTGGATCCGCCAGCATCCACCCTCGAAATGCCTTGTTCCAAGGTTTTAATTCGTTGATAAATGGCCTGGACTTTCATCAGTTCGTCAAGCTTGACATCGATCAATTTCTCCAATTGGATTCTAAGCTCGGCAAGCATCTGCAGGCGGTCCTCCATTTCCTTGACTAGGCTGGCGACCGTCTTTTCCACATCTTCGTTTTCAAGGATGAGGACGAGAGGGGAATTGTCTTCGGCAAGACCAGGTTTTTCTGGTATTTCTTGTTTTGCCTCCAAAAATCGCGCAGGCTCTTCTTGGGGAACTTCGAGGTTGGGGGAGGGTTGAGACTCCTCGGGATGCGTCGCCGGCGGTTTGCGCTTGGAGACAAGCTTTTCGACATCCCTGACGGAGAGATTTCTTTTAATGGTTTTATGGCATAGCTCCGCTTGAATCTCTGGAGTTTCCACGGCCAAAAGAGCCCTGGCATGGCCCATCGAAATTTTACCTTCCTTGAGTTTCTCTTGGACGACTGCGGAGAGATTGAGAAGCCGCAAATGGTTGGTCACCGAGGTCCTGTCCTTGCCGATTTTTTTGCCGACTTCTTCTTGCGTGTAGTTCAATTCTTCAATCAGTCTCTGATAGGCCCTGGCGATTTCAATCGGGTTCAACTCCTCTCTCTGAAGGTTTTCAATGAGGGAGATCTCTAACTGTTGCTCGTTGGGGATATTCCGAATGAGAACAGGGACTTTCCGGAGCCCGGCCTTTTGAGCGGCCCGCCACCGCCTCTCGCCGGTAATAATTTTATAATACCCTTCTTCGGGAACGCAGAGGATCGGCTGGAGAACTCCTGTGCTTTTGATCGACCCGGCCAGCTCATCAATGGCTTGCTCATTGAACATCAGGCGCGGCTGAAGGGGATTCGGTTTGAGCTGTTCAATATCAATTTCGGCGTATTTTTCGCTTTTCAAGATTCCAATTTCTTCTGGAATAGATGCATGGGTTTTCTTGGCTAATGCTTGTTTTGTTTCGAGAGCATTTCCTCGGCAAGATCGTGATATTCGTTTACTCTTTTTTTTCTGGGACATAGATTCCCTGTTCATTTTCTGAACAGCTTTTTCTTTTTTTGGAGACTTCTTCCTTTTGAACATGGAATCATTCCTCTGGAAATATCCGCATTAATAATAAATCCAAGCCTTAGAAATTGAATCGCCGGTTCGGATGAATCAAAGGGTGATTTTCCCCGTTTTTTATCACCTTAAAAGATTAGGGGGAGTCCCCTGGAAATCCAGGGGAATATCACGTTTTGAAAGCCTACCTGAGAACCGGCTTTTTCAGGGTCTCAGGATCCTTTCGATTTCCTTGGTGGCTTTGGATAGGATTTCCTTGACTTGGCGGAGGTTTTCAGCCCCGGCGCGACGGGCTGTCCGGCCGATGAGGCCGCCCAGATCGCCGAATGTCTGCCATATCTCTCTCAAGTCCTCGTGGACCTCCTGGCGCCAGCCTCCCCACCAGTCGCGCATATGATCCTTCATGCCTTCCGTTTCCTTCTCCCTCTCGGCAAGAAAACGGCGTCCCTCATCGGTGATCGTATAGATTTTTTTGCCATCTTGTTGGGCCGACGTCACGTAGCCCGTTTCCTCGAGCCACTGGAGTGTCGGATAGACGGCCCCCGGGCTCGGAGTATAAAAGCCGTGAAACCGGTCCTCCAAATCCCGGATGATCTCGTAGCCATGGCGGGGCTTATCTTTTAAAAGGTCCAGAATCAGGTATTTAAAGTCACCTTTATGAAACATACGTTCTCCCCGCGGCCAAAATCCATATCTGTGTCTGTAAAACATGTCGACCTCCAACTATAAAACTCAATTTATGATATAACTAGATATATCTTGATATATAATTTAAGCCCATAAAATCGAATTGTCAAGATTTTTATGAAAGAAACCAATAGCTCGGCAAAATGACCAATTATTGTCTCCTTATATTCTTTGAATCTATTGAATTTTTTCGGAAACCGATATAATTTAAACAATAAGTGAGGAGTGCAGTCGCCATGATCTACCGGCAGAAAAAAATCCAGGTTCTCCTGGGGATTTCATTTGGGACATTCCTGTTGGGGACTTGGTCCACAGCCGGAGCCTTACACAGCTCCGGCAGGCCGCTTAACGCCTCTTGGGGGCAGGCCGGCCAGAGCCGCAAACTCTTTTTTGCCGACACCGGCTACACGAATTTGGGCGAATGGAAGGCCTGGGGCTACATCGAACCCGCTCTGTGGGGACCAGGAATGCCCTTGTCTGTCGAGGCTCATCTGCTCGTGACGGATGACCATCTTGCTCGTTTTATCGACCAGAAGGTCAACCCCGAAGGCTTCTGTCTCCTGGTCACCGCCGAACGGACGTTTGATTCGGAAGGAAAGATCAGGCTGGCCAGCGATGAAAAGATGTCGACCATTCTCACGCCGGCCGGACTGGCCATCGAAGGCGGGATCCAGGGCGCCGTGACGAACCGCTTTGGCTATGACTTCCGAACCCCCGTCGACGAGTTTCTGACCGTAAAAATGGATTCCTCCGAAAAAAAAGAAGGGGCGCGGGAAGCCATCTTCAAAGTCTCGACATCTCTTCCGGCTAACCTGCCGCCGGGCATCTACCGGGTCCGGCTGGAATTTGGAGTGATGTCCAAAGGCCGCTATTACAGCCTGAATTGCGAGAGCTTTGCCGTCCGGCCTTTTTTTAAAGGCCAGCCCACCGAATCGCATCTTTACTCCCCTCCGATTCCCGCCAGCGGCATTCATGTCTCCGGCAGAATCGTGGACGGCTCCACGATCCGGCCGCGTGTTCCCTGGGTCATTCTCGGTGATTACAACTCAAACGGCTACCGTGGCCTGGTCGCTGAAGAAGACAAGCCCTATTTCGCCCTCTCCAACCGCAACCTCATCCCCGACGATGTCATCCTGCCCATGTTTGACGACAACGGCAACAGAATCTCTTATTCTCTCGAACCCCAGTTCCCGACCGATACCATCGAAGCCCGCTCCAACATTCCCTGGGATTACACCCGGGGCGAGCTGGCCGCTATCATCACGGGCCCGGACGGAAAAAATGTATTCCTGGGCAAAGCTCGTTTCGTCGGCAAAAAAGGCCAATGGCCGACAACCGGCCAATCGGTATTTACAAACTGGAAGCCGCCGGCCTACGGCCTGTACACGGTGAAAATGACCGGCTGGATCGCCGATATCTGGGGCAATCAATACGAGGGCGGCGGGACCTATCATTTCTGGATCGCCAAGAGAATGACCCTGGCCACAGCGACGTTCCAGGGAATGGCCTATCCGGTCGGAAGCCGGTACGGCCGCGATCTTGCCTTCGCTCCGGCCGTGCCCGCGGACGTCGAGGTCGAAGCCGTCCTCTATATCAATTCGGACCCGAACAACACAGTTTCGGTCTCGTCTAAAGGAAAAGCGTCTCCATCCGGGATTTTTGGCGCCGCCCAAGGCGCCCTGCCTCTACCGCTCAACGCGGCGGGCGAATACGGCGCTCATATCCTCGCCAAATATACGGACCCTGAAGGCCATCTGTGGATCTGCAGCATGCGTCACGCCGGCGTCGTCTATCCCAAGGACGGCCCGATTCTAGCGCGCGGGAAAAAAATTTTCATCAACGGCAAATACGTGGATCGCGGCGAAACCCATACCGAAGGCTACACCATTCCGGGGACGGATATCAGCTATCTGGTCCACATCAATTTCCCCTTTCAATCCGGAGACGTCATCCTGATCGCCAGCGAGCAGCAGGGCGCCAACAAGATCGAGCCGGTCTTAACCTATGAAGAGAAAATCAATCCCTCTCCGTATGATACCAAGCTTTCCAATTTGGGTGCGACCAACCTGAAAATCAAAACCTCGAACGGATACTCCCCTCACCTCTTTCCCGAATATATCACGGATTGGATGTATTATTACGGCGCCGCGCCGCGGCCCGGATTCATGTCCAGGTTCCTGGTCGGGGAGAACGGCGTCCGGGCCCCCTATTGGCCGACCAGCCCGAACAGCTTCGGCGGCCAGATCGGCGCCTCCAACAACGGCGACCTGCCGGGCGATATCTACCGGCTGATCGGTGGAGTCGTTATCCGAAAGAACGGCGAAACGCCACAATATGCCGGTTACCTGTCGAGCGCATTTCTTCTGGCCAAAGGGACGAACAACAACAGGGTCATCGCCGCGGGCTCCGATGATGTCATTGGCTCGACCGGAGAAAGGGCCCGATTTTTCCTGGTCGGCCTGCGGCCCGGGATGGTTTATGAAACGGGAACGAGCTTCGCCCCGGCCGTCCAGATCGACCCCGTACTTCCCGTCAACATCAAATTCACGCTCCAATATCCCGACGGCCGGACGGTGATCAGCCAGGGCGTCGGGGACGCCTTCGGGACCTTTGTCGGCCAGGACAGATGGCCTCTGGACGCGCCCGGTGTTTATAAGTATTGGCTCGAGGGCGAATGGCAGGGATTCAAAAGCTCCATGCCGGGACTTCCATCGGCCGGCGGAGAATTTTACGTGATCGAAAAAGAACGTCCGCTGAACGCCATCGAGATCAAGCTCAACTTGGCCAACCAGTCCGCGTTCTCGGCCTCGCAGCAGCTCAAGATCACAGGAAACTCCTCTGCTCAAGTTGTCTATTATGCCGCGGTCATCCCCGGGGCCGTCATCGACCAGGGCCAGCTCACTCCTAAGGCCGGAAAGTTCGAGTATGTTTTTGACCCGGCCGCCATCAATAAAAAGATTCCGTCCTATGATATCCTGAATCTGGTGAACGGAAAGCCCGAGCTCGGGAAAGTCGTCCATCTGACGTTCTTTGCCCGGGAGAAGACTCCCCAGGGGGTTTTCTTCCACAGCTTTGCCCGCGTGATCCTGCGGGGGAACAAGGTTTTCTATACCCGATAAAATATCGTCAGGCAAATACCGTTTTTTACACGGCCCGGATCTTCATCGGGAATGATTCACCCGTCCGGACTGCGCCCGTTCGATGATTCGCTTGGCCAAACTCCTGAAAATGAAGGCGTGGGCCGGCTTCATGGAATACCAATACAGCCGTCCGAAAAGCCCCTTCGGGAGAAAATAAGCGGTCTGGACCAACGTTCGGCCGTCAATCGCAAATTCGAGCCAGGCCTTGCCCGGGATTTCCATCTGACTGACGAGAAGCAGGTGCTTATTTTTCTTCAAATCCAAAACTTTCCAGAAATCCAAACTGTCACCCACCCGAAGCTCGCGGGAATCCCGGCGTCCGCGGCTCAGCCCGGGGCCGCCGGCGAGCTTATCTATGAATCCTCGAAGCCTCCACAGCCAGTTGAAGGCGAGCCAGCCGGCTCTGCCGCCGATGGATTGGAACTCATTAAAAACGGACTCGGGAGCAATACTGCCAAAATCATACATCTTCCGTTCCACAAAAATTGCCTCCGTCACCTTATCTTGGCCTTGCAGATCGCAGGCTTCTTGGGCGGAACTATCGCACCACCGGCTCAGGACCTGATTCTTCTCGATCTCCGCTAACGCCTGTTCCATCGCCTTCTCATAAGAGGCTGGACGGATGGAAGGAAAATATTTTCGGGCGTTTTCGTTTTGGATGATCGTCTCCGATTTCAAGCCGTCGACGAGGGCCTGAGCAATCCTCCGGGGAACGGGGGTCAACAGAATCAGCCAGTACGAGGAAAGCCTCGGTGAAAAGAACGGAACGCGGACGAGCCGCCGTCGAAGCCCCATGGCTTTCGCCGCCCGCAAAAGCATATCCTTGAAGCTCATGGCCTCTGACCCGATATCCACAACAAGGTCGCCGAGCAGATCGAATGTCAAGGCCCTGTGGAGATATGCCAAAACGTCGGAAACGCCGATGGGCTCCGTCTTCGTCATGACCCACCGGGGCGTAAGAAGCACAGGGAGTTTCTGGACGAGGTTGCGGATGATTTCGAAGCTGGCGCTCCCGGAGCCGATGATGACGCCGGCCCTGAACCAAAGAATCTGAATGCAGTCAGGCTTCGCGCTGAGAAGCTCGCCGGTTTCGATCCGGCTGCGTAGGTGTTTCGAGGCTGTCTCTTTGGTTCCTAACCCGCCGAGATAAATGATCCTCTTAACGCCGGCTTCTATACAAGCGTCGCGAAAATTTATCGCACTCGTCCGCTCGAGCTCGGGAAAGTCTCCCTTGGCGCCCATGGAATGAACAAGATAATAAGCTTGGTCGATCCCGGCCAGCGCCTTCCGGAGAGAAACTTGGTCGAACGTGCTGCCCTCAGAAATTTCAAAGTGCTTCCCGGGAAGGTCGTGAAGTTTCCGGGCATTCCGGACAAACAACCGGAGCCGGACGTTTTCATCCAGAGTCAACGTCTCGGCAAGCCTGCGGCCGATATAGCCGGTGGAGCCCGTCAGGAGGACGCTGATCATCGATGACTTTTGGTGCGCATCGCAAGGGCGCCTGGCCGTGCTCAGAAATCTATGAGAATTCCCACCAAGGCGTAGTGAATAAGGGCAAAATTATAAACTTCCTCCACATTCGCCCCGCCTTCTACGACCCTGTAGCCCGCCTTGAGCGTCATCGCCGGGCTCAATCGATAGAGGAGCGCCAGCAAGACATCCTCAGCTCGGCCCTGCTTGGCGGCCAGAGCATCCCCTTCCAGCAGGGCGCCGATCCTGGAGGAAAATTGATGCTCGACCCGGACGTGCAAGAGCGGAACAAAACCGACGTTTGTCTTTTCGGATTCGATGGCTCCCGCATCCAAGCGGATGGCCGCGTCACGGATTTTGGCGGTGAATCCGATACCGACTTTCCATGGACCGATGTCGACCAAGTCATAGCGGTAGGTCAGCCTGTACGAATTGAAGCGATACAGCGCATTAACGTCCGCGCCGAGGGGAAAGTCGATCCCGTTGAAGCGGATGGGCATGCCGCTCCGTCCGGCGGCTTTGAAGCTCAGGGGCGCGAACAAAGCCGAAAGAGCGTGGCGGCCCCCGATCCTGTAGGTCAGCCTCAGCCTGAAATAATAGACCGGCTTGACATCAAACCGTTCGGTCAGAGAAAAACGGGTCCCGGCGCTCTTCGGGATGCCGATATCATTCATTCCGTTGAATGCGGCGCCATTTTCAAAATCGAAACTCCAGCGGGATTGCCCGGCCAGCCATCCGGCCGACAAGAAGACCGAGAAGAAAACGAAAAGCTTGAAGATCGTTCGGGGCTTCTTCATCAAAGTATCCTTTCCATAGATTTAGAATCCTTAATAATAGCCAATATTTGGGCTAAACACAATCAAGCGCCAATGCTCCCAATGCTCCAAATTTGCCGATAGAAATGCCCGACGGATCCTGTAGCGGTTCGCCGCCCGCGCCGCTTGCCCAAAGCGATCTGCTCATAATGAACTGAGGTTTCATCGATCGACACCTTCTAGCAAAATATCTTGGCGAAAAGGCCGGAATCGGGCTAAAATCAATGATATCTTGAAAAAAGGAAAGGCGGACTCATGCGAAGCGACAAATGCTTTTATTTTTTGATCTTTGGACTCGCGCTTTTGAGCGCCGCGGCCGTTTGGAGCGGAGACGCCTCTCAGACAGCCGAAAAGGAAACCGATCCTCTGGTCTTGAAGAAGCTCAATTGGTTCCAGGACATGAAATTCGGGCTGATGATGCACTGGGGCCCGTACAGTCAATGGGGTGTCGTCGAATCCTGGAGCATCTGCTCGGAGGACGAGCCCTGGTGCCGGCGCAGCTCGAACAATTACGTAGAATACAAGAAAGCTTATGAGGACCTGAAAAAGACCTTCAACCCGGTCAAGTTCGACCCGGAGAAATGGGCCCGGGCCGCCAAGTACGCGGGTATGCGTTATGTCGTTCATACCACCAAACACCACGACGGCTTTTGTATGTTCGACACGGCCCAGACAGACTATAAAATCACATCACCCGAATGCCCATTCTCCAAAAACCCCAAAGCCAACATCGTCAAGGAGATTTTCGACGCCTTCCGGAAAGAAGGCTTCGGCATCGGCGCCTATTTTTCCAAGCCGGACTGGCATTCGCCGGATTACTGGGCGCCGGAATGGGCGACACCGGACCGCAACGTCAACTACGACACGGAGCG
>Ga0315274_10013780_pt1 | contig 11502 bp, 8 predicted proteins | sample YL17G02_20_MG_FD_203700 | JGI IMG/M metagenome (GOLD analysis project Ga0315274, IMG submission 203700) | Sediment microbial communities from Yellowstone Lake, YNP, Wyoming, USA - YL17G02_20 | ecosystem: Environmental > Aquatic > Freshwater > Lake > Sediment | place: USA: Wyoming | collected...
GAGCGGCTCGGCGCGCAGACCGGAAAGGTGACGAACGCCCGCGTGTACCGGCAGCCCTCGGCCGCCAGGCGGTCGAGGTTGGGGGTCTGGGCGTAGGCGTCGCCGTAGCAGCCGAGGTCGGGGCTGGTGTCCTCGCAACTGATCCAGAGAATATTGGGCCTGTCCGGGTGCGCGGCCGCCTCGGCCGCCTTCAGCCATCTTGGCAGGGCCAGAGCCGCCGCCGCGAGGCCGGCCCACCGGAGGAATTCACGCCGTTTCATGGGGTCCACTTGTGCCCTCCCGCGCTGTGCAACGTTCAACGTGCTGCGGCCGGCCGGCGGACCGGGTTTGCGGCGGCCTGGAGAAACCGGCGGCGGTTCATGCCGCGGACCATCGTTTGCCACTCCCAAGGGTTGGCGCTATGCACCCACCATCGGCATTGCGGTGCGTGCAAAGCACGCGTACGTGTTTAGCGCATGCGAACGCACTGTGGCACGGCCGGCTTGTCCGGCCGTGGCGAGGGCCGGCGCGTTATCCCACGGCCGGACAAGCCGGCCGTGCCACAACCAGTGTTGCGCTTTCCGCAAGAGGCGCTAAGCACGTACAAGCACGCATCCGACATCTCCGCGGTTAATCGGAAGCCGGATAGATCACGATGCGCGCGGCCTTCGGCGCAAGCGGCGCGATCTCGATGACGTTCCGCCCGCGCTTAAGGTGCGCCGTTACGTCCAGGCGGCACGGGGCGCCCAGGAACCCGCCCGCGGCCGTCCCGTTCACTGTGATAGCGGCGCAATAGTCAGGCCATTCCACGGGCTCCACGGGCACAAGCACGGCCCGCACCTTCGCCAGGTCCACGTCGGCGGGTATCTCGCACTTGCCGCGGAAGAGGTCGGCCGTGATCGGGCTGACAGTCAGCGGCTGTCGCCTGCCGCTATTTCCTCCGCCGGGGATCCTGCCCCACGGGGCGTCGCCGAACGTCGCGACCGCCTCGGCGGCCGGCCAGGACTTATCATCGAAGCCCGCGTCCTTCCAACCCGCCTGCCCCTGCTTCGCCGCCCGCCACGACTTGTCGATGGCGACGACGAGCGGCTCGCCGGACTCGAAGGTCACCGTCAGTTTGCCGATGAGGCCGGCGGGGTTCGGCTCGTTGGAGCCGTTGACGGCCGCGATGGCCAGGGCGTTTACGCCGGCCTTCAGGTGCTTGGCCACGTTGATCGTCTGCGGCTTGGCCCAGGAATCGCCGCCGCCGTCGTCCTTGCCGGCCTCCTTGCCGTTGACGAAGAGCGCAAACTCGTTGTCGCAGGAGACGACGAACTTTGCGTCCTTTATCTTCCGCTGGTCCAGCGTGACCTCGCGGCGGAAGCAGCGGGCGCCCGGCGGCGCGGCCGTGCGGGCGTTTTCGCCGGGGAACCAGACCCACGAGCAGTTTTTAAGGACCGCGGCGAAATCAGGGGCCTTGGCCGATGCGTTTTCCCCAGCCTCCGGCGGGCGCGACGGCCATTGCGGCCCGGCGATCGGCTCGCGGACGACCTCGATGGCCGGCCGCAGGGGCTTGAGCGCTTCGATGCGCGGCGGGCGGGCCTTGGTCCCCTCGGGCGCAAAGACCACCAGGGCGCTTTCGCTCGGCTCAAGGGTCATCTCGAACTCGACCGCCTCCGGCCCCACGCGCTTGTAGGGCAGGGCGGAGATTTCATTGCGCATGGCGTCCCACCACTCGGGCACGCCCGCGGCCGTGGCCCGGAACTTGAAGTTCCGCGCCTTGCCCTGGTGGTTCTGGTTGCAGATGAGGAAGACGTCTCGCCCGGCCTTGACGCGATGGAGCACGTGGACCCAGTTGCTCGTTTCGCCCTTGAGCACTTCAAGCGTGGGGTGCACGCCCGCGTCGCCCGCCAGGACCTTCTTGATGTCCTCGGGCGTCGGCTTCTCCGGGAGGAAGTACGACCGCCCGCCCGCCGCGTTGGTCTTGCGGACCGCCAGGCCCGGGTCGCCCGCGCCCCAGACGGCCTCCGTGAGCGCGGCAATGTCCTTGGCGGTCTTGCCGAGCGTGGCAGACTTCGTGGGCAGGAAGCCGTACCCTATGACGAGGCCGCCCGCATCGAAGAACTCCTTCGCCTTGGCCAGCGCCCCGTAGGGAATCACCTCGACCGGCGGCACGATGAGGACGCGGTAACTCTCCTGGTGGAGTTTGATCTCCTTGCCGGCCAGTTTCGCGTCATTCTCGAAGACGTCGTACGGCATCCAGTCGGAGTCGTACAGGGCGTCCTGGAGGGCCGTGGTCATCTCTTCGGGCGGCACGGCCTTGCCGACGTGCTTGGAGTTGCCCAGAAACAGAAATGCCACCGGCGCCACGTGCCGCCCGCCCGAAAGCAGCAGGCTCAGGCGGCTCGTGTAGTCGGCATAGACGCGGTACAGCGGATAGCGCGGCTCGTAGCCGCCGTTGTAGAAGTACGGCGGGCAGTCGGTGTCGTACGGCGACTTCGGGTTGAACGAGTGCGGGATCATGAAGTTCACGCCCCGCACCTGCATCTGGTCCGTCAGCCACTTCATCTGCGGGTAAGTGATGTTTTGGCCGTACGCGCCGAACATCTCGCACATGGTGATGTCGTCGGCCTTGGCGTACACGTGCGTGATGGAACTGCCGAGTTTGGCCATCTGCCAGAGGCCCGGCTTCTTCTGGCCGGGATAGAACTGCTGGCACACGAGGTCGATGCCGCCCATGTCGCTGTACTTCTGGAGTTGGAACATGTTGCCCGCGCAAAGTTGCGGGCTCAGGTATTCCCAGTCGTGCTCCATGAAGTGGCCCATCGAGATGACCTTGTGTGCCCGGCACCACTCGGACATGCCGCCGTACATCGTGCGGCCCCAGGCTTCGGCGAAGGCGTCCTGATACTGGTACTTGGCGGCGGCCTGCTCATCGCCGGCGAGGCGGAACTTCCAGGCCACGAAGGGCTTCTTCCAGTCGATCTTGCGCTCGGCCAGTATCGTCATGACCTCGCGGCCCCAGTCGCCCTGCGTCTCCGGCTCGTCGTAGAAGTAGCCTTTGATGGTCTTGCCGAAGTCGTCCTTGAAGCGGTCGTAGTGCGGCTGATAGACGGTCTTGAGGAACCACTCGACGCAGTCGCGGCTGGCGCCGTCCACGGAAATCCACCTTTTCTGCATCCCCTTGGCGCCCTTGAACTCCCACGTGAACTTCATGACCCGCCACTTGCCGGCCGGGCTTGCCACGGCGTCGCCCTGGCGAGCCGGGACGCTCCAGGTCAGCGTGCCGCCCTTGATGTTTGGCGCAAGGTCCACGAGCGACTCGCCGTCGATCGCGCCGCCCTCGACCTCCTTGGCCGCGACGGCCCCTATGAACCGCGGGCCGCCGAAGCCGTCGGCCGCGTAGGCCTTCGGCCCCTCGATGCTCGTCGCATCCGCCACGAGGACCTTTGTGCCGTACTCCGGCGGCACCTTGCCGCCGAGCATCTGGCTGGGCCACCACTTCTCATCGAAGATCCACATCGTCAGGTTATGCTTCTTGGCGGCCTCCAGGCAGATCGCGAGGTCCTCAAACCACCGCGGGCCCAGCCAGTCGTTGTGCGGCCGCGACTCGGCCGTGAACGTGCCGTTGTGGCTCTCGGCGACCTTCTCGAGGTACATCTGGAGCCGCTCGCGGCTCTCGGTGCCGTGGAGCCAGAACAGGGGGCCGGTCAGCCGCCGCGCCTCCATCGGCATCTCGACAAACTGCTTTTCGAGTGTCGCGAGGTCCGGCGCCGGCGGGCCGGCCGCCTGCGCGGTTGCCGCAAGGATGCACAACCATGCCGCGAGGAAAACCTTGGAATGACGCATGTCTGACCTCCTGTTGACCGGCTACTTGTCCACGGGCGCCCGCCCGACTACGCCTGCCCGCCCCATCCAGGCTGCGCGACCATTATAGACAACCGCCCCTCATTGGCACAGGGCCGCCGGGAGATAAGTATCGCGTGCCCCGAACTTACAGTGCCGCCCGCCCCGCACCATCACGGTTCGGTCTGATAGATCGCGGGCCGGTAGCGCGGCGGGGGGATGGGTTTACCCGCCTCACGGGCGGCCTGAAGCCACGCCGCCTTGGCCCGTTCCACCTCGGCCAAAGCCTCTTGGGGCGTCTTGCCAAATGCCGAGCACGCCTCCAGGTCCGGGATGTCGGCGATGTAGCCGCCATCCTCGTTGCTGTAGAAAATGTTGATGTGATAGTCGCTCACGGCGAGTCCTCCATGATTAACCACGGGTGCCACTGGCTGCTTGCAGCCAGTGCGATACCACTGGCGGACAAGCCGCCAGTGCCACCCGACCCTATCCGCGTGGGTGCGGAGCACCCACCCTACGACTGAATCCCCCAGACAGGCAATCGTGATTCGATGTACTCCTGTAACTGGCCGTATCGTTCTGCCAGTTTGGAATCGCCTATAGCACGGAAACGAGCCAACTCTGAGCAGACGAAGTCGTAGGCCATCTTAACCCAATCTGCCATAGCCGTGTCCGGGGAGTGCAATTCGCGCATCCCCTTTCCAAGAAAGTCCACGATCCAGCGGCCGTCTGTGTCTTGGCAAATGAATGCGCGGCATATCCTTGCCACCTGCTCCATAACCTTCACAATCTGGGGATCGGTGCTGTATACCTGTCCCTCTGCCAGGAACGCAAGAACCGTTGGAGAGACTACTACGCGTGGATAGCCGGCGACTTTGCTCTCAAGGTAATGAGCTTCGGCTAGAGCCGGTCCGTAGAAACTCCCGTCTTCCAGTTCCGCTCCCGCACCGACGGTGATAGATCCCCGCACGGGGGCCTTGGCCGCCAGTGACCACATCATCGCCATACAGCATGCCGACAGAAGACGGTACAAGGGGGAGATTGATGCATCCCCATAAATGTTTGGAATCAGAGAACTGAAGACGAAGGTGTCCGAGAGCCGCTCAACCCTGACACGGCATTCCTTGAAGCGTGCGTATCGTGCCTGTTGCTCGGTTGGAAGGGCCGCGAATGCGCCAGGCATGGTGCACTGATCCAGTTGATAAAAGAAGTTGATGAAGCCGTCGCGAAATGCCAGGACCGTCCCCGCTGTCTGTTTCAGGTCTTGGATGAATTCTGATGAAAGGCGACCGTCGTCAGGGAGCGTTGCCCACCGGGCCAGTTTCTGGTTCTGCCCAAGAACGTCGATCAGGCAGACGACATGGTAGCCGAAGAAGGTAACATCGTCCTGTTTCTTCATGCCACCCTCCCGTCACGCCAACTTCCTCGCAATCTGTTCGTCCAGGATATCCTTGACCGTCAGGGCGCGGATGATGATGCCCGTGCGCTTAAAGAACGCCCCGATTTCGGTCATGGCGTCGCTGGAATAGTCAAAGGCCACGAAGAAGCCGGTCGTGCGCTTTTCGCGCTGAAGGGCCGCCTCGAACGAGTCAATCTCCGTCCGGCCTTTGTGCTCGTGTGGCACAGCCGCCCCCGGCTGTGCATCTTTGCCGCCCGCGGGCGGGTGGGCCACAGGGTTCCCACCCGAGGGCGGGTGGGCCACAGGGTTCCCACCCGAGGGCGGGTGGGCCACAGAGTTCCCAGCGGCAGGCGGCGGGGTCGCATCGGGCTTGGCACTCTTCTTGGGTGGCATGGCGATAGTTTACGGCTGAGGCGGCCGCAAGTCAACCGCCATCGAGTATGTAGGGTGGTCGCCCCGGCGACCACGCGGATTATTCCGACCGTCCCGCCCTTTCAGGGCTGAACGGGAGGAACAAGGGGGCGTTGCCGCCCCGCAACCCTGGGCGTTGCCCAGGGCTGTTACGTTCCAGCCCTTCGGGCTGACCCGCCATTTTGGCAGTTTCGTCGCCCCCCGAATCCCCAATCCCGAATCCCGATTCCCGGCCATTTGCCGTTGCAAATGACCAATGACAAAGGACCAATGACGGCCGTTCCCCGCAGCGGGCCTGCCAGCCCTGCGGCTCCTAGAGTGGGGAATTTTGCGCTCCGCGCTCATAACTCCTTGTCCCGCCTTGCTTTACGGCCACAGGTGTCCCCAGGTTTCCGGTTCCCCGTCCCCCGTCCCCCGTCCCCGGTTCCCCGTTCCCTGTTCCCGCCTTTCGCCCAAAGGACGGGTGTCCCCAGGTTTCCGGTTCCCCGTTTCCCGTCCCCCGTTCCCCGCTTTTGGGAGTTATGCACAACGGCGTATGCCCATGCGTCAATGTAAAAACCGTTAAATTCGGGTCAAAATCGATCAAAAAGGCGACGTTTTCCGTCAAAAAGGCATCAAAAACGCGCGCATTTCATCATGCCCATCTTAACATTTGGGGGGGTCACCCCCTCTGGCGCTAGCGCCAAGGCCGTTTTGGCCCTCCGGGAGGGCAAAAAAGGCGCGTTTCGGAGGCGCAAAATGCCGTCCGGAAAAGTTATCCACAAAATGTGGAAAACACCTGGCGGCGAACTTCGGCCCGGTTCATCGGAGTCTGGATGCCCCTGAACCCCGGCCCCCGGCGGGCACTGTACCGCAAAGCCCGTGCGCCGTCCATACGGCTTTTTTGTGGACTTGCGGCCGGGCGCGTGTATATGCTGAGGGTGTAATCAGTCTTCGCTCATCCCCTTTCCCTTCCCGGAAGTCGCTTTGTGCGGCCACCGACGGAGGCATCATGGCAGAGCCGGCTCGGGGCACGGCTAGTGGTGTGCTCGAACTACAGGATCGAGGGCCTTCCCAAGGCAGGACCCAGAGGTCCAGCGGCGGCGGCGGGTACGGTTTCCTGAGGCAGCCGGAGCGGGATTTCCGGCCCTCCACGGGCGACGTCTTCGTTCCGCCCGCGCTGGTGGCCAAGCACCGGCTGAGGACGGGCCTGGTGGTCGATGGCCCCACGCAGCCCGACAAGCGCGGCCGCGGCCTCCAACTGGCCGACGTGGCCGGCATCTGCGGCCACCCGCCCGAAGAGTTCCGCGTGCTCAAGCCGTGGGACAGCCTGACGGTGATCGACCCGGTCGAGGCCCTGTGGCTTGAAACCGGGCCGGAGCCCCTGACGACGCGGGTCATGGACCTCCTGACGCCCGTCGGCAAGGGCCAGCGGGCGCTCATCGTGTCGCCGCCGCGGGCCGGCAAGACCATCCTCCTGGAGCACATGGCCGCCGCGGTCACCAGGAACTACCCCGACGCGCACGTCATGATGGTCCTGGTGGACGAGCGGCCGGAGGAGGTCACCCACTTCCGCCGGTCCACCGGCGCCGAGGTCCTGGCCTCTTCCAACGACATGGACGTTGAGCAGCACGTGCGCCTGGCCCGGCTGGCGTTCGGCCAGGCGACGGCCATGGTCCGGTTCGGCCGCGACGTGGTCCTGTTCCTGGACAGCCTGACGCGCCTCGGCCGCGCGTTCAACAAGGCCGTGCCTTCCAGCGGCCGCACCATGTCCGGCGGCGTGGACATCCGGGCCCTTGAAGAGCCCAAGCGCATGTTCGGCGCCGCCCGCAAGATCGAGGGCGGGGGCAGCCTGACGGTCGTCGCCACCTGCCTCATCGACACGGGCAGCCGCATGGACGAACTCATCTTCCAGGAGTTCAAGGGCACCGGCAACATGGAGTTGGTCCTCTCGCGCGAACTGGCCGAGCGGCGCCTCTGGCCCGCCATAGACATCCCCGGATCGGGCACTCGCAAGGAGGAACGCCTGGTGAGCCCCGAGGACCTGAAGAAACGCTACGCCATCCGCCGCCGCCTGGCCGACGCCAAGCCGGTCGAGGCCCTCGAGGCACTCCTGGCGGCCATGGCCAAGTACCCGTCAAACCGGGCCATGCTGGATGCCCGGTTGCCGGACGCGCCGTAGGGGCCTCGCCCATGCCTGCGGCCGCCCCCGCCCCCGTGGGTGCGCCAGAAGTTTCTGGCAGGGCTTCTCTTGATGTCACCCCGAGCGAAGTCGAGGGGTCTCGCCGTGCCAGCGGGAACACGGCAACGGCCACAGCGAGATTCCTCGACTCGCTTCGCTCGCTCGGAATGACAACGTTTCCTGCGTGCCAGGAACTTCTGGCACACCCCGCCCCGTTTTGCCGCCCGAACTCCTAAAGCCTTCCGCCGCCCTCTGTCGATACTTATAGAGCACCTACCCCTGGGGTTTTCCCCCGGGGTCCCCTACGTGCCGCAAGCCCCCGCGCGCCGGCGGCGAAGCGGCATCCCCCTGCGTGCCCATGTGAACCTCGCAAGGAACCCGCCCAGCCTTATGGCGGGACCCGCCCAGCCCGCCTGCCGGCCGGCGGGCAGGCAGGATGGCGGGCTGCTTCGGTGTCAGAAAACGCGGTACGGGTGAGGGGTTTCCCGGCCGCGCAACGGAGGCGGGGTCCTCCACAAGGGGTGACCCCGCTTCTTTCTTGTCCGCGTGCCGGTCGCCTGGGCGACCCGCAGCGCGGTCCTGCCTTACGCCATGCGGCGGATGGCCTTGGCGCCGATGTCGGTCCGCCAGTGGGCGTGGTGGAAGTGGATGGCGTGGACGGCCGCGTACGCCCGGTCGCGGGCCTCGATGATGTCCTTGCCGATGGCCGTGACGCCCAGGACCCGCCCGCCGTCGGTGTAAATCTTGCCGCCCTCGGCCCGCGTGCCCGCGTGGAAGACGACCACGTCTTCCAAGGCGTCGGCCTTGTCCAGGCCGGTGATCTCCTTGCCCTTCTCGTACTTGTCGGGGTACCCCCCTGAGGCCATGACCACGCAGACGGCGGGGCGCTCGTCCCAGTCCAGCGTCACCTGGTCGAGGCGGTTGTCGAGGACCGCCTCGATGGCTTCCACGAGGTCGCTGCGCAGCCGCATGAGCAGCGGCTGGGCCTCGGGGTCTCCGAAGCGGGCGTTGAACTCCAGCACTTTCGGGCCACCCGCGGTCGCCATGATGCCCGCGTACAGGATGCCGTTGTACAGGGCGCCCTCGGTCTTCATCCCGTGGACCATGGGGACGAGGATTTCGCGGTCCACCTGGGTCTGGAGGCGCTCGGTGACCACGGGGGCGGGGCTGTAGGCGCCCATGCCGCCGGTGTTGGGGCCCTGGTCGTTGTCGAAGGCGGCCTTGTGGTCCTGGGCGGACTCGAGGCTGTAGATGCTGGATTCGTCCACCAGGGCCAGGATGGAGGCCTCTTCGCCCACCAGCCGCTCCTCGATGATCACGGTGTCGCCCGATGGGCCGAAGGCCCGGTCGCGCATGATGATCTCAATCGCCTTGCGGGCCTCGGCCTGGTCCTTGCAGACGAAGACGCCCTTGCCGGCGGCCTCGCCGGAGGCCTTCACCACGAGCGGCTCCTCGTGGTTGTCGACGTACCGCAGGGCCTCGGCCATCCGCGCGAACGTGCGGTACTCGGCCGTCGGCACGGCGAAGTGTATCATGACGGCCTTGGCCCAGGCCTTGGAACCCTCGACCTGTGCGGCATCCTTGGAGGGCCCGAAGATCCTGAGGCCCGCCTTCCGGAAGCGATCGACGATGCCCGCGATGAGCGGCCGCTCGGGCCCGGCCACCGCCAGGTCGATCTTCTCCTGGCGGGCGAACTTCAGCAGCCCGTCGATGTCCTCGGCGCCGATGGGCACGCACTGGCCCACCTGGGCGATGCCCGGGTTGCCCGGCGCCGCGTAGAGTTTCGTGCAGTGCTCGGACTGGGCCAGTTTCCAGGCGAGGGCGTGTTCGCGTCCCCCGCCGCCGATGACCAGGATTTTCATCGCTCGACCTCTCTTGTTTGCCACGCGAACGTGAGGCGAGGGATTTTAGCCGTCCCGCGGGGCGCGTTCAAAACAATTGCGCTGCGGAGTGCCGCTCCCGTAGCAGAGGGAGTACTGACCCGTAGAAACCCCTTGCCAACGCCTGCGGCGGTTGCCACACTGGTGGCGTGATTCACGAACCCGGGCCGAACAACGGTGCTCCCAAGCGGTGTCGCCGATGGCGGCTGGCGGTGGTGGTTGTGCTTGTTGCCTCGGCGTCGGCGTACGTTTCGCTCTGCTGCATTCCGCCCGCGTCGTTCCGTGCGACGAAGGAACCGCGCGAGGGCCGCGCGATGAACCGCCGCGTTGCCGTCGTGTACTCACAGAAGTACCAGATCGACCTGGGCGGGGCGGAGCGGCTCCACAATTTCGACATCCGCAAGTACGCGAAGATTTTCCTGGCGCTGAACACCGACGGGTTCCTCCGGCCGGAGGACGTGTTCGTGCCGGAGCCTGTCAGCCGCGCGGACCTCCTGCGCATCCACACGCCGCAGTATCTCGCGAGCCTGCGCGATCCGGCGCGCGTCGCGCGGTACCTGGAGGCGCCGATCGTCGGCGCGATGCCCGCGCCCCTGCTCGATGCGACTGTGCTCCAGCCGTTCCGCTACGCGACGGGCGGCACGATCTTGGCTGCGCGGCTGGCCCTGCAGTACGGCATCGCGATCAACATCGGCGGCGGGTATCACCACGCCAAGCCCGACAAGGGCGAGGGCTTCTGCGTTTACGCCGACATGCCGATCGCGATCCGCACGCTCCAGGCCGAGCGGCTTGTGCGACGGGTCCTTGTTGTCGACCTGGACGTGCACCAGGGCAACGGCACGGCCGTGTGCTTGGCGGGGGACCGGTCGGTTTTCATCTTCGACATGCATCAGGCCGGCATCTTTCCGGTCCCGAAGGAGAAGTGCGATCTGGACGTGGAACTCGACGCCGGCACCGGCGACGGGGCGTACCTGGCGCTGTTGGCCCGGCATCTGCCGACGCTGCTGGACCGTGCGCGGCCGGACATCGTGTTCCTCCAGGCGGGGTGCGACGTGCTGGCGGGCGACCCGCTGGCGGGGCTGGCGCTGACGCCGCGGGGCATCGTGCGGCGGGATGCGTACGTCATCGACTCCTGTGCCGGGCGGAAGGTTCCGGTCGTGATGGTCACGGGCGGCGGGTACAGCCCGCAGGCGTGGCAGGTCCAGTACCAGAGCATCCGGCGCACGATCGAGACGTACGGTCTGGCGGGCGAGCGGCCGTATCCGCCGCGGGAGCCGACGACGAAGGAGCAGTTGTATACGAAATAGCGTCCGCGGCGGCGATGTCGGCGGGAAACTTCGCCCGCCGCGCGGTACAATCACCCCGGACACTCGATACCCGAAAGGAGGCCGCGATGGAGAAAACCACGCAGTTGAGCGTTGCCCTGGAAAACGTGCCGGGCCAGTTGGGACGCCTGTGCCGCGTGCTGGCCCAGACGGCCGTCAACATACGCGGGATTTCCATTTCCGATGCCGCCGACATCTCGACGGTCCGCCTGTGCGTGAGCGACCCGGCCGCCGCCAAGCGGGCCCTCCGCGAGGCGGGCATGTCGTTCGTCACCCAGGACGTGGTCATGGTTGAAGTGCCCGACAAGCCCGGCGCCCTGGAAGACGTGGCCGTGCGCCTGGGCGAGGCCGGCGTCAACATCAATTACATCTACAGCGCCGGCGGCGGAGCGGGCAAGGCCATCCTGGTCCTGGGCGTGGACAACGTGGACCGGGCCCGCCAGGCGCTGCGGTAACCGCTCCGCGCCGCGGCGGCGCTCCGGCCGCGGACGGCCGGCCGCTGCCCCGGGCCGCGGGCGGCTG
>Ga0315274_10013786_pt1 | contig 11495 bp, 8 predicted proteins | sample YL17G02_20_MG_FD_203700 | JGI IMG/M metagenome (GOLD analysis project Ga0315274, IMG submission 203700) | Sediment microbial communities from Yellowstone Lake, YNP, Wyoming, USA - YL17G02_20 | ecosystem: Environmental > Aquatic > Freshwater > Lake > Sediment | place: USA: Wyoming | collected...
GTAGTCCGTTAAAAAATTATTTAGTCGATGGATCGCACATTAGCGAAAAGGACTACTTGCGAGCCGAGGAGCTCGCGTCCAAAGACGGGATCACATTTATGCACGCACTGGAATCACTGAATGTGATTGCGGAAGCTCAAATTCTGGATCTGTTCTCTAAATTCTACCGAATCCCAAAAGCCAAGCTCGAAGAAATGGACATACCCCCTCCAATCATCGCCCTACTGCCAAAAGAACTAGCCGTCAAACACCGGGTGCTACCGATTGATCGGGCAGGCAACAACATTATTATAGCCACAGGTGATCCCCGAAATCAGGACACGATAAACGCCATCCGATTCTCTGTGGGGTTTTTTCCGAAACCGGTCTTAGCCTGTGAAACACAAATTACTGAAGCACTCACCAAATACTATGGAAAATCACTAGATATAGAAACGATTCATGAGGTCGGCGACGTTCCAGCCAGGTCTACGGCAAAGGCAGAACGACAGGATATATCCAGCAGTGAAAAGGGTGACGGCCCAATCATAAAATTGGTGAATCAGATTATGATTCAATGCCTAGTTCGCCGCGCCTCTGATATTCACATAGAACCTTACGAGTCATACCTACGCATCAGATTGCGGATCGACGGAGTACTGCACGAGATTGCCAGGCCTCCCGTGTCCATGAAGGCACCGCTAATCTCGCGGATCAAAATCATGGCGCAGCTAGATATTGCCGAAACTAGACTGCCACAAGATGGGGCTATTAATATCACGATTGACGGTAAGCCTGTTGATTTTCGCGTCAGCTCTCTTCCCACGGTTTACGGCGAGAAGACAGTTATGCGAATTTTAGACAAGTCGAACCTACAAACCGATATGACGCAGCTTGGCTTTGACGCTGACGAATTAAAAAAATTTAAGGTATCGATTCACAATCCGTTCGGAATGGTCTTGGTAACGGGACCGACTGGATCAGGGAAAACGACAACGCTTTATTCTGCTCTTGCGGAACTTAACAAAGAGTCAGACAACATAATGACTGCGGAAGATCCTGTTGAATACAATCTTGAGGGTATCAATCAAGTTCAGATGAAGTCGGACATCGGCCTCACTTTCTCGTCAGCACTACGCTCCTTTCTGCGTCAAGATCCAGATATTATTATGGTCGGAGAGATTCGCGACTTAGAGACAGCCGAGATCGCTATCAAAGCCGCACTAACCGGCCACATGGTACTTTCGACACTGCATACTAATAGCGCACCGGACACTATCTCTCGCCTCCTGAACATGGGAGTCGAATCCTTTAATTTGGTGTCAGCGTTGACCTGCGTCACGGCTCAGCGCCTCATGCGCAAGATTTGCGAGAAATGTCGAGTCCTAGACGATTCTGTAACACCGCAAATCATGATCGATCTCGGAATACACCCGCAGTATGCGGATAAAGTCAAAGCTTACAAAGGTGCCGGCTGCCCCGCATGCGGCGGCACTGGTAATAAGGGCCGCGTCGCTGTTCATGAGGTGTTGAAACTAAGTGACCCTGTCAGGGAAGCTATTTTAGAAAATGCCCCAGCTATGAAAATAAAAAAAATCGCAATGATCAACGGCATGCGAAGCCTCCGTCAATCAGCCCTAAACAAAATGGCACAAGGAATCGCTAACGCCCAAGAAGTTATAAAAAGTACTGCATCGGATTCCGATGATGCCCATCAGAATAAGCAAAAGAAGGGTGCGGCATGAATTACACCCTACCACAACTTCTAAAAGCACTAGTCGATCAGGGTGGAAGCGACTTACATATCTCATCTGAAACCCCACCCCGCATGCGTATTCATGGAGACCTACTGCCTCTGGAATTACCCGCCCTAGATTCAAATGAGACAAAGCAATTATGCTATAGCGTACTAACCGAAGAACAGCGGCGTGATTTTGAAGCGGGAAAAGAACTCGATCTTGCATTTTCAGTGAAAAATCTTTCGCGCTTCCGCGCAAATATATTCATGCAAAAGAGCAGTGTAAGTGGTGTTTTTAGAGCGATTCCACTAAAAATCCACACTTTGGATGAATTGTTGCTTCCGCCCGTATTGAAGAATTTATGTAATACCCCGCGCGGACTCATACTAGTCACAGGTCCGACTGGGTCTGGAAAAAGCACAACACTTGCCGCAATGATCAACCACATCAACGAGAATCACCGCGGCCATATTTTGACGATCGAAGACCCGGTCGAATTTATCCACCCTCACAAGAACTGCTCTGTCAACCAACGCGAGGTAGGACACGACACTCAATCATTTGGAAGAGCCTTGAAAAGCGCATTGCGAGAAGATCCAGATGTAATATTAGTAGGCGAGCTTCGGGATTTAGAGACTATAAGCCTCGCTCTGACGGCAGCGGAAACCGGTCATTTAGTACTCGCTTCATTACATACGAATTCCTGTGTTTCGACACTGAATCGAATTATTGATGTCTTCCCCCCACATCAGCAGTCACAGGTCCGCACCCAAATATCTCTTTCTTTATCTGGCATACTGTCACAGGCACTTTTGCCGGCACTAAGCGGGGGAAGAGTTCTTGCTATGGAAATCTTAATTCCGTCTAAGGCGATACGAAATCTTCTCCGAGAAGATAAGGTCCATCAAATTTACTCTGCTATGCAAACAGGGCAAGAGGACTCGGGCATGCAAACTATGAATAAATCACTGTTGCATCTCATAAATCGCCGAATGATAACAATTGAACAAGCCTTAGAAAAATCGAATGAACCCGATGAATTAGCCGAAATTTTGTCCAAGCGCGATCTAAGCACACCTTCTACTGGAGCGAAAACGAAGCCGGGTCTAAAAAAAGGGGCGTAAATTAAGCGATGGCAGAGTTCAAATATAAAGCAAAAGACCCTCGAGGCCGCATTAAAATTGGCAAGATAAGCGCCGCTAATGCTGCGCAGGCCAAAGCGCAGCTTATGAAGATGCGATTAAAACCCATCAGTATTACGGCATATAAATTGGATGGATCGGGCAGCTCTAATGAGACTTTGTTCTCTAAGTTCATGGTGAAAGATAATAACGGCAACACCCAGCTGCAGATCGGCGCAGGAAATCCTACGAGCAAGGATCTAATAGTGTTTACAAAACAGTTTGCGACTATGATTGGAAGCGGAGTCCCCCTGATTCAATCTCTTGGGATTCTTGCCACTCAACAGCAAATTGTTGGCTTTGGACGCACGATTGAAAAAATTCGATTTTCTGTCGAGAACGGCGCCACTTTGAGCGAAAGCATCGGGGCTTATCCAAAGATTTTCGACAGCCTTTATGTGGCAATGGTACGAGCGGGCGAGGCGAGTGGTAACCTTGATGAAATCTTACTCAAGCTGACCACTTACATTGAGAAGGCAGCTAAGATCAAATCACAAGTAAAATCTGCTATGTTTTACCCAGTGATGATCGTGACAGTTGCCATTACAGTCATTTCCGTTTTACTTATTTTTGTCGTACCTACGTTCGCCAAACAATATCAGGATGCCGGTAAGGAACTGCCTTGGCTTACTCAGCAGGTTGTTGACCTGTCCGATTTTCTCGGCAGCCAGTGGCACATTTTATTTGGTGGCTTGTTTATTGGTGGCGCCTTATTTAGGCGCTACATCAACACCGCAGCGGGACGGGCTAAATTCGACGCCGCTCTTTTGAAAGCCCCCGGTTTCGGAAACTTATTTCGGAAACTAGCTGTTGGTAGATTTTGTAACACACTGTCAACAATGCTGACCTCAGGAGTAAACCTCCTTGAGGCTCTGACAATTTGCGCAGCATCCGCAGGAAATAAGAGTATCGAATCTTTCGTCTTGGGTGTGCGCTCAGACATTGAGCAAGGCAAAAAGCTTTCTGAACCTCTATCAGTAGGTGGCCTATTCCCTAAAATGGTGACCTCTATGGTCCAAATTGGTGAGGAAACGGGCGCATTAGATGAAATGCTTTTAAAAGTTAGCGCATTTTATGAGGAAGAAGTTGATCTCGCGGTCAAGACCATGCTGTCCATGATTGAACCTGTGATGATAGCCGTTATTGGCGGAATCGTCGGAGTTATCGTAATAGCTATGTATCTGCCAGTATTCGACGCTGCTAGTCTTGTCGGATGATAGGCCTCTCTAGGCCTTTGGCCTGCGACCATTTGTGGCAGCAGTCACCGCAAGTATAATGGTAATGCTCATCTTGATAGTCGACTGCAGATAGATCCTTAGCTCCGCACCTTACACAACGCACTTCGCTATGGTTAAAAATGCATGTTGATCGTCGGCACCGAACCCCCTCGATAGCATTGTCGTCATTGATCGTCGGACCGTGGCACACAGGACAGCGCTGGCCGCTTCTTCTTTCCATAGTTACCTCTTCTACTATCGTTAAATTAATACCCTCAGTTTACGATTATTTTACCAATTCCCAGTGTTTTTTTGATTGAGGGAAACGGGACTTTAGCTAACAATTGCGGCATATTCTCAATATGAATTTATTTGAACCGCTGGACCATATCCGGCTTCCCGTAACAAGGACCAACGCATGATTAATCATACGCAAATAAACAACCAACAATTCGCTGCATACATTGATGGTCAGTGGCACAAGGCTAAGCACACCATCACCTCTCTTAACCCAGCTGATCTAACTGATATCGTAGGCGTATTCGGTGAGGCAGACAAGGGGCTGGTGAGCGATGCAGCAGCCGCGGCTAGACGCGCATTCCGCGCATGGGCAAAAACTCCAGCACCTGTGCGCGCGGGAATTGTGCAGAATTTTGGCCGTCTAGTTGAGAGTAACAAACAGGCATTGGCTCGAGTTGTTACTAGGGAGATCGGTAAGCCACTAAAAGAAGCGCTAGGCTCAGTCCAAGAAGTAATCGATACCGTCAATTTCTTCGTTTCAGAGGGAAGAAGACTGTATGGACAAACCATTCCGTCGGAAATGCCCAACAAGGAGCTTTTTACATACCGACGCCCAATAGGCGTCTTCGGCTGCATTACCGCATGTAATTTCCCTGTCGCCGTGCCCGCTTGGTATTTTATACCGGCGTTAGTCGCTGGCAATACTTGTGTATGGAAGCCGAGCGAAGATGCCTTGTTGACTAGCTATTGGTTCACTGAGTTATGGGCCCGTGCCGGAGTTCCGCACGGAGTCTTTAATACAGTACTCGGCAGCGGTCCCGGCACAGGTGCTGCATTCGTCGAACTTATTGAGGACGGTGCATTTGATAAAATAGGTTTTACCGGATCCACAGCCATTGGACGCAAAATTGGCGAAGTATGCGGCCGCGCTCTGCAGACGCCGTGTCTGGAGCTGGGAGGCAAAAATCCCATGATCGTTTGCCCCGATGCGGATCTTGAGCTTGCCGTTGACGGCGCCTTGTTTTCCGGCTTTGCCACTGCTGGACAAAGGTGCACATCCCTGGGCAACTTAATTATCCATTCCCAGATTCATGATGCCTTCGTCGAAAAACTTGTCCACAAAGCCAAGAACATGCGTATTGGCGATCCATTTAATAGCGATGTGACCTACGGTCCGCTAATCAGTCAACGATTCTTGCATAACCACCTAGAGCATTTGTCGACATTAATTGAGTCCAAGCATGAACTACCACTGGGAAAAGGTGGGCATATTGGACACGGCGCGGAATGGCCGCACTTCTCTGGGAATGCCGAAAAAGGAGTCTACGCGCGGCCAAATATCGTTCTCAACGTCTCTATGGCTGATCAGATCTATTCAACGGAAACATTCGGCCCTCTATTCAATGTCCTCAAATATCATGAATTCGATGAGGCCATGGCTATGGCCAATAACCATGGCTACGGACTTTCCTCGGCGATTTACACAAACGACCCGAGAACGGTTTACCAATTTAAGACCGAAATCACTGCCGGCATGTCCAGTATAAACAACACAACCACGGGAGCAGAGGCGCATCTTCCGTTTGGTGGTAACGGCAAGAGCGGTAACGGAGGGCGTCAGTCCGGAATTTGGGTTTTGGACCAGTTTACTAAATGGCATGCCATAAATTGGGATCTGTCGGGAAAATTACAGCTCGCGCAGATGGACACCAATTACGTTGAACCTGATTTGAATTTCAAAATTCAGTCATAAATTATTGAAATTACTGGAATTTAAGTTTAATCGCAGCGCCCCCTCAAGATCTACCCGCCTATGCTCCGATAACTCTTTTGTTACACGGAGGACGGCGATAGATCACTGAGGTGGAGGCGCCGTATGCGCCTGTTACTTATAACTATTATTTGGTGCTCCTGCCTTTTTAGCGGGTTCCTGGGCTATTCCCAATTAATTGCCAACAGTCGCTATCTCCACAACGGCAATCAAGCCTTAAGGGCAATGTCACGCCAACTGCCCCCGCAGGATCATGCCCGATTCACGCGTCTAGCTGAAGAGGCTAAAAAACGGGCGATTGTTTATGATAGCCAAATAGAAAAATATCAATTAGTCGACGGTATGTTGGTAAACCGATCGAGCGATGGAGCCATCCACGACCAATGCGACAGCTTACTTTTCTCGGCGTTACGCTACGTAAGTTTGGAAAAGCTTGGACAGCATGAGGCCGCCGCAGACGCCTGGCTTGCCATCGAGAAGTCTCGAGATAATGGAACTTGGCTTAGGCACCCTCAATGCTTCCGTAGCACTTCGCGAGATATGATTCTCGGGCTGCTCATCGCTATGACCCGCTCGCCACCTAACTACCAACAGCACCTACGCTCCCTGATGGCTATGGTTGATGAAAACAATGGGTACTTCGGGACCGGCCCGTTTTACGTCAGCTATCTCTCCCCTGGTTTGGCCCGCTTAATGGCTACAATTGCAGTTGATGATCAATCGATTAACACTGCTATTCCTGCGTTTTTTGACTCTGGTTACTCGACTGCAGAGGTTGAGGTGATGGTGACTCCCCGAGGATTTGAATCCCATCTTGGTGGACTTACCGCCTGGCTTGAGCTTGAGCTCGCCGAACAAGGAAAGTTTCCAAAGGATTCTGCGAGTAGTATTTTGCGAACACTTAGTAACTTGACGCCGCAACTTGGTTTAACTCCGATCGATAAGCAGAGACTAGACTGGATCACCGATCGTTTAGTCAAATCGGATCCAAATAATCTTTTCTTTCGTTATTTAAGACTCCGATCTGCTGGAGCCTTGACAGAGTCAATGCGTGCGCGACTTCTAGTCGAGCTACTGAACATGCCTCAATTTCCACAAGACCGCTTACCAATGAACTGTGATCGGTCCGCTGATTACCTGTGGCAGAGAGAAGATCGGGCCCGCAATTTAGAGCCGATCTCTTGTACTATGCAATTCTCTGGGACTGACTTCTTGTGGATGACAGCTCTTCTTCTGGATAACTCAAACGCGGTGATTGCAGGCGCGCCTTAGCTTGGAGGCTGCGGCAATTCCGAAAGCGACTCATCTGAGTGCACGGTGAGCCACAGCAATAGCCGAGAATTGACCTTCTCTACTGAATTACGATGAAACAGTGGACCTATTAGGGGAAGTTTTTCCAGAATCGGGATACCTGAAGAATCTGAGCCGGAGCCGCGCAGATCAAGAATCCCGACCATCACCGGCGCTCCGAGAACGAGATCAATCTCACTTTTGAGTTCATTTACATTTAGAGACGTAATGCCCTCAGCCTTGGTTTTAAGCGTCATTTCATAAGAAAGTCGAACCCTGTCGGAGGATAGGGGAGCCAAACTCACCCGAAGTGAAAGGCCCTGCTGCTTCCAGCTTGACACATCGGACGAGGCCCCTTGCCGATCTGATCTCACAACATGCTCAACGACTTGAAACTCGGTGCCACTGAGGATTTCCGCGCGCTGATTAGGTGTTAAGCGCATAACTGGTTCAGCAATCACCTCGGCACGATGCACCCTGGTCAAAGCCTCCAAACGACTTAGTATATTGGCATTGCTGTTAGACAATGGCAGCGTCATTCGCGCATCGATTTGGGGGTCTAGCCCAAGAGCGCTGGCATCGCTCGCCAATATCGAAAACATTCGAACCTGCAAACGAAAAGGTGTTCGTGAAAATTCATCACGACAACGCAACCAAATACGGCCCTCACTTACCGCCTTGTTGGTTAAGGCGTCGACTTCATCCCTCCACTTTTCGCGCCCTCCACGGCCGCAATAGACCTCAACAGTAGGTACTGATCCAGCACCCGGTAACACCGTATAACTCTGCCCAAGCATCTGCCGCAGATCGTCAATCCACAGTACATAAGCTGTAGGGTCAAGATTCACATCGAAGTAGCAACCAGCCAGGGAGCGGCATGTTTCTTTTGCATGCGCAAACCACACATACGATTTAGCAGTTCCACTTATTATTCCTGACTCGCGCTGACATTGCACATTAGGGTCTCGGCAAAGCCATTGGGGCAAATCTCCAACAGTCTCATGATCTAACTGATCCTCGCTATGGAGACTCGCAATGTCGATGAATAGCCGCGGCCACTTGGCCTCGCCAGAGATCGCATCATGTGCATCGATTACGACAAAACCTGCGTGCAAAGCAGTCACCTGCCAACGGCCATCACCCAGGTGAAAGACATCTACAACACCCCTCCGAGATACCGTCAGATCCGTACCTAGTGGATAGCTAATTTCCTGGGTTTCACCGGCTCGCAGTCTAATATGCCGACTACTTGCCTCGCCAGCTGAGCTGCCTCGCCCAGTAGTCGGGAACAAACTCATCAGAAAAATGAACCCAACTTGACGGATAACGCGAATAACACCCATTGCAGCATACACCCCCACTTAAGCGTGAAAGTGCTTCTACCCGCACTGAGACAATCAGCACAGTGACATCGAACAACTGCAGCCGACGTCATGATGTTAAAAAAATAGCGCCTTTTAAGGCGCTATTATATTTCGACATCTGGAAGCTTAAAACACACTAGACGGAACTGCTAAATTCATTGGGCAGCTCCTCAATGGTGCGGTCGAGAGGACTTGAACCTCCACGCCTTGCGGCACCAGTCCCTCAAACTGGCGTGTCTACCAATTTCACCACGACCGCTTAATCTGCTTCCGATCAAATACTAACAGCTCTACCTTCAGTTGGCTGCAGGTGCCGTTGGCGCTGCGCTACCGGGAGCTGGAGCCTGCTCACCAGATTGCTGCTTTAACCGCTCCTTCAGTCCAATATCACCACTCTTACCCTGAATCACGGTAAGTGTAATGGACGTGGCCATAAAAATTAGGGCCGCGCCATAAGTCAGTTTACCGAGCAAAGAAGTAGCGCCGGTCGCGCCAAACACTCCTGAGCTGCTACCGCCACCGAAGGCCGCAGCGGCTCCACCCTCATTGCCTCCCTGAACAAGAACCACTAGGATCATGAACAGGGCTACAGTCACATGGACAACTTCAATTAATATTTCTGCCATCGGTTCGCGCGCTCCTTGGATGCGGGATGAGTTTACGACCGAGTGTACGATAAAATGGTGGCGCCTCCCAGAATCGAACTGGGGACACGAGGATTTTCAATCCTCTGCTCTACCGACTGAGCTAAAGCGCCATAGCCGAAAAAGGAAGTTTTTTATTTATGCTTACATTCTGTGATAGTCAATGGATAACTGGCGTTTGGCCAAAATGAATTCATTTTCCTTCTATTGGACCCGGAGATACAAGCGATGGCCCCAGCAGTAAGAGAGCGCCCCCTAATCATTGCGGGACCATGCGCAGCGGAATCCTTTGAGCTTATGGATGCCGTAGCGAGCCACCTGTGCCGCTTAGCAGCGGAACTAGACTTTGACTACATATTCAAGGCTAGCTTCGACAAGGCTAATCGGACATCTGCCAGCAGCATCAGGGGCCGAGGACTGGACACCACGCTAAAATGGTTCGGTGACCTCAAGAGTCGCTACGGCGTCCGAATCCTAACTGACATACACGAGACTCATCAGATTCCAGCCGTTGCTCAGGTATGCGACGTGCTGCAGATCCCGGCCTTCCTCTGTCGGCAAACCGATCTAGTAGTGGGTGCGGCGCAGACAGGCCGCATGGTCAACATTAAAAAAGGCCAGTTTATGGCCCCTGCCGCCATGGCAAGCATAGTTAATAAGGCTCGCACCGCTGCCCAGGAGGCCGGGTCCAGTGGCGAAATTCTTCTGACCGAGCGAGGCGTCAGCTTCGGCTACGGCAACTTGATTGTCGACATGAGAGCGCTGCCTATCATGGCTAAGACTAAAGCACCGATCATTTTAGACATCACCCACAGCACACAGTTGCCAGCTGCCGGAGGCGAAGGAGGAGAGGTTTCGGGCGCGCAGCGTCAGTTTGCTCCCGTGCTTGCCCGGGCCGCCACTGCCACCGGTTACTTGTCTGGCTATTTCCTCGAAGTTCACACTGATCCCCCTCGCGCAATCAGCGACAAAGACGCGCAGCTGAACCTGCATCAGTCCGAGATTTTATTGCGCCAATTGATACCACTTTGGCAACATTCGAGACCGCTGGCAACGATCGATCAGCACTTCAAATAAGGCACTACCTATATCGAAGTTTTGCGCGCTAACGAAAGCGGGAGATGACCGTCTTAATAACCCATAAGCATCTAATTTTAAACACTTATAAAACCAATGGCTGGGCATGGGGATTCCACTCCGTGACTCGGCAATCATTCTGAAATACAATCGTTTTCAGAGATATACACTTCACAAAAACCAGGGACCCCGTTTGCCCCAGCCAGACAACATACTGATTCTCAGACTTTCACCTTTTTGCGCGCGTCCAAATACTTCAACTATTAGTGGAAAGTTCGATGTCGCGGGCCGAAGACGGCGCTACCTTTACATTTTGAGCCGCCTCCTCAAACTGCTCGGCTACAAATTCACGGTGCTTACTGAGGCCTTAGCCAGCAGCCACGGCAAATTTGCGACCATAGCTTACGATGAACCGAACTCTTACGATCTTAAAAGCGAAGACCCATTACTAGAGGGCCTACGACTCAAAGCTACGGTTTTCATTTCAACTGCAGATGACTCCATTGACTGGAACTATCTAAAGTCGCTTTGTGTTAAAGGGTGGGAAATCGGAACCCTCGGCCAGCAGATCACAGACCTGACGGAAAAAAGTCAGATCGAGCAAAAACAACTCATCTTGAAGGCGAAGCACCTCATCGCCAACGAGCTAGGACAGGCACCGACAGTGTTTGCTTACCCATTTGGGGCATACGACGCGACCACAGTAAGCTGCCTGCGGGACGCCGGGTTTATTGCTGGCGTCACGATGAAGGGCGGAATAAACAGGACCGAGAGCACTGCAGACTTTTTTCACCTCTGTCGCCTGAATCTGACAGGATCCCTGCGACGCGACGTCTGGCTTTTATTAAAAAACATCTTTTTCAGCTGTAGAGCCAAAACCAACTTATCAATTCAAAATCTTAAGAGCCGCACAGAAGCGCCTTAGAATTATTCTAGGGCTCTCCGCCTAAGTGACGTAAAATTGTTACAGACTCCAATTATAAATTGACGATT
>Ga0315274_10013787_pt1 | contig 11494 bp, 15 predicted proteins | sample YL17G02_20_MG_FD_203700 | JGI IMG/M metagenome (GOLD analysis project Ga0315274, IMG submission 203700) | Sediment microbial communities from Yellowstone Lake, YNP, Wyoming, USA - YL17G02_20 | ecosystem: Environmental > Aquatic > Freshwater > Lake > Sediment | place: USA: Wyoming | collected...
CATCTTGAGGCGAAGTCGGATCACCAAGGTTGGTGATCTTGTTCGTCTGCATGTTGATGACACCGCTCAGCGTCAGCCCTCCGAAGGCCGCCGTGTCGGTGGGGTCCATCTCCTCGGAGAACCCCTCAGTCTGCATGAATAGCGGCTTACGCAAGGCCATGTGTCATCCTCCGTTGGGGCTGGTTGATCAATAGTACCTACGCGGGTTGAATTATCGGAATAGCCGCGCCGTGAATTGTGATTTTCCCGGTGTTGATGTCGTAGCTGACCGCAGATAGGTCCAGCTTGTAACGCGCCTGGATCGCGTCTTGGAACTTCTTCAATTCAGCCTGTTGCTGCTTAGCGATGAGCTGCAGGCTCACGAGCTCACCGTTCCACAGCACGTTCTGACGTTCTTGTTCCAGCCGGCCCTTCTGCGCCTCGAGCTGCTTCATCCCAAACGCTTGCAACGAGTTCGCGACCTTGTGCTGCAGGAGCTCGTAGCGCAGGAGGTCGAGTTCTGAGAAGTGCAGGAACCCGTCTACTTCTTTGGGACCAGCGATGTCTACGGGCTCGACGGCTTCGAGAGTAGGCCCTGCTGCGGCCGGCAGGTTAGGGACAAATGCAGGCGCTGCGGGCATCGCCGCATTCTTCTTGTTCTTCTTCGCGGCCATCAGATGACTCTTGTCATGTTGGGGGACGGGTTCAACAACAACCGCGCCGTGTCTAAGGCTACTCCCACGGCCTGGATAAGTGCAGGGCCAGTCGGTCTTGTCGCCGTGGGCTTAGCGTCAGCGCCTACGAAGTAGATCTTCCCCGGAAGGGCGAGAGAGAGATCTACGGAACCGAAGAAGGCGACAATACAAGAAGTAGAACCGGACTTACTCGTGATGATACCGATAGAGGGCATCTTCGTTTTATCTGAGATGTCGACCTTGGTGACTTGTATCACCCCCAAGACAACGTCCCCGGATACGTAAACGCAGTCACCGACGTCATCGGCAGACAGGCAGTTCGCCGGGAAGGAGAACGGGGCTTCGATCGGGTCGGTGACCGCGTCGAAGTTTCCGGTGAATGGGTTGAAGACGAAGGCCACGTCAGGACCTCGCCACCGTCGCGAGGAGACCGTTCACGTAGGAGAGAGTCAGCGTCGCGACGATTGTGCCGCCCACGCCGCCCGTGCGGTAGATCACCGTCTGCAGGCGGCTCTGGGCGTTGTACCCGAGAGATACGTGGTCGAAGGCGAAGGGTACGAGCTTCGCGAGGTCTCGAACCACCCACGGAGAGACGCCGGCCGCCCCTTGATCCGCTGTCACGGAGTCTTGGGCGGCGCTCAGCGTTCTCCCAATGTAGATCACGGCCATGCGGATTCACCAGGGTCGGGGGTGGATGGCCGCATTCTAGTCGATGGCCTCTCCTATGAAGAGGAGCCTACTTTGCCGCCCCCACAAGTGCCGCCGTTCCGGCCACAACACCGACGGTTCCGACGATGCCCAGAACAAGGCCGAACGTCGAAGTCTTGTACCAGGGCGGATCGGCCGCAGCCTTCTCCGCGGCCTCGAGCTTCTTCTGAAGTTCCGCGGTCACGCGCGCGTACTGATCCTTCTCCAGCGTGATGCGCGTCTGAAGAGCCTCCGCGTCGGCGGCGCAGAGCTTCGCCTGGAGCTCGCGGTCGTCTTTCACAAGGCGCTTGTACTGAACGAGCCAATTCGCCCAACGGAGCGACGTGTCATTCGAAAAGAGCTGTCCCTCGAAGGGAGAGGGCTCCCCCTTCCGAACCGGCACGATCTGATCTTGCCCCGCCGGCACCGCCGCAACTTCCTGCGCGTGAACGCTCCCCGCGTAGAACAGAAGGGCCGTTGCCATCGCCACCGCACGCTCATGTTGAGTGCTCATCGACGCGCCTCCTGCATGAACGGCTGGGGGAACAAGTTCGGCCACTTGTTGACGGAGACGCTCTTCAACGTCTGCGCGAAGCGCTGGATCTCGAGGTCCGCGGCCGCGTTGTCCCTCTCGAAGCAAAGCTTGGAGATCGCCGCCGGGTTCGTCGTCCAGATGAACGACGTCTCCGCTTGGTGGGGCAGGAAGCTCGAGGCCGCCTCGTAGATGCGCTTCTTGTCGATCGACGTCGGGACCCGCCCGTACAGCTCTTCGAAGACGGCGCACTCGAGCGCGACCGCCTCGAGGTAGTTGTCGTACGCGCTCTGCATCGACGTCGAGAAGTGGTCCTTCATCCGGCGAAGGTGAGACGCGCCCCCGTACTCGGGGTTGCTGTACTTCGGGGGCTCGATGAAGAACCCGTAGTGGTGCGTGAAGCGCGTCGACTCCTGCGAGGGGTTGCCCTCTTCACTGCGGTCGGTGCCGACGTAGTTCCGGATGATCTCGTGCGAGACCCGTCGGGAGATGCCGGCGAAGAAGAACGAGATCTTCGCGTGGTAGAGGATCGACATGTGTTTCACGTCGCCGCTCTGCGTGTGCTCGATGTACTCCTTGTTCGACTTCTTCCCGGCCTTGAGCCCGAAGCTGTCGTAGCACTTGCGGCCGGCGAGCTCGACGAGCAGCTCATTGGAGGTCAGCTCGCGCATGTCCCGCGTGATCTTGTTCGGCTCGGAGAGGCTGTGGGGGAAGAGCGCGCTGGTCTTCTCGGAGTCGTTCGCGAGCTCCTCGGGCAGGCACTCCGGTCGGTGCGTGCGGACCCAGTCGACCATGTCCTCGATGCCGGACTGCATCAGCTCCATCTGGGCGATGGGCGCGACGGTGGGGGCCCCCGTGAGAATCGTGACGTTCTTCTTTTCCATGTTCCTCCGTCGCCCGTGATGGGTAGGTCCTGGGCGACAGAAAGATGTACGTACAGAGACCTGTGCGAGGCAAGAACTTTCAGCTCTCTCGGAGCACCTGCTCGAGAGTACTCGAGAACCACTGCTCTACTTTCGCCTTGTCACGGCACATCCAGCCGTACTCGGCGCTCAAGAAGTGGTTCAGCATCGCGTCGCGATACGACGGAGCCTGCAGATTCCCCCCGAAATCATGGAGCGCCCGCATCGATTCAGCGTACGCCTCCATCTCGAACTGCGTTCGCCAGTTCGCGTAGAAGATCGGCAGAGGGCAGAACAAGTACAAGAACGAGAAGACGAAACGACCGTACTTCTTCGACTGTCGAAGATGGACGCGCTCGTGGCGCAAGATAATGACGCGGGCGTAGTCGACCAGCCCGTCCCAAGAAGAGGATGTGTAGACCGTAGATCCAATGGTCGTCGTGAAGCCCTCCATGAATTTCTTCTGCTTCCCGAGCGTGAACACCAGGAGCAGCGCGTTCACGAGTTTCATGAAGAAGCTTGAGGACTTCGGGCGGATGTTGAACCCGGGGAACTCGGCCCTAAGTTCGTCGAGGAGATCGGCCAGCGCTTTACTGTTCATCTTCCGAGGGTAGCGAGGGCGACAGAAGAAGTAGAAGGCAGTTGGGCTACTCCGCGCACGGCGTGTTAGTCCGCGAAATTTTTCAGTACGTTGTACTTTGTTGTAGGTTTACGCGCTACGTCGAGGGGGGAGTTGCATCACCGCGAGGGAGAAGTCCTCGGAACTGTTCGATGAGCTTCTCCTTGTCGCCCGCGAGCTGGGCCAGGTACTGGTCGGAGGAGTGACCCGGGTCCTGGAGGTGGAGGAGCTGGGCGAGACCGCGTCGTGGGCGCGTCGACAGGTACCGCTCGATCTTCAGGTTCTGCTTCTCGGGGGCGAGTCCTGCGTGGCTCTGGTAGCGCGCGCCGCGTCCCTCGACCTGCTTCAGCTTCTCGAGGTTCCAGTGTGGCTCGAGGAGCTGCATCAGGCGGGTGCCCTTCAAGTCGAGGCCTTCACCGCCGGCTGAGGACAGGAGGAGCGTGCGCAGCTTTCCTTCGTTGTACTGGTTCACGAGGTCGGCGCGCTGCTTCTGGGGCATCTCGCCGGTGAACTCGCCGAAGGGGACCTGGTCCTTCTTCAGGAGCTCGCGGTACGGGTTGATGCCGGACTCGAGGTAGTTCGAGTAGACGACGGCTTTGGCTTCGGGGTCGTTGTCGAGGAGGGTCTTCAGGTTCTTGTAGGCCGCCTGGATCTTGGGGGCGTGCGCTTCATCGTCGGCGGACTGGAAGCCGGCGGTGGTGTTCGAGACCTGGCGGGCGGCGGAGAGGAAGGCGTTGAGCTGCTGGGACTCCTGCTTCGACGGGGGCAGGCCGGCGCGGACTTTGGCGGCCACCCACGCGGGCGCCTTGCTCATCATCGTGTCGTAGACGTGGAGCTGCTGCGGGGTCATCTCGACGGGGATGTCCTCCCGATTGATCTGCGGGAAGCCCTCGGTCGAGCCGGGGTGGTAGTCGACCCACTTCGAGAAGGTGTCGCGGAGCTCGGGGGCGCGCTTGGAGTTGAGCTCGTCGACGACACCGGGCTTCACTCCGCGGAAGCGGTCGAAGAGGCCGGGGTTCACGTTCTTCGGGGTGATGAAGCGCTCGGAGAACTCCTCTTTGCCGGGGGGCAAGATCTTGTCTCCGGCGGCGAGGTTCACGAGCGGGGCGATGTCGGAGGGGTGGTTGTAGAAGGGGCTGCCGGTGAGGAGGAGGCGCTTCTCGCTCTTGGTGTTGGCGAGGGCCTTGTACGTCTTCGAGCTCGGGTCGCGCGCGCGGTGGGCCTCGTCGACGATCATGAAGGGGGCGCTGGGAGCTTTCCCTTTCACGGCGGCGTTCTGCATGGTGGAGATCGTGGCGTCGGGGGTGTCGCCCGTGAGGTGCTTCTCGCGCTCCTTCTTGTAGTTGGCCTGGAGGGCAGCGGGGACGACAACGGACGACGGCATGCCGAGGGCGTCCTGGGCGGCGATCGAGGTGAGGGTCTTGCCGGAGCCGAGGCCGTGCGCGACGACGAGGCCGGGCTGGTCAGCGCGCTGGATCTTGTTCACGACCCGCTGCTGGTGTGGCAGGAGCTCGGTCTGGACGTCGGCTATCTTCTGGAGCTCGTCGTAGAAGGCCGCACGCGCGATCGCCAGGTTCATCGGTCACCGTACTCCGTGCGTTCAAGAGGGCCTTCATCGGAGAGCAGGCCGTAGAGCTCGGAGCTCTGCAAGATCTCCCCGACGTCCATGTAGCGTTGATCGTCGACGTAGACGCTCTTCGAGACGAGGCGCGCGCCGTGCGAGTAGTCGGCGTAGTAGCAGTCGTGCGAGACCGCGTTGAGGGGCTGGATCGGGGCGCCGCTGATGTGGTGCCAGCCGTAGATCGCGACGCGTCCCGCGCGCAGGTCCTTGCAGACGACGATGTCCTTCTTGTGGCCGGCAACGAGGGCGCCGAAGGGCCTCTCGGTGAGCTGCTTCTGGATCTCCACGTTGTGCCGAAGGAAGTACGGCGTCGTGGTCATCTCGGAGCCTGGGGGAAAGGGAATCGGCTCGAGCTGCACGGTCGCCATCTTCCAGATGGCGTTGACCATCTTCCTCGTCGGGAGCGCGCCGCCCACGGCGTCGGCGATCTGCTGCGCGGTGAGGGGGTTCACGGGGCAGCGGAGGTAGTCGTCGTTCGAGCCCACGCAGAGGTAGTCGGGGAGGGCCCAGAAGACCGCGTAGTGGTTGTTCCACGAGACCGGGACCGGCTTCCCCATTGACATCCAGGTCGGGGTGTTGCCCGCCAAGATCTGCTGGAGGATGGCGCGCTCGCGCGCGGCGCCGAGGGGAACGTCGTGGATCGAGGAGCCGAAGGAGCTCCCGGTCATACTTCCCGCTACGCGGTCTGGAAGGCTGATCATGCCGTCGTACGGGTTGTCATGAGTCACGGCTACTCCTTGCGAGCGTCGTCTCCGACCTGGTGCAGGTAGTCGTTCACCGCCTGCGGGTTGTCGCGCACTTGCTCAGTCTTCTGCTCGACGGCGTCGATCGTGACCTTCACCTCGGCGGCGTGATCGGCGACGGCCTGGACCTTCTTCACCTCGGCGACTTGGTCCGCCTGGCGCCCCTTCGCGGAGGTCTGGTCCTCGATCTTCTTCTTGTCGGGGTCGGCGCCCGTGATGCTGACGGGACGCTTCCGGATGGTGACGCCGACGACGACGCCGATGGCTAGAAGAAGTAGGCCCGTGAGAGCCTCCCAGTACTTCTTCAGCCACGCCCACGCGGCGGCGAGAGAGATCACGTTCCGGCCCCCGGGTCGACGGGCGGCTTGTCCTGCTGGGGGATCTTGACGTTGACGTTGACCTCCATGCCTGCGGGGGGAGGGTTCGAGAGATCGATGTCTACGCCGTACGTGGACTTCACCTTTGACCGAACGACCTTGAAGACCCACCCAGAGGCGCCGCCGAAGACGAGTCCGTAGAGAATGCGCGTGAAGTGGTGCTCGCCAACGCCCTCTGGATAGTGGAAGTTCCTCGAGAGGAGCGCCGAGACTGCGCCGAGCACGAGGGGGAAGAGCGGGAGGAAGCGCTCTCGGTAGAAGGGCGTAGTGACCAGCTTCGGCCAGATGCCCTCCACCACCTTCCGGAAGAAGAACGTCGCGAAGATGACGCTGAAGCAGAAGAGGACCATCCACCAGATGAAAGAAGGAACACCTAAGAAGCTACTTTCATCCGGCATGTGACACCTCCACTGCGTTGTTCTCTTCGAGCTCTCAGGCCTCCCACTCGAGGACGAGGAGACCGTTTCCGCCGGCGCCGCCGGCTGCGGGCGTACCGCCGATCCCTATGTCTCCAGAACCTCCGCCGCCGCCGCCGGAGCCAAGGACACCGGGGGAACCGGCAGTTGCCACGACGAAGACGTTGTCGCTTCCGTCACCCCCCGCGCCTCCCTGTCCCCCGGGCCACTCAGAGGCGCCGCCACTTCCTCCGGGGTTTCCGAAGCCGGTGAAGGCCCCGAAGGCGCCCTGGTCAGCCACCGCGGTTGCGGCCCCGTAGCGGGGATCGCTGTCCGTCCCGGGGATAGAGAGGTTGGTCGCGCCCGCGCCGCCCTGACCAGGAATCCGAATGTACGGGCCGGTACCCAGCAGAAGGGGCCCTTCCTGGAAGCCGATGGGAACGGGGTGTCCGCCCGGGACGATGTAATTGCCCGCACCAGGCGGCGTCTTCGCTCGTCCGCCGCCCTGAGCGCCCTTCGCGAGCGCGAGAGAACCGAAGGAGCCGAACTCCGTGAGCCCGCCATCCCCGCCGGTGGTATCGACCGCGCCAGCGGTCCCACCGAGGCCGATCGTAATCGGGTGAACAGCTCCAGGAACGACGGTCACGAGGGCGGTGACGAGCTTTGCACCGCCACCACCCGCGCCCCCGGTAGCGTTGGTCGTCGCGCCGAGACGCCCACCACCGCCGCCCCCACCGCCGCCGAGAAGGTACGCCCGCACGGAGTACACGCGGGCGGGAACGGTCCAGGACCCATTCGCAGTAAAAAGAAGTCTGATCAAGGCCACGGTAGATCTCCTTCAGCCCGAGAACGTGAACCAGTTGGTGCCGTCGCAAAGAAGAATCCAGCGCCCGTCGGTCGTTTGGAGATCGTACGTTGGCTGGTTGTTGACGCTCTCCGCGGCGAATGGTGTCAGCGTGACGAGGTTCGTCGGGGATAGGGTCGATTGGTTGTCGACCAAGAAGATCCTCCGGCCGGCGTTCAACGTCGGATCAGGAAGTTGTAGCGCCCAACTTCCGCCCGCCGCGTTCAATAGGATTGTTCCATCGCGAACGCTGAGACTGTCGATCGTCGCAGCCGCTCCAAACGTCCGCACGCGGTAGGACTCATTCACGGCATGGTGGAGAACAACGATCTGATCGGAGAGCGGGCCGGCCGGGAGGGACCACGGGGCACCAACACCGGACTCTACAGTAGGAGGAGAAAGGGTAAGGGAAGAAGATCCGAGGAGCGCGTATCCTCCAACCCTCTCCGTTCCCGCGGCGCCGAGCGTAGTTCCAGAGAGATCGTTGATGATCGACGTGAGCTGCGCGCTGAGCTGACCGGAAGGAATGACGCTCGCGTCGGCCCAAGCGGGGAGGGTATCGCTCCCGATGTACGTCGTGCCCGTGATGCCGCCGAGGTTACCGACGATGGTCGTGAGCGCGTTGGACACCGCGCTCGGATTGAGGGCAGACCCGTCCGCGAACGTTGTAATTCCAGAACCGTCGTACGACGTCCGGCTTGCGAAGTACGAGCGGAACTTGAGATGACAGAGCTGCTCGAAGGGGAAGGAAGCGAGGTTCCCCCGCGTAGAGTAAAGGAGCTGGTAGCTCGTGCCGTTCGGGATCGACGGCGTGAAGTTGTACGTGATACTCACCGCGGAGCTGAAGCCCGCGCCGGGAGTGTCACCCGTGATCGAAGTGACTCGCACGGGAACGCCACCGCTGAAGATCGGATCGCCGTTCGAGTCGACGACCTCGACGAACGTTGCGATGCCCTCCGTTGTATTCGGTGTTCCTCCCGCGCCGAGATACTGCCCCGCGCCCGCGATCGTGACGCTGGCGACGACGCCCACAGCCGTGACGGACGCGGTCTTCACGCGCACCGCGATGTCCCGACGGAACAAGTCGTCGAGGATGTCGCAGTTCTCGGCGAGCGCGTTGTGCGGACGGTTCGTGGCCTCCGACGTCGAGTCGTCGGAGAGCCCCACGTAGTACGACCCGCTGTTGAGCCCGCCGACTTTCGGTCCGTCGGCGAGAGCCGGTGTTCCCGACACCGCGTTGTTGATGTAGTCGTAGCCGCCGGGAAGACCACCCGTGTAGCTCGGAACAGTGAGGCGATGAAAGCCCATCGAGGATCTCCTAGAAGCGAATCGTCCAGTCCACTTGTAGCGTAAACGACGCTGACTTCGGAATGGAGTCGAACGTGTCGTACGCGACGGGAGAAGCGGCATAGTCGTTGATGCCCGCTGCGTTCGAGAACAACCCGATCTCCGAAAGACCGACAGATCCGAAGGGCCCGTAGCTGAAGTCGGCCTCCGCAATCGTACAGGTGAACTTCCGCGATGTGGTAGTCGGCGCAACGGGCGGAGCGTCGACCTGACGCAAGAACACGTCCGCGGGGTCGTACGTCAGCGCGGGGTATGTTCCCGTCGGAAGCGTCGGCGCGCCGGGGGAAGAGAAGCGCACGGGGCGCTCGAGGCGCGTGAGGTGCTGGTTCACGTCCGACTGGAGGTTCGTGCCCGGGTAGTGCGTCGAGAGCGGGACCTGGTGCGCACTGAGAAGGTTCTGGCGCGACCCACCGATTCCGAAGCCCATGTAGCGGGGACGGTTGTCCTCCGCCGTCGTGAGGGGGGAGAAGTCGGAGTACGCGATGAGGTTGCAGAGCAATGTGCGCCCGACGTCGAGCCAGACGTTGTGCCCCTCTCGTCGCGCCACGATCTTCCCGCGCTCGCGCAGCGTGAGGATCAGGTTGTTCTTCACCAGGCGCTTCATCTCAAAACCGGATCGTCCACGCGACTTCCAATTCGAAGGCGATGGTCTTGGAGATCGTGTCGAAGGTGTCGTAGGCGATGAGGGTGTTGTTGAAGACGTTCGGGTTGGCGGTCGCGGTGAGCAGCCCGATCTCCGAGAGGGGCACCGTCGTGAAGGTCCCGTAGCTGACCTCGCCGGACAAGAAAAGACGACTGAACGTCGTCTGCGTCGTCGTCGGGTGCCCCGGTGGAGCTTGAACCTGACCGAGCCACACGTCCGCGCCCTGCCCCGGGTAAGGGTCCGCCGAGCCCGAGAGACGTACGGGGCGCTGGAGCTGGGTGATCGCCGGATTCGTGTCGAGCTGCGAGTTCGCGCCCGGGTACGCGGTAGCGACCGACGAAAGCATCGTTCCGTTCGAAACGAGCTGGCGACTTCCGCCGATCCCCAGGCCCATGTAGCGAACTCGATCGTCGCGCACGGGCGTGAGAGGGCTGAAGGATGAGTACGCGATGAGCTGCGCGAGGTACTCGCGACCGAGGTTCAACCAGATGTTGTGCCCTTCGCGCCGATCCACAATCTTGCCCCGGTCCCGCATCGTCAACGAAAGGTTGCTGCGGACCTGGATGTCCTCGACGATCCGCATCCCACCCATTCTGTTCTTCTTCTTCATCGGGCGCTCCCAGCCGCTTGTATTTGCTCGAGCTCGTCGAGGAAGGCTGCGTGGGCCACTTCGGCGATCTTCACGACCTTCTCTCCCTTGGACACGAGCTCCTTGAACCTGTCCATCGGAACCGCCTTCACCGGCCCCAGAAACTTCGGGTCGTTGTAGTGAGCAAGGTACGCCTTCTCCGCGTGCTGCTTCGACGGGAAGCCGAGCATCACCTTGTCCTCGTCGTACGTCTTGCCGTCGTGCTTGCGCTGGTGAACGACGTAGGCGTGCGTCGCGTCTTCGTGAGGCCCGACGTACGCGTCGATCTCTTCCCCGTCCGCGCCCTTCGTCCCCTTGATGTACCCGTAGGGGTGCTTCATCTCGGTGCGCCAGGGCTTGCCGTCCTTGTCGACGCCGCTACGCACCGAACCCTTTCGGTTCTCGATGGCGATGCCGAGACCCTGATGGGTCGTGTGCCCCTGGAGCTTGAAGGCAACCTTGGACCTCAAGTCGGCCAAGGATGCCCCGGCGGGCAAGGAGGCTGTGTACGGCGCGCCCTGTCGACCAGATGCAGTCCACTTTTTGGCACTGTCCGAGAAGTGCAGGTCAGGAGCAACCTGAACGTCGTAACCGCGATCCCCCATACCCTCCCAGACGCGCCCCGCATCTTCAGAAAGAGCGTTGTCACTCTTCAGCGCCTTCAGCGGCTGCCGTTGCATGACCTCTCCATAAAGCTTTTTCCCGAGACCCATTCCACGGAACTTAGGGTCAATTTGTGCCGTTCCGACAGACGGTACCAAGGCCTCCGGACGAGTAGATCGACTGAACGATGGGTGATTCAACGGTCTATTATGGTTGTACACAGTCATGTAACCGGCAGGTTCACCGGCTACGTGCATCGTGTACTTTTTACCGAAGTCGCCTATGTGTTCCTCCGCAAACTGAACGGCCTCGCGCAGCCGAGATCCAGCGTTCTTCTCCTGTTCTTCCTTCCATTGGGCGATCGCCGCGTTCACCCGTTCGTCCGAGATGTCATGCTTCCAAGGAGCGTAGCCGTTCATGAACCACTCCTTCGCCGTGGCCGCATTTACACCAGCCAGATCTTCCGGTGTGTGATGGAGACCCGGAGGAAGTGCGGCATAGTAGAGATTACCCGCCAGGCTGGGCACTCGGGAGGTAACAGAAGAAGCAACGTGAAGAGGCGTACCTTCTGGTGCAATCTTGTCCGCGTCGGGATGATTGAAGAAGTAACGAACGTCTCGCGCTGCCTGCCCCAGGTTCAAAGCAGCGTGGCGCGCATACTCTTTTGCGAAGGCATCTTTCAGCATCACATCGTCCTATAGGAACTGTACGTCCCAGCGGGAAGAGCGGTATCGAAGGCCCAATCGACTGCGATGCCGAGAACGATGATCACCGAGTGCCAGAGCGGGTTGGAGGGAACAGAACCGACTGTTCTGATGTAGAACCGGACGGATGAAACACCCGCTCTGGCACTCGGTGATCATCGTTCTCGGCATCGCA
>Ga0315274_10013788_pt1 | contig 11493 bp, 10 predicted proteins | sample YL17G02_20_MG_FD_203700 | JGI IMG/M metagenome (GOLD analysis project Ga0315274, IMG submission 203700) | Sediment microbial communities from Yellowstone Lake, YNP, Wyoming, USA - YL17G02_20 | ecosystem: Environmental > Aquatic > Freshwater > Lake > Sediment | place: USA: Wyoming | collected...
GATCACCTCATGCCAGCAGGGAAGAAAGCGTTCCACCGTATCCTTCAGACACTCCGTGAGCGGAATCTGCTCTTTCTTCAATCCCTGATAACGCGGATCCTTTGCCGGATTCCGGGGATCGGTTTCCTCTAAGGCCGGAGGACGGATGTCATAACTCCGCCTCCAGATCTTAACCTGCTTCTCCCCGAACTTCTCTGCCGTCTGAGCTTTGTTAAGCCCCTGCAGAGCACCGTAATGCCGTTCGTTCAGGCGCCAGTCCCGCACCACAGGGATCCACATGAGATCCATCTCGTCTAAGACGAACCAAAGGGTTCGTATCGCCCGCTTCAAAACAGAGGTGAAGGCGATATCGAAGGTATATCCCTGCTCTTTCAGAACCCGACCGCCTTCCTTGGCCTCTTGGATACCCTTCTTTGAAAGATCCACGTCCATCCAACCCGTAAAGAGGTTTTCCTTATTCCAGGCGCTTTCACCATGTCTTACTAGAACCAGTTTGTGCATAGCATTCGCTCCCTCGATTTTTATTGTCTATCAGCGATAAAAGTATCTTCTGTTTCTCCAGACCGATGGGAAACTACCTAGGTATAACCTGCTTCCGACGCCATTCGCATGGCCTCGAGCGTTTCGGTCAATGTTCCAATCTGGTTCACCTTGATCAGGATGGAATTGGCGATCCTCTCCCGGATCCTCACGGATCCCGTCGCATGGGGTTGTCAGTCCGGATCAGCTTGGGCACAAAACTCACTAACATGGCCACGCCGATGCCCAGAACGGTTTCAATTAGCCGAAACAGTGCGTAGGACCATGGATGATCACTATGATCGAGCAGGACGATGCCGCAGAGATACCCGGTTAGCTTGACCGCATCCTGCAGCCGCAAGAGATGGCAGAGGAACATGGCAGCCATAATCCCAAGCCCAATCGCCCACGGAGTGGGTGACAGCAAAGGACTGAGCACGGCACCCAGCGTAGCCCCCAACACGGTGCCCCCCAGACGCCGCAGTCCCAGTTTGCGCGTCTGCGAAGACGAGAGATCGGTAACGATGACCGCAGCGATCAGCGCGTAGATCGGAAATTGGAGCCCCAGGAGCTGCGCGATGGCGACTGACAGCCCCGCTGCCAGCGCGGCGCGAATAAACAACCCCAAGGCAGGTATGAGGGTCGAAAAGGTCATAGAAACCTTTTTGCGAATCGGCGGCGGCAGGGGCTTTTCTGACGCCGTACGACAGGCAGGACTCAGAAACGGAAAAAGCTGTAGCAGGGATTACGGACGTTGTTTAATTCATTCACTTTCCACCTTCCCTGCAATCACCGGGATCACGTTTGCAATCCCCGACACCTTCTTTCTCTGGCCCCCGTGTCGAAGCTCTTGGTCGTTAACTTCTTCACCATCACACATCTCTCGAACCACCCGAGGCATCCCATCGCGTCCTTCGGATAGGCATCCCCCTTTGTAAACTGCAAATATTAAACAACATCCCTAAAGGTGTGCCTTCATGTTTTGATCCTTCCTTAATGTTTGATCAGAGCTCCAACTTCTTCAGAAGCCTGTCCTGGATCCTGTCTTCCAGCTTCCAGCCCTTCTTCTCAAGGACCCTACGGGCCATCGGGTCGATGGTGCCGGTGACCCAAAGTTCCTTTCCCCTGATCCCTGGAATGACGTCAATGGCATTCGAAACCCCAGTCACCTTACGGCCGAAGCCTACGGTCCAGCCGACATAATCGAGAGGGAACACTCCTATAATCACCCCTGTTTTTGTAAGCATGAGAGGGACTCCATCGGCACTGACGAACCTTGCAACTGAGTGTGTCTTTTCCTGGTAGAGATCCATCAACTGGGCCCGGACACGCATGAAGACGGCCACCGATTCTTCACAATCCATCGTTGCTAATCGAATGAAGATACTGCGATCCGATACTCCGGTCATGCTCGCCAACGCTCCCACGAGGAACGTCTTTTCCCGGGGGCTGTAAGAGGTGCCTGACAGGAAATGATCGGTCAGGCCATCGTCCACTCTCATGCTCCGCAGACTCTCCCTGTTGATCTTCTCAAGCTCCGCTGGTGTTTTATCGCGCACCAGGTTCTTCATGGTCTCTGCCGTACCCGAATATCCAACCGCGACGCCAGCAGCTCCGGGAACGGCCATCATGGCGGCTTTCACAGTCAATCCCCCGACCGCAGCTGTCCATGCCAGGTCATTGAGGGCTTTTTGCAGAGGCTCAAAGTTCGTGTAGGGATCGATCCCAAACTGGTAGGCATACTCCCGCTTGAAGGCTGATTGGCCAGCGATGGCATTGAGCGCTTTATCCTTATGGGGATCGCTGCTTGTTACTGAATCACTGACTTTGCCGAAAAAATTACCTATCCCGCTAACGACTCCTGACGCCGTACCTACGGGGTCTGTGACCAGCCCTTCCGCGGTCTTGACCGGGCCTAGAGCCGCTCCCTTGGCAGCTTTCAGATAAACATCCGTTCCCTTCAACTCCTCTATCTTCGATAGGGCCCGGAGTTCGGCAACCCTCTTGAGCAGCAGTGCTGTGCTCTCCGCTTTCAGAAGGCCGTACTGGGTCTCTACCTCATAGATGTTGATGAGGCCATCGCTCTTCACCGTCTCTTTGATCGTGTAATTCGGACCTGAAACTAGCTCCCTTGGAAGCACGTCCGAGGCGCGGAGAATGATCGGGGCCTTCTGAAAATCCTGGGCCAGAGCCCCAGAGACAAAGATCACCCCGCACACGGAGAAAACCAATACCAATACCAGTCCGCTCTTTCGCAACATCATATCTCTCCTTTCACTGCAAGTCTGCGTTACATGGATTACCGTGAGTCGTTAAGCGTAAGTCGCGAGGGGTTAACCTCTTACTCCTTACCACCTACCCCTTACCGAAAATCTGTTGTTCAAAACCTCAACACAGCTTAGCTCAACGTACGAGGATCACATCTCGGTCATGAGTGAAAATCGGGGACGTTGTCTAATTCATTCACTTTTCGCGGGCAAGTCGGCTGGATACCCCAGCCGTGCCTGTCCCGTCCTAACGGGATGCGCGGGGAGCTTCATCATTGAATATGCATTTTCTTCTTGTGGACTACACACGTCTTCGTCATGATGTTTGCTTTTGTCGGAACATATAAAGGCCGTAACCAAATATGACGACTACTGCAAGCCAAAACAACCAGACTAGTAAGTTGTTAGCAACTAAAGCAATGACTGCTAGAATAACAGCTAAAACCATCATCAACAGGCCATTATTTTTAGTATTCATTTATTTCACCCCCCTCTAAAAGTTATAACCAATATTATACTGGCCATCGTCACATCCACCAGATCAGAAGGAACACCGCTCCGAAGATCACGGGGAAAGCCAGGCGAGCCCACCGAGCGATCCGCTCGGCCAAGGCGGCTTTGTTCTGCCCAACGAGGTAAGTGGTTGCCGCGACGATCGCCAGCACGAGAAAGATGAGGATCGTAGATCCGAGCGTGAAATAGTCGAAACGGGTAAGGTACGGGAGGTTCGGGACGAACCTCGCGAGCGCAAACCGATACGCGATGAGTGTCAGCATGGTGGTGACCGACACGCTCACGCGCGCCGGCACCATCGATGGCGCGATCCACAGTGCTGTCCATCCCATCAGAACGATCATCACCAGTGGAAAGATCACCTGCACAGCGTAGTAACCGACCTGTCGCTTTCCCTCCCAGATCAGCTGGACCCCGGCAAGGGCCTTCGCACCAGGGGCCGGCTCAAAATCTGCCCTCTCCATTCGAGCCGGCCCAAGCCTCCAGTCGGTGATGGAAAGCTGCTCGGACCGACCCGATCGCTTACCTCCCAGATCCGGAATCAGTTCCACTTCGTCGCGTGAGTATCCGAGGCTGATGACCTGGACGTGAAAACGCTGGCGATCCAGGGGGAAATCCCTAAGGTCCATGCGGGCCGTGAAACGTCCCGACCAGCGCTGCCGGTAGCGAACCAACCCCTCGGGATGGATCTCGACCCGCTGTGCCAGTAGGGCGCTCGCGCCGCGCTGGTTCACCACTTGCAGTCGCGGCTCCCAGACATCCTCCAGTTTCGCACTTTGGATCGCGGTCCACCTCCCGGCCAGTTTTGGATCGCGCCATTCGGCAATCACAACGACGTCGGCATTGAAGGCCTGGTCGGACCCGGACACCTCGAATACGTCCACCAGGTAGAGATAGACGTTAACAGGCGTCGGGCCTGCACCAGCATTCGGGCGCGACATGGTCATGTCGGTGGCACACCAGGCCGGAGCAATCAAGCAGGCCAGAAGAGCGAAGGTAAGCAGGAGCGGTATGCCGAGTTTCGCGTAACGGGCGACCCCTGACCAGGCCGGCACGGCCAGTGGCCTCGGCACCTGGCCGGGGATTATGCTCCTCATCCTATTGTTGCTATAACTGCGTGCTGCAGGACCCAATGTCCCTCCAATTCAGAATTTCTTCTCTTCCCCCGTTGCCTTATTTGGTATGATCGCTATGGCAGAGAAGGCACTCCATGTGACCCTGCTGATTCCAGTTTTCCGCCTTCTGATTCGGGAGGTCCGGCCCGTGGCAGCTGATGCAGTGTTCGTTCTCTTTGGAAGGTTTCCAAACCGGCGGTGTCCACTTCCCGTCAAAAAACTCGTTGAGAGCAAGTGTCACGGTGTAAACGACTTCGCCAGTCACTTTTGCACAGCGCTCTATTTTGGCGTCGGACTTCACCGTCGCGCTGGCGGCCACCATCCACTTCGACAGCGAGGTGTGGCACAATGGAGACATTGCCTTTGCCTTGACCTGCTTCGGCATCGGCGACAGGTCGTCAAAGCGCTCGCTCGGGAAGTTCTGCTCAGCATACCACCAGAACAGCCGATCGGTGAGCTGGCTGTTCTGCAAGTATTGGTCGCGTTTCTCGCCGAAGGTAACCATGTTGATGATGGTCGAGGAGCCGCCCAGAGCGCCACAAAGCGTCCCATGTCCCCCATAACCGGATCCGGCGTGAGCCATCATCATGTCCGGAATCGTGGTCCAAGGAGAACCTACTTTCTCCTTCAGCAAACTGAGCAGGCTGAGGTAGGACCCTGTGCCACAGCCGCCCTTTTCCTTATAGAAGCGATAGGCGCGCCTGCCAGCCTCCATAGGATCGAGCTTTACCCATTTCCACGGTAGAGGTGGCGCTTTGTCGGCTGCAGGTTTTGGCGCGCCAACGGCGTTGCTTATGCGCCCCACGATCCCTCCCACCAGAAGCATGGCCGACCCTGTCAGGATTCTCCTGCGGGAACATAACTCGGTTCTTTCTTTCTGTCCTTTCATAAGGTCCTCCTTCCGTATCCTCTTTTACCCATCAAGTGTTCGATGTCATGACGTACGGAATCAGAGACCAAATTCTTAAATAATTCATAATTTCAGGAACGTCCCTGAACGCACGTGAGGTCACGCCTTCAATGTGCCACCGGCAGGAAATAGAACATCATGGCGATCACCAGGTACAGGGCGATCAACTGAACGCCCTTGAACCAGTGAGAGCGACCGTCGCTTGCCACGATAGTGCCGACCAGTATCGCAAGAAACATTGAGAGGATCTCTATACGACTGAAGGCCAGCAAGAAGGGGCGAGGAGCGACCACATAGCTTGCAAGGACGAGGATGGGCGCTACAAACAGGGCAATCTGGACGCAGCTTCCAAGAGCAATCCCGATGCTCAGATCTACCTTGTTTTTTCGCGCCGTGGCGATCGCTGAGCCGCTCTCTGCTGCACCTCCCACGATGGCGAGAAAGATGATGCCGATGAACGTGTCGGACATGCCCAAAGACTTTCCCGTTCCCTGCGCCGCTCCAACGAGTATTTCGCTCATCCAGGCTGCAAGGACAGAACTTGCCACGAGCGTGACGACGGCCTTGCCCACACTCCAGCGGTCACCCTCTGCGTGGGGCTGCTCCGCACCACCGACACTCTTGAACAGATCAGGATGAGTCTTGAGCATGAAAAAAAGATAGAGGAGATAGGCGAGAAGGAGGGCCAGGGCGATGCCGAGATTAAGCGACTGCTCGTAGGCCATCGGCTCGTCGCCGCCAAGAACACGACGAAAACCGCTCGGTATGCTCAGGCTTATCACAGCAATCAGCATCATGGTGCCGTATGACCGTGAGGCTACAGGGTTGTATTCTTGCTCATGGTATCTGATTCCTCCAAGGAAGAACGCGATTCCCAGAGCCAGAAGAAGATTGGCCATGATGGCACCGGCGAGAGAAGCCCGCACCATATCGAAGAGCCCTGCCTTGAGCGCCACAAGGGTAATGATCAATTCAGGGGCATTGCCGAACGTGGCATTGAGCAAACCCCCGATCGTATCGCCCACGCGCGACGCAATCTGTTCCGTTGCCTTGACGATCATGCTGGCTATCGGAAGGATAGCCAGTGCCGCTGAAAAGAAGATCAAAGGAACGGGTATTCCCTCCACATGCTCGAGGGCGACCGAAACAGGCACGAAGACAAAAAACCAGTTCATTGAGGGTTTCATGGAGAGACGCATAATTGTAACTCCTTAAGAAAGTGAAGTACCCGTAGCAAGCTGCGGGGTATCTCGAGCGAAATCTGATCACACTTATCAATCTTTTCGACTTTTTTGGCTCCGGCGCGTCTCCATCTGCAGCGTCACGATTCGCGCGAGCAGGATGGCCGGATAAAGCTGGCCGATTAGGGCCTCCACCATCACCAGTGAGCGCGCAACGGGATGGACAGCGGCAATATCACCGAACCCAACCGTCGTGAGGGTCACAACGCTGAAATAGAGGAACGATGTGGCTCTGGCGTGCATATCCTGGGCTTCAAGAGGCAACGTAAAAGAGCTGGGATGCACGTACTCGATAAGGTCGTAGGCAATAGAAAAACAGAGGGCGAGCAGCAGGTATCCCGCGATAGCGCCACGGACCCGGTGACCCGTGACCGGGCCCTCCCGGTAGACCCACCAGAGAACGATCAGCAAGAACGCCAGCGTTGAAAGTAGCGAAAAAAACCTATTCCAGAAAAGGAGCCCCGGCGTACCGAATACGTTGCTTGCCCAGCGCACCGCGATGGCCAGGAGCACGAATATGCCCGTAGTCCATTGCAGGGTCCGGTGCTGCACCACCGTGAGCACGCCGGCCACAAGCAGAATGCAGAACAGGAGGTCGCTCGCGAGGGCAAACCGAGGAACGCTGCGGACCACCGGCCCGATAACGAACATCTCGACCACCAAGAGCAGGAGAAAGACGCTCAAGGCGCGTTCCTCGGACCAGAAGCGCATGAATCTCTTCATCGTTGACGTTTTGCGCCCTCAGAGTTCTTCGAGCCGTCGATACCGTGGTATGTAATAAAGATCGGTTTCACCGAGTACCGAGGGTCGAGTGAAGGTCACCAAACTCTTTTTTTCTTAACACTCGACACAAACTCCTCGACACTTTTCTTTCGCCTTTACACACTTTAGCCGGCACTAACCTTTGTCCCTCGTTAATCTTGACATCCTCCCTGTCATTCGCTATTATGTGACATTATGATGTAATAGGAGTAATCAGAAGAGGCAGCATGGTCAGAACACAGATACAGCTTACGGAAGAACAGGCAAAAGAGGTTAAGCGAATCGCCAGGACGCGCCTTATTTCCGCCGCCGAGGTCATCCGAGAAGCGGTGAATAATGTCATCCGATCGGGTGCGGGTGTGACAGCCGATGCGGAGGACCAACGCAGGAGAGCCCTGAGTGCCGTCGGAAAATTCAGTTCCCGGAAACGTGACATCTCCAGGAAACATGACAAATACCTCTCGGAGGCGTTTCGGAAGTGACAATATTCGCCGACACTTCAGCATTGTATGCCCTCCTTGATCGTGCAGATGTCAATCATAAACGTGCTGTTTCTGCATGGTCGAGTCTCCTGAACGGCGACAAAAGGTTCTTTACAAGCAATTACGTACTTGTGGAGAGCTTCGCACTCACGCAAAGCAGACTCGGCATGGATGCCGTAAGACTTCTTCAGGAAGATATTCTGCCTGTTATAAGTATTCATTTTGTTGACCGTGAAGTACACCGTTCCGGCATCAGCGCCATGCTTTCTGCTGGGAGGCGTAATCTCAGTTTCGTTGATTGTGTGAGTTTTGAGATCATGCGCACTCTTGGGATCAAGACTGCCTTCACTTTTGATCCCCATTTCAAAGAGCAGGGTTTCACCGCTATTCCTTAGGTTGACCGGCAAGTGCCCCGTAAGCCCCGCCCTTGAGGGCGGGGTCAAGGGGCACAATATAAAAGGAAAGTACCTTACCGGGAAGCCACGCCCTTTAGGGCGTGGAGCTTCACTTTGATCGTCATACCCCAGCCTGTCCGCTCACTGGTCACTTTTCTTCGATTGCTTATCACCTGTCACCGGCCACTCTCCAGGGTTCCGAGTACTGGGCGTCGAGTACCGAGTGAAAAGGGAAAGTCACGAGTGTCGTGTGTCGAGTGATGAGGGAAAACCCGCAGAGACTTTTTACTTTTCTTCTTAACACTCGACACCTTATCCTCGACACTGGTTCTTCTAATGATTACTTGATTACTGGTGATTGATTACTGATCACTGATGACTTTCTTCTATTTCGTCCCTCGCTGTTGGACCCTCGACCCTCGACACTCCACACTCAGTTGTTCCCCTGGGCTGTCATCTTGTCCGCGACCTCGACCCATCCGCCGCCCATGGCCTTGTAAAGGTTGACAAAAGACCTCAGCAGGATTGCATTTGTTTGGGCATACCTCAATTCAGCGTCAAACAGGCTTCGGTTCGCGTCCAGAACTTCGAGGTAACTGGTGTAGCCATTGTCGAAACGCAGTTGTGCCAGCCTGGCATACTCCTTGAGGGCCACCACTTGACGACCTAATGCTTCGAGCTCAACCTTGGTCTGTTTCTGGTCAACCAAAGAGTCGTCCACCTCTCGGAAAGCAATCTGGATGGTCTGCTGGTATCGGATGAGCAACTCCTGCTGAAAGGCCTCCGTAGCCTTCACCTGTCCCCTGATGGCCCCGGCCGTAAAGATCGGTGCCGTCACAGGCACTGCCCAGGTCCAAGCCTGAGCGGAGCTCCTGAAAAGCTTTGAGAGGTCCGTGCTGGAGAACCCGAAGATGCCTGTCAGTGAGATTGAAGGATAATAGAGCGACTTGGCCACGCCGATCCGCGCGTTGGCTGCGATGAGGTTCTGTTCGGCCCGGCGGATGTCCGGTCGCTGTTCAAGAAGGTCCGAAGGCAATCCGGAGGGAACGATCGGCAGAGCAAGCCCATCGAGGGTTTTCCCCCGGGGGATGGGGCCGGGATTACGGCCCAGAAGGATACTGAGCGCGTTCTCCAGCTGGGGGATGGTCTTTTGATAGAAAGAGATCCTCGAGAGGGCCTGCTCGTATTCGGCTTTAATCATGTTCAGTTCTACGGATGAGGAGAAACCCTCTTTGAACCGCAGTTCGAAGATTCGTAACGACTCCTTGTAGGCCTCCGCCGTCTTTTTTGAGATCTCCCATTCCATGTCCGCATCTCGGAGATCGATGTAGGAGCTGGCCACGGCGGCAACGAGAGTGAGAATGACTGCCCGGCGGCCTTCCTCGCTGCTCAGGATTTCGGCACGAGACGCCTCCGTCGCACGACGGATCTTTCCCCAAATATCAATTTCCCAATTGCCATTCAGAAAAATCTCATAGAAGTCATTGGGGTTCTTGACACTGGATGGGAACGCTGACCCACTCTCCGTGAATCGCTGCATTCCGCCCGAGGCTCCGACCCCGATTTGCGGGAAGAGAGCCGCTCGCGTTGTCATGTATTGCCCCACGAATTCCTCGATCCTCACAGCAGCAACTTTCACATCTTTGTTCTCCTGAAGAGCGATCTGGATCAGTTCATTGAGCACCGGGTCGTCGAACTGTTCCCACCAGGCGGCATTGGAAAGATCTCTCGCTTCCCCGTCTTCGAAGCGAAATGACTGCGGGACGTCGACCGTGGGCTTCCTGTAATCAGGGCCTACGGCGCAACCGGCTAACGCAACGGCGACGAGAAAGATGATAGCCTTCTTCATGTTATACCCCCTTCTCCTTGATGTCCGGCTTCTTCGGCGGCTCGTGTCCTCCCTTGTCCTTGCGGTGGCCGAGCTTTTCCACGAGATAGAACGTCGCCGGAATAATGAAGATGGCAATGCAGGTGGCGGTCAGCATACCACCGATCACAGCGGTACCCATTACCTTGCGGCTGGCCGCGCCCGAACCCGAGGCGATCGCCAAAGGCACACACCCCAGAATAAAGGCAAAAGACGTCATGAGGATTGGTCGGAGGCGAAGCCGGGCGCCCTCCAACGCGGCGTCGGCGATACTCTTGCCCTTCTCGTACTCGACCTTGGCAAACTCAACAATCAAAATGGCGTTTTTGGCCGCCAGCCCAATGAGCATGACGAGACCGATCTGGGCATAGAGGTTCATCTCCATGTTCCGGATCATGATGAAGGCAAAAGCCCCGAACACGGCGATGGGCGTGCCAAGGAGCACGCTGAACGGGAGTGACCAGCTCTCGTATTGGGCCGCGAGGATCAAAAACACAAAGAACAGCGACATCCCGAAGATGACCGAGATAGACACGCCCTCGCTTGCCTTCTTCTCCTGGTACGACATGCCGATGTAATCATAGCCCATCTCCTGGGGCATGTTCTTCTGGAACACTTCTTCCAGGGCCTTCATGGCCTGGAGGGAGCTGTAGCCGGGGTTCGTCGACGCATTGATCTGCACAGAACGATAGAGGTTGTAGCGCATGGTGAACTCGGGGCCGGAGCGCTGCTCGAACCTCGTCAACGCCGAAAGGGGCACCATGTCGCCCTTGCTGTTGCGGACGTAGAACTGCCCGAGTTGTTCGGCCTGAGTCCGGTACTCCCCCTCGGCCTGCACGTAAACCTGCCACTGGCGGCCAAACCGGTTGAAGTAGTTGACGAAGTAGGCGCCCATGAAGGTCTGCAGGGTTCGATACACGTCGGTTAACTCCACCCCCTGTTTCAAAACCTTGTCACGGTCTACGTTGACAAAGACCTGGGGCACGGTGGGAATAAAGGTCGTGGTGACGCGGGCCAGCTCAGGCCGCTTGCGCGCCTCGGCCAGGAATTTCTGCGTGTTCCCCCAAAGGAATGCGATGTCCTTTCCCGACCGATCCTCAATCACCATGGTCACGCCGCCGGCGGTACCGATGCCGGGGATGGCCGGCGGAGAGAAGGCGAAGGCCACCCCCTGCGGCAGTTTCGCAAACTCCCGGTTCAGATGGGCCATGATGGCTTCGTACTTCTCCTCCGGTTTTTTCCGTTCCTCCCAGGGTTTGAGCGTGATGAAGAAGAACCCGCTGTAGGTGTTGGTCACGCCGCTAAGCAAGCTGTAACCGGTCACCGCCGTGCAGTACTCGACGCCCGGCGTATTCATCACGATCTTTTCCATCTGGCTCACGGTAGCCCCTGTCCGCTGAAGGGAAGCCGCATCCGGCAGCT
>Ga0315274_10013789_pt1 | contig 11492 bp, 10 predicted proteins | sample YL17G02_20_MG_FD_203700 | JGI IMG/M metagenome (GOLD analysis project Ga0315274, IMG submission 203700) | Sediment microbial communities from Yellowstone Lake, YNP, Wyoming, USA - YL17G02_20 | ecosystem: Environmental > Aquatic > Freshwater > Lake > Sediment | place: USA: Wyoming | collected...
TGGAAAGTAAGATCGCGTTATGTTTAAGTTGAAATAGCCCATTTGAAACTAGCGCTTGAACAGCCAGTTTCTTAGAATCAGCGGAGCTATTATTGTTGTCAAGAGACTCATCAAGATTAACGCGGAGTAAGTACTCTGATTTATAAGATTTTGGCTGAGTCCAATAAGCGCCACAATCATAGCAACTTCTCCGCGAGGCACCATTCCCGTGCCAATAATCATAGAATCTTTAATGCTCATACGTTGAATAATTGCCGGAATCCCGCATCCGATAACCTTAGTAAGTATAGCAACGGCTGATAAAGCCAACACAAACCACAATAAATTCAGAGTAATGACATGGATGTCCATTATGACTCCCAGAGAGACAAAGAAGATAGAGGCGAATATGATTTGAAGATGTTCTGCTCCTTCTCTAAATATCTCACCACGTATCAGCTTTACCCCTGCAAAAGAGGTTCCTGCCAAAAACGAACCGACTATTGCGGACAGCCCAACAAATTCAGCAGCCATAGCATAGAGAAAAGCAATCATAATTGCGAAGATAAAGATAGACTCCGGGTATTTCCCGGCTATCCTTGTCTTATCTAACCGTACTATAAGCTTGCCTAACAGTATCTTCCCGATTAGAACCCCAATGACGATAAATCCAATCGCTTTTGCTGTCGTAGTAAGAAGTGATATTGACGATAATTCTCCTGATACAATTCCCTCTGAGATAGATAAAGCTAGAAGAGCGAGGACATCGTCTATTACAGCTGCACCAATAATTGCCTTTGCAGTTTCAGTTTGTAGCTTGCCCATTTCCCTGAGTACGTTAGCAGTAATAGCAATGCTAGTTGCGGTGAGCGCTGTACCGATGAAGACAGAAGCCTTGAAACCGTAATCAAACAGACTTGCCAAGAAGAAACCGCCAAGCGCAGGTACGATAACACCAAAGAGGGCAATTGCGAAGTAACGGATTCTTGCTATGTCTTTGATACTGAATTCAAGCCCTATGGTAAAGAGAAGCACTACAGCACCAAGATGGGCCAGAGTCGATACAAAATCAGTATATGTAACCAACCCCAGTAAGCTTGGACCGACTGCTATCCCGGCCAGAATTATGCCGACGACTGCAGACTGGTTTATCCTGTAGGCAATCAGGTAGCCTGCCAATGCCACGAACATCAGCAGGCTCATTTGAAATTCCGTACTTGCTAGGATTGATTGTCCGCTCGGCAAGGGTACCCCCTTGGTTCTTCCATAAATGATGACGAATTATTGTTTCTCAGCAAATCAGTATATCGAAAAATTGCTTGAATGAATACATCAACGGTTTCTTATGGTAAACAGTAACACAGCTCCTGCAACCATCAGCGCTGCTCCATATCCAAAACCAGCCGTTGGCGAGACAGCAGTCCAAAGCAAACCTACTACAGAGCTTGAGGCAAAATCCCCAATCCCATTGACAGTAGCCAACGTGCCGTACCCGGTTCCCCGCAAATTTTCCGGCAGAAGGTCCGCTGCTACCGTCCGTTCCATGGCATCCGTGATGGCAATGGCTATGCCTGCCACCACGAAAAGTAACCCGAGGTAGAAGAGATTGCCTATAGAGAAAATAAACCCTACCGAACTCAAGCCGGTAAGAAGGTATCCGAAAACAAGTATCTTCCTCTTCCCAAACTTATCAGCCAGAACTCCTATTGGAAAGGAAAGAGCGGCGTAAAAAACATTGTGAATCGTATAGAGAAGGATGGCTAAACTCCCGGCGATGACAGCGCCACTAGCCGGAGACAAGAGCTCAGTTGCTCTTAGTATGAGCATTGAATCAGCAAAGTTGCCCAGCCCAAACACTCCGACCGCTATCAAGAAAAAACGAAAATTTCGAGGAAGGCCCTTCATGCTCACAAGAAAGTGAGCCCGCTCGTGGCTACCCTTTCTCGTCTCCTTGACCAAAATGGCGATGGTTAGAAATGCTAGCGCGCTGGGTATCAGAGCGACTAAAAAGATTGACCGTAGCGCTAGGCTCTTAATAAGGACGAAGGCTATAGCTGGGCCAGCAATGGCTCCCAGAGTATCCACCCCCCGGTGAAATCCGAAAACCCGTCCGTAGTACTCTGGTCTTGTCGAATCAGCCAGCATGGCATCTCTGGGCGGCTCCCTGGTTCCCCTTCCCAGCCAGGCAATAACACGGCTTAATAGCACATGAGGCCAAGAAACTGCCAGAGAAAATGAGCCTACTCCTATGGCGGTGAGAAGATAGCCAATGACAGCAAACGGCTTTCTTTTCCCAATGTAATCGCTATACCAGCCCGACAAGAGCTTCATGCCGCTGGTGGAAGCATCTGCTATCCCTTCAATTATGCCAAGCAGCGCTGCTGAACCCCCAACTGACACGAGGAATGCCGGCAAAATGGCCGTCGCCATTTCGTGACCGAAGTCCGAAAAGAAGCTGGTTAAGCCCATGGCGAAGATGTTTCTGTTTAGCCATTTGCTCTTATTTGTTTTCATTTCTTAAACCCCCAGCCTGGCTCTCATCTTACAATTACCCTGGCCAAGATAAAACCAGTGGCGACGATAATCACAGCGAAAACAGCCAGTGTAACAAAGGCAGTCTGAAGAGCAATCTTTAACGCTAGCTTTTTATCCGAATTTTGGCCGCGCAAATATCCCTCGTAGGTAATAAGAAATGCAATTATCGCTGCAAGGGGGCAGAATAAGATACCAAGTATAACTACTTCGGTTGTCAACACTTGGTCCATTTGAGTACATTCAAACCCAAAATGTGGCAGAGAATAAAATCGCCTCTACTACCTTGGTTAATAGTAGAGGCTATCAGTTCCACTAAAGGAGCGGTTCAGCTAGGTCTATGCCAGCTAAGCGAGCTTCATCGCTCTATTCGTGCACAATATACTATACAAAAGCCTCCGGTATCAATCTCCGAGCCAGGACTTTGTCGTACTGGCGAGTCTTAATGCTAGTGCGACTAACGACACTTTACAACCACTCCAGTGTTTTGGTATAGTCAGTACCGGTAAGGCGATGAAGCTCGCCAGGGGGTAACCCCAAAAAGCCCACAGAGGGACGATAGCCTCTACTAGCAATGCTGGTAGAGGCTTTTTTTGTAAGCGTGAGGGCGATTGATGACCTTCGAAAGTATTCTATTTGATAGAGCTCCTGGGAGCACAAAAGAGGAAACCTCTGAAGCGCCCGTCTTTTTTGTTGATTTAAATCTTGACCAGGTTATAGATGCAATCACGGTTGGCAGAGACAATTATAATCTAAAACCATTTTTCTACACTTCTCCGAGTGATGTCGACACTATAGACTATCGTCAAGAAATAACGCGAGACCTTGAAAACGAAACCCTGCTGGAGAATATCAAATCATTTGCGCAAAAAATGGTAGTGATGCGGCGATATCTTGGCCTGGTAGATAAGCTTGACTTCAAGAACTTTAAAGAAGGATGGTTTTTGGAAGCGGCAGAGCTATATTGCGACACAATTAACAGCCTGGTACATGATTTGTCCCGGATAGATTTAAGATCGCGCGGCTTTTTATCCTTCCGTGATTATGTGATGAACTATGCCAGCTCGGATGGTTTTGTGTCACTCCTGACAGAGACGAAAAAACTCAAAACCGAATTGTCTACCACCAGGTATAGTGTAATTATCAACGGCCGAACCGTCAGGGTTCGCAAATATGAGGAAGAAACAGATTACAGCATCGAGGTGGAGCAAACATTCGAGAAATTCAAGCAGGGAGCAGTGAAAGACTACAGGGCTAAGCTTTACGAGGGGTCGCTCATGAACCATGTTGAAGCCAAAATCCTTGATTGCGTTGCCAGATTGTATCCCGATATCTTTGCCGGTCTGGACAATTTCTACCTGCAGCACAGTCATTTTATAGATGAAACCATCAGGATCTTTGACCGCGAAATACAATTCTATATTGCCTACCTCGAGTTCATCTCAAAGTTCAAAAGGGCAGGTCTGAAATTTTGCTGTCCCCGCATTTCAAGTGCAAGTAAGGAAATTTATGATTATGAGGGATTCGACCTAGCCCTAGCCAATAAGCTCATTTCTGAAGGTTCGGCTGTTGTCTGCAATGACTTCTACCTGAGGGACCAGGAGCGTATTTTTGTGGTATCCGGTCCGAACCAGGGCGGAAAAACCACCTTCGCCCGCATGTTCGGGCAGTTGCATTATCTGGCCAGCCTAGGTTGTCCTGTCCCGGGCAGGGAAGCTCAACTCTTTCTCTTTGACAGGCTCTTCACACATTTTGAGAGGATGGAAAACACTAAAGACCTCCGCGGCAAGCTGGAGGACGACCTGGCAAGAATTCGCGATAGCCTGAATCAGTCCACATCAAACAGCATTATCATCATCAATGAAATTCTTAGTTCCACAACCTTAAAAGACGCTGTTTTCCTGAGCAAAAAGGTGATGAAAAAGCTACTGGAATTAGACTTGCCCGCCGTTTGGGTAACCTTCGTGGAGGAGCTGGCTTCGTTCAGCGAGAAAACCGTGAGCATGGTCAGCACGGTAGTTCCTGGAAATCCGGCACTGCGAACTTTCAAAATTGTAAGGAAGCCAGCTGACGGGCTTTCATACGCGATTTCGATTGCCGAAAAGTACCGACTTACCTACAAATCCTTAAGGGAGCGCGTCAAATCATGAAGGCTTTTCTGATGCATAAGGACCGTGATTTTGACCTCCAGCAGGGACTGCCGTGGAATGGGGCTGCGCTGACTCAGGACCTGGAACTAAACACTCTGTTCGATGCCATGGCACTCGGCGACAAGTTCTTATTTGAAGTGGCCAAGACTGCTACACTTTCCGGTTTGAGTGATTTGGACACAATACTTTATCGCCAGGAAATTCTTAAGGATTGCCTGAAAAATCCGGTCATTGTAAGGACTCTTTATGCCATACCTGTGGAAGCAATGGAAACCAAGAGGAAGAATTACTGGAGTTGGGGAGTTTCCAGTAGTCCCTCGCATACTTTACGCAGCTCAGTAGAAATATTGCAGATGTTTGCTGACAGGCTCAGGCAACTAAGAAACATTGCCGCTGAACACTCCGATAAGTTTCAATCAGAAGGCTTCAAGAGATTATTCATGATGCTTCAAAAAGAGCTTAGCGATGAGTATTTAGCCAGCATCGAGAATCATCTAAAAGAACTGGGGTTCCCCCGCGGTGTTTTACTGAGTGCTGAATTGGGAGAAGGCAACAAGGGTACCAATTACGTTTTACGTAAACCGGGTAACAAGAAACGGGGATTGGTGGAGCGCGTTTTTGCCCAAAAATCTCCGGTTCATATCTTCAAGATTGACCCTTCTGATACTGGCGGCGGGCAGGCATTGGAGGAATTAACGAATAGAGGCATCAACCTTGTTGCCAACGCAGTTGCCCAGTCCGCTGACCATATCGATAGCTTCTTTAACATGCTTCGGATTGAACTGGCTTTCTACGTTTGCTGTTTGAATTTATACGAGCAACTTACCAGAATGGGGGAACCCGTGTCCTTCCCTCTGCCTACGGCTACCGACGAACGCCGTCATTCATTTGACGGATTATACGACATCTGCCTGGCTTTAATCATGAAACAAAAGGTTGTCGGCAACAAAGTGGATGCTGACAATAAGGACCTCGTGGTCATCACGGGCGCTAACCAGGGGGGTAAGACGGTCTTTTTGCGTAGTATCGGGTTGGCTCAATTAATGATGCAATGCGGCATGTTTGTGCCCGCCGAGTGTCTGAGCGCCAATGTCTGCAACGGCATTTTCACACACTTCAAACGGGAAGAGGATGTCACCATGGAAAGCGGCAAACTTGATGAAGAACTTAAAAGAATGAGCGAAATTGTCGACCATCTCACGTCAAATTCCCTGCTGCTATTCAACGAATCATTTGCGGCAACCAACGAAAGAGAAGGCTCGGAGATTGCCTGGCAAATAACAAATGGACTCTCAGAGAAGGGTATCAAGATTTTCTTCGTGACACACCAATATGAATTTGCACGTCGTCTTCATGACCAGAATATGGAAAATGCAATTTTTCTGCTGGCTGAAAGAAAAGCTGACGGAACACGAACCTTCAAATTAGTCGAGGGCGAACCATTGCAGACTAGCTATGGCGAGGATTTGTATAGACGGATATTCGGAACAGCGCCGTCAAACAGTGATATTGCGTAAGCCGTTGTTCAGGAATGCTGCGAATAGTAATCAAGTATGCGATATTGTTTGGGTTGGTCTGAAGATTTATGTCACTACAGGTTTTAGGATTAACAGGCTCACAAAAGGAACAACCGATGCTTAAGGAGAATACACTGAAAGAACATGAGACTTCTTACAGACTAGGACACTCTTTTCGGCCGAAAGTGATTGATTATATAGAGAGGTGCCACCTGGAGGACGGTGGCTATTTCTTTGCCCGCGTCCCACCATCTGGCGGCCTGGATACCTACTTCGCAGTCAGAAGTCTTTCAATCTTGGGGGTGAAACCCGGCCGACCCCAGGCAATAGCGTGCTTCTTTCTTAGCGGTATAGTGGATGGTACGATCGGCGGTATAACTGGTGTCTTCCTGGCTGTTGAGGTCTTGAGCGCACTTGGGCAGATGACTGATAAGCTCAGGAATTATGCTCGGCTACAAATAATGGCTCTCCAAAATAAAGCTGGAGGTTTTGGTGCTTACCAAGATATTGATGTGGAGGTGCCTTCAGAGTTGCAGAACACATACAGGGCTGTCAGGGTTCTCAAAATCATCGGGGCTGACTTTGACAAAGAGAAGGTTACTGGCTTCGTTTTCAGCTTTCTGAGACGAGATGGAGGTTACGGGGCAAAAGGATATTCAACCCTGGCATCAACTTTCTACGCCACGGAAATCTACAAGCTGCTTGGCATGGATGTGGGAAAACTCAATGCTACCAGGGATTACCTCCGGACAACAGAGGAAAACTGGGAGGTCCAGTTCATTGACAGCCTGTACTGGTTAGTCCTGGGCTTAGCTAATCTGGGAGAGAAAACGAACGTGCCGGATAGAGTCATGACATTTGTCATGATGTGCCAGAGGTTGGGCGGTGGCTTTTCCCGGGCTCCGGTTATGGCTATTCCGACTCTGGAAGACACCTTTTATGCACTTTCAATCCTGAGGGAAATACGAGCTCTGTAATGTCCCACAGGAGGTCAACAAAATGACGAAACTTATGTTGATAAGACACGGCAACACCGCTTGGAATGTAGACGAGATTTTTCGAGGGCGGGCTGACGTCGAGCTAAACGAGAGCGGCATCAAACAGGCTGAACTATTGGCAAAGTATTTAGAAGATGTGCCGCTAGAGGTAGTCTATTCAAGTCCACTAAAGCGAGCCTTAAAGACGGCTGAGATAATCGCAGGCCCCCGTGGTGTCGGTGTTAGGCCTTCACAGGAACTGATAGACTTCGACTACGGGGAATGGCAGGGGATATCTCACGACACGGTTAAAGATAGGTACAGGGCGTTATACGAGAAATGGCTGACAAAACCTCACCTAGTAAAAATTACAAAAGGTGAAAGCCTCAATGACGTTAAGAAAAGAGCTGTCAGTCTTGTAAACCAGGTCACCAGCAGGCATCAGGGTATTGTCGCTTTAGTATCCCACCGTGTAATTCTTAAGGTGATAATCTGTACCCTCTTGGGGCTGGATAACTCTCATTTTTGGAATATAAAGGTGGATACCTGTGGCATCACTACGTTCATTTACAAAGGTGAGAGTTTCATACTTGAGAAACACAACGATACTTCATTTCTTAAATCTATTGATAGGGTTGCTCTGAGCGACTTCTAACCACTTCAAGATAATGTGTGACGACAGTCAAAATGGGCAAACTGTTGAATATTATTGAAGACGATTTACGCCCGGGAGATGTAGTACTACTTCAGGCAGGGGACCTTGTCCCTGCTGACCTCAGACTTGTTCAAGCAACGGGCTTGGAAGTGGATGAGTTTGAATTAACAGGAGAAATCATGCCCGTTATCAAGAAGCTCAACGGAAGTGATGTGACGGTCTTTGAGGGCAGTAGAGTAATAAGGGGTACCGGGAAGGGATACATAATTGCAACGGGTGAACAAACTGAGTATGGGAAAATTTCAAAGCTCGAATGGGAACGAGAAAAGGGCTATAAATTTCGTTGGGTCAATAAGAGCCACTTCATTCTACCTCTTGCGCTACTGCCCGCTCTGATTATTTCCTTAATGCGCTATCATAACCCTCTAGTTTTCGCAGTGTTTTTGCCTCTGGCAGCCTGTTTGATTCTCTTGCAGAATACGGGACTTTTTGAGCACATCTTGATTACACGCGAAATAGGAAGGCTGGAGCGCCATAACATCTATTTTCGCGATATGACCGCGCTTGAACACTTTAACAACGTCGATGTTATATGTTTCGATAAAACCGGAGTGCTGACAACACGTGATTTAGAAGTAAAAAATATGTTCCCCGAGGGCAGGACACTTGCTCCCGCCTCAATTGAAGCAAACGCGTTTAATTTGATTAAGACTGCGTGTGCGCTCTGTAACGATGTACGATTTCGTGAAAAGTTAAACCGAGCTAATCTCATAGACCGGGCATTGATATCCTTTGCCACAAAAAGGGGTATCAATCTGGACGAAACCCTGTTTCGATATAAAAGGATTTATGAAAAACCCTTTGATTCAGAAGAACGGTGCATGGCGTGCGGGTTTCAATTCAGTGACAAAGTCACGTACTACTTTGCCAAAGGCGACCCGGAAGTCATTCTGAGAATGTGCGATAGCTACCTGACAATATCATGTCTTAAGAAAAATATGGATTACGACCTTCTGTCCTCTGTTAGAACAAATATAGATTCTATCAACAAAACGGGAGACACCATTATCGCCTTAGCTTACAGTACTGGCTCTTCAACTGATGTCCCCTCCAATTATACATTCCTTTGCCTGCTTCAATTAGGGGCTCCTTTAGTGCCAGGCGTCCCTGAGATACTAAGAGAATTGAGCGCAAAAGGGATAAGAAACGTGATGCTAACCGGAGATAGGGCCGAGACAGCAGCAAAGGTTGGCGAAGAAATCGGAATTACAGATAGGCCATATGCAGACTTGACTGGAAAACATATTGATAGAATGGAGTTGTCGGAAGTCGCCAGGCAAGCTGAGCATGGTTCGACATTTGCCAGATTATTGCCCTCACAGAAAGGAGTCCTTATAAGGCTTTTTCAGGAGAAGGGTCACTTTGTAGCGATGGTTGGAGACGGAGCCAATGATGCAATCGCACTCAGAGTGGCAGATATTGGAATATCCTTCGCGGAGAACAGCTCTCCCTTTGCTAAGAAGTTGGCAAAAATCCTTATTAATGATTTAGGTGACTTGTTGTTGGTTGCACGACGGTCTAAGAGAGTAAAGTGGACGGCCACGTTCTTAACTTGGTTCAGAACCTTAATGATAATAACGATACTATTTGGCTTGTATATGTGGGTATTAAGCTGAACGGGGATTTGCCATGTTAACTTGCGGTTGTGGAAATCCTAATTCTGCGAAAGTCCGGCAAGGCAAGAACCGACAGGAATCAGTAATGACCAATACGTAGAAAAGAAGTGTATCCCTATTAGCGTGTCTGAGATTGTTGAAAACCGTTGTTAACGGACTTTTGAGAATTGTTGACGACACAGGACATATTAGGCCATAATAAATTTGTACAGGAGTTGCGGCCACTGAAGGCAAGGAGGTGTTAAGAGATGACTAAAAAAAGACAAGACTATTATGAGAGTATATATGAGATAACATCAATATTGAATTCAGCGCGTGACCCAAGGGCCTTACTCCATTCTATCGTTGAAAGTGTAGCTAAAGCTATCGAGGCAAAAGCCTGCTCACTCATGCTTCTGACAGTAGAAAGGGATGTATTACTGCATACCGTTGCCTATGGGCTGAGTGACTGGTACCTCCGAAAGGGACCAGTAAGAGTTACCAAGCTCATTTCTGATGTACTTAAGGGCAAGCCAGTGCCTGTCGTAGATGCAACTACAGATGAGCGTGTACTATACCGAGGACAGGCCAAAAAAGAAGGAATCGCCTCTATGCTTTCTGTCCCTATGAGGCTTAGAGGAGAAGTCATAGGGGTGTTGAGGGTGTACACTGCAAAGCCATACCGGTTCACCAAGGATGATATACATTTTGTAGAGACAGTTGCCAACCTCGGTGCCGTAGCTTTGGAAAACCTCAGGGCGTACGATATGCTTCAGAAAGATTACGAAACATTCCGACAGGATATGCTCCACTGGCGTGCTACACTTGGTGATGAGGGGATGATGGGCGACATGGTTAAGCCTCCAGAAGAATAGGGTTTAAGATGCCGCTGGGAGAATAAAATAAAGAGAACAGCAGAAGCCCTGTTGGTTGCACAATCACTCAGAATGTGAACGGCTCTATCACCAGTTAGGCAAAGCCACTACGCTTGACGACCTTGTATTTGCCACCATTGAAGGCAAGCCTATTGACCCTAGTTTTTTGAGTCATACCTTCGTAAATATATCAAAAAAGGCCAGGTTACAGAATGTCCGCTTCCACAATTTGCGGCATACCTTTGCTAGCCTCATGTTACAACGTGGCGTGCCACCAAAGGTTATCAGTGAAGCTCTAGGCCATTCTAGCGTAGCCTTTACAATGGACGTCTATTCTCATATACTACCAGGTACGCAATCAGATGCTATGGCTTTGCTCGATGATGTGTTGCCCGCAGGGGTCAGCGTCAATTTAGCGTCACAAACGAACATAACGTTAGACAAAACCTAAAATTCAGCTTTAATACCAGCGTAGCTCAGGGGTAGAGCAGCGGTTTCGTAAAACTCACTTGCTGGGTCGCTGTTGCTGGTCAGTAGTTTGATGTAAAATGGCGGTTGTTGCTGACTTGATTTCTCTTACTGGCGGAGGATATAATTCGGGGTTTGGAAATGAAACTTGCCGTTAGTGGTAAAGGGGGGGTAGGCAAAACAATGTTAGCCTCCCTCCTTTCTACCATACTTACCCAGTCTGGTTATTCTGTTCTGGCCATAGATGCCGACCCAAATGCTACTCTGGCAACTGCCCTCGGCTTTCCCCACCCCGAGAGGATAACCCCTATATCTGAGATGGGAGACCTGATTGAAGAAAGGACAGGGGCGCGTCCTGGCCAGGCAGCATCTTACTTCAAATTAAATCCCAGGGTTGATGATATACCTGAAAAGTATTGGGTGGAACATAATGGAATCAAATTAATGGTGATGGGACGGTTAAAGAAGGGTGGTAGTGGTTGTTATTGCCCGGAAAATGCCTTGCTGGAGGCTTTGATTGCCCACATACTCCTGCGCCGAAATGAAGTAGTTATAATAGATATGGAGGCCGGTGTCGAGCACCTGGGGCGGGCGACAGCCAGGGCCGTGGACAGGATGATTATTGTAGTGGAGCCAGGTAAAGGAAGTATTGACACAGCCTACAGGATAAGAGAACTGGCAAAG
>Ga0315274_10013790_pt1 | contig 11492 bp, 8 predicted proteins | sample YL17G02_20_MG_FD_203700 | JGI IMG/M metagenome (GOLD analysis project Ga0315274, IMG submission 203700) | Sediment microbial communities from Yellowstone Lake, YNP, Wyoming, USA - YL17G02_20 | ecosystem: Environmental > Aquatic > Freshwater > Lake > Sediment | place: USA: Wyoming | collected...
TCAAAATTGGATCCTGGACATGCAACGATTTTCCCGTCGACATACACCTCCTCCACGGTCATCTTATTGAGGGTCAAGGTGCCTGTTTTGTCCGAGCAGATATAAGTTACTGACCCCAGGGTCTCGACCGCGGGAAGCTTCCGGATCAGGGCACTCTGTTGAACAAGCTTCTTTGCGCCGAGGGCGAGGGATATGGTTATAACTGCGGGCAGTGCTTCAGGAATGGCGGCTACGGCAAGGGAAATCGCCGTAAGCATCATTAATAATAGGGGCTCCCCTCTCATGACCCCGATGCCGAAGACAATGGCACAGATGCCCAGGACCGCAATGGCCAGTTTGCGCCCGAAGGCGGTTAACCTTTTTTGGAGGGGGGTCTTGACCTCTTCTTCTTCCTGCAGTAGGGTAGCGATCTTGCCGAGTTCCGTCTGCATCCCGGTGGCGACGACAATCCCCCCGCCCCGTCCATACGTCACGAACGTGCCTTTGAAGGCGAGGTTCTTCCTGTCGCCAAGAGGAAGATGTTCATCGTGCAGCGCTCTGGTATGTTTCTCGACCGCTACCGATTCGCCCGTGAGCGCGGCCTCATCCATTTTCAGCTGGGCTGAGTCGGTCAGCCTCATATCTGCAGGCACTACTTTCCCGGCCTCAAGGATGAGCATATCTCCGGGGACCACCCGAGATGCCGGAATGGCACCAACCACCCCATCCCGCATAACCGTTGCCGCCGACGCAGCCATCTTTTTCAGGGCGGCCATTGCCTTTTCTGCCCTGTATTCCTGTACAAAGCCAATAACTGCATTAAGAATGACAATCACAACGATGGCGATGGTATCCGACAACTCCCCCACAACGCCTGAAATAACGGCCGCCCCGATGAGAACCAGGATCATAAAATCCAAAAACTGATCCATGAACATCCTGAAAGGGGTCTTCCGCTTCTTCTCTTGTAAGGCGTTGAGACCGTATTGATCGAGCCTTTTCGCCGCCTCTTCGGAAGTGAGGCCCTTCGGCGAAGAGTTCAGCTCTTCCAGGACTTCCTTGATCTCCTTTTGGTGCCAGTCCATTCACCCTCCCAAGCTTGCTTAAAAGATTCCTTCCCCGGCCACAAAACCGCCGCAAGGATCTTCGACACCGAGAGGCGGTGATTCGGTAATCCTTCACCCCGGGGTTTCACATACGCCATGCGATACACCGACTACCTTTTCAACGGGAACGACGAAAGCGATTCCCATACCGGGTTTGCATAAATCAATGGCGCGCGTGATTTCATCGAGAACACGGTCGGTTCTGTCCGCATTGGTAACTGTCAACACGATTTCTTTTTCGGGTTCAATCGGGATGCCCAGCAGCTTTTGTTTTTCATGAACACCGATCCCGCGGCCGAATAATACGGTGCCCCCGTCCGCACCAGCCTTTGTGGAAGCTTCCAGAACAGTATCCCCCCATCCCTTGCTCACGATGGTAACGATGAGAGATAGGTTTGACATCTTTTTCACTCCTTTCGTTGTTCCTTAATATGAATAATAAACCCCAAAGCCATAACCGAGATGATGGGAGCCAAGGCGATCAATGCCACTAAACCTAAGCCATGGATAACCGGGTCTTGATCGCCGGAGGAAGAAGATATGCCTAAAGCAAGAGCCAGAAGAAAAGTATTTGCCATAGGCCCCGTAGCCACACCTCCCGCATCCACTGCAATCGATAAAAATTCCTTATCACTGAACCACATGATCACGATCACGAGTGCATACCCTGGGATAAGTATGTAAAGCAAAGGGATCCCATAGCCGATTCTGAACATGCCCAGGCCAACGATAAGGGCGACTCCAAGGCAAATCGCGTAAAGCACCGTTGACTGGCGGATTGACCCGCTTGATGCCTTTTCGACCTGGTCAGACAGGATGCGTACCGACGGCTCTCCCCAGGTTGTAAGAAATCCGAGGAGAAAACCAAAGGGTATCATGAGCCACCTGTGGGGCAGTGTCCCGAGAGCCTCCCCGATCGCTCGCCCGAAGGGCAAAAGCCCGATATGCACCCCTTGCAGAAACAAGAGTAGCCCGCCGGATGCCAGTAATGTCCCCTTCAGAATATTAAAAACATAACTGCGGGGCAATTTCAGCAATAGGACCTGAAAAACGAGAAAGAGGGCCACGAGAGGCAAAATCGCCGCGAGCACGCTCAAAACCGTATTTTGAAAGTCATGGAACACGGTTATTTCATTCATCTCAGAAGGATCCCCATGATCATGACGGCGATAATCGGTCCAATCGAGGCAAATCCCAGCAGGCCAAACCCATCCGATACGGATGACCTGCCTGCAAGAACGGAGCTGAGTCCGAGGGCTAATGCGATCACCACTGGAGCGGTCAACGCCCCGGTGGTCACACTGCCCGAGTCATAAGCCAAGGGAACGAATTCCGCGGGTGTGAAAAAGGAGAGAAGTATGACCATCGAATAGCTGGCTGCCAGCAGATAGGCCATCCGCACTCCGAAGACAACACGCATCATAGCGATGGCGACATAAATCCCCACCCCGATAGCCGTAACATATAAAACGGTATCCCCGGGAATGGCGCCCCGGGAGATGGCATCGACCTGCCTGGACAGGACCAATACATCCGGTTCGGCGACCGTGGTCGCAAACCCAAATGAGAAAGCCACCCCTATAATTAAGAGCAGCGAACCCCTCTGTGGCAACTCGGCTCCGATGAATCTTCCCATCGGTAAAATCCCGAGGTCAATGCCCATAAAAAAAAGCACCATCCCGCCAATGGCCATAAGCGCGCCGATGAGAAACTGAAGAAATAAAGCGATGGGCGCCTCCACCAGTGTAAATTGAAGAGCGCAGACTACAATAATCAATGGCGCGAAGGCTTTGATGACTTCCAGGAGTTTTTCTTTAAGTAACTGCATATCGTGTCAATCCTCTAAAGACAATTTCCGCGATGCGATAGGAAAAACGCGGCTCTTTGGTCAAATCTTCCCTTAATTATTATAACGCATGGGCTAGAACCTCCATTCACAAGCTATGGGCTCAGGTCTTTTTGAAGGGTTCTTCTTTTTCCCAGAGCTGTTTGCGAATATATTCGGCCATTTCCTCACATCGATCGGCTTCCTTTTTGTACCCCATATGCCGATAGGCAACGGCCATTTTCTCCCAAGCGGGAATGAAAAGAACATCTCTCCGGATGCAATACTCGAAATGAGTGATCGCATCCTCCATTTCCTGTTTGTCCAGATGTTCGATTCCTTTTTTGAAATGATTATCAATGTTGGCAACTTCTTTTTCCAGAGGGAATTGGATGAGGTGTTCTTGCTTTAAAGTCAAAACCGAACAGGGCATTTCTCGAACTACCCTCTCCGTGGTGCTACCCACAAGCATACGTGCGAGCCCTGTTCTGCCCTCTGAACCCATCACGAGCAGATCGGATTGCCCTTCCCGAATCGCCCTTAGAATTTCTTCATGGGGTCTGCCCTTTCGGAATACCTTTTTCCAAGTGAATTTCTCGAATTCGAATCCCCGAATAAACCCATCATAATGATACCGATGTTGTTTCACCAAATTCCTCTCTTTTGATTCTTCCGGTTTCCAGCTCGGCCCAAAAAGGCTGCTCAGTACCGATTCATACACGGTCAATACGGTAAGATGGGCACCAAGAGTTTTAGAAAGATGAATGGCATTAAGAAGGCTACGTCTTGATGCGGACGAAAAGTCCACGGGACAAATTATCTCTTTAATGAACGCGCCCCATCCCGGCTTCACCGTCAAGACTGGAATGTCAGAATGGATAATCACTCTCTCAGCAGTGGTTCCCAGCGGATACTTTTTTCGCCTTTTGCCGGATCCTACGACGATAAGGTTAACATCCAATTCCTCCGAGTGTTCAATAATCCGCTCAACAGGGATACCGAATCTAAGAACGGTCTCCGCAACCGGGATTCCCTTCCTTTTCAGCTCTGCCTTCAGCTCTGTTAGTTTGCGCGTTCCCTCCCGCCTTATTGCATCCCTGCCGATCCCAAGCCCCTTAATTTCAGGGACGACGTGAATCAAGACCATTTCCGAATGGAACGCCTTAGCCAAAAGGATGGCCATTCGAAACGCATCTCTGGAATGCTGCGAAAAATCCGTTGCCACCATGATTTTTTTTATTAATTTCATGATATCCCTTTCTGGCTGAAAATAGGGTATTGGTAAGAAACTATTTTCCTATGACCTGGACATATCCGGCAATCCCATTTCTCGTGACCCGGGAATGGACAACCTCGGGAAGGACGAAAGAAGCAAATCATGGAGGGAAGGGATCACCTGCGGGAACCCGAGAATCACCCCAAGGAGATAAACTTTTTCTCTCTCCATGCTCCAGACCTGCAAGGGAAAACGCGGTCCCGCCCAACGTCCCCTCAACCGCGCCCACCATCACGCCGCCGTAAAGCGTTAAGATGATCATATCCCGGTCCCGATGTTTTGAACAATGCCCCGGAGAAGCCTTCCCAGAACATCCGCCCCGGTAAGGACCCCCTTGTCTTCACCCCAGAACAATATGATATCGAGACCGACGACATCATCCTTCCTGCGGTCGGGTTTCACTTTGATGACCGAGTTGGCCGAGTCCCGTGCTGATTTGGCCACCAAAGGGCCACTGCAGCCGGGTTAGTCGCGGCCCTGGGGATGATAATGAACATCACCCTTGAGCCACTTCCGAAAGAGCTTTTCAGGGAGAGTAATAGGCATTCAGCACGTACTCCTGGATCATCCTATGGGTATTGAAGAAGGAGCCGTTGATGGCGATGGAGTGAATCATCACGTCGATGAACCGTTCCCGGTCGCGGTAAAAAAGGGGAACAATGACCCGTTCCAGCCTGTCATACAGGGACACGGAATCCAGGGAGTGGTCCCGACCTTCTCGCTTTTGCCGGTTGATCTCGCCGATGCCCCAGCCGGTCAACCCCTCGATATGCCCCTCGACCCACCAGCCGTCCAAAACACTTAGGCTTGGAACGCCGTTGAGAGCCGCCTTCATCCCGCTCGTTCCCGAGGCCTCCATGGGGGGCTCTGGGGTGTTCAGCCAGATGTCGACCCCGGAGGTGATCATCGCCCCCAGGGTCATATTGTAATCCGCGAGGTACACGATCCTGATGTCTTTCTCGAGGGCTTGCTTCGCCCGGAAAATCCGCTTGATGAGCTCCTTTCCACCCTGGTCCCGGGGATGGGCCTTGCCGGCATAGATCACCTGGATTTTGCCGGTCTCCGCGGAGATCCTCCTAAGCCGCTCCAGGTCCTGGAACAGAAGGTCGGCTCTTTTGTAGGTCGTGGCCCGCCGGGCAAAGCCGATGGTCAGCACGTTCTCATCCATCCCGGCGCCGGTTTCCCGGTTGACAAAGCCAATCAGCCGTTTCTTGGCTTGCCTATGGGCATCCCACACTTCCTGCTTCGGAATGCTCAGGGCATAGCGGAGGCTGAAATTGTCCTGTTGCCAGGTGGGGATATACCGGTCGAAAAGTTCCCGGAACGGCTCCGAGACCCAGGTGGCCGCATGAACTCCGTTGGTGATCGCCTCGATGGAATAGCCGGCGAACATCAGCCGGGAGACCTCTCCATGTTTTTTGGCGACCCCGTTGATATAACGGCTCAGGTTAAGAGCCAGGTAGGTCATGTTGAGAATGTTCCCCTGATAAAGAATCCCCTCCAAAGCAAAGAAATCCTCCCGCTGTCCGATCACCCTTCGGGCCAAATCTGCGGGAAACTTGTCGTGCCCGGCAGGGACGGGGGTATGGGTCGTGAAGACGCATTTCTTCCGCACCGCTTCCCGGTCGTCTTCGGTAAGCGATCTCCTGCCGGCCCTTTTGGCCTCCTCGTCCAGGAGCTCCAGGGTCAAGAGAGCGGCATGCCCTTCGTTCAGGTGGAAGCTCCGGATGTTTTCATGGCCGAGGGCGCGGAGCATCCTGACGCCGCCGATGCCGAGGATCACCTCCTGGCAGAGCCGGTAGTGCTCGTCCCCGCCGTAAAGAGAATGGGTCAAGGTCCGGTCCCATTCGGAGTTCTCCGGGAGATCGGCGTCGAGGAAATAGACCGGCACCATAAAGCCGCCGATGCCTTTGACTTCATATTTCCAGCACCGGAGACGGACGGTCCGCCCCTCCACGGAAACCCCGGTTCGCTGGGGCATCTCTTCCAGAAAGTCCTCGACGGCCCATGGCGCAGGCTCCTCCCGCTGCCATCCATCCGCCTCGAGCTCTTGGCGGAAGTACCCCTTGCGGTAGAGGAGGGTAACCGCAACCATCGGCACCTTGAGATCGGCCGCGGAACGGATCGTGTCACCGGCCAGAACCCCCAGGCCGCCGCTGTAAGTGGGGATTCTCTCCTCAAGCCCTATCTCCATGGAGAAATAGGCGATGGATCGTCGTTCGTCCGTCGATGGCCGCACCTTTTCGACCTTCTTTTTGTTGTTCATAATCGGTCCTCCCTTCGAACTTCCGAAATCTCCCGGGGACGGTCTAAGCGATGCGCCGGAATAAGATCATGGAACGGGCCTCGATCCCGATCTCCGCTCCGGCCTGGTAAACCGGGCCCTCCTCTCCATCGTTAGAGGGTTGACAGGATCCATACGGCCCCCTCGTCGTTCCGGATCGCCCGGACGATCCGGGCAACGGCGCCTCCGGTGCCGTAGGGGGCTCGTGATCTTCCGGCCTAGAAATTTGCTGCGCCTCTTTTACCTTTATTCTCCCCCCGAATCTTCCGAGCTCTCCGGAACGGGCTCCACGATGAGGGTGAGCCCCCGAACATCCTGGACCCGGACAGTCTTCCCTTCGAGAGCGAAGGTTTTCTCCCCCGCCATCTCCGCCTGCCACAGCTCCCCGCCAATCTGGATATACCCTGCCGGGGACAGTTTTCTCACCACGATCCCTAGGGCGCCCACCTGAGGGCGCGCTCTTTCCCCGTGCTCGGAATCGTAGGTCCTCCATACCAAAGCGAACAAGACCATATCTTTCGCCACCAAGAACGCCATAAGCCCCAGGATGACCCACCAGGAAAAATCGATCCAGCGCCGAAGCAATATGAGGGCCGCAGCCCATAAGGCCCAGCTCGGGACCTGGATCAAGAGGTATTTGAGCAGAGTGCGGGCGGACCAGGATTTTCTTTTCTTCTGCTTGGCTGGTCGTAACTGCCACACGGAGATTTCCCCCTCCAACTTTCAAAGCCTGGGGATTCAGGAAGGATGTATTCACGTTTGAAAAAGGTTTTTGCAGGAAAACTCCTTCCTATTCGCCAGGGGCGGGATTTATCTTCATGGGGAAACCCGACCTTGGCCGTTCGCTTCCCCCCTTATCCTTCCCCGTTTCGGCAGGTACCAGGCGACGAATCCGATTATGGAAGTCCAGTTAAGGGAAGATTATCGGGGTCCGGTCAGGGGGGATTTTCCTCCCCCATGGTCCGGAAAATCTCCAGTATCGACATGGCAAACCCCCACAGAACCGGGGAAGAGATGTCGAGGAGGAAAAAGACCAGGCCTCCCGCGGTTCCCTGGACCAGGGCGATGACAACCCCGCCGTAGAGGGTGGAGACGATGATATCCCGCACCTGTTTTACCAGCCTCCCTTTCTGCTCCTCGGAAAAAGGCAGGTATTGAAGGATTCTTCCGAAAAACTTGGGGCCCGCCGGAAGCAGGAAAAAGATCGTAAGGGACATGATCAGAAAGTTCACGACCACGGCGAGGACATTGCGGATTCCCGCAGTGATCCGGCCGATGAGCTCCGTCCCCCAGCGGGAGACTTGATCGCCGACGGCCCTATTCAGCTCTTCCGGGTCCAGGTTGAACAAGGAGGTAATCCTGCCCGCCGCCGCCCGAACTGCGGGATGGTCCAGGATACTCTGGAGGGCGAAGGTTTCCTTTCCCATCCGGTCAATGAGCGACCCCACCTCCTTCACCAGCGAGATGGAGAGATAGGTGAAAGGGCCGATCGCGATGACTAAGATAAGGACGAGGACGATAAGAGAGGTGATAGAAGGCCACCTGATATACTTCAAAATAACCGCATAAAGAGGATAAAAAAGGATGGAAAACACCACGGCCCAGGCAATGGGCACCAGGAAGGGCTCCAGGATTTGGTAGCTTAAATAGCCGAGGAGAATGACCAGGGCGATCAGGATGATCAGGTAGAATCTGTTCACCACTCCGGCCTCCTCCCCCTTTTTTCCGGTTGGCCCTTCATGGCCGCCGCGAAATTCATCGGATCACTTCCCTTCGGACCTGCAAATACCGGGCGATTCCGTTACGGGTGACTAGACCTGCTATTTCACCGTTTTTCGTGACGACAATCCGGCCTTCGTCCTCCTGAATCATCAATTGCAGGGCCCGCATGATGTCATCCTGGGGAAAAAGCTCCCGCCTCTGGTCGTGGGGCACGGCAATATCGGCGAGGGGGATTCCCCCCCACCGATCCCGGGGAACATTCTTGATCTCTTTCAGGGTGACGATCCCCAGGAATTTTCCGTTATCCATAACCGGAAATCCCCCGTACCCATACCTGAGAAAATACTCGTTTACGGCTTCTTCAATCGTCATCGCCGGAGAAAGGATTACCATGTCCTCCGCCTTTACCATTACGTCTTTGACTTTGACCCCCGAGAGGACCTCCTGGAGAGTGGCCTGTTGATAGCTCGACTGAGCAGCGGAATAGACAAACCATCCGATGAGGAGAAGCCACAATCCCCCCGGGAAACCGGTAAAGAAGGAGAGAAGGCCAAAGACGATGAAAAATAGTCCGATTTTTTTCCCCACCCCGGAGGCGGTACGGGTGGCGGAGAAATAATCCTTTTTCCTGGCCCAGAGGAAAGAACGCAGCAACCTGCCTCCGTCCATGGGGAAGCCGGGGATGAGATTAAAAGCGCCCAGGATCAAATTGAGCCGGGCGAGGTAAGAAAAGAGCGCCTGGGTTGTGCTCCCCGTACTTAGGGATAACAGGAAAAAAACCAGCGCCAGGAAAAAGCTCGACAGGGGGCCGGCGAGGGCGATCCGGAACTCAGCCCGGGGATGGGGGGGGTCCCCCTTCATCTGGGCCACGCCGCCAAAGATGAACAGGGTAATATTCACAATGGTCATGCGGTATCTTTGCGCGACATAAGAATGCGCCAGTTCATGGAAGGCAACGGAAGCAAAGAGGAGGACCGCGGCCAGGGCGCCTTTAAACCAGTAGGAAATCAGGGGCAGGTCCGGGGCTGCCTCCGGGAAATAATAGGAAGACAGTGACCAGGTGATTAACCCGAAAATGATAAACCAGGAGAAATGCAGCCGGATGGGAATCCCCATGACCGAACCGATCTTCCAGGCTCCCTGCTGAAGGGCCATATTACCCATCTTTGAACTCCTTTCTCGAGCGTTTTATCCTGACTTTGTTTCTGACTTCTTTGCCCAATTCATTTCTTGAAAGGGGCAACGGGGCGACGATCATCTGAATCTTTTTTTATGCCTTCTGATGGCCTTATCGACTTCGACAGCAATAACCACTGTGAGGCTGACGATGAGGATCTTCGCCCACTCCCCCCAGGCCAGCGACTCGGTCCGGAAAACCCACTGGAGCGCCGGGACATAAATGACAGCGATCTGGGCGAGAAATGCAGCCACCATGCTGTAGAAGAGGAATGGGTTGCTGAGAGGACTGATGGTGAAAACGGATTGAAGTTCGGAACGAGAATTCCAGGCCTGAAAGAACTGGAACAGAACCATCGTGGTGACGGCAATCGTTCTTGCCCGTTCGAGGGAAACTCCGTCCTCAAGGGCGGAAACGAAATTGAAGATCACCCCCGCAGAAATGATGAGCCCCACCAGGAGGCTCCTCTCATACATCAGCCTCGACATGATTCCCTCTTTCAGGTTTCTCGGCTTCCGTTTGATCACGTCTTTCTCCCCGGGCTCGAAGGCCAGAGCTACGTCCTGGAGCCCGTTAGTGACCAGATTGATCCAGAGCAGCTGAGCGGCCACATAGGGGATCGGGATGTCAAGGGCCATGGCGACCAGGATGGAGACGATGGCCGCAAAACCGGTCGGGATGAGAAAGAGAGTCACCTTCCGGATATTATCAAAGACCACCCGCCCCTCTTCGACCGCATGGAAGATGCTGGCAAAATTGTCATCGGTGATCACCATATCGGACGCCTCTCTGGCCACATCCGTCCCGGTCTTTCCCATCGCCACCCCGATATGCGCGGCCTTGAGGGCCGGGGCATCGTTCACCCCGTCTCCGGTCACCGCAACGACCTCACCCTGTTTCATGACCTGCTGGACAATCCTGAGCTTGTGCTGCGGTGAGACTCTCGCATAAACCGAGACCTCCTTCACCCTTTCGAAGAGGTCGTCATCACTCATTTTCTCCAGTTCCCTGCCGGTTAAGACTTCGGACCGCTCACGGGCAATTCCGAACATCTCTCCTATGGCAGAAGCTGTGACGGCATGATCTCCGGTAATCATGGCCACCCGGATCCCCGCTTCCCGGCAGCCTTTCACCGCTTCAACGGCCTCCGGCCGCGGCGGGTCGATCATCCCCTGCATCCCCGCCAGAATAAAGTCCGTCCCGAGGTTGTCATGGGTCAGTTCCCCGAATTCGGCGGGCACCTCTTTATAGGCCATGCCGAGGACTCTCATCCCATCCTCTGCAAAACGCTCCGCGGTTTTCTGGATCTTCTCCCCGTCGAGCGGGTCGCTCGACCCAGACCGGCTGCACATGTCGTTGATCTTTTCAGGAGCCCCTTTGGTGAAGATGAATTTCCTGCCGTCATGCTGGTGCAGCGTGGCCATGAATCCCCGCTCAGATTCGAAGGGAATGATCGACAGTTGTGGGTAACGGCTTTTCTCTTCCTCGGGCTGGAGACCCGCTTTCATCGCTGACACGATGAGCGCTCCCTCCGTGGGGTCTCCGTCCACCTTGAATTGTCCCTCCTCCTCATAAAGATTCGATTCGTTGCAAAGCATCCCGATCCGTACGACCTGATGGAGTTCTTGCAATGCGTCCGTATCCGTAGCCTCCCATTCATGAAGGATCTTGCCTTTCGGCTCATAGCCAGTCCCCGTGACTTCGAAGCAATGGCGGCCGTCGCAGATCACTTTGACGGTCATCTCATTCTTGGTAAGGGTTCCCGTTTTGTCGGAGCAGATGACCGTGGTGCTCCCGAGGGTCTCCACCGCCGGGAGCTTTCGGATGATGGCATTCCGTTTGGCCATCCGGCTGATCCCGATCGCCATGGTGATGGTGACGACGATGGGCAGCCCCTCCGGGACCGCGGCCACCGACGCGGCCACGGCGATCTTGAAGATTTCCCCAATCGTCATCCCGAGGAAAACCCCCAGGATAGATATGGCCAAAGCACTTACCAGAACGAGAAAACCGATTAAATGGGCGAATTTGACGATCTTCTGCTGCAGCGGCGTCGCCGTGACCGAGAGTTCCCCGACATCGCGGGCAATCTGTCCGAGAACGGTGTGGGGGCCCGTTTCGAC
>Ga0315274_10013791_pt1 | contig 11492 bp, 13 predicted proteins | sample YL17G02_20_MG_FD_203700 | JGI IMG/M metagenome (GOLD analysis project Ga0315274, IMG submission 203700) | Sediment microbial communities from Yellowstone Lake, YNP, Wyoming, USA - YL17G02_20 | ecosystem: Environmental > Aquatic > Freshwater > Lake > Sediment | place: USA: Wyoming | collected...
GGGGAAGCGCTCGCTGGGGCGCACGTCCCACCAGATGTGGGTCGGCTCGGCGAGAGAGCCGGTGGCCAGCAGCAGGTCTACGTAATTGTGGTATTCGGCGTAGGAACTGAAGCGCGGCGGGGTGCCGCTGCGGGGCAGGCTCCCGAACAGGACGCTGCGGTAGGACTTTAACCCTGTATCGCGCCCGTGCCAGAAGGGAGAGCTGGTCGAGAGGGCCAGCACCACAGGCAGGAAGTAGCGCATCTGCCCCATCACCTCGATGAGCAATTCACGGTCGTCGAGGCCGACGTGGACGTGGGTGCCAAAGATCAGCAGCCGCCGGCCCACGTCTTGCAGGAAACGGGCCAATTCGGGGTAGCGGCCGAAGGGAGAGACCTCCTGGCGCGCCCAGGAGGAGAAGGGGTGTGTGCCGGCGGCCGCCACCCACAATCCCTCCGCCTTTGCTACCTCCAGGATCGAACGCCGCATGTGGGCTACTTCCCGGCGTGCTTCCTGGACGTTGTGGCAGATGCGGGTGCCGGCTTCCACCTGGGACTGTAGAAACTCGGGGTGAATCTGGTCAGCCAGCACCGTCTGCCCCCGCTCGAGGAAGCGCTGCACGTACGAGCGCAGTTCCCGCGTGGCGGGGTCAATGATCTGGTACTCCTCCTCGATGCCGATGGTGAAGGGAAGGCCGGCCATATCTGCGCATTATATCACAAGGTGGGTTACTCTAAAACTGACCAATGTGCAACTTGTTGTGTGTGATATTGTGTTGCGTGCTTGGAATAATTGAGGACAGGCGGAGGGTAAGCAGATGAAAGACAAGTACAGCTTGTCTGCTTGTGTGGCTCTCCAATTCGATGGCATTATTCTAGCACAAGAGTTCTATTGTGTCAAACCTGGGCTGGGTTGGTGAACTTCAGCCAATCTTGGCGAAGCCAGTCAGTCCCCACACCAAGCCACCTGGCGAATTGGCATTGACTTTCGCGTAAAATCGCAGTACACTATTTGACAGATGATTATTCGTAGTCCGTCCTGTAGAACTGTGACAGAAATCGGCCAGGCATCCTATGACATTTGAAGAGTTGTACAAACAAGCGAAATCTGTAATCAATCCGCGCCGCCTTTCTGAAGACGCTGAGGCTGGCGGCGTTGGTGCTGCGCTGCTGACCGAAAGTGGAAAGGTCTATACGGGGACATGTATTGATACGGCCTGCTCGATGGGGTTTTGTGCGGAACATGCCGCCGCGGCAGCGATGATCACCGCGGGTGAAAGCCGTGTGGTCAAAATGATAGCGGTTGGTTGGGACGGAAGAGTCATGCCGCCTTGTGGTCGTTGCCGGGAGTTTATCAGTCAGCTTCACCCAGAGAACCTCAATGCAGAAGTCATGGTGAGCGAAGAAACAGTTGTGACACTTCGAGAGCTATTGCCGTATGATTGGCGCTCGGCGACAGCGGCAAACAGGACGCAATAACCGATAGGCCATGATGGAAGCAGCTCTGAAAGGAGGAGAATCCATGAGCAGTCTCTACGATGAACTGGCCGAAAAGTTGAGAAAGGATCCAAGACTTACCAAGAGGGGTGGCGCGAGGTTCGACCTCGGCCTGCTCCTGTTCAATGCCAGAGACTCACTGCGGGCACTATGGGACGCGGCTGATATTGAGGTCACTAAAGCCAAGAGTGAGGGTCGTCCCCCGTCCGAACTTCTGGAAGCCGCCGTCGAGAAGCTGCGTCCGATATTCGGGGAGAGGAGCAAGCCATAGGAGGTGAAAGATTCGCCATGCAAAGTTGGCAAAAGCACCCGAACGGCGATCCACTTCCCTGGCTGCTCGACCCTGAAACCCCATCTGTCCGATACTGGACGCTGATTGACATTCTCGACCGGCCCGCCAACGACCCCAAAGTACAGGAAGCCAGAGCAGCCATCGCCCACCAATCATTGGTGAAGGAGTTGTTCACCCTTCAGCGCCCTGAAGGCTATTGGGGCGACGATGAAACCAAACCGCACACCGCACAGGGGGCTGTGGGCGCGCTCACTTTACTGCATATTCTAGGCGTTACTCCCGATGAGCGTACTGCCGCTGGCTGTGATTCCTTTCTGAGATTCTGCCAGCATGAGGGCGGTGGCTTTTCAATGACGAAGAGACTTCGTAGTGGGATCTTCCCTTGCACCACTGGTCAGCATCTCCCCTTTCTGGTCTACTTTGGTCTGGGCGACGATCCTCGTGTGCGGGCTGCTTTCGCCTTTCTGATCGAAGACATGTCCGCTGACGATGCACTCGATTGCGGGCGCTACCAGCATCGAGATTGCCTATGGGGGGCCATCGCGGCGCTCAATGGTCTGGCTGTACTCCCCACCGGCATGCGATCAGCGCAGTCCGAACGAGCGGTGAAGCGGCTGGCTAATGCGCTGCTGTATGCCAGGTATGATTTCGAAGGTGAGCACAAACGCTGGCTTACTTTCGGTGTACCGCGTGCCTGGGACTTGCTCAGCGCGCTGAAAGCACTGGCTGCTCATGGGTACGTCCAGGACTCGCGATTTGAGCCTTTGCTCGAACTGGTGCTGAATCGCCAGGATGACCAGGGGCGATGGCTGTGCGGCTCTGTTTCTCGTACCTGGCCGATTGAGAAACGCAATCAACCCAGCAAATGGATTACGCTTGATGCGCTGCGGGTACTCAAACAGGTAGGGTAGAATCGAAAGCAACATGCGGGCCAACCATAGGTGAGGTGTTCCATGGAAAAGGTTCGATATGAAGAAATGCTTCCCCATGAAATCGTAGCGCGGAGAAAAAAGTTTCCGGCTGCTTTCATAGGCTTAGGGGGCCTGGAATGGCACAGCGAGCATCTGGCGGTAGGTAATGATGCTTTGAAAGCCGAAAGGCTGTGTGAACTGGCCGCAAGTCGCTCCGGCGGCTTCGCCTTTCCAACCCTGTGGTACGGTGAGCCGCGGGGTACGGGTCTCATGGAGGCCAACCATGACCCACATGGTGCGATCGTGGCACACATGGGGTTCAAGAAGGAAAAGTTCACTGAGGACTATTTCGGCAAGACGGCCGCTGAACAGGTGCAGTTTTACCGGGCATTGCTGTACCACGTGCTGGTGCAGATGAATACGCTGGAGATGAAAGCGGTCTGCCTGCTGTGTGGTCATTACCCGATGTATGACTGGGCCGCGCCAGTTGTCGAGCAATTCAATGTGACCTTCAGGGATACCCGCGCTTTTGCTGGCATCGAGTTTCACTATCCACCTGAGAGCCCGTCGGTCGGTGGTGACCATGCCGCCAAATGGGAAACATCCTATCTTTGGTATCTGCGTCCGGATTGTGTAGATATGAGCATCTATATTGGGCGAGAGGTGGACGAACTGGTTGGTATTATGGGAGACGATCCGCGACGGACGGCTTCTGTGGAAATCGGACGAACGGCATGTGATCTGATTGTTGAAGGCATGATTCGGAAGGCGAAGGAACTGATTCAAGAGGCATCGTAAGATGGTTTCCAATCGCGTGCGAAGAGAACAGCGGAGCTGACAATCGGGTAGTGAGTTCAACAGGAGATGGCATTGGGAAGGCTCAGGAACCTGGCATCACGCCGCCCGTTTTTTTTGTGGTCCTTCTGATCCTGGGCTCGCTTGTCGTTGCGGGTCTCGCTGCAACTCTGGCTGTGGTTCTGTTCGGAGTGGACCAGACAGACCCGAGTTTCGGCCTCATCGGCAATCTCACGGCCACGCTTTGCCTCGTGTTTCTCCTCTGGCGCTTCGGTTGGTTGGAGGCCGCAGGGATCGCGTCTTGGGGAGGCTGGAGGGCATGGACCGCGGCTCTTGTTCTCCTGGTCTACTATCTTCTTGAACTCACATAGTTGGGGTAGCCTATGGCCAACCGTGCTAATCCATGCAGTCTCGAACTGGGCCTTGCGGACCAAGGCGCTCGGTCTGGCGGACTATTACGGAGCTCCGGGGTCCTACGCACTCGCGGTCCTGCTCGGATTACCACTTGCCGCCTGGGGGGTGTGGTGCATTCTCCGGACGGATCTTGAACACCACCGCGAGGGCCCGGCTTCCCATGAGTGACACAAGAGCAATCCGAGGGTGCGCTCCTGACCGTCGCACAGACCTGAGGAACTTGTCCATCATTGTGTCTGCGCCAGCGGGCATTCAACGAGGCGCCTGACTAGCGTATGCGGCCGTCGCGCCGCGCCGCCTCTCTCACCTCGACCTCCGCATGACGGATGGCATCGGCAATGATTCCTACTGCTTGGCCGTCTGGATTGCGGCGGCCAGGATGCCCACCGCAGGACCCCGCCGCAATGGAAAACCTCCCGGCCCAAGGCGAAATCTCCTCCTCCAAGCCTAGCTTCCGCCTCCCGGGGCAACCATGCCGGTGCAGGGGAAGCGAGGACAGTTGGACCAAGAAGAAGGGGTGGGAGACAGCAAAGCCCTTACGTCTACCGCCCACTGATGTGTATCACGTCGGCCTATCCACCCCCCCCTTTCGGTGAGAGTATCGTGAGATCAACGAATGGATGACACAGCCCCGAGCCGCCATCCTGAACAGCCGGACGCTGCAGTCGAGCCCGGAGAGCGGTGCTCGCGCCGGCTACGATGGGCGGTTTTGCTTCGTGGCGGTTTTGGCATATACTGGAGAACAATCTGAAGATACGACAACGGGAGGAATACTGGCCCGTTTTCGCCACCGCCACGACTCTATCTTTGCACTGGCACGGCTGATACCACCGGGCGCATGACTGTGGCTGAGCGGCTGGCTGGAGGCGGTGGCGCACGGGGCGATGGTGGGGGGGATGGGGGTGGGTGAAATGGCAGGTTTCAAGTATGGACCGGTGCTGAGCGGATGGGACGATGAGAAGGTCTACTTTACGGATGAGACATGTAAGACGTGGTGCGTGAGTGACTGCCCTGAGTTGGTGGCCCGGCTGATGGAAATCTGCCGGGAGTATTTCGCGCAAAGGGTAGATATTTCCAGTTCAGAAGGCGATGCGGCGGATGGAGAGTGGGAGAATCCCTGAGACACTGAGTAGCGTTAATGGCGCTGATTCAGTGTGCCCGTTAGTCAGTGTTCAATTGTACGAGGTTTGAACGAAGTCGAAAACGTCCAAAGAATGCTCGCTACATTGTACTTTGCCTACTGAATGGGGGGATAGCTTGTCTGAAATGTCGAGGATTCAAAGTCCGATTGCGAGGAACTCCAGCCGATGAAGGGTTATCGCATCCGTGACCTGCCCAAAGTCGATCGCCCCCGGGAGCGCCTGCAACGCAAGGGTCCCGGTGCGCTGAGCAACAGTGAGTTGTTGGCCATTATGCTTGGCTCTGGGATGCAGGGCAAGAACGTCATAGAAGTAGCTGAGCATCTATTGCGCAAGTTCGGGGCCAAAGGTTTGTTTGAGGCCAGTCTCTACGATCTACGGCAGATACCCGGGATCGGCGAAGTCAAAGCGACCCAACTTATCGCTTCCTTCGAGCTTGCCAAACGCTTGTCACTGGACCGAGAGCAGAAAGCTGTTACTTTAGAGTCTCCAGAGGATGTGTATGCGCTGTCCAAGCATATCCACGATTTGAAGAAAGAGCACTTCCTGGCCTATCTACTCGATGCCTGCAATGTGGTGATCGCCGAGGAGACAATCTCTATCGGAACACTCACCATGGCTGTTGTGCACCCACGGGAAGTCTTCGAGCCAGCCGTCCGTTGTTCAGCAGCCGGGATCGTGTTGGTACATAACCATCCTTCAGGCGACCCCACACCAGGAGACGAAGACCGACGTGTCACTGAGCGTCTGGCCGAGGCAGGTAAGCTGATGGGCATCGAAATCCTTGATCACGTCATTGTTACCTTCAAAGGGTATGTCAGTTTGAAAGAACTCGGTTGGCTGCAAGGGAGGAGCTAAATGGCAAAGCAAACTACCAGATACCGGCCGCTGACCGAACAGGTCATAGAGAGAGCCGAAGAAAGCTGGACTAAGCGGGGCCTGCGTAAGGGACTAATCAGCCTCACCCAAGACGGAAACAGAGTTACGTATCGCTGTGCCAACGATGGCGGAACTTATAGCGATGATTACACCGATCCCGAGGAATCGGTGCGGGTGTCACTCTTTGTCGAGTTGGTAGAGAAATATCAGTACCCGTCTGAACGTATCTGGGTGGAAAAGCACGTTTCCGATCGAAGGCCAGATTACCCGGCCGACCTGATCGTTTTTGAAGATGATGACTTGAAGAGGCCTTATATCTTGGGAGAGACAAAGAAAGCAGGGGTCAGTGAGGCTGAGTTCAACAGGGCCATAGATCAGGCTTTTGAGAATGCCCATTTGACAGGTGGTGCAAAATACATTGTAGTAGATTGCGGCACATGGCGAGTAGTTTTTGACTATGCTAATCACCCTCCTGGAGAGCGGCAGAAGAATATTGTGCGTGACTTGCCTGTGGCCTATGGCAACGTTCCTGAGTACAAGTTCATCAAGGGCGATGCCAACTGGGATCTGCCAGCAGCCACGTTCGATGATTTGGCTCGACGATTTCAGCGTTGCCACGATGCTATCTGGCAAGGTGGTAAACTCGATCCGGCTCAGGCCTTCGACGAAATGAGCAAGCTGATGTTCGCCAAGTACTGGGACGAACTACTCTACACCAAGAACGGCGCCCCTTATGCTTTCCAGATCGGCACCAAAGAGAGCGAGAAAGTAGTAGCCGATCGGGTGCGAACTGTGTATCAGCACGCCAGAGAACAGAAGGTTGACGTGTTCGGAGAGGACCTGAAAGCGCCAGATCATGTCGTTTATCTCGTGGTTGATCTCCTTGAGGACATTTCTCTCAAAAAGACTGATTTGGATGCTAAAGGGCGAGCCTTTGAGACCTTCCTTGGTGAGATTTTTCGAGGGAAGATGGGCCAGTACTTCACCAAGCGAGAGATTGTTACTTTCATGGTGAACATGCTGGACCCGGATTGGAATGATTGGGTAGTTGACCCGGCCTGTGGCTCCGGTGGGTTCCTACTTTACGCCTGGGATCACGTCCACAAAAGATTGGTACGGGATTATGCTGGAGACCGAGATGCGATCCTGCGCCTGGATTGGGAGTTCAGCCACAAGCACATTTTTGGTGTAGAAATCAATGACCGCATTGCCCGCATTGCCATGATGGATATGGTCATCCACGAGGATGGCTCATCCAACATCGTCTGTGCCGACTCGCTGGGGCCGTGGGACATTTTCCCACAGGACAAAATTGCCGAAGGGCACTTTTCCATGTGCCTGACCAATCCTCCCTTCGGAGCAGTGGTCAACCGTCAGGTAGACCTTCGCCGATTCCAACTCGGTGAAGGACGGCCTTCACAGAAGACCGAGATTCTCTTTGTCGAGCGTTGTCTGCAATTGCTCAAGCCGGGGGGCAAATTGGGTATCGTTCTACCCGATGGGATACTGACTAATTCATCGCTGGATTATGTGCGCAAGTTCATTGAGGGGAACGCACGCATTTTGGCGGTGGTCTCTTTGCCATCCTACGCGTTTGTACCTGCAGGTGCTGGGGTGAAGGCTAGTCTGCTCTTTCTGCGAAAATTCAGTGCTCAAGAGAAGGCCAGATTTGATGGCACAGCCCGTAAGGCTCAACAGGAAGTGCATACCGAGTACAAGCCGGCGATTGCCCGGCGAGAGAAAGAGATTGAGCGAGAAGTGATGGCTGAGCGGGGAATCGTTGAAGCAGATCTGCGAGCCAATCCCGGGACGATGGCTGCCATTGAGAAGAAGCTACGGGGTCAAGCCAGGCACGTGGAACAGCAAGTGCGTAAGCGACTGGCAAACGCGACCAAAGAGAACGGCGAGGTGTCCGAAGAACGTGTCCAGGCGGTCGTAGCAACTGAAATCCAGGCCCAGATTGAAGCTGAATTGCAGAAGCAGGTAGGGCAGGAGTTGAAGAAGCGCCTGAAGCAGGCGTTACGAACATACCGCCAGGAAGTGGTAGCCGAGATGGAAGAGGAAATCTGGCGGCGCATCCGAGAGCGGCTCAACTATCCCATTTTCATGGCCATTGCCGAGCACGTGGGCTACGATGCTACCGACCGGCCTGACGAGAACGAATTGCTCGTGGTAGAAGATGGCCGGATTGATGAGACCAAGGGTATCCTTGGGGAATACAGACGCTTCCTGGGAGAGCAGCAGGGCTACAAGGGTGTATAGCTATGTTGTGCTTTGAAGCCAATTACGAACTAATCCAAGGACGTATCGATCCCGATTTCTATCAGCCCAAGTATATTGGATTAGACAGTCGCATTGATAACGTATACCACAGACGCCTCGGTAGCATTTGTCAAACCTCGACGGAGACAAGAGACCCTGAACAGGTGCCAGAGGCTGAGTTCCTGTACGTAGATATTACGACTATCAATCCGGCTCTTGGGATAATAGAGGAGCCTCAACATGTTATCGGACGGGAAGCCCCTTCGCGAGCAAGAAAGGTGATGCAACAAGGTGACATCCTTTTGTCCACAGTGAGGCCTTATCGCAATGCTGTTGCATTGGTACCGCCGGAACTTGATGGTCAAATCTGTTCTACCGGATTTGCGATCATCAGGAAAGTGAGTGATGAGTGTTTAAGGGAATATCTCTTCGTTGCACTTCGCCTGAACCCAATCATCGAGCAATTAGTAAGGTACTCGATGGGGAGTGCATATCCGGCGATAACTGAAGCGGATCTAAAAAGGGTGAGAGTACCACTCCCATCGCTCGAACGTCAGCGCGAGATTGTGACGATAATGCGAGTGGCGTATGCTGAGCGGGACGCAAAGCTGCGAGAGGCTGAAGACCTTTTGGGTGAGATCGATGGTCTTATAATGCGATCGCTTGGAATCCGGTTCGATGAGCCGTCTTTCCGACGCAGCTTCCACGTAGAGTACCGATTGCTATCTGATCGCATAGAGGCTGAATACTACCGACCTGAATTCTCGTTGCTAGATGAGGCTCTAGAGCAAGGCACTTATCCCTTGGTTCCTCTAGGGCATGTCGTACGTTTCATCCGAAATGGCATAGATTGCCGCGACTATGTGGCAGCAGGCACTTCCTACATTCGTGTCACCGACATAAGCAGAGATGGAACAATTGACCTTAATCGTGCCAATCACGTATCAATGACCCTGGAGCAGATAGAACTATCGCTACACTTGAGGGACGGGGATGTGCTGTTCACTCGCAAGGGCACACCGGGCAAAGTTGCTGTGGTAAAAGGATCGACAACAGATGCGATCATTAGCTCGGAGATTATATTGATGCGTCTAAAGGATGTTACTATTCCTGAGTATTTCGAGGCATTCTTTAATTCGCTTCCTGGGCATCGTCAAGTGCAACGCAATACTCGCGGGGCGCTGAACGTCGGTATCAACCACCCAACTCTGTTAAGGTTGCGTATCCCTTTACCTGCCGACAAGAAAGTTCAACAGGCTATTGCCAATGATGTCCAAAGTCGAAGGCGTATGGCCCAGGAACTCAGGAGACAAGCCGTAGAAGCGGTTGGGAAAGCAAAGCTCAAAGTCGAGGCAATGATCCTGAGTCAGGGGTGAGCGATGGCCTACACGTCCTTCGAGACGCCGCCACATCTCATCGCGCCAGCACAAGTGTTGGAAGGTGCATTGTTCCACTACTTTTGTGGAACAGAGGGAGATTTGCGTCTGTCTCATCTCTTGGTAGACAACGCCATCGAGTTGCTAACGCTCGCCTATTTACGTAGCCAGGACCCGGAGAACTTCAAGCCTCATCAAGGTCAACACAAGGCATACGTGGGCCAGATATGCAAGGAGTGGGGCATCAGCGATAGAACCAGGAATGCCTTGCTAGAATGTAACAACCAGCGCAACAATTTCTACCACCAGAATGTAGCTGGAGCTCCGGCTCGTAATGCTGTCTACCGCTTCATCCATGAATGCTTGGCTTTCGCCGGAAAAATCCTGGGCACTGACTATGACGACTTTGAGACCCATACCTCGCGTCTGGGATTGCTCATTTCAGCCTTCAGGTTGGAGAGCACATTGCGGGAGCGCGGAAAGCAGACCCGTCCTCGTGTACACTTCGAGATGCTTCAGGAACTGCCGGATCATGGAGACATAGACCGCCTGTTGACCGGTGAAGACGAACTCTACCCGGTTACTGTGGATCAGTTGATTGTTGTTACCGACTGCCTCAACCGAATGCTCTCAACCAACCAAGTGGACGAAGCAGAGCTTGAGAACAGCAGAGAAGAGGCGATCCGTATCCGAACCTCGATAGAAGGAATTTCCTACGAATAGGCCAGAACGAGGTTGTGTCGTGTGGCTCTACCCTTATTCAATGATGGGCCAGCCAACCCGATCATTCTGCTCTCATCGTCCTTAATGCGCAAATAGCGTGTCTTATCTAAGCCTGTTTTCGATACTTCTATACAAAGTCCTGGTCACATATTGCGGAAAGTGTGCTGCGAGCGGGTAGCAGCCTGGCTGGTGGCCGGTGGGCCGGGGAAGCCTCGAAGCATCGGCCGGTTGCGGGCGATGGTGCGGGAGATGCCTAGAGCAGAGTTTAAAGAGATAATGGGGTGGTAGAACGACGATTGGAGTTGGTACCTGGGGGGCCTGAAGGTGTACCGACCATGAGCAAACAACAGGGCGAACGTATTCTTGTGAAAGATGACTGCGACTTGTTTTGGCTCATCAGGCAATTGACGGAGAACAGCCACCTGCTGAGGCCCGGGACGTCGAGTGCGGGACAGAGCCGATGATTCAGATCGAACTCTCCTTCTATGAGGCTTGGAAGAGAGGGGAGACTGTCCGGCAGGTAAATGAGGCAGATCGATGTCTGGAAAATTGATTGGCGAGATGGATGATGTGGAGTTCGAAAAAATGGTGGAGGCATTCATCGAGCGGCCGGCAGGACCGGATGACCGAGTCCCGGCCGAACTGGCTTTTGCTATGTTGGACAAATCAGAGCAGACTGAACATGCCCTGGGCCTGGAAAGTACGCTCGAGGGCGACCGGTTGGTGCTGTCGGCACCTCCTGGTACAGCCGTGCCGCCTAATATCCGCGAGGTTGAAGTTAACCTGCCCGGCGTGCGGGGATTGTCAGCATGACACCCGTTACGTCCTGATTCCCTGAGTTTGGGAACGAATCGGGAACGAATCGGGAACGTATTGGGAACGTATCGGGAACGAATCTGAAGGGGGCAGAATGAAGGACCTGATCGCGATCGTGACCGATTCTAGTTGCGACCTGCCGCGACGGCTGGTCGAGCGCCTCAAGATCATGATTGCGCCGCTCATCGTCCGGTTCGGAGCGGAGGTGTACGAGGATGGCCAGTTGTCCCCGGACGAGTTCTGGCGCAAGGCGGCGGGGACAGTCCATCCCCAAACCTCTCAGCCCTCCATCGGTACGTTCGAGCACCTGTTCGAGCGGCTGGTCGCCCAGGGCAGGCAGGTGTTGTGCCTGACGATCACCGGCAAGCACAGCGGCACATTCAACGTGGCCTCTCTGGCTGCCCAGCGCT
>Ga0315274_10013793_pt1 | contig 11491 bp, 7 predicted proteins | sample YL17G02_20_MG_FD_203700 | JGI IMG/M metagenome (GOLD analysis project Ga0315274, IMG submission 203700) | Sediment microbial communities from Yellowstone Lake, YNP, Wyoming, USA - YL17G02_20 | ecosystem: Environmental > Aquatic > Freshwater > Lake > Sediment | place: USA: Wyoming | collected...
GGTTCCCCCCGCGCACTGGCCGCTCCGTATCCGTCGCGGCTCGGATCGGAACCGCGCGCGTCACCACATCCGAGCCGCGACCGTCAGGGAGCGGTTCCCCCCGCGCGCTGGCCGCTCCGTAACCGTCGCGGCTCGGATCGGAACCGCGCGCGTCACCACATCCGAGCCGCGACCGTCAGGGAGCGGTTCCCGCCGCGCACTGGCCGCTCCGTAACCGTCGCGGCTCGGATCGGAACCGCGCGCGTCACCACATCCAAGCGGCGACGCGGTGTAGTAGAACGCTCGGCTCACATTCCGTACCTCTGAATTCTACACCGGTACGGCGGGTCAGCATGACTGGGGCCATAGCCCGGCGCAAGGTGGGCTTGCGGCGGGCGGGGGGTGTGGCTATAATGGCGGCGGCCGATGCACGTGGCCGAGTAGGGGCGGTTCGCGAACCGCCCCTACCGCGCCGATTGCGAATCCGCCTCGACCGACGAAACAGGTTCCGGGTTACAGGTTCCAGGTGCCAGCAACCCGGAACCCAGAACCGGAAACCCGGAACCCGGAACCATCGAAGATGGCACAGGTCCGCTGCTCGTGCGGACGGCAGTACACGGTTGCGGAGAAGGACTTGGGCCGGCGCGTGCAGTGCGCCGCGTGCAAGGCGACCTTCGTGGCCGCGGTGCCCCCCGGGGCGACGCCCAAGCCTCCGAAGAAGCCGGCCCAAAAGCCTGCCGCGCCCGGCCGCAGGCTGCGCGTGGGCGAGCTGGCCGTGGAGCGGGGGCTCGTCACGCTCGAGCAGCTCGATGCCTGCCTGGAGTACCAGGAGAACATCCACAGGGTTCCAGGCCAGCCGGACCGGCGCCTGGGGGAGATCCTGGTCGAGAAGCGCCTCCTCACCGCGGCGCAGCTCGAGCGTCTCCTCGACGACCAGCAGGAGCCGTCGGCCCAGGCGGCCGCGGCGGCCATCCAGCTCCCGCGCGGCCGAAGGGCTCGTTCCACCCCCATCACGGAGGAGCAGCGCGAGACGCTCCGCCGCACGGTGGAGGCGGCGCACCGCCAGAAGGCCCAGAGGGTAGCTGAGGCCGTTCCCGTCCCCCCGACGTTGCTCCGCCGTGTGGTCCGCCCAATTCATTTCGCCTATGCGGCCGCCGCATTGATCCTTCTCATGGCGATCATCGCGCTCTGGCCCGCGCCATCCGCCAAGCGGACCCTGGAGGCCTACCTGGAGAGCTGCGACGAGGCCGCAGTGGCTCCCGATGCCTCCAAGGCCGTCACCGACCTGGGGCTGGCCATCCGCCAGCGTGGCGACGTGACCCTGCTCCCCGAGGCCGACTACGACTACACGAAGGAGCTCCAGACCTTTGCCGGCCAGGGCCAGGGCAACGAGTGGAAGGACTTCCTCGACGGCGTGGCGATGCCCGAGGAGAAGAAGCGGGCGCTCAACCTGCTCATGCCCGCCATGCCTGGAGAGCTTGGGCCGCGGACCATCGGCAGCCTGCGCATCCGGGTGCAGCCGGCGGTGTGCCGCCTCGTCTTCAAGCGGCGGGGCATGGGGGTGTACTCCCAGGGCCACTATCGCTTCCTGCTGCTGAAGGCCACCAGTCCGTCGTGGCGTTGCGACTGGAAGGTGGCGGCCTATGAGCCGACCCCGGCGGCGAAGTAGGTTCTGTTGCGAAAAGTCCTGGGTTCGTAGTGCGGCCTTCAGGCCGTATCTTGGATCGGCGATCCGACCGTGAAGATACGGGCTGAAGCCCGCACTACGAACATGGCTTGCGCTGTGGGTGACTTTCCGCAGCAGAAACGAACTAGCAGTTCTGCCCAGGGCGATGCCCCACGAGCGGCGGCGCGTGGCGGCCCAAGCCCCCGAAAGTCGGGCGCTTAGGGCCGGCGCGATTTGGACTTGAAATTTGGACTCCGTTCTGGTAACGTTGCGGGCCACGGAGGCGGTCCGGCGACAAGGAGCTGCGGTGTGGCCGGCGGTCCCGTTCTCATTGGCATAGAAGGATTTGTGAAAGGCGAGGAGTATCCGCTCTGGCGTGGGGCCACCGTGGTCGTCGGGCGGAGCCGCAGTTGCGACATCTCGTTGCGGCGCTGCAAGGCGTGGCTGGCGCTCGACCCCGAGCAACGAGACGAGCAGAGGGACTTCAAGACCGTCTCGCGCAAGCACGTGCGCCTGAGCCATCTGGAGCCCGAGACGGTCGAGATCGAGGACCTGAGCTCGAACGGGACCTGCGTGGACGGCCAAAGGATCAGCCGAGTCGTGGTCACCGACCTGCGCGAGCGGAGCCACGAGTTGCTCTTGGGCACCCGTGAGAAGCTCCGTCTCGAATGGAGGTCCGAAGCTTAGGAGGTGTCCCCGGCCCTCTGGGCGCCACGGCCATGACCGACGCATTTCGCTACCAACGCGGCTCGCTGATGTGCGAGGGCTACGAGGCGGCCGAGCTCGCTCGTGAGGTCGGCACGCCCTGCTACGTCTACAGCCGCTGCGCCATCGAGTCCGCCTTCCGCGCTCTCGCCGAAGCGTTCGCCTCTGCGAACCCCCTCATCTGCTACTCGGTCAAAGCCAACGCCAATCTCGCCGTCCTGCGCCTCCTGCGCGACCTGGGGGCGGGATTCGACATTGCCTCCGGGGGGGAGCTCTTCCGTGTCCAGCGCGCCGGCGCGCCGGCCGACAAGGTGGTGTTCGCGGGCGTCGGCAAGGCGGAGGGCGAGATTCGGCAGGCCCTCCAGGCCGGCATCCTGATGTTCAACGTCGAATCGGAGCCGGAGCTGGCCGCGATCGCGCGAGCGGCCGATGCCCTCGGCGTCGAGGCCCGCGTCGCCCTGCGCCTGAACCCCGACATCGATCCGAAGACTCATCGCCACATCACGACGGGGAAGGAAGGGACGAAGTTCGGGATCGACTTCGCGACCGCGCGGAAGCTGGTCGCCCGAATGCCCGAGTGGCCCGCCGTGCGTCTGGTCGGCTACCACGCTCACATCGGCTCGCAAGTGACCGACCCGAGGCCTCACGCGGCCTCGCTCGGCAAGCTGATCGGCTTCGCGCGCGAGTGCAACCCGCCCAACGGGAGCATCGAGTACATCAACATCGGCGGCGGCTTCGGCATCGACTACGTCCCCGGCCAGGCGCCGCCCCCATCGGCCTTTGCCGGCTTGCTCCTCCCGCTGCTCGAGGCGGCCGGCCGCCCCTTCAAGCTCCTCATGGAGCCTGGACGCTGCATCGTCGGGAACTCCGGCATCCTGCTCACGCGCGTCCTCTACGTCAAGAGGGACTCCGCCGGCCGCCGCTTCGTCGTCTGCGATGCCGGCATGAACGACCTGATTCGCCCGGCTCTCTACGATGCCCACCATCGGGTGTGGCCCGTCAGGAGCCACAGGCCGTTCGAGAATGACGGCCTGGCGCCGGCCGACGTCGTCGGGCCGATCTGCGAGAGCGACGACTTCCTCGCCAAGGAGCGCCCGCTGCCCGAAGTGGCCGAGGGCGACCTCCTGGCCGTCTTCAGCGCCGGCGCCTACGGCTTCTCGATGAGCTCCAACTACAACGCCAGGCCGCGAGCCTGCGAAGTCCTGGTCGAAGGAAGCCAGTACCGCGTCATCCGTCGACGCGAAACCCACGAGGATCTCATTCGTCAGGAAATCCTCTAGCCCCTGAGCCACCAAGGAGGACGCCCGGATGCTGACGTCGCGAGCACGCGCCACGTGCTACCTTGCTGTTGCCCTTCTCGCGTCGGGCTGCGTGGAGGTCGAGGTTCGCCGCACCGTCTCACCCGACCGCTCCGGCCGGGAGACGCTCACGATGCGCGTCCCCAAGGCCACCCCTGCGGCTCGCGCCGACCTCTTCCCCGGGCTCTTCAGCGGGGCCACGTGTTCCGCAGTGAGCACGGTGGCTGCGTCCGGCGGCGACGCCACGGTCTACACCGTCGAGGCCACGTTCGCCGACCTCGCCCGCTTCCGCCACCAGGCGGAGTTCCTGGCCTCCGCCGCCACGGTCAAGGACAACGACGATGGGTCGGTCTCCTACCGCGAGACCCTCACGAATAGCTACTTCAAGAGCCTGAGCCGCGCGCCATCCGACGAGGCCAAGGCCGCCATCGCCAAGGCCATGGGAGAGGCCAAGGCGGGCCTCGCCAACGCCCGACTCACCTACACGATCCAGTTCCCGGGCAAGGTCACGAAGTCCAATGCCGACCGCGTCAGCGGCAACGAGGCCACCTGGGCGCTCCGCGTCGAGAAGCTCTTCGCGGGGCCGAGCCTCGAGCTGGCCGCGGACTATACGACGGCCGCGCCGGTCGTCGCCTCGCCGGCGCCCGTCGCCATCCCGGTGGCCGCCATCGTGACGCCGGGCGAGCCTGCCGAGGCCAAGGCCGCCTCGCCGGCGGCTCCCGTGCTCGCGGCCCCGGCTGTGGTCAAGCCGCTGAGCGTCCCCGCGGCGCCCGTCGCGCCCAAGCCCGCGCCGCCGGCGGCTCCCGTGCTCGCGGCCCCGGCTGTGGTCAAGCCGCTGAGCGTCCCCGCGGCGCCCGTCGCGCCCAGGCCCGAGGTGATCATCGAGGACCTCCGGCTCGCCCAGGCCGACGCCCCAGCGCCCAAGGAGGAGCCGAAGAAAGAGGAGCCGAAGAAGGTAGAGCCCCCGAAGGCCGAGCCGGGCAAGGCTGAGCCTCCGAAGAAGAAGGCCCCGGCCGAAGAAGAGCCCGAGACGCCCCTCCCGAAGAGACCCACGGCGACCCTCGAGGAGGCCCCCGCCGACGACCCGACGACCATCCAGGTCAAGAAGCTCTTCCGTGATGCCCTGGTTCACATTGACATGAAGCGCTACCAACTGGCCGCCGAAAGCCTCCAGAAGGCCATTGCCCTCAAGCCGAACGCCGTCCTGATCACGAGCCTCTACGAGCAGCTCGTCGCCAAGGTGCTCGACATTGCACTGGAGAGCAAGGACGCCGCGCTGAAAACCCAGGCCGAGGCCCTCCAGAAGATCGCCTACCAGGGCCGGATCATGCAGCTCCGCGACCCCAACCGCATCAGGGAGCTCATGGAGTGCCTGCGGCGGAAGGCGTTCTTCCCGATCTTCTTCGCCATCGAGGAGCTCACCATCGCGGGCGACTACGCGGTGCCTCACCTCGTGAAGTTCATGCAGGAGAACCCTGACCCCGAGCCCCGCGCCTACGCCTGCCACGTCCTCTCGCGCCTGCGCGGCACGGCCGTCCCCGCCGTTTGCGAGGCCCTCAAGTGCAAGGACCCGATGATCCGCCAGCTCATCCTCCACGCGCTCGAGGCCATCGCAGACCCGCGCTCGGTCCCCGCGCTCCTCTGGGTCGCCCAGGAGCGGGACGGCCATCCGCTCGTCGTCGAGGCCGCCAAGAGAGCCTTGGCCAAGATCTCCAACGACCCCGATGTCGTTCGGACCTCGGCGTCTGCCGCGTTCATCGAGCTCGCCAAGGCCTACTACAGTGGCGACCGGAAGATCCTCCTGCCCCACGTCTACGAGCACCTCGTCTGGCGCTACGACACCGGCAAGAACGAGCTGACCTCGGAGTCGGTCCCGCGCCACCTCTACCCCCTGCGAATGGCGGAGGAGATGGCGCGCAACGCCATTCTGGCCGACCCCGAGTACGAGCCGGCGGTGCCGATGCTGATCTGCGCCTGCTTCGCCCAGCAGAATCTCCTGGAGGGATTCTTCGCCGCCGTCGAGGGCAAGAAGGACCTCACCAAGGAGGAGCAGGAAGAGGCGGAGCTGGCCAGGCCGATCCGCGAGCGGCTCCAGATGGCGCCCGCCATTGCCGAGGCCGCAGGGCCGAAGTTCGCCTTTGCCGCACTCCAGCGCGCCATGCGCGATGGCCGGACCGATGTCGCTCTCTCCTGCATTCAGGTTCTGCGCCGGATCGCCGACGGCTCGGCCCTCCCGGGCCCGCCCCCGCCGCCGGAAGAGCTCCAGCCGGTGGAGAAGAAGGAGGCCAAGGAAGCGCCCAAGCGCCGCCGCGGCATCCTCGCGGGGATCTGGGGCAGCAAGAAAGAAGAGGAGAAGCCGCCCCCGCCTCCGCCTCCGCCGCCCAATCCCAACGTCATCCTCCTCGACGGCTCGCCCCTCCTCGATGCCTTGACCTACGGGCCCGACCGTCGCGTCCGCTACGCCGCCGCCGAGGCCATCGTGGCCATCAACCCCACGAGGCCGATCCGCGATGCCGACAAGGTCATCGCCAACCTCTCCCAGGCCCTCGCCGAGAGTGCCAGCTACATGGCGCTGGCCGTCGAGGACGACGAGACCGTGTTCGAGGAACTCCGCCCGTTGCTGGGCGACGTCGGCGTGAGCCCCATCCTGAGTCGCTCCCAACGCGATGCGGTGGCCGAGGCCCGCAACCTCCCGCCCAAGGACCTGATCATCCTCAGCGGCACGCTCAAGGGGGCCGACCCGGCCGAGACCCTCGAACGCCTGCGCGAGGTCTACACCCTGGCCGCGACGCCCGTGCTCGTCGTCACGACCCGGGCCGACGAGCCGAAGCTCCGCGAGCGCTTCGCGAAGGAGAAGGTCACCTTCCTCACCCGCCCATTCGTCGCCGCGAGCGTCCGCAGCGCCGTCGAGGATGCACTCAAGAGCTCCCCCGAGCCGAAGGGCAAGGGCAAAGCCGCAGCCTATGCCTCTTCTGCCGCTCGGAGCCTGGCCTCCATCCACCCCGCGACATCCGTCTTCAAGCTCGAGGACGCTCTCCAGGCGCTCTTCGACACCCTCGTGAGCGTCACCCAGCCCGACATCGTCCGCATGCCCTGCGTCGACGCCGTGGAGCACGCCCGAAACCCGCGCGGCATCCCGTGCCTCGCCCAGGTCTGCGGCGACGCCAAGACCTCGAAGGAGCTGCGGATGAAGGCCCTGGCCGCTCTCGGCGCGTGCTCCGGGCCGGGTGCGGCTCTGGCGGACGAGCAGGCGAAGAAGGTGGCCGAGGTTCTCAGCCAGGCCTCGAGCGATCCTGACCCCGACTACCGCCGCGCCGCGGCGGTCGGCTTTGGGCTTCGCGGCGGCGCCACCGGCAACCTGGTCGACCTCGTGGACCGCCTCCAGGGCAAGGGCGCCACGGCGGCCCCGCCGCCCGAGCCGCCCAAGCCAGCTCCCAAGCCCGAGGCGAAACCCGAGGCCAAGCCGGAGGCGAAACCCGAGGCCAAGCCGGAGGCCAAGCCGGAGGAGAAGAAGGAGTAGGGCAGGCAGGACCCGGTTGCGCGGCTGTAGACAGGTTGACGACACAGCCGGCTGCCTTTCGGGCAGCCGGCTGTTTTCATGTCATCTCCTCGGATGCCGCGTCGGCGGCCTCGTCCCACTCCTGGTAGAGCGCGGCCAGCTCCTCCCGCACCGCCGCCAGTTGCGTGGTGAGCGTCCGCACGGTCTCTGGGCTCTTGTAGATCTCGGGGTCGCTCATCGCGTGCTGAAGGGTCTCGATGGCCTCCTCGCGCTCGATGATGAGCGGCTCGATGGCGTCGAGGGGACGCGTCCTGGCCTTCGGGCCGCCGCGGCGGGGGCGTGCTTCCTTTCGCGCGGCGCGCCGGCCAGGGGCCTCCTCGCGCGCCGCCGGGCCGTGGGCAACCTCCGCGTAGCGCGAGTAGGGGCCGGGGTAGAGCTTCGCCCTCCCGTCCTTGATCTCCAGGATCTTGCCGGCGGCCCGCTCCAGCACGTAGCGGTCGTGGGAGACGATCAGGGCCGTGCCCCCGTAGGCTTCGAGAGCGTCCTCGAGGCACTGGCGGGAGGGGATGTCGAGGTGGTTCGTCGGCTCGTCGAGGAGGAGGAAGTTGGGGGCGCCGAGGATGAGCTTCGCCAGCGCCAGCCGCGCCTGCTCCCCGCCGCTGAGGTCGCCCGTCCGCTTGAACACGTCGTCCTCCGTGAAGAGGAAGAGCCCCAGCAGGCTGCGCATCTCGCCGGCGCGCGACCCCGGCGCCTGCATCCACACCTGGTCGAGCACCGTGAGGTCCGGGTTGAGATCGAGCCGATCCTGGCGGTAGTAGCCGACGTGGATGTTGTGGCCGAGGCGGACGACGCCCTGGGTGGGCCTCTGCTCTCCGACGATCAGGCGGATGAGCGTCGTCTTGCCCGCGCCGTTCGGGCCGACGACCCCGATGCGCTCGCCGCGGAGGACCTGGAGGCTCAGGCCGGAGAAGAGGCACCGCCCGTTGTACTCCATGCCGAGGTCCTCGAGGTTCAGGACCTCGTTGCCGCCGCGGACGGCCGGCTGAATGCGGACGTGGATGGTCTTGCGGCGCTCGGTGCGGCGCTCGACGAGCTCCATCCGCTCCAGCCGCTTGCGGCGCCCTCGCGCCTCGCGCCCGCGCTGGCCCGCAATGTAGCGGCCAATGAAGGACTGCTCCTTGGCAATGTGTGCCTGCTGCGCCGCATGGAGCTTGTTGTGGCGGGCGACCCGCTCGGCCTTGTGGCGCGTGTAGGCCGTGTAGTTGCCCTTATACGATTCGACGCGGGTGTCCTCGATGTCGAGGATGCGCTCGGCGAAGCCGTCGAGGAAGCGGCGATCGTGGGAGACGACGACGGCCGCGCCCCGGAAGCTCCGCAGGAACTCCTCGAGCCACTCGAGCGCCTCGACGTCCAGGTGGTTCGTCGGCTCGTCGAGCAGCAGGAGGTCGGGCTCCTCCAGCAGCAGGTGGGCGATGGCCAGGCGGCTCCGCTCCCCGCCGCTGAGGTGCCTGGCCGGGGCGTGGATCGCGTCGCCGCGGAAGCCGACCCCCGCCAGCACGGCATCGGCGCGCGGGCGGCACGTGTAGCCGCCGAGGCGCTCGAACTCGTGCTCCAGCTCGCCCTGGCGCCGCAGCAGGCGCCCGGCGTTCGGGGGGCTCTTTGCGGCCTGCTCGCGGAGCCTGGCGATCTCCGCCTCGAGCTCGTGCACGCGCTGGAACGCGCCCATCGCCGCGTCGAGCACTGTGCCATGGCCGCGGAACTCGGGCTCCTGCTCCAGGTAGCCGATGCGCGTGCCCCGGGCGATGTGCACGTCGCCGCGGTCGGGCGGCAACTGCCCGGCCATGAGCCGCAGGAGGGTCGTCTTCCCCGTCCCGTTTGCGCCCACGACCCCCACCCGGTCGCCCGCGCTCAGCGTCAGGCTGGCGTTCTCGACGAGCACCTGGGTGCCGTAGGCCTTCGTCACGTTGTGGAGGGAGATCACTGGCATGGCGGCTCGAGAGGGGGGTTACGTCCCGACGTCCTGGTTGGGCGCCAGGAGGCCGCGGCGGGGGCGTTCGTAGTGGTAGAGGATCGCGGCGAGGGCGGCGGCAGCGGCCGTCTCGGTCCTCAGGGTGCTGCGCCCCAGGCTCACCGGCTCGAAGCCGACGCCCCTCGCGGCGCGGACCTCCGCCAGCTCGAAGCCGCCTTCGGGGCCGATCAGGTAGAGCACCGAGCCGGGGCTCGGCTGCTCGGCCAGGACGTCGCACAGCGGAGCCGCTCCCTCGTCGAGCGAGAAGACCAGCCGAAGGTCCCACTGGCTCGCCTTCTCCAGAAGAGCCGCAAGGGGCCTGGGCGGCGCGACGCGGGTGACGGTCGTGCGGCCGCACTGCTTGGATGCTTCGATGGCGATGCGCTCCCACCGGGCCACGTGAGCCGCCTCCTTCGACTCCACCTTCGGCACGCTGCGGCGGGTCTCCACGGGCACGAGCGCCCGCAGTCCAAGCTCCGAGCAGGCCTCGACGAGCTCGTCCATCGCCTTGGCCTTGACGACCGCGCACCCGAGGGTCACGGGGAGGACGGGATCGCGGTCGGCGTGCTCGCGGCGGACGATGGCAATCCTCGCGCGATGCCGCTCGGCCTGCTCGACCACCCCGACGCACTCCATCCCGGAGCCGTCGAAGACTCCCACTTCCTCGCCCACGCGGATGCGGAGCACCCGGAGCGCGTGGAGTGCCTCGTCGCCCTCGAGCCAGGGGTGGTTCTGTGTGCCGATGTCGGGCATGTAGAATCGGTGCATGGGCCAACCCGCGGAGCGATGAAGTGCGGGGACCGTGAACTTAGCACGCCGCCAGGCAAAAAAGGACACAATAAGGCTCGGGGGCCTCGTCTTCAGTCCCGAAGGGACAACAGGACTTAGCCGGCGGCTTCAGCCGCCGGAACGGGGGCAAACCCACGGCCCAGTCCCGAGGGGACGGCAGAACCAACCCCGAGCGTGCCAGGACCGCCGTTTCTGTCGTCCCTTCGGGACTGACATGATCTCTGTGACCCAATCCGGCGGCTTCAGCCGCCGGCCAAACCCTGGCCTCCCTTCGGGAGTGAAGGCCCAAGAGACACGGGGATTGTACCCTTTTCTGTGTAGCGGTGTACTTGAGCGTCTGAAAGAATGAGGGTTCGGTGGCCGGCAACGCCGCCTGTCCCGGCGAGTACCGCCCTCATTCTCCTGGACGCTCCTGGCTTGCAGGGCCTCGCAAACCTGCGGCGGGGCCGCTCGCCGGCGAGCGGCACCCGCAATCGGATACGGGGGGCGCCACGACTTTGAGTTTCCGGTACGGAATTATAGCGCGGAGCCGCCCGCATGTCGAGGCGCGGGTGGCCTGACGAGTATGGCCCCTGGACTTGGTGACCGGCATGTTGCGTAATCGTCGTCGTTGTCGTCGTCCTACCCGTGGATTCCTGGGCTTCCCCGCCTGTGGGATTCGACGACGAGGATGACGAGCACGATGCATGAGACCCCGGTGTTGAATTCAGGCTCTTCATGATTTGGCGATCCTGAGCCTGCCCCAGAGAGGGGCTGGCTGCCATCCTCAGGGCGGCTTCTGGCCTCGGCTTTGGCACACTTTTTTGCATCCCTTGACTCTTATCGAGGCGAAGGGGGGAATGTGAGGGAATCCGGCCTATTGAAGTCGTTATGCCACAAGTGGTTAGACCGCCTGATGTTGCCATGCACAGCCATTCCCCCCTTCACCTCGATAACTGCAGGACAGGATGACAAAAAGTGTGCCAAAGCCGAGGCCAGAAGCCGTGGCCCTTCCACAGGGCTCACCGCATTGCCGAAGGGCTCAGGATCGCTAAATCATGAAGAGCCTGAATTCAGAAGTACGGAATGTGAGGCGAGTGCTCTACTACGCCGCTTCGGCGGCTGCGGCCGGCGTCGGTTGGGCCGTTATGTGTCGGTTGCGCACGGGATTTGCACCCTGCCGGTCGACCTACTACCTGTGGTGTGTCGGCCCCCTGTGGTTCTGGCTCCGGGCGTCTCGCGGACGGGGCCGGGCACTTGCCCGTATCGGCCCCAAGTTGGCGATCGCCGGTCGCGATTATGGCAAAGGTGAGGGGGGAAGCCGGCTCCGTCCAGCAGGATGGGGGCATTCCGGATTCCGATCCGTCCTTGCGGTCGCAAAGGGGGCGCGAAGCCCGCCAGCCCTTTGGAATCCCCGGCCATTGCGGGCGTTCCCCCCGCTCTCCCTCGTTTCAATTCTGATCCGCGTTCGCCATGTGGCTGGAGTGTCACCTGAAAGCTACTCCTTCCCAGCCCGCGTAGCAGCGTTTCGCGTGGGACCCCTGGGCGACGCTTCGTCGGCTAGGGGC
>Ga0315274_10013794_pt1 | contig 11491 bp, 10 predicted proteins | sample YL17G02_20_MG_FD_203700 | JGI IMG/M metagenome (GOLD analysis project Ga0315274, IMG submission 203700) | Sediment microbial communities from Yellowstone Lake, YNP, Wyoming, USA - YL17G02_20 | ecosystem: Environmental > Aquatic > Freshwater > Lake > Sediment | place: USA: Wyoming | collected...
CATCGCTCCCACGCCTCGGCGCAACAGCGGCGGGCGATATGCGTCGTATGGAGAAGGTCCTGCCCCTCGGGCAAGTGGCGATTGTGCGGCTCGATTGCCCCCACAGGCAAGACGGCCACTTCGTACCGGCGTTGCGACGCCCGGTGCAAGTTCGTCGAAGTCAGATTCCATTCCTCAATCATCGCGCGCTCCTTGAGCGCGACACGCTTCTTGCTTGTGACACGCTTCGTCGCGCCTACGAGACTTAACTTGCAGAACGCTTGGCGAAAACTCCAGCAGAAAACGATCGGAATCCGCTGAAATGCTGAAGGGAGAGAGGCAGAGAAACCACTGATGCGCACGGATCGGCGTTCATTCGCCGGACACGTTATCCTGCGAACGCGGATTGGGAAAACACGCTCCAAGAACGGACGAGTCGGGTCACGCGCGAAGGAGCTCGAGCCGGTCGATGTGCAGGGAGCAGTGGCCTTCTTGCTCCTCGACCCTGCCTTCGACGATGTAGGGGCCGCCCGTGACGGTTAGGTGTCCGAACTGCTGGTAGGCGCGATCGAAGAGAATGGCTTCGTAGATGTCGGTTTCGTCCTCAAGGGTGAGGAATTTCATATACGCGCCTTTGGACGTTCGCAGACGTCGACTGGTCACGAGCCAGCCGACTAGGCGCGCGCGCCCGCCCGCGCGCGATGGAAGGTCGCACGCGGGAAGGATTCCCGCTTCGACCGGGTCGGGCAACAGCGCGCGGAACCGTTCGAGAGGGTGGCAGCGAATGGCCACTTCGAGGATTCGGACCTCTTCGTCGTAGAGCCTGTCGAAGGGGAACTCCGGCAGATCGGGGATTTCCCCGAGGAGATCCATCGTCGCGGGACGTCCGCCTTCGCGGAGACCTCCGCGCGAGTCCCGGTCCCCCGCCTCGCCGTGCACGACAGACGGTTGGGACTCTCGGCCGGGTTCGCTGAAGAGATCGATCTGTTCGACCCTCGCGTTCTTCTCCTCGCGAAGGGCGAACCAGCGGTCCAGCATCCAGAGGCATTGGGGCCGGGCGCCGGGGAAGTCGTCGCACGCGCCGCAGAGGACGAGGAGATCCCATCCGGTTCTGTCGACGGCCGGCAACCGGTCGAGCGCGTCGGCGAGGCTGCGGTAGGGGCCGTGGCGGTTGCGTTCTTCGAGAATGGCCTCCAGAGATCTCTCCTTGAGGCCTTTGATTTGCTCGAGTCCGCAACGGACCCAATCGTCGCGTCCCGTCCATCTTTTTTCGCTGGCGTTCAGGGAAGGTCCCCGAATCTTCAGCCCGAGGCGCCGCGTCTCGGACGCGTAGGCGGCGCGGTCGTAGAAGCCGCCGCCATTGGCCAGTACGGCGGCCATGAATTCGGCGGGGAAGTGGGCCTTCAGGTACGCCGAACGGAAGGAGAGCGCCGTGTAGGACGCGCTGTGGGCTTTGCAGAAGGCGTAGCCGGCGAAGGCGCGCATCTGGCGCCAGATCTCGGCCGCGGCCTGAGGCGCCACCCCGTTTCGGCGCGCCCCTTCGAAAAACTCCTTCTCCATCGACTCGAAGGACTCGCTCGGCCGTTTGTCGCTCATGGATCGCCGCATCACGTCGGCCCGCCCGAGCGTCATCCCGGCAATGACCTGGGCCACCTTAAGCACGTCTTCCTGGTAGATGATAACGCCGTGGGTCTCGGCCAGAATCTCGCGCAGCCGCGGATGAGCGAACCGGTCCGGTTCGAGTCCGCGGTGGCGGCGGACCCAGGCGCGCAGCATGCCGCTGTCTTTTGGGCCCGGACGGATGACGGATGAGGCGGCCGTCACGGTCTCGAAGTCGCGCGCCCGGACCTTTCGCAGCACGCCCCGCATGCTGGGCGATTCGACCTGAAAAACGCCGAGAGTGCGGCCTTCGGCCAACAGATCCTGAGTCGCGACATCCGCCTCGGGATCGACCGCCGCCGGTTTGTCCGCATGCCCCAAGTCGGGCGGTTCATGTTCGGCGCCTTTTCCCGCGCCCGCGAACTCCATCCCGGGCGTCTTGAACGTGAAGGCGGGATCCCGTTCTTTGCGCACCTGTTCGCACACGTCCGCAATCACCGAAAGGGACCGTTGACCCAGGAGATCGATCTTGAGCAGGCCAAGGTCCTCGATGGGGTGCATGTCATACTGCGTGACGACCAGGCCTTTGGCCGCCCGCTCGAGAGGGACCCAGTTCGTCAGCGGCTCGGGAGAGACGACGATGCCGCTGGGGTGCACGCTGAGGTGGGAGGGATACCCCTCGATGCGCTTCGCCATCGGGGCAATGGACCGCATGGGCTCCGCTTCGAAGTCGAGATGGCGACTCTCAGGACGTTCTTTCTTGACGTTGGAGAAATCCGCGGGCCCCAGGTGGGGGAGGTAGCGGGTATACTGGCCGATCTCGCCCTCGCTCAATCCCATCGCCTTGCCGACCTCGCGCACGCATGAGCGGCCGGCGTAAGTGACGTGGGTCGAGATCATGGCCACGCGGTCCTCGCCCCACCGGCGGTAGACGTAGTCGATCACGTCATCGCGGCGGCGCCAACACAGATCGATGTCCACGTCCGGCGGCGAGGAACGCTCGCGATTGAGGAATCGCTCGAAATAGAGGTTGTGGGCGATGGGATCCACGTGGGTGAGTCCGAGCAGGTAAGAGACCAGACTGTCGGCCGCCGATCCCCGGCCGGTCGCGGGGATCCGCTTCTCGTTCGCGAACCGAACCACGTCGGCCACCGCCAGGAAATAGGGGGCGTAACCCATGGAACAGACCACGTCAAGTTCGTGTTCGAGGCGAACTTGCGCGGCGGGACGGTTCCGCGGGGCGTAGAACCGGGGGATGGCGCTCCGGCAGGTTCCCCGCAGGACGTCCTCGGGCGAAGCGCCCCCGCGTGCATCGAATTCCGGCATCCGCATTCGGCCTAGGGGCAGATGCACTTCGCACATGTCGGCGACGTCGGCCGCGGCGGCCACGGCGTCCGGCAAGTCCTTGAAATCCTCCGCCATCCGCGCGGGAGAAGCGAAGAAACACGAGCGCGACGCCACGTCGTCGGCCGTCAAGGTCTCGATGGTTTTCAGGGTCCCGATGGCCCGCAGAAGCCGGTGAAACTCGTAGTCTTCGGGAGCGAGGAATTGTACGCGGTTGGTTGCCACCCCGCGTAGGTCGAGTTCTTGGGCCAGACCGCACAGGCGCCGCATGAGTTGGCGGGAGCGGGCGGATTCCCCCCGGAAGAGCTCGACATAGAGAGCGTCGCGGGCGAGATGCGGGCGGAGACGGCGAAGAAAGTCGGGATCGGAAGTCAGGAAGATGAGGCCCTGGGGATGTTGCAGCGCCAACTCAGGCAGGTCTCCGCGCCTCGTGGCTGGACCGTCCGACGCCCTGAGCTTGGGGTCCTTCTCCGCGGCGTCGTGCCCGGGCTTGGGCCGCGCAAGTTGGTCGGCCGTGATAAGACGGCAGAGATTGCCGTATCCCCCCGCGTCACGCGCCAGGACGACCAAGGTCGCTCCCGGGGTCGGAACGGGAAAGGAAGCGCCGAAAATCGGGCGGACGCCGGCTTCCAGAGCGGCGCGGTAGAAGGGGACGGCGCCGTACAGCCCCCGGCAGTCTGTCAGAGCTACAGCATTGGCGCCAGAGGACTTAGCCGCATGGACCAGTTGCCGGGGCGTGAAGGCGCCCCGGTGGAACGAGTAGCACGAACAGCAAAAGAGATGGGCAAAACGGTTCACGTGGACCGGCCTCGGAAACACCCGGTGATGTCGAGACGGAGAGTCAAGTTTTTGACGACTCCCCTGAAGGATTCGGGAGACGCCGCCCGGACAAGGGGACATGGACGGCATGCCAAGCGCCTGAAACCGAAGGACTTATCCCGGAATCGGCGCCCCAAGTCCCCTCTGTTTTGTCCGATGGCATCCTCCTTGCAACGAATCGGCGCGAAGGGCCTTCTCCAAGGCCCATCTTGCGCTGGGAGGGCGGGGAGAAATGACACGGAGAGTTCGGGAAACGCAATGGATGTTTCACCTGCTCGTACACGGGTTCGACCTACCCCCTTGCAGTCGGTCTTCAGACAGAGTGCGGACGTTTCGTCAAGAGCGGCTGAAGCACATGGTCCTCCGCAATCTTTTCGAGGATTATGCGGAACAAGAATACCGCTTCAAGACGGATGGGGCAAGTCTTGTCTGACTCCCGAGCGGCGCCACAGCCGGGGATTTTGCTCGCGTTGCTTGAGCCTTTTGGGTAGACTTCCGATAAGAAGGAAGAGGGTTCCTCGCGGCTCCTGGGAACTCCAGGATTCAAGAGGGGGAGAGGAACCACGGGCCCAGGTCGCAGAGGCGGCGATGACTCTCGCGATGCGACAAAGGGAACCCGGAAGGGAAGAGGACATTGGGCGACGACGAGAAACATGAGGGCGAAGGCGCCGCCCGGAGCACGGCGCTCCCGCCAAGACGGAAGGGGCGATTGTTCCTGATCGCCTCTGTCGTAACGCTCTTGGTCGCAGCGGGCGTGGTCGGCGGCGTGTTCCTGGGCAGAAGCATGGGCGCCAAGAAACCGGTTTCCACCGAGGAAGAGGCGATCGAGACCCTGGAAGCGGAGGCCGAGGAGGCCGGCTCTCATTCGCCGGCGCCTGAGAAGGACGGCGAAGGAAAGACAAAGGAAAAGCATGGGGGCGAATCGAGCGGCGACGGCAAGCAAGAAGGGGCGCAAGAGGATGAGGACCTGGTGATCGAGCTCCCCGACATTGTGACCAACCTCAACTCCAGGGACCCCCGGTTGAAGGTGCACGCGAGGATCTGGGTGCAGGCCTATGATGCCGAAGCGAAAGCGGTCGTCGAGAAACAGAAACATCGATTGGTCAGCAGCATCTTGATTCTCCTCGGCAGCAAGTCGGAGGGCGACATTACGTCGACGGAAGGAAAGCTCCTGCTGGAGAAAGAGATAAAAGCGAGAGTCGATTCAAGCGTGGGGAAAGGGAAAGTCGTAGCGGTTGGCTTTCTCTGGCTTCAGACTTTGCGGCAGTGATGGCCCTGCGCTTCAGGACTTCGGAAAGAGGAGCGGAACATGGGAGAGGTGCTTTCCCAGGAAGAGGTCGATGCCCTGTTGTCGGGTTTGACGGGCGGCGAGATCCCGGTGGAGACCGATAAGCCCCCGAGCAGGGACGTTTACTCCCCCTACGACTTCACGAATCAAGACCGCATCGTTCGGGGTCGTCTGCCCACCTTGGAGATGGTTCACGAGCGTTTCACTCGTTTGTTTCGCCAGTCGATCAGTTCGGCCATGCAGCGCATGATCGACGTCAACGTTCTGAACACCGAGATGAGCAAGTTCGGCGAGTTCATGCGCAACCAGTCGATCCCGTCAAGCTATCACATCTTTCGGATGGATCCTCTGAAAGGGTCGGGCCTCGTGGTTTTGGAGGGCAAGCTGATTTCGACGATGGTCAACAACTTCTTCGGCGGCAAAGGGACGTCCTACTACAAGATGGAGGGGCGGGATTTCACTCCCATCGAGACCCGCTTGATCAGGACCGTCGTCGAGCTCGTCCTGAAGGATTACCAGGAGGGGTGGAAACCGATCCAGAAGGTCGACATCGTGCCCGTGCGCCATGAGGTCAACCCGCAGTTCGTCTCGATTGTCCCTCCCAGCGACGTTGTATGGATTGTTGAGATTGAGCTCAGTTTTGAGGACATCAGCGAGAAGATGTACTTCTGCCTGCCCCACTCGACGATCGAGCCGCTCAAAGAGAAGCTCAAAGCGAGCTATCAGAGCGAGAATCTGTCCAGCGAGAACACGTGGCGGGACCGGGTTGAGACGTGTCTGAAGCGCATGCCGGTGGAGTTCAAGGTCCGGCTTGGCACGGCCAAGGTTACGGGCCGTCAGGTGCTTCAGTTCGCTCCAGGCGACGTCATCCCGTTGAACGAACGGAGCGACCGCCCGTTGAACGTGTACGTTGAGCAGGTGCTGAAGATGCGCGGCCGCGCCGGTTCATCCCGCGGCAACCGGGCAATCTGTGTGACGGACTTTATCCAACCGGGCGGGGGTGAGTGATCATGGCCGACGAGCTAAATCCCGAGGGGACCGCGCGAGATAGCGGTGTGGACAACAACGCGTCTTGGGAAGACGCGTTCGAGGAGGCCGCCGCGGGGCAGGGCGCCGAGGCGCAGGCGAGGCATGAGGCCAGCGGCGCCCAGGCCGCTCCTCCGACGGTCACTGCGGGCTCCTCCTTGGCGGCAGGGAGGCGGACCCTCGCGGGCGGAGTGGACATCGATTTCCTGCTGGATCTGCCGTTGGATCTGACCGTGGAGGTCGGGCGTCGCAAGATGCTGATCAACGAAATGCTTCAGCTCGGGCAAGGTTCGGTGATCCCTCTCGAGAAAGAAGTGGGCGAGCCTTTCGAGGTCCTCGTCAACGGCAAACTCATGGCCTACGGCGAAGTGGTTGTCGTCAACGAGAAGTTCGGCATTCGACTGACCGACGTCATCGACCCGAAGGAACGCCTCCAACAGCTATCGTGATTTCCCGTCTCCCTGTTGTCCCCCGTACGGGCGGCGTCGGAACGCCCCCCGTCATCTGAGGTCCTACGGATCGCGGACTCGCGCATGTTCCCTTTCACCCGACTGACCTTGCGGCGGTGGGCTCTGGTTTTTCTGCTCCTGACGACGGCGGCCGTCCTCGCGCCGCCGCGAGCCGAGGCGCAGGTCCGCACCGATGAAGACGTTCGCGCTCTCTCCGGCGAGGAGGCGCGTTCCCCGGGGAAGGACGGAGCGTTCGGCCCCGCGAGACCCTGGGCGCTGCTTCTACGCATGCTGGCCGCTTTGGCGTTCGTACTCGCGCTCGTTGTGCTGGCCGCTTATCTTCTCCGCCGCTTCGCCCCTCGATCGGCGGCCGCCGCCGCGAGTCGTTCGGACGCAATCCGCGTGGTGGCGACGAAGATGCTGGGGGGGCGTCGCAGCCTTATGCTCGTGCGCGTTCGCGGGCAGACGCTCCTGCTGGGCGTCACCCCGCAGTCAATCGAATGCTTGACCGAGATTCACGAGGTCGAGGGCGATTGGGCTCAACCTCCTGAAGGGGGCGAGTCAGGCCGTCGATCCGCTTTCGGTCAGCAGTTGGGACGTTTCATCGACCGGAGGATCGCGGAGTCTCCCTCCGAGTCATCCCAACGACCGTCTTAGGGACTTCCCCCCTCAATCTCATAGGCGTCCGTCGGCACGATTTTTGTTCTTCTGGCCTCATGGGGACCAGGCCGGCGCCCGATTGGCATTTTTCTGGCGCTCGGCGTGGCGGGAATGACGGTCAGGAGTTCGTCATGGCAACGAGGGTCGGTGGGAGAGTGGCCGCCGCCGTGACAGTCGGGCTCGCGTTGGTTTTCTCCATCGCGGGCGCCGGCTGGTCTCAGCCTTCTTCCCCGTTGCAGCCCGTCGCGCCCATTGCCCCGGCGGGGGGTGTTTCGCTCACGATCAGCGGCGGGGCGCCGCCTGGTCCCCAACAGGTAGCCGTGGGGTTGCAGATCCTGGCTCTGCTCACCGTGCTGAGTCTGGCGCCCGCGCTCCTCATGATGCTGACCTGTTTCGTGCGGATCGTAGTGGTCTTGGGTTTCGTACGGCGGGCGATAGGGACGGACGTCGTTCCCCCGAACCAGGTGATTCTCGGCCTCGCCCTTTTCCTGACGTTTTTCGTAATGGCCCCGACGTTTCAGGAAGTGAACAACGAGGCGCTGCAACCGTACCTCGCGGGGCGGCTGACGCCCCGCGAGGCGTATGAAACGGGCGCGGGGCCGATCCGCGAGTTCCTCTTCACTCACTGCCGCAAATCGGACCTGGCGCTCTTCGTGCGGTTGGCGAAGATCCCGCCCCCGCGGGAGAAAGGCGATATCCCTTCGCACGTTCTCATTCCGGCCTTTCTCATCAGCGAGCTGAAAACGGCGTTCATCATCGGTTTCATCATCTTCGTCCCCTTCCTGATCATCGACATGGTCGTGGCCAGCATTCTCCTCTCGATGGGAATGATGATGCTTCCGCCCGTCATCATCTCTCTTCCATTCAAGGTGCTTCTTTTCGTCCTCGTCGACGGATGGGGGCTCGTCATCGGGTCGCTCATGCGCAGTTTCTAGCGGCGCCGGCGGAGGACGCCAACGGCAAGGAGGTCGGGGCTTTGGAGGTCGAGGCCGTTATCGACATCATGCAGGAGTCCTTCAGGACCGCCCTTTTTCTGGCGACGCCGGCCCTGCTTTCCGCCTTGCTGGTCGGCGTGGCCGTCTCCGTCTTTCAGTCCGTCACGTCGATCCAGGAGCAGACGTTGGTGTTCGTTCCCAAAATGTTGGCCGTCATGGTTGCGTTGATCGTAACTTTCTCTTGGATGCTGAGCATGATTCTTCGGTTCACGGAGCAACTTTACGGCAGCATTCCCACTCTCATCGAGTAGATCGGCGCGACCGAGGGAGCGACTCGGAGCGGCTTCGGCAAGGGATTGAGAACGGGAGGAGCATCATGTTCACCGTCCCCTTCGAACTCATCCTGACCTTTGTTCTGGTTCTCATCCGAGTTCTCCTTTTCTTCGCCCTTATGCCCGTATTCGGCGACCCCTTTACGCCCGTGCGGGTGCGCGCGCTTCTGGCGTGCGCCGCGGCCTTCGTATTCGCGCCCCTGGTTCCACACCACGCCACGGCCCTCCCCGCGACGATTCCGCAGTTCGTGGCCCTCATGCTGCCGGAGGCCGCCCTCGGCGTCGCCTTCGGACTGGTCGGGCGGATTCTATTCGGAGCGGTTCAGTTCGCCGGACAACTGATGGGGGAACAGATCGGCTTTGGGCTGGGAAGCAAGATCGACCCGACGCAGACGACGCAGATTCCGGTCGTGGCGCAGATGCTCTTCCTCGCCTCGTTGCTTCTTTTCTTCCTCACGAACGCCCACCATTTCTTCTTCGGCGCTCTGGCTCGTTCCTTCGAGTTGGCTCCGCCGGGGTCTCTCGGCCTGCCCGGCGAACTCGCGGCCTTTTTCGTGGAGCGGACGTCGGCCATGTTCGTCACCGCGGTTCAGCTCAGTCTGCCCATCGTTGCCGCGACGTTCATCGTGGACGTCGCCTTGGGGATGATCGCCAAGGGAGTGCCGCAGTTGAGCGTCTTCATCGAGAGCTTTCCCATTCGCATCATGGTGGGGCTGTTCCTCATTAGCGTAATCTCCGCGTTTCTCGTGGAGATGATCGTGGGGCTGTTTGGCGATCTGCACGAGCATCTTCTGGCCCTGCTGCGAATGTCTGCGGTCTGATGAGCCGCGAAGCGGCCCTTCGGGTCCGTGGAGTTGAAGGAGAAGGCTGATGCCCCCGGTGGACGAGACCAGCCAAGAGAAACCCCTCGAGCCGACTCAGCGGAAAATCGACGAGGCGAAAGAGCGGGGCGACTTCCCTCGAAGCAGAGAGATCACGACGGTCGCCGTCTTCTTCCTTGCCCTCGTCTTCTTCAAGCTGGGGCAGGATTTCTTCCTGGAACACATCATGCGGGCGGCGTCCTTCTTCCTGCGGTTCGAACCGCTCATGGATCTGACGGAACATACGGTGAGCGAATTCTTCTGGATGGTTCTGCTGCATCTCGCTCCCATTCTTCTTCCCGTGCTCGTCCTGGTCTTCCTCGTCGCCGTGAGCGCGGAGGTGGGGCAGATCGGCGTGCGTTCCGTCAAGGATCCCTTCTAGCCGAGGTGGGACCGGCTGGATCCGGCGAAGGGGCTGAAGCGCATCTTCAGCCTGCGTCAGTTCGTCGAGGGGATCAAGTCGATCGTGAAGCTGGCCATCATCGGCCTCGTAGCCTACATCACCATCCGAGGCGCAATGCCGGACATCGCGTCCATGTCGCAGAATACGCCGGCGCAGGGCGCCAAGATAATGGCCGACATTGCGCTTCGACTGGGCTTCCGAACCTGCGCCGTGTTCGCCTTTTTCGCCGGTTTCGATTACTGGTTCCAGCGCTGGCAGTACCTCAAAGGCCTCCGTATGACTCATCAGGAGAGGAAGGAGGAGCTGAGGCAAACGGAAGGCGACCCGATCCTGCGCGCGCGCATGCGGAGCGTTCAGATGGAGATCGCGCGCAAGCGCATGATGACCGCGGTCCCCAAGAGCGACGTGGTGATCACCAACCCCACGCACTACGCCGTGGCGCTTCGCTACGATCCGGAAAGGGACCCCGCTCCGGTCGTCGTGGCCAAGGGTCAGAACTACGTGGCCTGGAAGATCCGTGAGATCGCGGAGAAGGCGGGAATCCCGCTTGTAGAGAATCCTCCGTTGGCCCGCGCTCTCTACAAACAAGTGGACGTGGGGCGCCAGATCCCCGCTTCTCTTTTCAGGGCCGTGGCGCAGGTCTTGGCGACGATCTGGAAGTTGGCCGAGAAGCGCGGGCGCAACTGGGTCCAGCGCAAAGCCCCGGTCGCGGCGGTCTGAAGCCCGCCCGCTTTCCCCTTGCCTAACCCGCCGCGTCTTCCTATTGTCGAGTCATGACTGCGCGCCTCGCCAACGCCGGGCGTTTCAAGGGGCCATCCGTCGGTCTCCTCTCGTTGATTCTTCTCCTGAATCCTGCGCCGTGTCGGACACAAGGCGCGCCGTCTCCGTCTCCCGCGTTGCCCGCGCCGACCCGTCTGGCCGTCCCGACCGTTCCCTCGACACTGCCTCCTTCCCCGCCGCCGCGCCTGTTCCGGATCGGCTACCTGCGACCGCCGACCCTGGGTCCGCTGAATGAGGATTGGAGCCGCCGGCTCAGGGACGCGCTGCTCAACGACCCGGACTTTGGAGCGGCCCAGCAAGCTGAGAGAATCTCGGACGTTGTGCTGCGCGTGTGCGACGGTCCCCAAGACATGCTTCAACGCATGGCGCTCGAAGAATTCGAGATCGTCTTCTGTCCCGCCATGGTCTACGCTCAGGAACGCTCCTTCGAGAGGAACCAGTACCGCGTGATTTTCCAGACGCGGCGAGGCGAGTTCGACCAGGCCGGGACGCGCGGGGACCTGGTGCGCCGCAGGGGAGCGCTGTTCGTTCGGCGCGGGTCGCCCCTGGATCGTCCGGCGGAGAAGATCTCGCCCGAGGACGTGAAGGCATCTCTCGACGCCCAGACCGTGGCCGTGTCAGGCTCCTACGACGCCACCTGCTTCTACATCCGCAAGATCCTCTGGGAGAAATACAATCGGTGCCGCCCGCAGTTCCTTTTCTGCGGCTCCCCCCAGGAGGCCATCAAGGCCGTGGTCAGCGGCCTGTGCGACGTCGGCGCCTGCGAGGAAAGCGCGTTGCAGGATCTTTTCGAAACGTTGCCCCCGGACGCGGGCGGCCGCGTTGATCTCGTCGAGGATGCGAACGATTTCGTTCGCATTCTTGAGAGGACGCAGTGGATGCCCACCGACCCCGTTCTCATTCATGAGGACTATCATCCGTCGAGATCGCGGGTCGGCAAAGCGGCTTACAATGCTCTCTGGATCTTTTACAACGACCTCAGCGACCCGCAAAGCGCGCGCACGCCGCTCCTCGAAC
>Ga0315274_10013795_pt1 | contig 11491 bp, 6 predicted proteins | sample YL17G02_20_MG_FD_203700 | JGI IMG/M metagenome (GOLD analysis project Ga0315274, IMG submission 203700) | Sediment microbial communities from Yellowstone Lake, YNP, Wyoming, USA - YL17G02_20 | ecosystem: Environmental > Aquatic > Freshwater > Lake > Sediment | place: USA: Wyoming | collected...
GCCCACGCTTTGCGCAGGAGACGGACAGACGCGCCATCTGGGCGATGAGTTGCTGATTAAGGCATTGTGTGACGACCTCTCCCTTCGTCTTAGACTCCAGGGGGTTCACAAACGAGTTTGTCAAGCCCACGCGAGCAAGTACACGTCCGACTAGGTTGAGGTAATAGGGGTGAGCGGTCCGCGTACTGCAGGACCCGCGGCGCGATGGAGTAAGCGGAATATTCAACGCTATGGTGCCGTTCTCGGGAATAAGCAATGGAATCTCCGAGCCCAGCGCCGAAGCTACAAAGATACCCATCGCGATGAAAAGGAGGGACCGCCCACGCAGGGTAAGTTCCCTGTCCTGAACCGACTCGTCGGTGTGACCTACACGAGCGAAGATGTGCCCGATTCGCGCCCCGTACTCCGGAATAAGTCGTTCGACAAGGCGCCTCTGGTCGGAATATGGGCCCGCTATTTGCCCGTCATGATGGCCGACAAGCAGAAGTCTCAGTCCGTTGTTCGATTCAAGCCAATCGATTGCTCCGACCAGAGAGTCAAGTCCGCCCGAGAAGAGGCAAACCGCTTCTGCGCCGAGCACCAAGCCCCGTTGGCGATGACGACGCCGGAGCGGAGGGACAGGCGTTGCCACCTGCGAGGCGAACTGTATGCTCCATAGGTCTCCGGTCAGAAAAGAAAGGCAAGCATCGAGGTCCTGCTTGGCGGCATTCCATACTGCCGCATCCGAGACTGGAAGAACCACGGAGAGCTCACGCGTCCAACAATCCATAGCAGTCTTACGAGGGACGAGCTTATCGAGAGCGTAGACCACAGCACCGAGCAGAAGAAAATCCGTCGCGCAGGAATTGCCTTGACCAAAGGGCGCAAGCACTGAGTACTGCAGGTCGAGCTCACATAACCTTTGGCCATCATCCCTCAAGACTCTGACCGGTGCGAAGCCCTCAGGCGTTATTGCATTCGGTTGAATTTCGATTGTCGCGTTCACGATTTAGCCCCCAAACACCTTGAGCGTGGTTTCCATGATGTCGGCCGTAATGGCCTCACCCTCCGCCCCAGCCCAATCGATTTGACTTATGTCCCGCCCTGCCATTCTGTTGGCTAACGTGGAGTTTATTAGATCAGCGATCTGATCGAGAAACGAATGCGCTCGAGTCTCTCCTATACGCTGTACGAGCCGTTCGAAAAAGACCCGGCAGAATACCTCAAAGAGGTAGAGTCCAAAAAAATCCTGGAGGATGATCTCAATGTGATCGACCTGACGTGCGAGACGTTGGTCCAATTCCGCATCCGTCTCTGCGTCGCCGAAGTACATGTCCTGCAAGCGGGAAAGCGCCATACGCGCGTCAACACCCTCAATTGTGCTCGCGTCTCCACCTAGCCGATCTAGAAGTGAGGCGAGTATTTCCTGAACGGGGCGTCCAACGAGGTCCCCCCACCCAGCATTGCGCAGCGCGTTTTCGAGACCAACACGACCAACATCAGAGATGAAACCGCCAAGTCGCCGTGCCACACCTTGGGCAGCCTGTCCGCGTGCTACCGAACCTCCGCCACGCCCCATGCCGCTGCCGATACCGCTAGGGCCCCCGCCATGAGCCATTGTGTGCGCACCACCATTATGCTCTATGAAGCTCTTGAGCAGTCGCAAAGCAGCAGGACGGGTAAGCGCCCCACCGCCAGCGACACGGGTTACATTCCCTTTGAGGTCGCTCCACGAGGGCGGAGCATCATAGGAGTTTGAGGTCCCCATAGAGTGCTACTCCTTCGCCAGCTTCGCGGATGCTGCAGCCCGCCCGACAGCTGTTGTCGATTGTCGTAGATGCTGAACAACAGAGGAAAGAATGATGCGCAGTTTTGGCTTGGCATTGTAAAGGGTCACTATATCCATACCGACAGCGGCGGGTACACTGTCGAGTGGTAGGCGGAGAAGAATACCCGCAAGTGCTTCGGCAGCTCCCGGCATACCCGCTTCAATGAGACTCCGCAGGGCGTCGTAGCCAACCTTATCGTGGGGTTGACGCGTTATGTGGCCCTCGATAAGCCTCAAAAGACTGGCTTTCTCATCTTCGGTCAAGGTGCGGGCCGTCCCCATGGCTGCGTTTCGCTTAGGGGGTGAACTGGAAGTCAACCCGTCCAAGACGGCGCGAACGATGGGCGATACCATTGATACCCCGGCAAAGGTGGATTGAAGGCGGTCACGTGCGACCCAGAAGTAGTCTCGCAGATCCACACCTTTCAGGGGAGGATCCATCACGATCCACCTGCGCACGGCCATCGTTGCCCAATTTGGCGCGATTTTTCTAGCTGCCTCCTCATTGTTCACATCTCCCTTCTCACCTGCGAGGGCGGTCTCGAGTTCGCTTATCTCCTTCGGATACCCGTCCTGCTGCGACTGCCATGTGAAGAGCTGTGTAAACAATTCGGTGTGAACGTATTCCAGAATCATGAGTTTCACGAGCACGTCGTCGCGGATATTATCCAGTTTCGCAACGCGTGCGAGTTCCTTTCGGAGAAGAAGGGCATTCAGGAATCGCTTCACCTGGCGCGGGTTTCCCTTAAGGCCATCAGCAACCAAGGGTGATGCGGTTGCTACGAGCGTGAGCGCTTGTGTCAATTCAGGCCTGAGTTGGGTACCTTTCAATGCGGCCTGCACGGCAGCATAGCCAAAACTCGCGTACCGGTTTTGGGCGCGGTTCGCCCCGCAGGCTCCAAGGCACATCTTGAAGTTGTTTATGTTTAGGAAACGTTGGCAGAAAAGCAGCGTCATGTAGGTTTCGATTTCGGTGGCTGAGAGGCGGGGGATGGTGTAGGGCACCTGCACGAGCTTCTCAAGGTAGTCCTTTACTAGTTGCTCCGTTTCCTCGTCGTGCGGCCTTTCCGTAGCGCGTTCGGCGTAGCGGGAACGGATCGCGTGCTCCACAATCCGCCGGTCTGCCCCGATGATGAAGGCCGTCTGCTCCACGCTCAGGAAGAGTTTCACTGCTTCCAGATTCTCGATAATGCGTTCGGGGGTACAACGGTCTAGATCATCAACAAGAACGACCAGCCTAGCGATTCCTCCATCAGCAAGCATTTTCCCGAACCGCTTACGGAAGGTGCGGACATCCATTGCTTGAACCTCGGACGAATCGTTTTTAATCAGACCCTCCCAGTCGATTTCCTCATTGACCTTCTTCTGCCCACCGTCCCCACCTTTCTTCTCGGGCTCAGGAGCAAGAGAGGGCAGCACAGTGGCAAGCCCGCTCGATAATGCCAGAGCCGCAGGGATCGCGGCAACACCGCCTGTAAAGAATGCGGCGGCGGCTGGAAGCGCTACGTGCTTCATAGCCATGCGCGTGACTCGCATCCAATTCACGCTCTTCAGGAGCGACGCAATTGCATCGCGGATTTTGGGTCCGAACCTCTTGTCCTCCGCGAGTTCCAGGAGAACAGCGCTGAGGATCGCAGCCTTCGCATCATCGTACCCCTCAAAGAGCCACGTATTCACGTAAACCACAGCCGTACCTTCGCTTTGCTTACGCTCCTCCGATCCAACTTGGTAGTGCTCAGGATCAAGGACCTGTTCCAACATTTTCATGATACTCGTTTTGCCACCGCCCCAATCGCCGAAGATTCCGATTGTCGTAGGTAACATCGTAGGATCCATCACCACCGCCCGGATCAAGTCGGCGTGGACTTGGAATCCTATCAAATCATTCGCTGTCTCATTGTCGGGCCACATGCAAATACTCCGTCATGGAAGACCGGATAATTCGGAAACAGATCTCGTCAGACCTCGCATGGCGTTTCCCGTGGCAGGATCAAACCGTCCGCCGCGTTCTCTCGCCGTTCACGATCCTGGATGGTCATGTTGAGATGCCTCTCGTTCCTCCGGGGGCGGTCGCAGGCCATCCAATCCGTTATTGATTATGGATGATTGATGACTGATTGTCAATCCTTCTCCGCCACTTCGCTCTCATCACGCAATAACCCGAGCCACCAACGGCCCCATAATACTATCGGCTATCTGGGCAGGCAACTTGATTTCCGCCGGAAATCGTCCGAAACGCGCTTCCCGGCAAGGCGGTGGGCGGAGCCCACCTACGGCTGCCGCCGACGGCGTGTCCCTTTGTGAACCCACGTCGGCCCGGCTTTCTCTGCGTTCTCTGCGCCCCCTCTACGGTTAAGTCGTTCTTCGTGCTCTGCGTGTCCTTCGTGGTTTACTCTGCGACCTCGGTGGGTTGACGCGGGGCGCGGGCGTGTGGTGGTAGAATGAGGGACATGAGGCCGCGGGTCGAGAAGACGGGCGAAGACGAGTGGAATGGCAGTCCTCTCTGGCGGCCCCATCGGGAGCCGGTTATCGCGCCGGCACCATCGCCTTGATTTCGTCCTTCATGTCCGGCTCTGTGAGATACTCGAAGGTCTTGGTAGTCCTGAGCTCCCACTCGCCTTCGGGCGACTCCCGGACGAAGAACTCGATCCGGTGCGGCAGCCCCGTGGCCGGGTCGAGGACGAAGCGCCAGCGGTAAAACAGAATTATCCCTCCGGATGTCTGCTTCTCCGAAGCCAGCTCATACACGACCTGCCGGTCCAATCCGTCGGGGGTGTCGTCCGGCATCTGCCGCACGCGCGTATCCTGGGCAATGGTGGCGAGCGGGCCTCCGACGCAGGCCGCCATGATGAGGCTGCTCCCGCCGTATTCATAATCATCCAGCTTGATGGGTGCGCTCAGCCCGGCGTTGGGATCCAGCTCCCGCTTCTGACGCCGCTTGAGGTCATAGAGAACGTACCGGTCGCCGGTCTTGAGGACGAGCATCCGCAGGTGGCGTGCGATCCACATTTCGTCGGTCGGCCGGGTGTCGTGTCGGAAGAACGTGGTGACGTGAACGTTCGGTGCGTTCTCGAGGCATCTCAGAACTTCGCCGACGTTGGTCCCGGAGGCGGTCGGCGTGTGCATCGGGAGCAAAATGGCCAGGACCACGGCCGCGGCGGCGGCCAGGGCGACTTTGGTCAGCGGCTTGCGGCTCGACGCGCCGGGCGCGAGCCTCCAAGCCGTCTCGGATGCCGCGCGGGAGTCACCCCGGCCCAGGACCGGCTCCGGCTCGCTGTGCAGGACCTGCACGTCCACCGGGTAGCGGTGCCCTTGCCCGATTTCCGCGCCGATAGATCCGGCACCGTCCGCCGTGTGGTAGACGGTGCTGATCTCGGAGTCGGCCCGCTCGGCAATGTCGTAAATCGTGCGATGCAGAGCCTGCACCCTTTCGAGGCACCGGCGGCAGGCCCGGATGTGCGCGACGACCGTCTCCGCCCTGCCGGTTGTGTCACCGGTGCCCGTCACGCCATAAGGGACGACGAGATCGAAGAACTCGGCCGGTGAAATATCGTTGCAGGAGAGAATCGCCCCGCGACCCGCGGTGCCCCACGAGTCCGCCGCCAGCAGGCGCTCCCGCTGCTGATACGCGGCCGCGCGACAGGGCGGACATGTGCTCACGTGATTCAAGACGTCGGGGTCGATGCCCTCCGTCGAAAGGGAACCCAGAGCCGCCACGGCCGGCCGGGCCCGCCGGCATTCCGTCGCGTCTCGACAGGGAGATTCCCCGTAGAGCCGACTCAGTCTCTTGAGCTGGTCGCCGGTGAGATGCAACGCGCGCAGGGCCGCCAGGTCCTGGGCACAGAGCGGGCAATGCTCCACGTGAACGGTTATGGGCGTCGGGATTCGGAGCGGCGGCGAGGGCGCGACCAGGCCGGGAAGAAATGGTTTGACGTGCGAGCAGGTGACGGGCTCATCGATCCGCTCGAAGTGCAGGCTTAATGTCTCCACCATCTCCTCCTCCGTCCGCGGAGCCGGGAGACCCGCCTGCTCTGTTTCAGAAAGGATTTCGCCGAGCTGCCGGATTTGTTCCTGACAGAACGGGCAGCGTTCGACGTGGTCCCTTACGCCCTCCGGGACGGCCGCTCCACTGCCATCCAGAAGGTCGTAGTAGTACTCGCTCGCCTTGCGACACAGGCTCTTTTCCTTCGAAACGCCCATAGGGCTCCTCATTCCACCGCCAAAATCCCGCGCAGCTTCTTCACGCCCTGGCACAGGTACCGGCTGACCGTTCGCTTGTCCACGCCCATCCGCTCGGCGATCTCGCCAATACTACGGTGATCCCGGTACCGCAACGCGAAGGCCTGTGCTTCCCGTTTCTGGAGATGCCGAACCAGGTAAGCAACCCTCGCGTTTCTCTCCTCTTCTTCTACGAAGGCGTTTTTCGAGGGACGATTGTTGATGAAAATCCGAGTCTGAGCCACATATTTTTTCAGATGCCGCTCGCAGCTCACCTGCTTCTGGACCAGGTCGATGACGTAGTTGACGATGGCCCGGTAGAGATAGCTTCGAATCACCCGCACATCGGGCGGGACCGGCTTGTGGATGAGGACAAGGAAGAACTCCTGGAAGAGGTCCTCCGAGTCGAACCGGGTGCCGGCCTGAAAACGAAGCACCGCGTGGATGAAACCGCCGTGCTGGCTGAAAATCTCGGCGGTCGCCCTGACAGCCCCCTTTTCATCTTTGCCGTTTCTGCCAACTCCTGCCACTGCCGGTTGCTCCAATAAGCAACCCCCCATGCCCTTAAGATGGAAATCCGAATCGTCCCAAAACAGCCACCTCCCGGGCACTCGTCCCCATTATAGCGGCCGGTCGGACGATTTCAACTGAAGAGACGCTCGAATTGGGAGCAAATTAGGGAAATTCCTTGAATCGGGTCGCACGCTTCCTGGCGGGAGACGGAAATCGGTTGACTTTAGACATGGGTTTGGGCATAATTTACGTGTGCCCGCGAAGAACGTCGTGGCACAACCTGATCCATCCCGGGTGTCGGGATGGTTACGGAGTTGTGGCAAGGCATGTATCTTCGGACGAGCCGGTCGCGCTTCGAGGCAAGAGCGATTGGCCGCTCGGAGGAGCCGGAAAAGCCGCAATCCGCCGGAATAACCAAAAGGTTCCTCGTCGCAGGAGCCTGACGTGTTGGTCAGGAAAGGAAAAGGGTATGCAGACAGATTCTGCCCCCTCGCCCGGGTGGCACCGTCAAACTTGTTTTGACGGTGTTCAAGCAGGCATGGCGAAACCGCACAGGCAAACCGTAGAGACGCAAAATCTTGCGCCTGTACAGCCCGTGCCACCTGTCGTCCCCAAAACCGGTGCCCAGATCATTGTCGATGCCCTGCTCGCACACGGCGTCGAGACCGTTTTCGGCTACACCGGGGCGTCCGTACTTCCTTTATTTGACAGGCTTTGCGAATCGCCCATCCGGTCCATCGTGCCCTGCCACGAGCAAGGTGGCTGTCACATGGCCGATGCCTACGCCCGTGCGAGCGGCCGGGTCGGCGTGATGATCGCCACCAGCGGACCCGGCGCGTGCAATCTGGTCACGGCTCTGGCCACCGCCATGATGGACTCGATCCCCTTGGTCGCGATCACGGGCCAGGTCCGCACCGACCTGATCGGCGACGATGCCTTCCAGGAGGCCCCGACCACCGGAATCACGCGGTCGGTCACGAAGCACAATTCGATTGTCACGGACATAAGGGATTTAGCCAGAACGATTTACGAGGCTTTTCACATTGCCTCGACCGGCCGGCCGGGCCCGGTTCTGGTCGATGTGCCCGTGGACCTCGAGTTTCAGCAATACGCCGTAAACGGGTCGATTCGGGTGGACCTGCCGGGATACAGAGTCCCCCGGAACGGACACGCCAGGCAAATCAGTGAGGCGGCGCAAGCCATCAACCGCTCCGAGCGGCCGGTGCTGCTGGCCGGCGGCGGGGTCATCACGGCCCACGCCGCGCAGGAGCTACGGGCCCTCGCCGGCAAAGCGAACCTGCCGGTTGCCATGACCCTGATGGGCCTGGGCAGCTTCGACCAGCGCCGGCCGGAATCGCTGGACATGCTCGGCATGCACGGGGCCGCCTGCGCCAACTACGCCGTCCAGGAGTGCGACCTGCTGATTGCCGTCGGGGCGCGGTTCGACGACCGGGTGACAGGGAAACTGGAGTCCTTCGCTCCCAAGGCCCAGGTCATCCACGTCGATATCGACCCGTCGAACATCTCGAAGACCGTTCCGGCGGATATTCCGATCGTCGGCGATGCCAAGGTCGTGCTGGCCGCTCTGGCCGAGTGCGTCGAATATCGCGAGCGAACGCCGTGGCTCGCGCGGATCGCCGACTGGAAACGCCGGTGTCCGCCAGACTATGACCGCAGCGCCTCGGGAATCAAGCCGCAGTTCGTCATTGAAGAGCTGTGTCGGCAAACAGCCGGTGAAGCCGTAATCACCACAGGCGTCGGCCAGCATCAGATGTGGACCGCGCAATTCTATAAATTCCGAAATCCGCGGCAGCTCATCACTTCCGGCGGCCTGGGCACGATGGGCTTCGGCCTGCCGGCGGCCATCGGGGCGCAGCTTGCCCGGCCGGAGGCGACCGTCATCGACATCGACGGCGACCACAGCTTCAACATGACGATGGCCGAGCTGAGCACCGCCGTCCAACACGACCTGCCCATCAAGGTCTGCATCCTGAACAACGGCTACATGGGCATGGTCCGTCAATGGCAGGAGCTCTTTTACGGCGGGCGTTATGCCTACAGCCATTTGCGGAATCCGGACTACGCCGAGTTCGCCCGGGCGGTCGGCGCGATCGGCATGGCAGTTGAGTCAAAGGACCAAGTCGGCCCCGCCATTGAGCGGATGCTCCGCGAAGAGAGGCCCTGCGTGGTCGATTTCCACGTTGACGCGGAGGAGAACGTCTGGCCGATGGTCCCCGCCGGCAAGAGCCTGCACGAGATGGAGGGCCTGCAATCGCTGCAGAACGCGATGTAATGACGGCCGGGACTTCGGGCCGGCGGGTTTTCATAGGTCCTATAGGACCGATCCTCGCTCGATGGCGTTCGCCGGGTGGCAACCTCAAGGCCGAAGGCCTTGGGGATGGCCGGCTCTCGCCGACCCGCGAAAACCGGGGCCGCCGGCTACAGCCGGCTCGACGAACGGCCGAAAGGAATTGACAGAAACGGATGAACCGCGATATGATTTTGACCCTCGTGCCGGCAACCGGCCGCACGAGGCCCTGAAACATCCCGGGTCGGGATGGTTTCGGAGTTGTGGCGGGACTGCGACCTTCAGGTATTTCGGCCGGCTCCGACCAATGGAACGGACCGATAACCTGGAGCGGTCCTTGACGCCACGATCAGCCGGAATAACGAGCGGGTCCGCCGGTCGGACCCCAAGATGTTGATCAGGAAAGGAGAGATGATGCCAGCCAAGGCCCAACCACCGGCTCCCGCAGCCGAGACCACCTCTACTATAATCAAAACCGGCGCCCAGATCGTCGTCGATACCCTCGTCGAGCTCGGCGTCGATATCATGTTCGGCTATACCGGCGGCGTGGTCCTGCCCCTGTTCGATCGGCTCTATGACGCCCCCATCCGGTTCATCATCCCCCGTCACGAGCAAGGCGGCTGCCACATGGCCGATGCCTACGCCCGCGCCAGCGGCAAGGTCGGCGTCGTCCTCGCCACCAGCGGCCCCGGCGCCTGCAACCTGACCACCGGCCTGGCCACCGCCATGATGGACTCGATCCCGCTGGTCGCCCTGACCGGCCAGGTCCGCACCGAGCTGATCGGCAACGATGCGTTTCAGGAGGCGGACACGACGGGCATCACCCGTCCGGTCACGAAATACAACTCCATCGTCAAGGATATCAAGGACCTGGAGCGGACGATCCGCGAGGCCTTCTATATCGCTTCCACCGGCCGGCCCGGCCCGGTCCTGGTCGACCTGCCCGTCGATATCTCGGTCGGCAAATGCCCGTGCAACGGCAAGGCCGAGCTGGACCTGCCTGGCTACCGGCTCCGCACGAAAGGCCACGCCCGGCAGATCTCGATGGCCGCCGAAGCCATCAATATGTCGGAGCGGCCGGTGCTCTACGTCGGCGGCGGCATCATCCTCGCCAATGCCGCCGAGGAGCTGCGGACCCTCGCCGAAAAGGCGCATCTGCCCGTGACCATGACGCTGCTGGGCTTAGGCAGTTTCGACCAGAGAAAGCCCGAGTCGCTCGACATGCTGGGCATGCACGGCTCGGCCTACGCCAACTATGCCGTCCAGGAGTGCGATCTGCTCATCGCCATCGGCGCTCGATTCGACGACCGCGTCACCGGCAAAATCGCGGCGTTCGCGCCGCACGCGAAGGTCGTCCATATCGACATCGACCCGGCCAGCATCTCCAAAAACGTGCAGGTCGATATCCCGGTGGTCGGCGATGCCAAACACATTCTCCCCGAATTGATCAAGGAGGTGGAATATCGCGAGCGCGGGTTGTGGTTCGCCAAAATCGCCGACTGGAAGAAGAAGCATCCCTTCCGCTACGACAAACGGGCCAAGACGGTCAAGCCGCAGTACGTCATCGAGGAAATTTGTCGCCAAACGAATAACGAGGCGATCATCACGACGGGCGTCGGCCAGAACCAGATGTGGACGGCCCAGTTCTACAGGTTTATCCGGCCCCGGCAGTTCATCAGCTCCGGCGGGCTGGGCACGATGGGCTTCGGCCTGCCCGCCGCCATCGGCGCGCAAATCGCCCGGCCCGAGGCGACCGTCATCGACATCGACGGCGACCACAGCTTCAATATGACGATGACCGAGCTGGCGACCGCCGTGCAGTACGAGCTGCCCATCAAGGTCTGCATCCTGAACAACGGCTTCATGGGCATGGTGCGACAATGGCAGGAGCTGTTCTACAATCGCCGCTATTCCTACAGCTACCTGAAGAACCCCGACTACGCGAACGTCGCCCGCGCGCTGGGGGCCGTAGGGATCACCGTGGAGAAGAAGGAGGACGTGTCGAAGGCCGTCGCGCAGATGCTGGCCGAGAAGCGGCCCTGCGTCGTGGACTTCCGCGTCGAGCGGGAGGAGAACGTCTGGCCGATGGTGCCGGCCGGCAAGAGCCTCAACGAGATGGATGGTCTGGCCATCCTCGAAGGCATGATGTAACTGTATGGAAAACTCGAAATCCGAAACAAGCACAAATGACGGAAATCCGAAATCAAGAACGGCTCGGCGGTCTGCGACAACGTTTCTGCCCTTCGAATTTCGAATTTGTTTCGAGTTTCGATATTCGTGCTTACGTTGGACGGGTAGGGTGTGCTGTGCACACCACTGTTCATTATAGACGATTGAAGGTGTGCCGAGCGCACGGTGCAGGAGCGGACAAAAATGAAACATATCATCAGTGCCTTGGTCGAGAATAAGCCGGGCGTTCTGGCCCACGTGGCGGGCATGTTCGCCGCCCGCGGCTTCAATATCGATTCGCTGGTCGTCGGTCGCACGGAGGACCCCAAGCTCAGCCGCATGACCATCGTCGTCGTCGGCGACGACCGGATCGTCGAGCAGGTCCGCAAGCAATTGGCCCGCATCATCCCGGTCGTCAAGGTGCAGGACTTCGCGGGCAAGCCCGTCGTCGCACGCGACCTGATGCTGATCAACGT
>Ga0315274_10013797_pt1 | contig 11489 bp, 7 predicted proteins | sample YL17G02_20_MG_FD_203700 | JGI IMG/M metagenome (GOLD analysis project Ga0315274, IMG submission 203700) | Sediment microbial communities from Yellowstone Lake, YNP, Wyoming, USA - YL17G02_20 | ecosystem: Environmental > Aquatic > Freshwater > Lake > Sediment | place: USA: Wyoming | collected...
CGATGCGCCTCGGGTTGGTACGAGCAACAGTGGTCCTTGGCCAGAGATCGACGGATACCGGACAATGATCCACGAGTTCGGCCACTATGGACTCTATCTCTACGACGAGTACAGGCGTGATGATGGTAGTCAGTCACAATGTACCCTCAGGCGGAGTGAGACCACCGCCAGTCCGTATCGTGGCTACTGGATAAGGGGACAACCGCGAGTTGAGGACCCGGCTGCTGCCTCAGTCATGGATTTCCAGGGGGTAACGTCAGAATTCTGCTCTACACTGTCCCACAATCCCCATAACGTCGATACGGAGCAGCATCAGCGCAACGGTGAATCTTGTTGGGAAACCATCGTCAGATACTACCAAGACCGTCAGCCTACACCTCGGTGGCAGATCCAGACCCCTGTCACCAGAGGTCAGGCGGTTCCGGGGCCTTCGAGCATCCCGGTCACCGGCTGGATGCCGGCGACCGTCGTGGCCAACGCCAATACAGGTGCGTGCAGTGTCGATCCGGTATATGAGGTCAGGCATTTGTGGGGAGCACCAGCAGCAGGAGCGGACATCCGGCTCAGAAATGCTGGCCGCACCATCTATCAGGGCAAGACGGATGCCCAAGGAGAGATCACTTTGTTGGGCGCAGCCAACGGAGATAGGCTGGTGGCTGAGCTGTGGGGATTGGACTTGCGCATCAACTCGACTCAGGTGTCCTGTCTCACGGGCCTCGCCATGGGCAGCAGCACAGAGATCGTCCTGCAGCCGGCCCCGTTCGTATTGGATATCGCCGTGGTGCCCACCGGCTCTGCCGGCCAAGCTCAGGTGAGCATCCATGCCTCCACGGCCCTGAGCGGCACGCCCCAGGTGCGGATCTTCCAAAGCGGCTCGACCGCGCCGACCATCGTCCCAGTGGCCTACGATAGTGGCACACAGGCCTACACAGGCACCTTTGGCCTGGACCCGGCGCGGCCCCAGGCCGGCGATGTCGAGGTCATTGCCGAGGACACGACCGGTCACGATCTTCAGTTGTTCAGTGCCTTCAGCCTTTCCCAGGTGCCGGCAAGCCAGGACGTCACCATCTATTCGGCGGATGGGCAAGTCGAGCTATACCTGCCAGCCGGCAGCCTCTCTGCCGACGGGCGCTTGAGCATTGCCCCGGAGGCCACCGTGGGCGCGTTGCCGGAGGGCCTGGTCATGGTCAGTGGCCCGTACACCATCCAGGCTGGCTCAGGCATTACCCTGACCGAGGCCGTCGCTTTGACATTGAGGTACCTGGACACCGGTGGGACCTTGAGCCAGGCCAATCTGTCCACGGTACAGGTGTACCGCCGTGGAGTGGCGGGGCAATGGGTCCCGCTCAGCAGCAACGTCCTGGAGGATCACAATGCTGTGTCCGCCGCGATCGATTCCTTGGGCACCTATGCGGCGCTGGCGGAGCGACAGTATCTGCTGTACATCCCGATTGCGATGCGGAACCACTGAACCCACTGAGGGCACTGACCGCACTGCATCATCGCGCCCAGTCAGTGCCCTCATCCCCCTCAGTGCTTCAGTGGTTCCAGGGTAGACCCTTCGGGTTCCCCGAAACCCGAAGGGTCTGTGCTGACGGCGGTCGCTCATGCTTCCTCTTTCACAGCCAGGTGGGCCAGCAGATCGCGAACGCGCAGGATGAGCTCACCCGGCTGACGATGAGCCGGAAGACGGGCAGCACCTGGGGCAGCTTTTCGGCCAGGTTGCGCTCAGCCTCGACGATCACCTGCTGCGAGGTCAGCGCCTCGACCAGCGTGATCTCGGCCATGCGCAAGACCAGCAGGCTGGCGCCATGCTCGCCTGGGCTGGCCGCCCCGGCAAAGAGGACATCTTCGGCACGGGCGTGTTTGTTCCTGGGTGCACCGCGATTCCCAGGCTCACGCACGGGACGGGCGGGAGAGGAGTACTCTCCTCCAGCATCCCCACAGCATGTCACCGTCCCGCAGATTTCCACCCTGCGAAGGAACACTCTGCATCATGCATATGCCCTGGGACGCCTCGCCCCTACACCCCGCGTATGCTGTCCGAAATCGGCTGCCATCCGACCCTGCTTCCATCCTTCCATTCCTCCACTCTCCCCTCTTCCATCGTTCCCGTCTTTGACACCATCCTCTTTTGATGGTATACTCTGCTCGCTGGACCTGACCCGGGGGAGGCCATTCTTGAGCCGTGTGATCGCCACCGACGATGTCGGGCAAGAGCGTGCAAAACTGAGACGGACCATCGCCGAGGCGCTGCGCCGCCTGGCGACGAAACCCAAGTTCGACGGCGAAGGGGAGGACCTGGCAGCCCTGATCGTCTTTTCGCTGCGCCGCCTCGAACAAGGGGTCGATCAGACGGCCACGGCCTGGGAAAAGCGCAACTATTACCTGAAGGCCGACCGCTTTCGGCGCGAGTGGGAATGGGTCAACGACACCGCCTATCAGCTCGAGTCGGCCTTGCTCCTGGGACAGCACGAGCGCATGCCCCTGATCCTGGTGACCTTGTTCTCCAAGTTCAGCGATATCACCATCACCCGCTACACGCGCTCCGAGGCGCTCTGGGAAGGGTGCTATCAGCGCCTGGTCAAGGGCCAACAGTAGGAATTGGTTCCGTGGGAAATCGAATGAAGCCTGTAGAACTATGGACGTTCGCGGTTGTACAAAACCAAGGAGGTTGTACACAACCTCCAGTGATCGGTGAGAAAAGACCGTCCGTCAGGGCGGCCTTTTGCATTCCCAGAAGGTAGCTGTTCGTCCTCCTGCAGGCGAGCGAAGCGCAGCTTCGCCATAACCTGCGGGAGGGTAGACTGAGTAGGTGCAGACAGAGAAGGTTTTTCTTTGCGTTCTTTGCGCCCTTTGCGGTAACAAAGAGCGTATCATAGACCTCAAGGGTCCTATCGCTCAAGAAAGGAGTGAACCTGCATGGCGCGTATCACGGTCAGTGCACCGGCGATGTATGCGGATCACCACGTGCTCCGAGTGCGCGAAGCGTTGTCGGCCCTGCAAGGAGTAAAAGAGATCGTTGCCAGCTCGGCCTGGCAAGCGGTGATCGTCTCGTACGATCCCGACCGCATCGAGGCCTCGGCAATCGAGGAGGCTGTGGCCAAGGCGGGCTATCTGCCCAACCAGGGGACACCCATCCTGGCACCCGTGGCCGAGCAGTTCAAGGACCCGGCCTGGGATGTGCTGGATGTGCGCATCACTGAGACCAACGAGTCGGACATCAAGATGTCGGGAGAGTTCAGGAAGTACTAGCCGGAAAAATGGAAGGCTGGAAGATTGGAAGGTTGGGAGGAATGAACCCCAGGCTGCCTGGGTTAGGAGGAATACGGTAATGGCCAAGAGAGAAGTGCGAACTCCGCAGGAACGGAGTGCCGATCCATCCACCGCAGAGTTGCTGCAGCATGCCTGCGAGTTGGATTGCATGACCACCTGGGACAGGGCTGACGACATGGCCCCGTGCCCGATCGGTCAGGAAAGCAAGTGCTGCAAGCACTGCTCCATGGGCCCCTGCCGCCTGGTCAAGCCAGGGCAGACCGGCGTCTGTGGAGCGACGCTCGATACGATTGCTGCGCGCAATTTCGCCCGCATGGTGGCCGCTGGCTCGGCGGCCCACTCGGACCACGGGCGCGGCCTGGCCTACACACTGCTGGAAGTGGCCGAGGGCAAAGCGGCCGACTATGCCATCCGCGATGCGCAAAAGCTGATGGAGATGGCTGGCTACCTGGGCGTGCCTACCGAGGGGCGCTCGCTGACCGAGATTGCCCACGGTGTGGCCGAGGTGGCCCTGGGCGAGTTTGGCAAGTCGCACGGCGAGCTGCTGTACTGCAAGCGTGCGCCGGTGAAGCGGCAGCAGATCTGGAAGGAAAACCGCCTCACGCCGCGCAGCGCCGACCGCGAGATCGTCGAGATGATGCACCGCACGCACATGGGCAACGACCAGGACGTGGAGCACCTGCTCGACCAGGCCATGCGCGCTGCACTGGCCGATGGCTGGGGCGGCTCCATGATCGGTACCGATATCTCGGACGTGCTCTTTGGCACGCCGGGGCCGATCCAGGGCGAGGTGGGGTTGGGCGTGCTCAGCGAGGACGAGGTGAACATTGTCCTCCACGGGCACGAGCCCACGCTGTCGGAGATGATCGTGGTAGCGGTGCAAGATCCAGAGCTGATCGCCTATGCCAAGAGCAAAGGCGCGGCCGGGATCGCCCTCGCTGGGCTATGCTGCACGGCGAACGAGATCATCATGCGCCAGGGCATCCCCACGGCGGGCAATATGCTGCAGCAAGAGCTGGCCATCCTCACCGGGGCGGTGGAAGCGATGATCGTGGATGTGCAGTGCATCATGCAGGGGATAGTAGCCGTGGCCAGCCGCTTCCACACCGAGATCATCACCACCTCTCCCAAGGCCAAGATCACCGGGGCTACGCATATCGAGTTCGAGGAAGGCCGGGCGATGCAGATCGCCAAAGAGATCATCCGCCGGGCCATCGACCGCTTTCCGAAGCGTGGCAAGACCTACATCCCCAAGGACCGGCACGCCACCATCCCCGGGTTCTCACACGAGTACATTGACTATGCGCTGGGCGGCATCTACCGCGGCTCGTTCCGTCCGCTCAACGACGCGATCATGGCCGGGCGCATCCGCGGCGTGGTGGCCAACATCGGCTGTACCAACTCGCGTGTCCAGTTCGAGTCGCTGCACCGCTACCTGACCGAGCAGTTTATCCGGCACGATGTGCTGGTGGTCGAGACCGGGTGCGCATCGGTGGCTTGTCAGAAGCTCGACTTGATGACCCCCGAGGCCGCGCTGGAAAGGGCGGGGCCGGGGCTGCGCGAGGTGTGTGAGGCGGTGGGCATGCCGCCGGTGCTGCACCTGGGATCCTGCGTGGACAACTCGCGCATTCTGACCGTGCTGTCGCAGATGGCCACCGAAGGAGGCCTGGGCGAGGACATCTCGGACATCCCGGCGGTGGGCATGGCTCCCGAGTGGATGAGCGAGAAAGCCATCTCTATCGCCACCTATGCCGTCGCCTCCGGCTGCTATGTGATCATGGGCATTCACAACCCGGTGGAGGGGAGCGAGTTTGTCACCAACTTTATCAGCAAGGGCTGGGAAAGCAAGGTGGGGGGCAAGCTCGAGTTCGTCACCGACGTCGAGGAGATCCTCCGCCGTTCGCTGGCGCACATTGACCTGAAACGCGCCGCGTTGAACCTGCCCCCGTACGATGCCAGCAAGTGGGGCCGCAGCGGCGACGCACGCATGAACCAACTACTCGAGCTGCCGGTAGAGGAACGGATCCAGGCCGTGTACGGCGCGCCGGCGTAGTGAGGCGGTTCGTAGTAATGGCTTTAGCCGTTCCGAACCTGAAGAGTGGTTTGTAGTAACGGCTTTAGCCGTTCTTTCACCGCCTCAGGCTATACCCAGCCTCCGCGGTTACTACGAACCTGAGGAGCCGCGCTTTCCATAGCGCGACGGTGCGTGACGATGCGCGGTACGGAAACCGCGCCTACGAACCCGATATAGGGAGCAGCGAGGAGAAAGCATCATGTCCAAATACATCGCAACCCGCGCGATCCGTGGCGCGAATGCCATCGTCGCCGAAGCCGAAACGATGCTCGACCAGATCATCGCCGAAAAGGGCGAGGACACCCGAGTCGAGTTCCCCAACACCGCGTATTTCTTGCCGGTGATGAACGGCATGCTCGGCGCGCAGGTGACCACCCTGGGCCAGTTGCGGCCGATCCTGGCGCATGCCAGGAAGCTGCTTCACCCTCTGCCGCGCGCCCAGGTCTGGTCGCCCTACTTGGGTGAGACCCTGGACAGCGGGCAGGCTACCTTGTTGGCCTGTGAGGCGATCGAGGCCATTCGCTTTGCCCGTGGCCAGCAGCCGGAACGCTATCCGGGGTTCCACATGTCGGGCAGCACGCAGTATGCCAACGACGGCTCGGGACAGGATCATCTGAACGGGCCGATCGACGACATCCAGTTGCGTTCCTGGGGCATCCAGTTGGTCGATGGGCGCATGCCGGGCTTTGCCGCCATCGTCGGCGCGGCCAAGAGCAACGAGGTGGCGGTGCAGATCGTGCGCGAGCTGCAGCAGCGCAGCATCCTGGTCTTTTTGTCGGGCAATGTGAACGGGCGCAGTATCATCGACCAGTTGCACGAAGAAGGGGTGGAGATGGGGTACGATACCTACATTGTCCCCTTTGGCCGGGACACCATCTCGGCCATCTATGCCCTGGGCTTTGCCACCCGTTCGGCCCTCACCTTTGGCGGGATGAAGGGTGGACAGTGGCGCGACATCCTGCTGTACAACAAGTTCCGCGTCTTTGCCTTTGTCCTGGCCCTGGGCGAGGTGGACGACCTAAAATACGCGGCTGCCGCCGGGGCGATCAGCTATGGCTTTCCAACCATCGCCGACACGGTGATCCCCGAGATCCTGCCCACCGGCGTCACCCGCTATGAGCACGTGGTCTCGATGCCCTTTGAGGAGATCGAGGGCAAGGATGACCTGGAGCGCGCCCAGCGGCTGGTGCAGCAGTGTATCGAGGTGCGCGGAGTCAAACTCAAGATCACCGAGGTCCCGGTGCCGGTGCCGTACGGCTCGGCCTTTGAGGGCGAGGTGGTGCGGCGCGCCGACATGCGCATCGAGTTCGGCGGGCGCGATAGCCGGGCCTTTGAGTATCTGCGCATGGTGCCCATGGAAGAGGCGCGCGATGGCGACATCCAGGTCATTGGCACCGGCATTGAGACGATCGCGGATGGCGGGAACATGGACCTGGGGCTGCTGATCGAGGTGGCCGGCCGCAAGATGCAGACCGACTTTGAGCCGGTGCTGGAGCGCCAGATCCACTATTTCGTCAACGGAGCGTCGGGTGTGCAGCACATCGGCCAGCGCGACATCGCCTGGATCCGCATCGCCAAGGCAGCCTCCGAAAAGGGGTTCAACCTGGAGCACTTTGGCAAGATCCTGCACGCCCGCCTTCATGCCAACTTTGGGGCCATCGTCGACAAGGTGCAGGTCAAGGTCATCACCGACAAGGCGCTGCATGCCGAGTGGCTGGCCAAGGCGCGCGAGGCGTACAACTATCGCAACCGCCGCCTGGCCGACATGGTCGACGAATCGGTTGATATCTTTTACTCGTGCATCCTGTGCCAGTCCTTTGCTCCCGATCACGTGTGCATCATCTCGCCGGAGCGCCTGGGCCTGTGCGGGGCGTACAACTGGCTGGACTGCAAGGCCAGCTTTGAGATCAACCCCACCGGCCCCAACCAGCCGATCACCAAGGGAGATTGCCTGAATCCGGCGATTGGCTACTGGAAGGGGACCAACGAGTATGCCACCAACGCCTCGCATGGCTCGGTACGCAATGTGTCGCTGTACTCGATCATGAACAACCCCATGACCGCCTGCGGCTGCTTTGAGTGCATCGCCATGTTCATTCCCGAAGCCAATGGGGTCATGGTGGTGAGCCGCGAGGACGCGGGCATGACGCCAGCCGGCATGAAGTTTTCCACGTTGGCCGGCATCGCCGGCGGCGGCCTGCAGACGCCCGGCTTGATGGGCATCGGCAAGTATTACCTGACCAGCAAAAAGTTCCTCTCGGCCGACGGCGGGTTCAAGCGCGTGGTGTGGCTGTCGTCTAACCTCAAAGAGTCGATGGCTGCCGAGTTCAAGGTCGTCAGCGAGCGAGAGGGCATCCCGGACCTGCTGGACCGCATCGCCGACGGCAAGAACGTGAGCGAGGTCAGCGACCTGGTCAAGTGGCTGGAGGAACACGATCATCCCGCGCTCAAGATGGCGCCCATGCAGGCCGCGGCAGAAACCGAGGTCGAAGCGGCTGCGCCGGAGCAGGCTCCTGTGGCCGTAGCGGTGGCTGTGCCCACGGCTGCGGCGGCGGCCGAGCGGGAAGCCGCTGCTCCCGTGCCCGCGGCCCGGCCAGAGCCTGCGCCTGTGGTTTCCGGGGCAGGCGCACCGCCGCCGGTGCCCGCTCAGCCGGCCGTTCCCACAGTGTCCCCGTCCGCCACGGTCAGCGGAGCCGACGTGCAAGCCGTGGCCGCGGCGAGCGCTGACATTGTCATGGATCGGATCCGCCTGGCGCTAGAGGCAGCGCTCAAGGCTTTGGGCGGGACCGTGCCGGCCATGCCGACCGCCCCGGTTGTCGCTCCTGTGGCTGCGGCACCGGTGCTCCCTGTCGAGGCACCTGCCGCCCCGCAAGCTGCGCCACAAGCTGCGGCAGAGGTCGCTGCGCCGCCCACCCCCGCGCCCGTGAAAAAGGCGCGGCCTCGACCGGTGGCTGCGCCATGGGTCTCGAAAAGTGGCGCCGCCACGAGTGGCGCAGCGGTCGGGCTCGTCCAGGAAAAGTGGGCGGGCAAGGTGCAAGAGGTGACGCTGGGGGCGACCGCGGCGAACGGAGGAACCCGTGCCCGCGTGTTGACCATCGGCGGCGAGACAACGCTGTCCTACATGTTCACCGAGGGCAGCATGCCCCACCGACCGGCAGTGGCCATCGAGATCCTGGATCAGAAACCCGGCGATTGGTCGCCGCTGCTAGCAAAGGCCTGGGGCGACGCCATGAACGACCCTGCCCAGTGGGCCAAGGCTGCCGAAGCCAGGGGTGCCGATGCGATCCTGCTGCGCCTGACCGTTGCCCAGGCGGACGGCAAACCCAACACGGCCGCCAACGCCCGGGCCACGGTGCGCAAGGTGCTCCAGGCCACCGGCCTGCCGCTCGTCGTCTACGGCCCCGGACAGGTGGCCCTGGACAACGAGCTGCTGGTCGCGGTAGCCGAGGAAGGCAAAGGGGAGCGGCTGGTGCTGGGTGTGTGCGAGGAAAAGAACTATCGCACCATCGTGGCTGCCGCCCTGGCCAACGAGCAACTGGTCGTCGCCAGCACAGCCATGGACGTGAACCTGGCCAAGCAGCTCAACATCCTGGTCAGCGACATGGGCCTGCCACTGGACCGTATCCTGATGGACCCCACCTGTGCAGCCGTGGGCTATGGCCTGGAGTATGGCTACTCGGTGATGGAGCGGCTGCGCATGGCGGCGCTCACCGGCGACAAGATGACCCAGTTGCCGATGATCGTCACCGTTGGCTTTGAGGCCTGGCGACAGAAGGAAAGCAAGGTGGGCACGGGCGTGCCCGGCACCTGGGGCGACTGGGAAGAGCGGGCCATCAACTGGGAGACAGTGACCGCCGCGGCGCTGGTCGAGTCGGCGGCCAACCTGCTGGTGCTCCGCCACCCGGTGTCGGTGCAACGTGTGCACTCGATGATTGCCGAGCTGATGGGCAAAGGAGGGTAGACCTATGGCCCTTTCCGGGATGCAAATCTACAAGCTGCTGCCGCGCACCAACTGCAAGGAATGTGGCTATCCGACCTGCCTGGCCTTTGCCATGAAGCTGGCGGCCAAGCAAGCCGAGCTCGCGGCCTGCCCGTATGTGTCCGAAGAGTCCAAGGTGCTACTGGAGGCTGCTGCGCAGCCTCCTATCCGCCTGGTGTCGCTCAAGGCGAACGAGCACGAGGTCAAGGCAGGCAACGAGACGGTCATGTTCCGCCATGAGAAGCGGTTCTACAACAAGCCGGGGATCCTGGTACGGCTGCGCGACGATCAGTCGCTCAGCCAGCTCCAGGGCCTGGCGCTCCAGATCGCCGAGTATGCGGTGGATTATGTGGGCATGCCGCTGCGGGTGGATGGGTTTGCCATCCAGGCCACCGGCGACGGGGCGACCTTTGCGGCGGCGGTGCGCGCCGTGCTGGATTCAGCCCTGCGGCCCTTGATCCTGATCGCCGACGATCCCAACGTCATGGCCGAGGGGCTCAAGGCGGCAGTCAACGCCAAGGTGATCCCCCTGGTCTATGGAGCCACGGCGCAGACGTGGCAAGCGTTTGCCGACCTGGCCAAGCAGTACAACGCCCCCATGGCGATCCGCGAAGAGTACCTGGATGTCTTGAGCGACCTGGCGACCCAGATCAAGGATAAGGGCATCGAGGACATTGTGCTGGACCACGGGGCGCGCGACCTGCCGGTTGCCCTGGCCAAGCAAACGCAGATGCGCCGCATGGCGCTGAAAAAGAACTATCGCCCGCTGGGGTACCCGATCATTGCCTTCCCCGGCGAGTCGGTGGACGACGAGTCGCTGGCGATCGCGGCTGCGGCGCAGGCGATTGCCAAGTACGCTGGCTTTGTCGTGCTGGATACTTTCAACCCGGCGGTCGTCTATCCCCTGCTGGTCATGCGCGAGAACCTGTACACCGACCCGCAGACGCCGATCCAGGTGCAGCCTGACCTGTATGCCATTGGCGAGGCCACGGCCGATTCGCCGCTGTACGTGACCACCAACTTCAGCATCACCTACTTTTCGGTGGCCAACGAGATCTCGGGCAGCGGGCGGCCGGGCTGGCTCCTGGTCGTGGACTCGGAAGGGATGAGCGTCTTGACCTCGTGGGCGGCCGGCAAGTTCGATGCCGAGCGCATCGCCAAGGCGGTCAAGTCGTCGGGCGTGGCAGACAAGATCAGCCACCGCAAGCTGGTCATCCCAGGGCATGTGTCGGTGCTGCTGGGCGAGATCGAGGAGGCCCTGCCCGGCTGGAAGATCCTGGTTGGACCACGGGACGCGGTCGAGATCCCATCCTACATCAAGGTGTGGGACGCGGTGTAAGAGAGGAGGCGTCATCGCTACCTGCACAGTTCGCTTTCAGCCGCTGGATCGCACCGTGCAGGTCGAGACCGGCACCCTGTTGGCCGAGGCGGCCAATGCCGCTGGCATCCCGTTCAATCTCCCGTGTGGGGGCCAGGGACGATGCGGCCGTTGTACGGTGGTCGTCCGGGACGGGAACGTGCATGGCCCGCTCAACCAGCGCGTCGCTGCTGATGCCGAACACGCGGCTGACTATGTGCTGGCCTGCCAGGCCACGGTGCAGGGCGATGCGACGATCTATGTCCCGCCGCAAAAGATCGAGCGCAAGCTCCAGACCGACAGGACTGCCGGCAAGATCCAGGTCCCGTTCTCGTACGACTCGGTTCGCGACCAGCCACTGCGCAAAGTGGTGGTGACGCTTACCCCGCCCTCGCTCGACGATCAGACCGACGACTGGTCGCGGCTGAAGCGCGAGATGGGACGGCTGTGGGCCCGCCAGCATCCGCGTCCTCCGGAGGGCCGAGAGCTGACGGCCGAGCTGCCGGTCCTGCGGCGGCTTGCGGCGGCGTTGCGCAAAGGGGAATGGACGGTGACCCTGGTGCTGGAGGAAGACGCGCCCGGCTCGCCCCAGGGCCAGGTGCGCCTGGTGGATGTCCTGCCGGGCGACCCGATCGAGTCTCTGTGGGGAGCAGCGGTCGATATCGGCACCACGACCAACGTGGTCTGGTTGGTGGACCTGCTGAGCGGCGAGGTGATGGCCCAGGCTGCCGAGTATAACGGGCAGATTGCGCGCGGCGAGGACGTGATCTCGCGCATCATCTATGCCTCGCGCAAGGGGCAAG
>Ga0315274_10013799_pt1 | contig 11488 bp, 9 predicted proteins | sample YL17G02_20_MG_FD_203700 | JGI IMG/M metagenome (GOLD analysis project Ga0315274, IMG submission 203700) | Sediment microbial communities from Yellowstone Lake, YNP, Wyoming, USA - YL17G02_20 | ecosystem: Environmental > Aquatic > Freshwater > Lake > Sediment | place: USA: Wyoming | collected...
CGACGAGGCTCTTCAGGCCCTTCGCGACGCCCAGCCCCTGGACGCTGATGTAGCGGACGAAGAACCGTTTCGCGGTCTCCGTGAGGAACCCCACGAGCCTCGGCACCATCTGGCCGTAGGCCGGGTTCCCGTCGAAGTACTCGAGCGTGTGAAGGGTGACGCGCCGGCCGACCTGCGGGCGAAGGTCGTCGGCCGTCACCGGCGCGACGAGAATCTCGTAGGCGAGGGCCCCGGCCGAGACGAGGACCCGGTCGTCGCGAACCTCTTCGAGTTGTCCCGAGACGCGTGCGATCATGGGCTCTTCCGCTGTCGGGCGTCTATCTTAACCGCAGAGAACGCAGAGAGCGCAGAGAAAAAAGCCGTCAAAACGCTCGGCGAGTAAACTCGCCGGCTAAATGTGCCGCCGTTCGCCGTTCCCTGATTCCGGCCGTTCTTTGCGTTCTTGGCGCCCTTTGCGGTTCATCTTTTTATTGCCGACCGTGCGGCGCGGTGAGCGTGGCAAAGGGCGACGGCCAGGGCGTCGGCCACGTCCGCCGGTTCCGGCACCTTCTTGAGGCCGAAATGGCTCTGGATCGCCCGCTGGACCTGGTGCTTCGAGGCGTGGCCGGAGCCCACGAGGGCCTTCTTGATGTGCGTCGCGCCGTAACTCGTGACCGGGACGCCGGCCTCCGCCGCCGCCAGAAAGACAATGCCTCGCGCGTGGCCCATCAGGATGGCCGTCCGCGGATGGCGATAGTGGGAGTAGAGTTCTTCGACGGCAACGGCATCGGGGCGAAACTCGGCCAGCACGGCCGCGAGGCCGGAGCGGATCTCGGCGAGGCGGGCCGCGAGGTCGTCTTTGGCGCTCGTGCGGACGACGCCGGCCTCGAGGAGACGCATCGCGCCGGGGGCGGCATCGCGCGTCTCGATGACGCCGTAGCCGGTCCGCTCCAGGCCGGGGTCTATGCCGAGAATCTTCATGATTGCGGATTGCGGATTGCGGATTGCGGATTGGACGGATTCGCAAATCGCATCCGCAGGCTTCGGTCTCCTATTTAGACACTGCCGGGTACTGGGTGCCATGCTTTCGCTTGCGAAAGCATGCACACTCGCCTACTTGAGGCGCCACGTTGTGCCGTCGGGCGTATCTTCGAGCAGGACGCCGGCCTCGGCGAGGCGGTCGCGAATCCCAGACTCAACTCTCCGGGGCGGCATCAAGCGCGCCGACGAACTTATCCAGTTCCGACTCGAACTGCTGCCACGTGTTTTCGCAGTTTCCTACGAGGTCGGCCATTTTTTCCCAACGAAGTTCAAAGGCGTAAGCCTGGCGGAATACGTGCCTGAAGTCTAGATAGCCCCGGAGTACCAGTCGCGTGCCCTCGGAGATGACAGGGGGCCTGTTCGGACCGGGCCGGGTCATCGCCTCCAACAGGGCGCGATGCCAACCCGCACCGCGCGGTGCCCCGCCATCGCACTCGACGGCAATGCGCTTGAAGATGTTTTCGACGCCCGTGTAAAAAGAATGGAGCATGGCCGCCAAGGCCGAACACTCCACCCTGTCGGGTTGTCCCGCGCAGGATTGTTTTATGTGGGACCGGTACACGTCGAAAAGCCGATGGAGTTGCTCCTGCTCCAGAAGAATCTGCTTACGCATCCTATCCCACACGGACGAGTTCTCCTTCTTCCTTCAGGTAGCGGGTGAACGGTGTATCCTCGTCGAGGTCCACCAGGTCCAGCGGGCATGAAAGAAGGTCGGCTGCCTCGCCCATGGCATGGAAGAACCGCCGGGGAGGGAGGCCCGAGACAGCGAGGTCCACATCCGAATCCGGATCCAGCCTGCCCATGGCGGCGGACCCGAAGAGGTACACTTCCTTCGCTCCGGCCGCCCGAAGGGCCTCGGCCGCACGCTCAATCCGCCGCTTCAGGTCCTCGGTCATGGCGTTTGCCCTTTTGTCGCCTTCCCCCTCACCCCCGCCCCCTCTCCCGCGAGGGGAGAGGGGAGACTTTTAATTCTTCTCCCGCGAGGGGAGAGGGGAGAACCTTGGCTCACCCGAGGCGCCATGTCGTGCCGTCGGGCGTATCTTCCACGAGAACCCCCGCCTCGGCGAGGCGGTCGCGGATGGCGTCGGCCGTGGCAAAGTCTTTCGCCTTTCGCGCCTCTTCTCGCTCGTCTATCCGGCTCTGGACGACTCGCCGCAGTGTTGTCATACCGGTTGCGTCGGCAGTCTTGTATAAGATTAGGCCAAGCACTTCTTCAGCCATTTCCTTAAATGCGGATAAAAGGAGGTTCAGTATGCCCCATGCTGGCAGCGGCTTGACCTGCATCTGGTTTACCTCGCGCGCCAAATCGAAGAGTGTCCCCAGCGCTTCTGCTGTGTTAAAATCATCGTCCATCGCTTCGCGGAAGCGACTGGTTAGGGTTCTGACTTTTTCAACGGTCGCCGCATCTGGCCTGGACCAAGTTGCACTTTTTGTTGTTGCCCCCTGCCCAAGATTTTCTGGATCGCTTGGAGCAATCATAATTCCCCACGCATTCAATTTGCGCACAGCACCGACCAGCCGCTCGTAGCCGTCCTGTGCTGCGTCGAGTGCTTTCTCCGAAAAGTCGGTCGGGCTGCGGTAATGGCTCTGGAGGATGAAGAGGCGGATGACCATCGGCGGCCACTTCGCGAACGCGTCGCGGAGCGTCAGGAAGTTGCCGAGGCTCTTGCCCATCTTCTTTCCCGCCACGGTCACCATGTTGTTGTGGAGCCAGTAGCGGACGAACGGTTTTCCTGTGGCGGCTTCGGCTTGGGCGATCTCGTCCTCGTGGTGCGGAAAAACGTTCTCGATGCCTCCGCCGTGGATGTCGAGCGTCTCGCCTAAATACTTCTGGCCCATGACGGTGCACTCGATGTGCCAGCCGGGATAGCCCATGCCCCAGGGGCTGGGCCACTGCATGACGTGCCCCGGTTCGGCCCGTTTCCAGAGTGCGAAGTCGGCGGGGTGACGTTTCTCGGCGCTCACCTCGACGCGGGCGCCCGCCTGCATCTCTTCGACGCTCCGACCGGACAGGCGGCCGTAGGCCGGCCAACTGGCGACGTCGAAATACACCGACCCGTTCGCCTCGTACGCGTGGCCGCGCTCGATGAGGCGCTTCGTGTGCTCAATCTGCTCGATGACGTGGCCGGAGGCGCGCGGGCTGATGTCCGGACGCAAAACGTTCAGGGCGTCCATGTCCTCGAAGTATCGGCGGGTGAAGGTCTCGGCAATCTGCATCGGGTGGACTTTTTTCGCCCGGGCCGCCTTCTCGACCTTGTCCTCGCCCGCGTCGGCGTCGTCCGTCAGGTGGCCGACGTCGGTAATGTTCTGGACGTAGGTCACGTCGTAGCCGAGGTATCTCAGATAGCGCACGATGACGTCGAAGGAGATGTAACTTTTGGCGTGGCCGAGGTGCGCGTCGCCATAGACGGTCGGCCCGCAGACGTACATGCCGACGTGGGGCGGGGCGACCCCTCGACCATGCTCGGGGTCGCCCTGAGTGGGTCGAAGGGCGAGGGGCTCGAACTTCTCGCGCCGGCGGGTGAGGGTGTTGGTCACGTGGAGGTTATTTTCGCGAATAGTCACATGTGCCTCCGAATGAAGCGCCCGCCAAGGCGGGCGGCTAAATGCGTTCGAGGACGACGACGGCCTGGGCGGCGACGGCCTGGCCGGCGCCGATCGGGCCGAGGCCTTCGAAGGTCCGGGCCTTGAGGCCCACAGCATCGGGCGCGACGCCGAGCAACTCCGCCAGCCGCCCGCGCATCTTCTCCTTGAGGCCGCCCAACTTCGGCCGCTCCAAGAGGAGGTTCACGTCAACGCTCGCCGGTCGCCACCCCGCCGCCTTCACCTTCGCCAGGGCCAAGCACAGGATGCGGGCGGAGTCGGCGTCCTTCCAGGCCGGGTCGGTGTCCGGAAAATGGTCGCCGAGGTCCCCCAGGCCTGCGGCGCCGAGGCAGGCGTCGGCGACGGCGTGCAGGACCACGTCGCCGTCCGAGTGGGCCTTCGGGCCGAGCGGGTGCGGCACGAGGACGCCGGCGAGCACCAGGCGGCGGCCTTCCGCCCTCGCCCCTTGGGCTTCCGCCTTCGCCCTTCGGGCTACGGCGGACGGGTCGGCGGACAGGTCCGCGAGGCGGTGGATGTCGAAGCCGATGCCGACGCGGATGGGTTGCGTCATGGGTGTGAAGCTCCTTGACGTGAGGCAGTTTATCGGCCGCTGAGGGCGTTTGCAACGCCTAAAAAGAAGTCCAATGTCCAAGGTCCAAAGTCCAAGGTCAACGGCGCAAAAGAAAGTCCAAAGTCTCCGGCGGGATGCGCCCGCCTTTGACTTTGGACTTTAGACTTTGGACTTTAGACGGCCTCTTATTTTCCCGTCAAGGCCTTGATGCGATCGCGCGCCTGGTTGACCTCGTCGGGGTTCCTGGATTTCAGGAGGACCGCGTTGTAGAGTTCGACGGCCTTGATGCGGTTCTTCAGGCGTTCCTCGTAGATCTTGGCGGCGTTGAAGCGGGCCGGGTACTGCGTCTCGGGGTCCCACTGCCAGCACCGCTCGTAGCACTGGACCGCGCGGGCCGAGTCGTCGAAATACCAGCCGCCGTAAATCTCGCCCATCCGGAAGGCCGCGTCGTCGATCTTGTCGCTCTCGGGGTACTTCTCGATGATCGCCTGCAACTTCTCGAGCGCGTTCTTCAGGTAATCCTTCTTGGCCGGCGGGAAGGCCGGGTAGTTCTTGTAGTCGAGGCCTTCCTTATAGAGTTGGTCGGCGGCGGGGATGCGGCGCAGGGGTTTCAGGTCCGGCCCGACGACCTCGGCGATCGTGAGGTACCGGGTTTTCGGCACCGCCTCGAACGCCTTTAGTTCCTGCTCCACCCACTCGATCTTGTGTTGGGCGCCGCGCGCGAGGTAATAATCTTTCAGGGCGAGGAGGGATCGCCCGTAGGCCTTCCGCAGGCGGGCCACTTCCTCCACCAGGCCCAGTTCCTGCATCCCCGTGAAGTCCGTTTCGGGCTCGGGCTCGATCTGGGCCTCGACGGCCTCGGCCTGGGTCTCTTCGGGCTTCGGTGGCCTGGGGGGCGCGGCCGGGACTTCGGGGATCGCCGGGACCGGCGCCTCGGCAGGCTCCGGCGGCGTGGTCACGGTAATCGGTTCCGGCGCGGGCAAAGGAGCCGGTTCCGGCGCGGGCGCCGGTGCAGGTTCAGGCGCGGGCAAAGGCGCCGGTACCGGTGCGGGTTCAGGCGCAGGCAAAGGCACCGGCTCAGGCGCGGGGACCGGCGCAGGTTCCGGCGCGGGCAAAGGCGCCGGCTCAGGCGCGGGCGCCGGCTTAGGCGCGGGCGCAGGTTTCGGCGCGGGGGCAGGCTTAGGCGCGGGTGCAGGTTTCGGCGCGGGGGCCGGTGCTGGCTCAGGCGCGGGCGCGGCCTCCGGGGGCGGCGTCGGCGGAATGGGCTCGGCCTTTGACGGCCGGTCCGGCCGGAGTTTCACCGGCGGGAGCGAGAACTCGTCGTCCCCCTGCAGGGAGATCGCCTCTCGCGTGATCCACAGTGCCAGGGCCGCAACGGCCAGCAAAACGATAAGCCGACGCATAGGTTAGTCCTCCGTCCGATGTGAGGCCGGTTCCCATGTCGGGCGCGCACCAACGCGCGTGTATCGTCCATTAGAAATGGCCATCCCCGGCCCGTCAAGAAAAAACCGCTTGGGGGCAGAAGCGGGGGCGGCGTGCTCATCCCGGCGCGCGGGGGAGTAAACGGCGCCCGGCGTGTGTTCACGCCGGGCTGAATACCGGCGTGAGCGTCGCGCTGCGCGCCGTTCATTTAGCCCCCCGTGAATACTCGGGGGGTGCCGTTGCCTCCCGGTGAATACACCGGGGGCGGCTTTCATTCAACGCCGGCGAATATACCGCCTACATAACGGCGGCGCCCGCCTTCGGCCTCTGGAACCGCTTCAGGAAGCGCCGGATCGCCCTTCGGCGGAAGCCGGCGTCGGCAAGGTGGTTCCAGAGGCTCCGGAGCATCGCCCGCCGAATCCGCTCGCGCCCTAGTTTCTCGACCATCGGGTGGGCGAGGGCCTTGCGGTAGGGAATCCAGGGGGGGTGCTTGCGCAGGAACCGCAGTTGGATCCGCGCCTGGAACCGCCGAAGGTCCTCCACGCCGTACTGGTCGCTCACGACATACCGCCGCCGGCCGACGACGCGCATCCCCGGCTGCGCGAGGACCCACCGCTCGAAGTCCGTGTCGGCGTAGGCGTAGATTTTGTTGGGGCTGATGAAGTCGATGCCTAGACGAGCGGCGTAGTCGGCGATGCCGAGCATGTCCTCGGCCGTCTCGGCGGGGTTTCCGATGAGGAAGTTTCCGAGCGTCAGGATGCTCGTCTGGGCCAGGTGCCTGAAGGCCCGCCGGCACATTTCGACGGTGTAGCCTTTGCGCATCGCCTTGAGGAGCCTCGGCTGGTTGGATTCGATGCCGACCATGAACATGAAGAACCCCGCCCGCTCCATTTTCTTGACGAGTTCGGCCGACTTGGCGAGGGCGTTGATGCGGATCTCGCAGGCGTACAGGTGCCGGACGTCGCGCTCAATCAGGAGGTCGCAGATGCGCTCCAGGCGCTCGAGGTCGGCGGCGAAGTTCGCGTCCACGAGGTGCACGACGTCGGCGTCGGTGGCCGCCAGTTCGGCGACGACGTCCTCCGGCTCGCGGCCGATCCAGGGCTGAAGGTCGCCGAAGATGTTCTCGCGCCATTTGCAGAACGCGCAGACCATCGGGCACCCGACGCTCGTGATGACGTTGTCGCCCTTGAGCGTCATCCACGGGTACTCGTAGCGGCGGACGGAGCGGTCGAGGTGGTAATGTTCGGGATGGACGCCGACGCGGCGAGGGTTTTTGATGAGTTCGGCGGGGGACTTGACAAACGATTCGCGCGGTGGGTCTCCGCACCCACCGCGCTGGGGGCCGGGTTGGCGCGGCGGGTACGGAGACCCGCCGCGCAATAGTGTTGAGGCGCCGCTGAACGCCGGGCGCGCGGCGGGGGGCCAGGCGGTCGGACGCCGGCGGTACCAAAGACCCGTGACGCCTTCGGGGCTTCCGCGCTCGACCATTTCGCGCAGGGCGTCCTCGCCGTAGCCGACGCAGAGGATGTCCATCTCGGGGAAATCGCGGACGATCTCCTCCGCCTCGCGCGTGGCGTAAAGGCCGCCCAAAACGAGCGTTACGTCCCGCGACAGGGAGTGCAGAAGCGCGTCGGTGAACTCGTCGCGGCCCCACATGAGGCTGACGGCAATCATGTCCGGCCGGAACCGCTGGATGATCGTCTCCAGGGGCTCGGTCTCGAGGCGCATGTCCACCAGGCAGAGTTCCTCGACCACGGGTTTTAATCGCGTGGCGACGACCTCCAGGCCGATCGGATTGATGATCGCCAGGCCCCCGTAGAGCCGTTCGCTCTTCTTGTCGGGGCTGTAGGGATAGATTAACAGCGGCCGTTTCCAGGTCATGGCGGGCATTATACGGCGTCGCGGGCGGTGGGGCAACGGTCGGCGGAGCAGCGGATGGGTTCGCCGGCCCGCTTTTCGGTGCGGCGTGCGGGGTCAATCTGGTTCGCCGGCCCGCTTTTCGGTGCGGCGCGCGAGGTCAACCTGGTTCGCCGGCCCGCTTTTCGGTGCGGCGCGCGAGGTCAACCTGGTTCGCCGGCCCGCTTGCGGGCCGCGCCGTCGGCCAGGCGAAAGCGGGCGGGGCGATTGAGACTCCTCGGACCGCCCAGCGCGAGGGACGAGCCCTCGCGCTACGGGTTCCCGTACTTCTCCTCCGGCTCGAAGACCTTGACGCCGTCCTCGGCCCAGGCGTCCTTCCGGAGGATCCAGGAGAAGCAGGAGCGGTAGCCCGTGTGGCAGGCGGCGCCGCCGATTTGCTCGACCGCGAGAAGCAGCACGTCCTTGTCGCAATCGGCGCGGATTTCCTTCACTTTCTGGACGTTGCCGCTCTCTTCGCCCTTGTGCCAGAGTTTCTTTCGGCTCCTCGACCAATAATGCGCTTCGCCGGTCTCGATCGTTTTGGCAATCGCCTCGGCGTTCATCCAGGCGACCATGAGCACTTCGCCGCTGGCCGCGTCCTGGGCAATCGCGGGAATCAGGCCGTCCGCCCCAAACTTCAGCATTTCCGCCGGGTTGTTCATTTGTCCGCCTTTCGTGCTGTGTTTTTAACCGCAAAGGGCGCAAAGGACGCAAAGAAAAACGAGAGAAGGGGAACGGCAAACAGAACCGCCGTGCCGTTTCGTCGTCTTTGGTTTTCTGTTGTTCCCCTATCTTTCCTTTGCGTTCTTTGCGCCCTTTGCGGTTTCAACCAACTTCAATGAGCCGGATGGCGTCGGCGAAGCGTTTCGCGAGCGCTCGTTTCACGGGCTGCGACTCGGGGCGCGCGAGGGCCGGGTCGCGCTTGATCCACTCGAACGCCTCTTTCCGCGCGAGGCGCAGGAGGTCCGTGTCGTCGATGATGCTGCCGACGAGAAGGTCCGGCATGCCGTGCTGGCGCGTGCCGAAGAATTCGCCCGGTCCGCGGAGTCTGAGATCCTCCTCGGCGATGCGGAAACCGTCGGTCGTCTCGGTCATCACCTGGATTCTTCGCTCGGCCTCTTCGGTCGTCGGCTCGGCCAGGAGGATGCAGGTGCTCTTGGCGGCGCCGCGTCCGATCCGCCCGCGCAACTGGTGCAACTGGGCGAGGCCGAATCGCTCGGCATGCTCGACGATCATGACGGTGGCGTTCGGCACGTCGACGCCGACCTCGATGACCACCGTCGAGACGAGGACGTGGATTTGTCCTCGGCGGAAGCGGTTCATGACGGCATCCTTGTCGGCCGGTTTCATCCGCCCGTGCAGGAGGCCCACCGTGTACTCGGAGAAGACCTCGTCGGCGAGGCGTTCGGCCTCTTCGGTGGCGGCCTTGAGGTCCGACTTTTCGCTCTCCTCCACCAGGGGGCAGACGATGAAGACCTGCCGCCCCGCGGCGAGGTCCTTTCGGGCGAAGTCGTACGCCTTTCGCCGCTCGTCCGGGGCGACGGCCCACGTCTCGACGGGCGTCCGGCCGGGCGGCATCTCGCCGATGGTCGAGACGTCCAGGTCGCCGAAGACCGTCAGCGCGAGCGTCCGGGGGATCGGCGTCGCGGTCATGACGAGGTAATGCGGCTGGAGGTTCGGCACGTCCTCGGCGGTCTGCCACTTCGCCTCGGCCCGCTGGAGGACGCCGAACTTGTGCTGCTCGTCCACCACGACCAGGCCGAGCCGCGCGAACGCCACGTCCTGCTGAATCAGCGCGTGCGTGCCGACGATGATGTTCGATTCGCCCCGGCGGATGCGGCGAAGGACCTTGCGGCGTTCCTCAGCCGCGAGGCCCCCCACCAGAAGGGCCCACTTGACGCGGCTGCCGACGAGGTACTTCTCGACGTTCTGGTAGTGCTGGGTGGCGAGGATTTCGGTGGGGGCCATGATGGCGGCCTGGTAACCGGCGGCGACGGTGGCGAGGGCGGCATAGAGGGCGACGGCCGTCTTGCCGCACCCCACGTCGCCCTGAAGGAGCCGCGTCATCGGGCGGTCGCGCGCGAGGTCTTCGCGGATTTCGGCGATGGCCTTGTCCTGGGCCCGCGTGAAGGTGAAGGGGAACCGCGCGCGGATGCGGCCGTCGAGGCGGGTGTCCACGGCGATGGGCGGCGCGTCGTGGGACGCCTTGGCGCTTCGTCGGCGAAGGGCGACCGCGAGTTCCATGAAAAAGAATTCGCTGAAGACCAGTCGCCGCCGCGCCCGGCGAACCTCGTCCATGGACGCCGGCCGATGGATCATCCTGAGGGCGTCGGCCAGGTCCGCGAGGTCGAGGCGTCGGCGCATTTCGTCGGGCAGCGTCTCGCCAGCCAGGGGCAGGCCGACGCGGAGGGCCTCGTCCGTCAGGCGCACGAGGGACGGCTGCTGGAGACCCTCGGTCGTGGGATACTCGACGAGGATGCGGTCGCCTTCGGCACCCTCGCCCGGGGCGGAAAGGCGCTCGAACTTCGGGTGCTGCATCTGGAGGCGTCCGCGGTACTCGCCCACGCGGCCGTAGAAAAGGTACTCGGCGTCGGCCTCGATGGCCTTGGCGAGGAAGCGGGCGTGGAACCAGACGACGCGCATTTCGCCGCTCTCATCCGCGATGAGGGCTTCGAGGCGGTCGCCCCAGCGGGGCGCGCGCGTGTCAATGACGCGGGCGCGGACGGCCTGCTCGCGTCCGGCGACGACGCGTGCGATCGGCACCAGGTCGCCGCGGTCAATGTACTTGCGGGGAAAGAGGAGCAGCGCGTCGCCGATGGTGTGGATGCCGAGACGCTCCAGCAGCCGCGCCCGTTTCGGCCCCACTCCCTTGATATATCGGATGCTGTCGCTGAGTTTGGGCATCGGCTCTCCGGTGCTCTGGAGCGGCGTCATTTATCGAGCGAAAGTACCCGCCTGCGGCGTGAACGTCAAGCACCAGGCCGAGCGTGCCGCTGCCGTCGCAGGTGCGCTGCGGCCTCCGCTCCAACTTGGAACCGTCAATCTGAATCTCCAATGGCCATCGTCCCTCTGGATTCCGCCGCGGACGGAATGTACATTGGCGGCGCAGGCGAGGAGCCGCCGCGCGATTTACCGCACGCAAAGGAGAGGTAATGATCGAGCGAGGATTCAGGGTCTTCGCGGCGCTGGTGCTCCTCATTCTATGGGCGGCCGCGCCGAGCGGTTGCATAAGGGAGAGGGGGGAGACGAAGGAATCGCCCGCCCGCCTGTTCAACTCTCGTGTCCCGTTGAGCGTACAGATTCAGAAAGAAGACTTCGGGAATCCCGAGTACATCGGCGCAACGCCTGCGGAAGAGCCTCTGGCGATTCCTCCGTGCCGACGGTGGTGGGTGGAACCCTTGGCCGGCGCCGATATGGCCGCCGTGTGGCAAGAGATGGCCGCCCAGAGGATTCCGGGTTTGGCCCTCCCTCGTACGGCTTCGGATGACGACCTCGTGCACCTGAAGGAGTTGAAGGGATTACAGACGCTCGACCTTCAATGGTCAAAGGTGACGGATGCCGGCCTGGCGTACCTCAAGGAGTTGAAGGGGTTGCGGAAGGTCCAACTCTATCGGACGGCGGTGACGGACGCCGGCCTTGCACATCTGAGTGAGTTAGAGGGGCTTCAGTCGCTCGGCCTTGGGTTGACGGCGGTGACGGACGCCGGCCTGGCGCATCTTGCGAAGTTGAGAGGACTCCGGTCACTCGATCTTAGTCAGACGGGGGTCACGGACGCCGGCCTTGCGCACCTCAAGGAGTTGAAGGGTTTGCAGACGCTTGGCCTTTGGCTCACTACGGTGACAGACGCCGGCCTGGCGCACCTCAAGGAGTTGAAGGGGCTGCGGTCACTCGACCTTAGTTGTACCAAGGTAACAGATGCCGGCCTTGTTCACCTCAAGGAGTTGAAGGGTTTGCAGACGCTTGGCCTTTGGCGCACTACGGTAACAGACGCCGGCC
>Ga0315274_10013800_pt1 | contig 11488 bp, 8 predicted proteins | sample YL17G02_20_MG_FD_203700 | JGI IMG/M metagenome (GOLD analysis project Ga0315274, IMG submission 203700) | Sediment microbial communities from Yellowstone Lake, YNP, Wyoming, USA - YL17G02_20 | ecosystem: Environmental > Aquatic > Freshwater > Lake > Sediment | place: USA: Wyoming | collected...
TTCGAAGTGCAGTTCATCGTCCCCAAGGACATCTCCTACGGCGGCAACCTCGGACGCCTTTCGGGGTATGTTTGGAATGAAAGCACGGACGGATTCGGGTACCGGGACAGCATTTCCACCGGCGGCAGTTCAAGGATCGACGACCGGATTGGCCCCGACATCGGTCTGTCTTTCGGCCGGATGGAAAGTTTCGTTTCGGGAGACATGGTGAGCGGGGATCCCGAGCTCGCGGCCGTGTTCGAGGACGATAAAAGCGGCATCAATCTTACCGGTGAAATCGGGCACAAGATCACCCTGACGTTGGACGACCAGCTGCCGATCGACGTCTCCGAATATTTTAAGTACGATCAAGGAAGTTATTTGAAGGGCAAAATCGCATACAAATTTTCCGGCACCGCCCTCGGGGCCCACCGGCTGGCCGTCAAGGCCTGGGACAACGCCAACAATTCATCCACGCAGACGATCGAATTCCGGGTGGTCCCCGGCGGATCGCTGATTCTCGAAAAAGTAATGAACTACCCCAATCCCATGTCGGACGACACGCAGTTTACATTTGAGATCAACGAAGCCGCCGAGGTGGAGATTAAAATATTTACGGTGGACGGAAGGCTGATCCGGAAGATCGACCGATTCTGGGCGCAACCCGGATTCAATTTGACGGCCTGGGACGGAAAGGACGAGACGGGAGACGCGCTGTCCAACGGCGTTTACCTGTACAAGGTAATCGCTCGGAACCGGTTTCAGGGAAAAGATATCGAGACCTCCGCCATCGGCAAGCTGATTGTCATGCGATAGGCGGATTCATGTACAACTCCGTCGTCAAAGACCATTTCTCGAATCCCCGCAACGCGGGAGAACTTGAACGTCCCGACGCATCGGGGACCGCAAAAAACGTAAGCGACGGCGACCAGGTTCAGCTTCAGCTCCGCGTCCGCCGAGGCGTCATCGAAGACGCCCGAATCAGGGTGGCAGGATGCGTGGCGGCCATTGCTTCCGCCAGCTTTTTATCCGAATGGATTCGAGGAAAATCCGTTGCGGAGGCGCTGGCCCTTTCAAAGGAGGATTTGGCGGGAATGATGGGCGGGCTTCCGGCGCATAAGATCCGTTGTTCTCTCACCTGCCTGGATGCCCTGAGGATCGCGTTCGAGGGAGCCCCAAAAGCGTCGTGAACGGGCCGTCTGAAAGCGACATCTATTACACACTCGGACGGTCAGGCCGATTCGAAATAAAGGTCAGAGGCTCCCGCTTCATCGGGTATGCCGCTCCCGCCGTGTCCGGCGAAATCGCCGTGAGGCTGGTCGGATCCATGGAGAAGCAATTCCACGACGCCACGCACCATTGCTTTGCGTTTCGCATCGGATTGGGCGGAAACGTCCTCACCCGGATGAGCGACGGTGGCGAGCCCTCCGGGACGGCGGGCAGGCCGATTCTTGAAGCCATCGACCGGCGAAATTTGACCGATACGGTCTGCGTGGTGACGCGGTATTTCGGCGGCACGAAACTGGGAGCCGGCGGACTCGCCCGGGCATACGGGGAATGCGCGACAGGGACCCTCGATACCGGTGAAATCACCGAACACTATGTATCGGCGACGGTTCGGATTCTGTTCGACTGCGAGCTGACAGGGCGGGTCATGACGTTGATTCAAAAAAACGGCTGTAAAATCGAGAAGGGGGATTTTCAGGCCCAGACGAGAATTCATCTGCGGATCCGCAAGTCCAAAGCGGAACAATTCCGACAGGATCTGATCAATGCCACGTCCGGGAAAATCCAATTTCTTCGTGAAGATGATTCAGCGGAGGCTTAAGGGCCATGGCGGTTTGTCAAAATCAGGCGAAAAATGCCGGTCAGTGCAATTGCACTTACGAACCCTGTCCTCGAAAAGGCATTTGCTGTGAATGCATTGTCTATCACCGTGACAGCGGAGAACTTCCGGCCTGCTTTTTTTCGAAGGAGGTTGAACGCACGTATGACCGATCCGTCCGCCGGTTTCTGGCGATGAACACCTGAAATGGCGGTCCAACGAACCCAACCAAATATAGGATATCGATCATGGATTTGGGATTAAAGGACAAGGTCGCCTTGGTGACCGCATCGAGCAAAGGCCTTGGGAAGGCAATTGCCTGGCAGCTCGCCCGTGAAAAGGCCAAGCTGGTCATCTGTGCGAGGAATAAGGAAGTGCTCGAAAATACCGCCGATGAAATTCTGCTCGACACCGGCGTCACGGTTTTCCCGCTTGCCATCGACTTGACCGACAGGGACCAGATCCACTGGATGATCGAGGAGACTCTGGACCTGTTCGGCAAAGTGGACATTCTGGTCACGAACGCAGGCGGTCCCACTCCGGGGGATTTTAATGAACTCCAGGAGGATGACTGGAAAAAGGGCGTGCAACTGACGCTGATGAGCGTGATCCGGCTGATTCAGGAAGTGCTTCCCTCCATGCGAAAACAGAAATGGGGAAGAATCATCAATCTTGCGTCCGTTTCGGTAAAGCAGCCGATTCCGGGTCTCATGCTTTCCAATGCCCTTCGGCCGGCCGTTGTCGGACTCACGAAAAGCCTTGCCCAGGAACTCGCGGGAGACAACATTCTGGTCAATGCCGTCTGCCCGGGCTATTTCTTAACGGACCGGGTCAAGGTCCTGCTTCAAGACAAGGCGAATCGCGCCAAAAGGCAGATGGACCGGACCATCGGGGAGATGGTTCAGGAAATCCCCCTGGGACGGATGGGAGATCCGAAAGAACTGGCCGATTTCGTCGCGTTTCTCGCGTCTCCGAGGTCGAGCTACATCACAGGCACGGTGATTCAAGTGGACGGGGGAATGATAAAAGGATTGTATTAGCCTGGAGTATACATGAAATTAAGTTTCAGGCTTAAAGTAGTTACATTTGGTCTTTGGCAAATTTTAACTATCCGCAATCACCCGTATGGGTGATTCATTATGACATCAAATTCTTCAAATTTGCCTGAGTCCAGTTAATCATGCCGTGACGCTCTGTGAGCTTCCGTGGTAAATCAGGATTCATGGGTTCAGGAATGAGGATGAAAAAAAAACACCACGGAAAAAACACGGAAATGCACAGAATTGAAATATTTGTCAATTCTTGATATAGTTAAAATTGACTTATGTTGTGGATGATTTTACGAATAATGCAGGTTAGAAGATTGTCCTTATCAAGCCCTATTCAAATTCATCCCGAATCATATTTTTCACGATAGTAACACCGAAACCGCCGCCGAAACAGCCAATTGAACCGTCAGGTTGTCCAAACCATGGGGACTGACAGCCTCCACAAGAACACCGGTGAGGCCGCAACACAATCCGAGCATCAGTGTTTTATCCGATCCTGCGTTCAAAATTCCACCACTGATCAATCCCGCCAACATTCCCGTCATCAGCACGGCCAGCGAGCCCTCGAGACTCCGGGTCGCTTTGATCCCGAAGAGCGACGGAACGGCGTAACGGTGCTTTCCCCATCGGGCGCCGACGGGTTCTGCGATGGCGTCCGCCCAACCCGCGACCAGATAACCGACGAAAGCGCATTTCGGGAAATAGAGGTTCGAAAGCAATCCCCCGAGCGCGGTCGACGCCAAAGGGATCAAAATAAAAATCGTCTGTCGGGGCGCGTCTTTCGTCCTGGCAAGCGCCTCATAGAAGGGGTGCCCGGCCCCTTTGGCAACGGCAACCAGAACGGCCAGACTGGTCCAAATCCCGAACAACAAAACCGTTTTCAAGCCGAAGGCGATCTGCAGGACGGTGGCCATGGAAAAAATCAGAAAATGAAAAATCTTGCGCGTGTAAGACGTCATGACATGTTCCGTCATCCGCAGCCATCCGACGAAACCGGCCGCCGCCGTGATGTAGAGGATGATAAGAGGAGAAAACAGATACAGGTCGCTCCATTGCATTGTCAGAATGGATTTATTAAGAAAATATTCAAAGAAATTCAACGTGACCACTCCAATAAAAAATTCCATTAATTGTCGGAAAATATAATATAGTAGATTTTTTGGAAAAAACAACAGCCTTCCATTGTCAAGGTGAAATGAAAGATCAAAAAAGCGGAATATTCCCCGCCTTTCTTATTGTAACCCATTGATTTTATTCGGCAATCAAAAAAAATAGCTATGGATTTTATTTGAATATTTTGTAAATTATATGGATTTCCGGTTCATCCTTCAAAATATTCTCAGGATGGGGTTATGCAACTTTCAGGACTTAAGTACGGATCACAATTGCTGAAACTCGTTGAATTCCCCGTTGCGGAATGCCTGGACGGCGGGACAACGCGAGATGAAGTCCAGCGGATGCTGGATAAATACGGCAAACTCGTCGTCAAACCCGTTTTCTACGGAGGAGCCGGGAAAAAAGGCAAAGCCGGCCTTGTCCGGATCGTCGACAACTTGACGGACGCCATGCGGGCGAAGGAAGAACTGTATTTCGCCAAGCACCAGTACGGAGCCAAAATCATCCAGGCAAACGGCGTCACTTTTGAAGAGTACATCAAATCGGATATCGAAGTGTATTTCAGCATCAACGCGTCCACGATCGAGCGAAAATCCGTCTTCACCATCTCCCCTTTCGGAGGCGTTGACGTTGAAACGCTGCCGCCTGAAAAAAAGAGGGTCGTCTGGATCGATCCCTTTATCGGGCTCAAGTCCTTCGATTTGACGAACAATTTGACCGACATCCAATGCCCCGAGAAGTACATCTCTCCCCTGGTCCAGCAACTGCCAAAATTGTGGACCCTGTACGACAATTACGGACTGGAAACGATCGAGATCAACCCGATCCTGATGAAAAAACAGGACAATCTGGTTTCGCCGGTGGCGTGCGATCTCAAGATTAAATTTGATCAGGACAATCCCGCGTGGCGGCAGATCGGACTGCCATCGACGATTTTCCAGTCGGAGATCACCACATTCGAATCCGAAATCAACCGCCTGAGGACGTACCAGGGCCAAAGCGACGTGCTCGAGCTCAATCCCAAAGGCACCATCATCCCGTTCATGTTCGGGGGCGGAGCGAACGCCGCGGCCACGGAAACGCTCGGGGACCACGCCATCTTTTCATCCGATTTCGGAGGGAATCCGCCCTATCAAAAGATGTTCGAAATCAGCAGGATCGTATTCAAACACTGGTATCAAAGGGCAAACGTGATCCTGGTGATCGGAGGAAAAGCCAACAACACCGATATCTATGTGACCTTCAAAGGCATTTTTGACGCCCTGCGGGACCATGTCGCCGCGCACGGGAGGCGGCCGATTTATGTGGTGATCGGGCGGGGAGGCCCGAACCTCATCCGGGGGATGATGTACGCGAAAGACATCCTGGATACGCTGAAGCTTCCCTACAAGATTTTCGGATTCGACACGTCCATGATCGAGGTGCTTGAATTCACCAAAAAAATCGACACCTGGTGGGGCGCGGAGGGTAAAGGCCAGTACCAGAAAATGGTTCATAACTGAAGGACCGGAGCGCATCATGGCACCCATTACAAAACCGTTTCCCTATTTCGTCGGGATATATTCTCTGGAAGAACTGGTCACGAAAAAATCCAGGGTCTGCGTCATCAATATTCTCGGAAATGAAAGCCGGAAAGTCACTCCGGTTTCGCATGAATACAGCGGCGGAAATGTCATAGCCGGCGTGCAATACGGCCGCAAGGGAACGCTTGAAACGGGCATTGGGGACATCCCCGTTTATCACAGCGTACGCGACGTGATGCTGCACGGTCATGCGTTCGACATCGGCGTGGTGTACCTGCCGCCCGCGGCGGTGAGCCAGGCCGTGTGGGAACTGGTCCGTTTCAACAAGGATCTCAAGCGGATCGTCATTGTCACCGAAAAGGTTTCCACGCGCGATTCGCGAAACATCCGCTACATCTGCCAGAACGCGGGCGTGGACGTGATCGGGGCGAACTGCCTGGGCGTGGCCAACGCCTGGGATCACGTGCGAGTCGGCGGAGCGCTGGGCGGCGACGCTCCCGAAGAGGCCCTGAAAAAAGGCTCGGTCGCCATCCATTCCAATTCCGGCAACTTCACGACCACCATCGCCGAATACCTCAAAACGGCGGGGTTGGGCATTTCGACCGCCGTCAGCTCGGGCAAGGACGTGACCATTCATTTCGCCCTCCCCGAATTTCTCTACGCGGCGCAGAACGACACACGGACGAAGGCGGTGGCCGCATACGTGGAGCCGGGAGGGTATTACGAAAAAATGGCGCTGGATTGGATCAAAGACCGGGTTTTCGGCTTCAGCAAGCCCATCGTGGTGTGCGTGACGGGACGCTGGAAGAGGGACCTGGAGCGCTCGTGCGGCCACGCGGGCGCGATGTCTGGCAGCGGCGATGACGCCGAGTCCAAGGAAAGGTGGTTTGACGAATATTTCGGGACGCCTGTGTTCGATCCGCGCAATCCCAAGGTCAGCAAGAAGGGCGTGCGGGTGGCTTCAATCCAGCAATTTCCCGATGCCATGCGGGCCATATTCAGGAAATTCGACGAGAAGACGGATTTTGAACCGTCCGGTGACCTTTCGCTGAAACTTTGGATCAGCGACTCCTTCATGCCCCTGCCCAGGGAACTCGACGTTCCTGTTGTGCGCGCCATCGCGCCCTACGACCAGAAGCTCACGGAGATCAACAAATTCGTGGGAGCGCATTACCTGCGGCAGAACATGAGAAACAAATCCGGCGCTTCGCGCATGGACGACAAAACCCAGGTGGCGGAACTGCACGGAAAAACGGTCCTGGAATTGTCCGGGCATTCCTTCGAGGAAAACGCGTATTTCTGCCTCGCCAAGGTCCACCCGTCGAAGCAGACGACGAGGACGATGAATCTCCTTTTGAACGTATTTCTGCGGATGCACCACTACCGGATAGATTCGGTGCGGACTGCGAAGGAGAACCGGTGCACGCCAAACGCGACCCTCGCGTCCGTCATCGCTCTGCTCGGGGATTCTCCCCTGTTCCGGAAGATCCGGGCGCACAGCGGATGGCTGATCGACCAGATACGGGAATACGGCATTGAAGAGAACACCGAGCGGTTTTCGGACGAGTTCAACCAGGCCTGCATCAAACAGGCGTTGCAGAAGGAACCGGAGGAGGTCGAATCCGAATGGATGGCACTGTTCGCCCGGGAGCTTGACCAAAATGCCGGATCAGGTCCCGTGGCGGCCCTATACCGGCAGGTGAAGCGGCTGGCGGAATCCAAAAAGCTCTTCATCCGTAACGAGCTGGAATTCGTCATTGCGGCGGTCACGGTCGCGATCTTCTGGAAGCCGATGCTCGAGAAGCGGATTACGCGCGCCGTCGCGGAAAACGCCTCCGCGTATTTTTACGTTTTCGCCTGCCTGGCCGGATATTCCGCGCTCGATCCGGACCGCAATCCGTTCTGGAAAGCGCTGACGCAGGGGAAAATTTCACGGCCCCATGAAAGTTTCACCGAGAACCTGTTCAGGATCCTGTTCAACCGGAAACCGGAGGCGTCCGAACTGATCGAGTTCCAGATGCTGCTGGGTCTCACGGTGACCAACGGACCCGGAACGCTTTCGGCCAAGGGCGCCAAGGAATCGGTCAGCGCGCGGAACACGATCGCCACCGCGTTCGCCGGATTCATGACGAACACGGGACTTGCCCACGGAGGCAACGGATTTGAAGCGGTGGAATACCTTCTCCAGCAGTTTCAGAACGTCAAACTCTTAGATCCCGGGAAGGGGGAACAAAAGCTGAATCTCGATCAACTCGCGAACCAGGCGGCCAAGGCGTATTTCAAATACAAGCAGCTCCAGAAGGACGCAGAGAATCCGAATTACAGACGAATCCCCTGCATCAACCATCCCGTGTTCAAGGGCAAGGATGTGAATATCGATCCGCGGGAGGATTTCATCCGGAAACAGTTCGAATCGAACGGCATCACCAATGTTTTTCTCGATTTCTACCATCAGTTGGTTCGCGAGCTGTTCAATGAAGGCGCCACCGAGAACGTCTTCTGCGTCAACGTGGACGCCGTGCTGGCCACGGTGACATTGAAACTCATCTGGTCCGATCTGTCGGCGAAGCGGCTTGAGCCCCGTCAGGTCCAGGATCTCGTGTTCGTCCTCTTTCTACTCGGACGGTCGATCGGCGCAGCGGCGGAAATCGCGGACCACCTCGACCGGGGGGAGGACATGGATTGCCGGACGCCGCAGAGCGAAATCTCCTTCGTGCTTTAATCGGGCATTTAAAAAATAGAATTCCTGTCATGCCTCAGGAATATATGTCCGCATGATGAAAATCAAAAAGGGAGGTCGATCGATCATGAGACACGAGCCGTATACACTTTTCCGAACCGTGTGTTTTTCCCTGCTCCTCTCCTCATTCGTCCGTTCCGAGGTAATTGCGCCGGATCGGAGGATCCAATGGTCGCCGGGTATCCCCGGCGGATTTCCGGAACCGATGAGCTCGGTCAACGTCGCAGATTACGGCGCCAGAGGAGACGGAAAAACGGACGACAGCAACGCCTTTGCCCTTGCGATCCAGGATTTCCTTTCAGACCAGTCCGTGCTCTATATTCCCGAGGGGACCTACCTGCTTCAAGAAACGCTCGATCTCGGCAAGCGGATCGTGCTGCGCGGGGAGGGTCCCGGAAAAACTCGGCTGGTCTTCGATTTCGGCGGGCAGAACAAAAACTGCATCGAGGTACTGAAAATCAACCGCGGAATCTGGGTGAAGGCGGTTTCCGGATTCCGGAAGGATTCGAAGGCCGTCGTGGTTCAGGACGCCGGTTCCTTCCACGCGGGGGATTTCGCCGAACTCCAGCAGGCCAACGATTCGACGCGTTTCTACTTCGCCCGGGACTGGTACCAGTACTGGGCTCAGAACTCGGTGGGGCAAATCTGCAGAATCGAGTCCGTCCGCGGGGATACGCTTCTGTTTTCGGAGCCGCTGACGATTGATTTCAGCGCCGCTCTGAATCCCGTCATCCGGACCCAGGACTTTGTCCAGCATGTGGGAATCGAAGATCTGGGCATCGTCCGCAGGGATGACGGGCTGGGTCACACGATTCTGCTCAAGGACGCGGCGTACTGCAGGATCAAGGGGATTGAAAGCGCAGACGCGTGCCAATCGCACGTGTTTCTGGAAACCGGCTACCGGTGTGAAATCGTCGATTCCTATTTCCACGGCGCCCACCGATTCACGGGCGGAGACTTCGCATTCGGAGCCGCCTGTTCCTACCATTCCACCCACAACCTGATCGAGAACAACATCTTCCGCAACCTGACGCATGCCATGCTTGTCAATCTCGGCGCCTGCGGAAACGTTTTCGGATACAATTATTCCTTCGAGGCTTATGCGCAGGACTCGATCACTTACGGGGACGCGGTGGTTCACGGATTCTTCCCGCACCACAACCTGTTCGAATCCAACGTCGTTCAGGAGATCAGCGCGGCGGAATCCGGAGGACCGGCGGGACCCGGCAACACCTTTTTCAGGAACCGGATCGAATCCAATGGCATCGAGATTACGGCGAAATCACACTTCCAGAACGTGGTCGGCAACGTCATGACCAACGATGCAAGTTCGATCGCCGTGGATCCCGCGGCCGCCGGGACACTCGTGCATGGAAACCGCGTTCGCGGAGCGGTCCAGTGGGACGAGGCCGTGGCGGATCGCACCCTTCCGGCCTCGTATTATCTAAAATCCAAACCTCTCTTTTTGGAAGACCTGACCCTGCCCGTGATTGATCCTGCCGGCGCCCTGACGACTCCCCTGCCCGCGCAAAAGCGATATGCCGAAGGACAATCCACGGGGGTCCGGACGGCCGGGGTCCAGCCGTCGCTTTTCTCGCTCGCCGTATTCCCCAATCCCCTCAACGGTGAAGCCATCATCCGATACGGGATTCCGAAAGCCGGAAAGGTGTCGCTCACCGTGTACGACCTGCTGGGGAGAAGGATCCAAACGGTACTGGCGGGAGTTCAAGAGGCAGGCGAACACCGGGCCGCCATCGGGTCCACGTTTCGTTCCGGGGAACTGACGTCGGGAGTTTATCTTTTGATCCTTGAAGCGGGAGGGACCACGATGAAGACGAAGTTCACGGTAGTGAAATAAACAAGACTCGGTCATCCATTCAATCAACGGAGGCAGCAAAATGCAACGCCTGACTCTCAAACGGATCGTCCAACTGACGGTTACAGCAGCCCTCATGATTCCCATTCTGGCTTCAGCGGACATGTTATTGAAACAGAAACACCACCAGGATGCCTTCACGATGATGGGCAAAACCCAGCCGGCCAAGGATTACACGGGCACGATGTGGATCACCACGGACAAGGCCCGCAATGACATGGACGACAAATCGACGATTGTCCGCTTGGACAGGAACGTGATGATCATCCTGGATCACACCAAGAAAAAGTACATGGAAATCCCGCTCAATTTCGCCGAGGCCGCAGCCAAGCAGGCCGGGAAGGGAGGGGCCAGCGAAGAGGAATTGGCGAAACTCCCCGAAGCGATGCGGAACCTGATGAAAGGCGCGATGAAGATGAACGTCGCCGTTACGGAGACGAACGACACGAAAACCATCAACGGTTGGAATTGCCGTAAATACCTCCAGAAAATCGAGGGGATGATGTCCTCGCAATCCGAAGTCTGGGCATCGACGGACGTCAAGCTGGATGCCAAACTGCTCGCGAAGTTCAGCGCCGCCTTCATGGCGATGAATCCGGGACTCAAGGAATCCCTGGGCGATCTCCAGAAACAGATGGAAAAGATCAAGGGCGTGGCCGTCCTGACCAGCACGGAGTCCACAGTCATGAACTCCAAAATGAAATCCTCGGTGGAACTGATTGAAGTGAAAGAGGGTTCGGCGCCGGCGGGGATCTACGAGGCGCCGGCGGATTATAAGAAAGAAAAAGGCTTCTGAAAATAGAGTTCAGAGTTACGAGTTCCGGGTTTCGAGTTACGAGGTAAGGGTTGCAAGTTGCAGGTTACAGGTTTCAAGTTAGGGTAATAGGTACCAGGAAAATATCAACAATTGTTGCAGGATGGGTGAGCACCTGGTACCTTTAAAAAAAAGGCATGATTGTGTATCGGAAAGAATTCATCCAGAAAACGCTCTTCTCGGGAGCGATATGCGCCTGCGGAATGGGGCTGGTTTCGGGCGCGAAGGTTTTGGGACAGGAAGCCGCCAAGACCGAAGATCCCCAGGACCCGCAGGGCGGGTTTCGCCGGGAATGGGTCAAGACATTTCTTGCAAATCTGGACTCCAGCCTGGATGAATCCACCCGCTTCCGGTTCATGGAAGCCTGCGGACGCGACTGCGCCAGGCGCGGCGCCACCCAGATGGCCGAATCCTTCAAGGGCAATGTGGACGGCATGCTCGCGAAGTTGTCCGGCCACCTCGGAAAGGACAACCTTCGGCGGGAGGGCGGTCTCGTGACGCTTCAGTATCCCGAGTGCTACTGCCCAATGGTATCGAAGATCAAAGACAAACTGTCCGACACCTGG
>Ga0315274_10013801_pt1 | contig 11487 bp, 11 predicted proteins | sample YL17G02_20_MG_FD_203700 | JGI IMG/M metagenome (GOLD analysis project Ga0315274, IMG submission 203700) | Sediment microbial communities from Yellowstone Lake, YNP, Wyoming, USA - YL17G02_20 | ecosystem: Environmental > Aquatic > Freshwater > Lake > Sediment | place: USA: Wyoming | collected...
CCGAGAAGCCAACGCTGGGAGAGGGCGTCAATGACGCCGGTCGCGTCGAGCTTAAGATTTCGGCCGACTTGGCGGTATTTCAACCCGAGACGGATGTCAGTGATGTTCCGAGTGTTCACGGCCAAACCCGGATACATGTCGCTAGACTCCGTGAAGAAGGGTCTTTTTTCTGGATAGGTCGTAGGAAGGTCCGTGACGTTAATGACCTCCCTATCGGTCTCCAGCTGGGCGTAATCGGGATGGAGCGTTAAAGTGAACGAAGTCGATGAGGTTGGCCGGAACTTCAGGTCGCCGCCTGTCTTCCCATGGAACTCCGCGCCCGAAAGGCCTCTATCCGATTGACCCGCGAAATAGGCGTAGGGTGTCAGAGATATCTTCGATTTTCTTTTCAGCCCCTCGAGGCCGCGGATTCTATGGAAAGACAGGATGCGAAAAGGCTGGTTGCGGTCGAGAAGTTGACTGATGGTCTTTTCCCGTCCGTTGGCATAAAAATGCGAAAACATGATACCCCAATCCTGGACCTCCCGGTTCTGAAAGGAAATGGAAATCAGAGGAATACGGATTTCGAAACTCCAAAACTCCGCTGAAACGCTCGTCGCGGAATCAAATATAGCGTCCCACTCTGTGTTGAATTCGCCAAGATCGTCCAACGTTCCGTCCATGACGGCGTTACTTGGATTGATGACGACGAAGTAGGCGTTGTTGGCGTTCAGGACGGGGTCAAGGCCGATCAGGATATAGTCTCCTTGCCAAATGATTGAAGCATCCCGCCTTGCCCGGCCGGCCAAAATGGACTCTCGGACCTGATGAATCTTTCCGGCAATGTAAATATTTTCCCGGTCGTAGAGAAAATAGATTTCCGTTTTTATGGTCGCTCGAATGCCGATGCTCGGCATGATCTGGGCGAAGCCGTTGAACTTGACGGCTTCATGCCACGCTTCTTCGATCGTACCGTCAATGACGGGGGGGACGGGGGCAAAAACGGCGAGCGATTGGGACCTCAGCTCTATCGCGAAGAGAAGTCCGGCCATGATGATCGAAATAATCCAGAGAATTCTCGAAATCCTCATGAACTAAAGCCCTCCTATTATATAGTGCTTATTGAAGTAGTCACTATGGCTAAATTAAGCTCCTAAAGATGCCGGCATCTTGCTCCTCAAGAAGGCTCTATTTGCCTTGATTGCGAAGGTTGTTTCGGATACAGTAACTACAACAGTGTATACTAATTAACCCAAATTGTCAAACTTTTTTTGGTCCCCTATTGACAAGAAACACAAAATTCGTTAAAGTATTCATTACAGTGGTTACTATGACTACCAAAAAGCAGATCGTCCTAACTCTTGAAACGCTCGGTTTATCGACCTATGAGGCCAGGGCCTTTTTGGCCGCACTTTCCGAATACCCTATCACCGGATACAAGCTCAGCAAGTTAAGCGGAGTACCGAGATCGCGGATTTATGAGACTATTGAGAAATTGACGGCGAAGGGGCTTATCATAGTTCAACCCGGCGATGTTACATTGGTAAAGCCCGTCAAATTGGATGTTTTTTTATCAAAAAAGGATGAGGAGCACAAAAAGGCATTGGAATTTCTCCGGGAATCGATAGAGGATTTCGGCCAATCGGTTCAAGACAGCGGGACGTGGAATATCTCCGGCCGCGATAGGATCTTGGAGTTCTTGAAAGAGTTTATTACTCACGCCAAATCACATATTTATGTGGCGGGCCACGCCGAAGATTTCCTCTGCTTGAGTCTGATACTAGAAAAAACGGCTGCCAAGGGCGTTAGGATGGAGGGAGTCTATTGCGGAGAAGCCGCCGACCTTCCTAAGTGGATGCAGCCTCATCAAGGCGGGCTGTGTGATACCTGCAGGGACATTGCGGTGAGTATAGATTCCAGCCGTGCGCTCGTTGGGAGCACTCTCCCTTACGATGCGGCGACTATCGTTTTAACGGAGAACCGTGGCATCGTCCATATCGTCGAAGAATATATTAAGCATGAAATATTCATCACCCGAATGACCTTAAGGGATACGGCAATTTCTACGGATGGGATGAAAGAGCTTTACAGGCAAATCATGATGACCCTTCCATGAGCCTTATTTTTATATTGGGCATAGTAACCACTATGATAGGCACTATTTATAAATGGAGGTAGTCGAATGACATGCAAGCGTGGGAAGTTAAAGTACTTGAAAGAGATCATTGCACTGTTAAGATCTAATGACCTTCCGATCGATGGAGTGGCGGAGAACATCGACCATTTCCTTGTCCTTCAAGAAGGTAAAGAAGTTGTCGGCTGCATTGGGGTGGAAATTTATGGAAATGACGGATTGCTTCGATCGGCCGCCGTATGTAAAGACCGGCAAGGGCAAGGGTTGGGCTCAATCTTGACCAATGATCTCATAAGTTTCGCCAAACGGTTGAAGCTTAAGAGACTTTATCTATTGACGGCAACGGCGGCGCACTTTTTCTCGAAATTCGGCTTTATTGAAGTTTCAAGAGAGACCCTCGATTCCCCCGTACTCGAGGCGCCCGAGTTCACCACGATCTGCTGGTGTTCGACGCCTGTCATGATGAGAGTGATCGACCGGTGACAGCCATGATCCGTGAAGCAGGGCATATCCTGGAATTCATCGGGCGGGCTTTCTGGCATATCCTGCCTTTTTTCCTGCTGAGCATTGTCATCGCCGCCCTGGCCAGCCAATTCAGCTTTAGGGCCAAGCTGGCTAAATTCCTAAATAGGAAGATTGCTATCGCGATAATCGTCGCCACGATCATCGGGGCTATAAGTCCGCTATGCTCGTGCGGGGTGATCCCGGCAATTTTCGCTCTCCTTCAAACCGGGGTTCCGCTGGCTCCCATCATGTCCTTTTGGATTACTTCCCCGTTGATGAGCCCGGAAGCGTTCCTTTTGACCTGGGCCAACCTGGGTCTCGAGCTCGCGTTCGCCAGGCTGGCTGCCACCCTTTTTATGGGGATCGCCGCAGGTTTTATCACTCTCAGACTATTTCCGCGTAACCTACATTCCTCGTCCTGGCTGAGAATCGAGCTGTCCACAGACCCTCAAGGATGCGGCTGTCAAGGTCAAACGGAAGGCAATCCTCGGTCGGGGCCGACAGTGAAGCGGATGGATTGGCGAAAGCTAAGAATCGACATAAGCCGGACGACAATTTTCCTTGGGAAATGGCTGGCTATCGCGTTTTTTCTTGAAGCCCTCATCAAATTCTATTTGCCGACCGCATGGATCAAAGATCTATTCGGAGGCCAGAATCCTCTCGCAATCGTGTGGGCCGCACTGGCGGGGATTCCTCTCTATGTCAACAATATCAGCGCCATTCCTCTTGTTCGCGGCATGCTCGCCGCGGGAATGGGCAAGGGAGCGACGCTCGCCTTCTTGCTGGCCGGTCCAGCCACGTCCGTCCCGGCGATGATCGCTGTCTATGGCATTGTCAAACGACGGGTGTTTATTGTCTTTCTTCTGCTGGCCTTCGTCCTTTCTGTTATCTCGGGATATGTTTACGAGTTTGTAGCACGGATAGGAGGCTTGTAATTGACAATTCGAATTTCAATGGGAAACGGCATGTGTCGTATTAAAGCGATATCCTTTTGCCAGGGAGGCCGAAGATGACGAAACTGGCCTTGATGGAGAAGGCTGAGCGGTTTCTTGCTTTGCACAAGGGTCCGCCCATCCTCGTCCTGCCGAATGTTTGGGATGTCGCCACGGCAAAGCTCTTCGAGCAGGAGGGCTTCCTGGCTCTGGGAACTACGAGCGGCGGGATCTCAGCCTCACTCGGCTACCCCGACGGCGAGGGGATTCCCCTTTGCGAGAATGTAAGCGTTGTCGGCAGAATCGCTCGCGCCGTTCGGATCCCGGTAAGCGCGGACATCGAAGCAGGATATGGCCGTTCGCCCGAAGCCGCTGCTCGAGCTGCGCTTGCGATGATGAGGGCGGGTGCCGTGGGCGTGAATCTCGAGGATAGCTCCTCAGGTTGTGGTAAAGACCCCACCCAGCCTCTTATCGATGTAGGTGAGCAAGCGAGGAGAATCATGGCGATTCGGGCGATGGCCAAGTCGAAGGGAATACCCCTCCTCATCAATGCACGAACCGATACCTATCTCCTGGCGGATAAGTTGATCGCAGATCGGTTCTCAGAGACCGTGAGGCGCTCTACGGCCTACCTGGAGGCCGGTGCGGACTGTATCTTCATCCCGGATACGGGAATTCTCGGCCGCGAAACGATCGCCGAACTCGTCCGCGCTATCCGCGCTCCAATCAACGTGATTGCCGGGGCGGGCACGCCTCCGATCCGGGATCTCGAATTGCTTGGCGTCGCTCGAGTCAGCTTCGGGCCGCGGCCAATGCGGGCTTGCCTGGGGCTTCTACGACGGATGTCGCAGGAGTGGCGGGAGACGGGAACTTATGTGACGATGACCGATACGGCGATTACGTATGATGAAGTGAACCGATGGTTCTTTGACTCGAGCGGAGCGCGAACGCCGAACCCTCGCCTTGGTACGCCCCGAAGGCGAACGTGACCGAGAGAGCGGGGACGCCCGACGTTTCTTTAGACATGATGGAAATGCCGTAAAGGAGGTAATACATGAATGAAAAATTTAGGGAATTGGTGGCTTTAGGAGCCTCGGTTTCCGCCCATTGTTATCCGTGCCTTGAGTTCCACTTGAAGGAAGCAGAACGATTAGGTGCGACGGGTGATGAAATCCAGGAGGCAATCCGCGTTGGACTCGCGGTGATGAACGGGGCAGGCGTGAAAATGGCGGAGAAGGTTAGGATTTCAATACCCAACATCCGCATCAAAGGCGATGAAAACTGCTGTACGAAGAAATAGAAAATGAAACCTTTTTGGATTGTTTGCCGTCCTGACAATCGGCGTTTGCTTTCCTCGAAAGACAGGCAAAGAGCAAATGGTTGACGCTGCCGTGCTTGTTTCGGCTAACGTGGAGTGGGCCGCTGTTAGATTACTGTATCCCCGAGAATGTTATGAAACTTCGCCGCTTGGCGAATATTTTATCTGCGACGTTGCCCTCCCAGAGGGGGCTATGCGCAGAGTTCTTGTTTTCCATGGGGGTTGGGGAAAAGTCAGGGCCGCCGCTTCGACCCAGTATGTGATTGACCATTGGGACCCTCCCCTTATCATAAACCTGGGCACCTGCGGTGGATTTGAAGACATTACTAAGCGTTTCGCCATTGTGCTCGCGACTAAGACGGTTATCTACGATATCGTCGAACGCATGGGAAATCCCGACGAGGCCAGCGCTGAGTACAGCACAGAAATTGACCTCGGATGGCTCGGCGGCCGGGATCCCGAGGACGTCCAGCGCGGGGTGCTCGCTTCGGCCGACCAGGACCTGGACCCTGCGGCTATCGCAACCCTGAGATCGAAGTATGGGGCTATTGCGGCCGATTGGGAATCAGGAGCCATCGCCTATACGGCTCAGAGATACGGTAAAAGAATTCTCATCATCAGGGGAGTGACCGATCTCGTTGGCCCGCGGGGCGGGGAAGCCTACGGCAAGATTGCGGTCTACCGCCGCAACACGGAGACCGTCATGAAACGTATGTTCGCCGACCTCCCGTTTTGGCTGCATAGAGTTCGAATGGACAATAGCGTCAATCTCGGATCAACCGCAAAATCGCAGTAATCCCAATCAAGGCAAAATTGAAGTGTCCTGTCGGGCGCCCGCTCCATTGCTGGCATCGCAAGGGGTCCGCAGGATTGGTCCGGGGCAAGAGCCCGAGCTCAAGTGGGCTGAGACCATAGCCGTGGCCAAAACTAGCGGCCTTGCCTGCCAATTGGCAGGATCCGAATTAGCATCAATTGGCTCTTGCGAGCCAGCCCTTAACTCCCTGAAAATAAATAGTAATATGGAATTTACTATGTGAAGCGATCCTGGGCTCAGGTGAGGCCGGTCGAGGAATCATCGGCTCCGATCTTTTGGCTATCATGCTCCGATTGACCAAGAGGCAGGAAGGCATCGATAGGAGGTTCCTAGGGCATATCGATGTTTGCGCGCCGGAGAGGAGAGAGTGATGAAACTTGGGATTATCAGTCTAACGAACCTGACTATATTGGTATGTTTAGCTGCCTTAGCCGCATGGCGCTTCATCAAGAAGGGCGAACGGCAAGGATTGAATAACGAGCTTCAGACCCCGCGATCGGATTCCAGAACTCAGGTTTGCGCCGTGCTGAGAAAGTGCGAAACAGTTGCCATGGGTATGTCTCTGGCCGTCACGTGGCTTCTTCTGGCTTATCCATTCAGGCACGTTCACATGGATTTTTTCTATTTATGGTCAGTGTTGCCCTACGTACTGTTCATACTCCTCCGACGGATGATTCGCCCCCTTCCTCCGTCACGGCTGTTCTCGTGGAGCTCTTGTATTTTGGCTGTCTTCACTCTGGCAGCAACTGTTTATTTGTATCTTAAGGCTGTCATTGTCCAGCCCAACCACAACTCGGGAATGGTGTTTGTCATCCTGCCGTTCTACTTGATTATCGGCATCGTGGCAGCTCTGGTGTTGGTCCGGCTTTTAGCCGGCTGGATAGCTTCCAAGAGATATCATTGACGAGGCGTCGCATATGCTTCTGGCCAAAAGGCCGAAAATATCGATAGGAGGATCCGATGAGATTGAAAAATTTTAAGGTTACCATCGTTAAGGTTGAGGGTGTGTGTAGTCGGTCGAAAGTAGGGGATACGTTTTATGTGCATAACGAAAGCCTGGAAATCCCTTCGGGGTCTCGGGTATGCCTTTTTGCCTTGGGCAGCATTCTTCAGCCGATAATTGCTGCGAGTATCCCGACCGATCCGGAGAATGATATTCTCAACATCACGCGGGAATTCCAATGTCCGGATCCCCTCGCTAAGGTCATATTTCGAATTGAGGAAGAATGTGGACCCTCACATTAAGAAATGATGTCCGTACCGCCTGGAAATTCATGGCGATACATTGTGTCGTGGCGTTGAATGGTCTTAAGAATACCCTTGCCCCCATCCAACCGCGATCGGACCGATCGGGCATCGGGATATTAGCGTTCTTGGATTCGAGCTCGGGGCGATATATTGCATTTTCAACTTAAAGGAGCCATCCATGAGCAAAAAAGGATTCATATTCCTTATGGCTTTTTCTTTGTTTTTCGTCTTAACAAAGGGCCTGTTTCCGGGACAAGATGATCAACCCATAAAAATTACGAGACTTGCCGATAAGTTATATAAGGTCACCGCGACCGCGGAGTACAGCGTCAATCTCCTGGCGTCAATCGGTGAGGACGGTCTTCTTCTGGTCGACACCGGGTTGCCTCATTCGGGAGAAAATTTGCTTAGAGCCCTCAAAGAATTAAAAGCCGGGCCGCCGAAGATCATTATAAATACCCATCAACACATCGACCATACCGGCAATAATGATAAATTTGGGAAGGGGGTCACCCTCATCGGGCATCGAAAGCTCCGATACCGGCTTCAGAGCGGGCCTCTGATCATTTACGAAATTCCGGATTATGCCGTACCTTCGGTTTCTTTCGACGATACGATGAACGTATTTTTCAACGGCGAAGAAATCAGATTGTTCGCAGCAACGGGATCGCATACGGATACCGATATCGGAGTTTATTTTACCACGTCGGGAGTAGCCTACCTGGGCGACCTGGCCTACGGAATGCATGTTCCTTCTTTCGACAGGCTTTCCGGAGATATTCTGGAATACGGCAACGCCGTGAAAAAGGCGCTTCAGTATTTGCCGGGCAACGCACTGATCGTCTCCGGCCACGGAACGGACTGCACCATGAAGGACATGAAAGAGTTTCAAAGAATGCTCGCGGGAACGATCCAAACGGTAAAGAACGAATATGCCAAGGGCAAATCGGCCGAAACGATGATCAAGGAAAAAATATTAAAGGAATGGGATGCCGCCGGCGGAGGCGAGTCTGGATACACCATAGACAATTGGATTACGCTTCTCGTGGGTCGTTTGAAGAACGGCAAGCCGACAGTTGTTCCGCCTTATGAACTTTTATTTGCCGCGTATAAAACGGGCGGGACCGATGGAATGGTGCGGACGTATCGGGAGTTGAGATTAAAAGAAAAAGATAAATACCTGTTTGAAGTTCGAACGCTCAATTATTTCGGCAATTATTTCCGCTTCAACGACAAAATCGATGAGTCCATCAAACTGAACATCGCCAACACGGAAGAATACCCGGAATCGTACGCCGCCTGGTATTGGCTGGGCGATGTTTACTTTAACGCCGGGCAAAACGACAAAGCGTTGGAAGCCTTGAAAAAAGGGCTTAAAGTGGATCCGGGTAATACCTACTTACTCGATCTCATGAAAAAGATTAAAGAGAAAAAATGATAACAGATTACGCGATTCCTTCTGCTGCTTTTTGGGCGTGATAGCTAGTGTACAGTGTTATTCGTAATTTCCCATTCACGGTGCGACGAATATTCATGAGAAAGTATCTGGAATCGCATCAGAGCCCGCCAGCGCTCGCGGAAGATGCAAGCGCTCATTTAAGCGGCCGGCGGTCTTTCCTCTATATGTTGGTAATTATCAATGAATGTCGAAGTTTGCGTCCTTAGAAATTCAAAAAATAGGGGAGTTTAACTATGAAAGTGTCGTGCAGTCGTCGGAAATTCATCCAGCGTCTGGCGATGATGGGAGGAGCCCTCACCGTCGGAACGGGCCCCATTCGTCAAAATGCTTTTCAGTCGGTTCCCGTGCCCAAACGGATTCTCGGCCGCACGGGCGTGAAGGTTCCCGTCCTTGGGATCGGCCTCGGACCTCTCGGAATCGCCAAGTTCTCGCCTCAGGAGCTTCAGGACGTAGTCGAGGCGGCCATCAAGGATTGGGGATCTCCCGTCGTGGTCGATGTCCAATGGAATTATGGCGATGCCGAAACCTACGTCGCCCCCCTCCTCAAAAGGCGTCGGGCCGACATCTTCATCGTGACCAAGACCTGGGAACAGGAAAAGCCCAAGGTCATTGTCTCCGTCGAGGACAGCCTCCGGAGACTCGGCGTCGATCGGGCCGATGCCGTTCTCATGAACAACATCGGCCTCTTGGATCTTGATCGCATGTTCAAGTCCGACGGGGCTCTGGCCGGGCTTCAGGATCTCAGAAAACGTGGACTCATCCGGTACGTGGGCGTAAGCGGACACATGCTGACGCGCGCCTTTGTCCGGACGCTGGGAACCGGGGAATTTGACCTGGCCATGCCCGTCGTGAATTTCGTGGATCGCCACACATATAATTTTGAGGAAAAAGTGATCCCGATCGCCTTGAAGCATAACGTCGGGGTCATGGCCATGAAAGTCCTGGGCGGTTCCGCCGCGGGGTACGAGCGAAAGGATCAGCGGGCCAAGCTGGACGTATCGGATGTCGAGCCGGCGATCCATTACGCCCTCGGCGTTCCCGGCGTCTCGACCGCCATTCTTGGCTGCAAGAGCGTCGAGGAGGTGCGTGAGGCCGGGCGGGCCGCGAGAAGCTATCGGCTTCTGACAGAGGAGCAAAGCCGGGCACTTATGGCGCGCGGGCGGGAATTGGCCAAAGAATGGGGGACGCATTTGGGAGAGGTCTGAGTGCCGATGGGGGTAGGGTGCGTCAAAAATAAATGCGTGGCCGCGCCCACAAATCGTCCCGATAATCGAGCGTGTGCTTGTAATTCACCAGGTGCTCGGCGAGGGTTATCCAGATGACGAAATACGGCAGTCTTGGTGGATTGAACTGTTCGACGGCGACCAGCTTTGCAATTGATCCTCGTATTCCTTATCGCTACCTCGGAGTTTGTGGCTTGGTCGCGGAGCGGTCATAGTTGGCTAGAAATAAAGGAGATGTTTCACATGGGCTAACAAGAGACCTCGATGGTTTCGAAAGACCTTCGAGGTCTGATTGCGAAAAAGGAGGCAACGATGGAATCTCACAAAATTACCTTGAGCAGGCCCTGACATGAAATTCGGTTTCTTGATCTTTCCTGGAGCGGAAGAACTCGATTTCGCCGGCCCGTGGGAGATCATTGGAATGTGGAATCGGTATCTCAATGGGCCAGAGTGTTTAACTATCGGCCAGACTGGCGAAATTGTCCTTTGTGCCGGTGGCTTGAAGGTTTTACCTGATTTCCGCTTTGAGGACTGCCCACAACTCGACTATTTGCTCGTTCCCGGTGGACGAGGCACAGAAAGGGAAGTCGGGAATCCAAAGCTGATCTCCTTTATCAAACAGCAGGCGGCCGTCTGTCGCCTTGTATTGTCGGTGTGCACGGGCGTGTTTCTCTTGCAAGCGGCGGGCTTACTGCAAGGCAAGAGGGCGACCACCCACTGGCGCCAACTCGAGCGCTTGCGACAGTGTTCGGAAGTGACCGTCGTAGAGGCGCGCCTTGTCCATGACGGCACGATCTGGACTGCTGCCGGTGTAACGGCTGGAATTGATCTTGCATTGGCACTTATTGCAGACCAAACCGACGAAGAGACGGCCGGAAGAGTACAACTCGGGGCCGAGTACTACCCGAGTCAAGCGAGATACGGCAAAGCCCATCTCGAGCCCCAGGTTCCCACCTACCTAAAAGGCCACTTACCGAAGAAGCCGACCACTCTTTATGAATCAAGGTGACTCGAGCGTGGTCGAAGGGCGGAGGCTAAGGCCCGATTGGCCCAGAATTCGCGGATACTCAGGCGCCGTTCCCTGACGGTCGGCGAGGTCCGACCCCTCCGGGGACTGGGCCGCTCGAATCAATACAGGGCATTTTCCGAATCCTCCGAAATTCTGTACGTGTCCCCCTTTCTTCGACCCTATGGCCTGTCACCGCCACGGTAGCCGGATGAAGTTTGTCGCCTTCCCCATGTGTTATGCCGTCCCGGACCGGATCATGGAGCATCTGAAGTTGACCCTTATCGCGGAGATGCCGCCGCTTGTCCATGTCTTCGAGTAGAGAGCCCCGATGACGGCCGAGGAGAGCGGGGAGTACGATTAACGGGTGATCTCAAGAGGGAAGGCGGTTTGTCTTCGTTCGGACAATTTGCCGGCCGCACGGACCGACTATCCGGGGCGAATGGCCTTGTCCTGGGTGTTGTATGAAATCTTAACTATTGCCGGCAGCCGGCAAAATCATCATTTGGTGATGGGCGGCATTGATTCCGAATTTAAGGGCCAGGATATGCTTGTGGCGTGATTAATGGTTTTTCTATCAATCGACCCGCGGACACATCCCAAGCAGAAGCTCTGGGTTGACTTCTGCGAGCTAGCGACGTCCCTTGAAGCCCGGAGCCCGTTCCTGCTGTCGAAAGGCCTCATTGGCTGGGTCGGATTTAGGATGGGATAAGAGGGAAAGGAGAGATGCCCATGCCGGTGACTGTGTGTCGTCAGGCGGTTTCGGACTCGCGTGCTGATTTGCTAAGCTACGGATTCCATCTTCCATGATAATTTAGCTGACGCCGTTTGGCAAGGCCTCAAGCATGGCCAATCGGTTCAGCTCTCGCC
>Ga0315274_10013805_pt1 | contig 11486 bp, 10 predicted proteins | sample YL17G02_20_MG_FD_203700 | JGI IMG/M metagenome (GOLD analysis project Ga0315274, IMG submission 203700) | Sediment microbial communities from Yellowstone Lake, YNP, Wyoming, USA - YL17G02_20 | ecosystem: Environmental > Aquatic > Freshwater > Lake > Sediment | place: USA: Wyoming | collected...
CAATGTGCTGAATAGCAAGATTGTTAGCTGTTGCCTTGAGGATATCCCACCATTTCTGCTTATAACCATCGGAATTTACAAACATATCCAGCGCAAAATCCACACCGAAAAGAGTTAACCCCTCATATATTTTCCCGAGTTGAGTTTGCAACTTATCTACAGAGCCCGACATAAGAGAATCATGTAATGTCTTATGGAATAAATTGAATATATCATTCCAGATATGCGTGACCGTCTCGCCGCCTCGCTGCGAATTATAAAAATGCGACATACGTTCGTAAAACTGACTCGGTAAAGATTTGTCAGGACCAATAATAAGCTGCAAATCACTCATAAATAAATCCTTTCTCTTTAAGATAGGCGGTGTTTTTTCTTATGAATTTCGGCAGAGAAGCTATGTCTATCTTCTTAACTCCCTGCATTCTTGAGATATGGTCTAATATCTTATCCGGATCATATCCGGAAGCGATTATTTCTTCTTTGGTATGTCCCGTAAATTTTGCTTTTTTTAACATAGCTTCCTCCCCACCACACCATGAGAAATGCCAGCCACCTTTTACCTTCGGAAATCCATCTTTGAGCATCCTTAAATCTTGGGGAGTGTTCTCGATTAATGATTCTCTGCCAATAGCCATTGTGCCGTACCAGGTCGAGTCCGTCTGCACTATATTGAGATATCCAGTCATCGGTAATTGTTCATAGGCAAATGGAAGTGATAATTTCTTGACCGTCGGATCCCAGATTTCATCTACATCGGATATCATGATAATATCTTCGTCTGTTAAATCATAAAGCCCTCGCATAATTGCATTGCGCTGATGAAATTGTCCATTCCATTTAATCCCATGATGCAAATCCGGTCTGTAAGTTGTCTCTGCAGGTTCCGGCATATCTGTCACTTTGATATAACGTATTTCCTGTTTGCCAACATACAAACTATATCCCGATATCAAATCCTCCGCATAAAATGGTTTTGTTGTTCCATCAAAGGTCTTGTCTGCTTCCACCACGACAAAAACATCAACATAATCCCATAACTCCGTCAACCGTATTCTGAGTAAATCCAGTTCATCGCAGATAATACAACAGTCAAATATCCTCATTACATTTCCCAATCAATACATGGGGACAAATAACCGGTTACACAATGCGTTGCCAGTGAAGGCATTGGACCCATCAATCTAAACCCATAATCTTTTTCTCCCCGTAATCCCTGCAAGCGCGGAAACAGTTCCCATGATACCGTAAAGCCAACCCGATTAGTCCACACATCAAATAAATCATAACAAGCCCGCAATGCATTTACGCTTGCTGCAAATGTCATAGTAGTTGATGGCGATGAACGCCAGTGCCGGGAACCGCTTAATTTTATAGTGTTCTTATTATCCGTCAAATTGTGTTCTGGGAGATACTCATATCTTCCGGGATGATCATATAGGGTGATAAAATCAACATCTAAATTCTGTATGGCTAATTCCAGTTCTGTCATTGCGGTGGGCAGATATATATAATCATCCTCTGCAAAATAAACCCAATCGTTATCTCCATGCTTGAGCGCTTCATTATAAGTTCTCCAGAATGATTGAGCATTACCAACATTGTCTAAATGAATAAATAATTCCTGTGTCAACCATTCTGGACATTTCCCATCACAAACAATGTTGATGGGTGATTCACATACTTTTAAGAAATTATTAAAGCAGTTTTCCTTAGAATATCCAATGGGTCGTTTGGTCATATCGTCCTGATTATATAACCTATAATAGATATGAATCACCTTTGACAATACCTACAGATAGTTTCAATTTTTTCATCATCCCATGATTCTTTTATTTTATTAAATTCATTTCTGAATAAATCCTCAAAACTGTCTTTATATAAATTCCCTGTTTTATGTTTCAAACCCCAGTCCATACAGCAGATAACGGTATCTCCATTGGGCAATAAAACCGGACAACGTCCACCACCCACACAAAGTATTTTTCCCTTAATTCTTTTCACATGCGGGACTACAAAAGGGTTTACATTATTACAACGACTGTTCAGGCACTGCGCGCTTGCCTTATGAACATTACAACTTGCTACATACGAATCCACGTCCCCGATATAGTAATTGGCTGAATCTACATTAAAATAAGAGGTGAATAGTTTGTAGTTGTTAATCCACTCAGCGGTATCTGTGATAAAATTCCAGTCGTCAGGGACATGCAATGTAATGCCATTAAACCTTACGTCTTTCATTATGTCAACATCTTCTGCTGTTAACCCAACCAAGGTACTAAAAATAGAAACGTGATATCCCAGTTCATATGCATAGGCAATCATTTTTGAGGATTTGCTATTCAAAAATGGTTCCGAAAAACCAGAAAAATGAATACCATAAGTTTTAGGTATTTTCTCTAACAATCCGGCAAACTCATAAAATGTTAATTCCTTGATTTCTTTTTTATCATAAGCAGAAACTAACACTTCTTGAGGACAGAACCTGCATGCGTTTGTGCAGGGAATAATTGTAGTAATTTCTATGTGTCCCATTATGTCCTGATTTCCCTGTTTCGTCTCCCTGCTATCCATTCTTGCATAATAGCAGGATGAGACATCGGCAAATCTACCAGTTCGGATTTTGGAATAACCGCTTCGGAATTAAATATATTACCTTCTTCCTTCATCTTGACATATCGCGGGTCCAGGGATCCGTTGAAAAACCAGCTTAATGTATCCAGCACTTTATTAATAAGATTATTCCTGAGAAATCCATAATGAAAAATGAATATTCGATCTGTCAAATCAGCACATTCATTACACCACAACCCTTCCGCGTCTCCTACCGCTTCCAATTGGATTTCTCCAAGCCTAACTATGCTGTCGCCACACGGTCTATTTTTGGAATGCAATGCTACATATTGGTTAAAGTTATCCCACAAATTCCAGCGTCTTACAAACGCACCTGAGTAGTTAGTCTTATCAATGAAATCCTTGATTGCAGGAATGCTATCTTCATGTACTGCTTCATCAGCTTGGATCATGAAATGCCAATCAGTCTTTAATTCTGTTTTTACCATGTTTGCGAGCATTGATAATCGTGCATTATCTTTAGCGCATTCCCATGGTAAATTCTCCAATATCCTAACATTTGGTGTCGTTCTTTCCAGTTCTTTTAAAATGTCCAGTGTGCCATCGTTACTCTGAGCATCCCCGACTATCACTTCGTCACAGAAAGGAACCAGACTTAACACAGCTTCTTTTATACAATAATCCCATTCAACAGCATTCCGGACAAATACGCTTCCGCCTATGGTTTTCATGTCTTTTTCTTCAAACAGAATATTCCAAACCCATTCCACCAATGGTCTGCATTGCCATTAGTTTTCCCGGGAGTATAAATTTCCTTTTGATATAATATCTCTACCGGTTTATCCTGGAATGAATCCAAGGTGCCAGTACGAGTTGCATCCCAGTTCCAGTCATCAACAAAAAATAGGAATTCATTTGCTAAATGTTCCCAGTACGCATTCAAAGCTTGCCGTTGTGCATCATATACATGATCACCGTCATAGAAGTAAACATTGATATTGGACGGACATAAGGCGATGGTTTCAGGACTCCAGCAGTCATTGTTGATTACCCTGGGTGTCATTTTAAATTTCTCTAAATTGCCCATTAGTAAATCTTTTGCATTCCCAGATACATTAAATTCAGAGAAGTCGTCTATCCCGGTAAAATCACCTTCATTTTGATAAATAGCTGCTGTCAATGTTGAACCATGTAATATTCCAATTTCCAGATATTTCAGTTCAGGTAAAGTGCAAATATTATTAAGAAAATGACGTATCTTGATTGATGTGAATCCTGATACATTCAGAATTTCACTTGTTAGTTTCGATTCGTACCGTTCTGCTTTATCTAAGGCATTTTGAATATGATCGAGCATAAAGCCTTTCTAAAAAAGAGGGGATGAGTCTCCCCATCCCCTTTCTTTAATGTGTTTACAGAATAACTTTAACAGACATGATGTTGTTCGGATTGCCGATAAGCATACCAAACTCATGCCAGTTACGCCTTGCCACGCCCATCCCCGGCTCAGGACCGAAGTTGAACATATCCATTCTCGGTCCGTACCAGTTGTTTGCCGAGATGGTTGAACCTGAATACTCGATACCGAATGGTACCAGCGTGAATTCATTATCGCTGAATTCATTGGCAGCAAGCACGATCCTGTCGGACGGGAAGAATGTCGGCTTCACAGCGATATATTCACCGGCGGTGATGGTGCCTGTGATAAGCAGGGTGATGCTCACGCCCGGGCTGACGGATACGACGGGACACTCAAAATCCCAGTCGTCAAATCCGCTGTCGCTTACCTTGTAATCGCACAGGGCGGTATCGCCCACACGAATACCCCAGGTGTTCGGCAATTCAACAACGACATTGCCTCCTGTGGCGCTTTCTGTGTTGGTTACAGCGTATTTCACCTGGGTCTGTGAATCATACAGTTCAATGGGCGGCCAGTCGAGAGCGAGAGATACGTGTTCTTTTGTAATCACACCCCGATCAAACTGGGCTCCCTTCATACCCACAGTTCTCATATAACCAGTGAAAACCGCCTTAACAGCCGTATTCACTTTGATATAATCCCAGACTCTTGTGGTCATCCGGATTACATCGGGTTTTCTGCCAGCCCTGTTGACAAACGCCTTGATATAAGCCGCCATCATGGCAACAATGTCATTAGAAGCAGTAGCCCAGGTAGAATCAGCGTTCTGGGTTTTAATCGGGAAAGTCAGGTTAACATCCATCCTGCCGATAGCATCAACCAGAATGTATCTTAATGCGCCGGTTGCAAGGGATTCACAGGCGACATATTCCATCGTATCCCAGATCCTTCTTTCAGAATCCAGCATTTCATCGATAACATACTGCTTTGCGTCCATGCGGTATGCCGGATCAGGGGAAATGAGATCTGCGAGCTCTTTCGACGTGAAGGTTTTGACGTGCCTGGTGATGATCGGCGCAGCCTTCAGCATTCTCCATGTTCCCTTCCCGACAACCGGGGACATCTGCATAGGAGAAACAAGAGGGGATAACCCGAAATCAGGGTTCTTGAGCATCCAGGCAGCCTCCCTGTTTTGGATCCTCCTCATGTTTAAATTGTTCACATAGAGCAACCGTGATTTGTCCAACGGTGCCACATTCGCCTGTTTGATATCAGCGATTAGAGTTCTCGCTTCCTGAATTGCACTTGGCATCTTCAATCCTCCTTTTTAGTCAATAAAAAAAGCCTCATAAAATGAGGCTCGTCAATCTAACTTCTGTGATGCTGAATTAGTCGAAAGTCACTTTCGGTAATGCACCCTTGAATCCTGAATCGACAAGCGCGCCATTAGCATCAACAACCATGGTTTTATCCACGCTTCCGTCACGGCAGGCATCTGCTGTTACATTCCCGCCACCAACCGTGGTTGTCACGTCCTGCATGAGAATACAGGCACCTGACAAACTACCACTGTTGGTGTATCTGACTTTCAACCCGTTGGCACCATCACGCATCGCTGCGCCCATCGGATAGGTAGCCGCTGAATTTCCAACGATCACACACGCAACAACATCGTTCGGACCAACGGCACTTTTAAACAACTGCTTCGTTGTGGTGGAACCTACCAGCTTCCCACCAATCTGTTCGCCATATGACATTGTTAAATCCCTCCTTTAGCTTTTATTTTTTTTGTAACGACTAAGAATCTCGACATTCTCACTGCTGTATGCACCCTGGGGAGTTGTGTCGTTGTCATCGGTTTTGGCAAGTCCTGCACCGAGGTTTGTGCCAGCCGGTACCTTCGCTTCCCAGTCCGCGACTTCTGCCATGAATACCCCGGTGAATGCTTCCGCATCAAAAGCACCATCGGCAGTCTTGAATTTGTTGACGTCAACCATGGCACGGACCTTGTCATGCAGGGACTCTGCAATGGCTGATGCTTCCAGAATCTTGTTCATGATGGAATCAGCCCGAATCTTTTCTTCCTTTGCCTTGGAAGTCATCTTCTCGATTGTCAGCTCCTTATCCAGTTTCAGGATTGTTGCCTTTAAATCTGCAACATCAGTTTCCATTGCCGCACAAGTTGCTTTCAATGCATCTTTTTCTGTTTCGAGTTTCACCTCCTTTTCATGTGCCTCTGCTTTACCTGCATCAAATACCTGCTGATAAAGATCAGAATGTTTTTCTTTTAATTCCGACAAGTTCATATTTTCCTCCTTTGGAAAATCGTCACCGGTGATATCTTGACCACCTTGACTATCTGAATGTTCACGCGTCATAGACGCGATCCAGTTTGCTTTATAAGCCTGGTCCCCTGGCTTATCACCTAACCCTTCAGCAGCCATATTTGCTGCCATCTCGATAGTTTGCTCCAAGCTCATTATGTCATCAATTAACCCTCTTTCCTTGGCATCTGCAGCAAAGAACATCTGACTGCCGTCAACCAGGTTTTTCATGCAATCATCAGTACTAATATCGCGATTCTTTGCAACAGAATCAACGAACAGCTTAAATGCCTGGTCAACATGCTTCTGCAGATAATCCTTTGCTTCCGGAGACAGTGGTTCTTCTTCATTACCCATTGTTTTGTACTTGCCCTGATAGATGAAAGTCGGCTTAACTCCCATCTTCTCATTCTGTTGGCTGTAATCGTAATGAGCTGTAAACACTCCGATTGAACCTATGGACGTTGTCTCATAGGCAGTTACAATGTCGGCAGCAGAGCCTATCCAATATGCTGCCGAAGCCATAATCCCATTCGCATAGGCAACAATCGGTTTCACTCCCCGGGCTTCAAAGATTGCATTGGCAAGTTCCATTGTCCCATCGAGCGTACCACCACCACTGTCAATATCCAGCACAATAGCATCAATGTCAGGATTACTTACCATATCCTGAATGGTTTTCTTCAGGATCTCCGTGCTAACCCCACCGCTTACCTCATGGAACATATTCATGCGCTTGGCAATAGTTCCATGAATCGGAACAACCCCGACATTATAAGCGGTCCTGACTGTCCTACCATCTGTCCCTGCGTAATGCTGCTGGACCTGATGGTGTGTCACTTCAAATTTGTTATCCAGTTCCCGACCTAACTCGATGGAAACCTGTTCCAAATCCACGCCATTGCCGAAATACCGTGCAAACAGGATGTTGTGAATTGCATCCAGTTGCTCCGGCAGGATAGCCCAGATCTGTCCCTGGACAAGATTAATTATTGAGCCTTTCATGCCCACCTCCTCATAGTGTTGCGAATTCAGACAGACTATCTATAGTTTCAACCTGCTTCATATTGCGACATTCCTCAGTACAATCACACCATGCACACGGAGTATGGAAGGGGAATAGGCTTCTTTTGTCATGATGTCCGCTGTCCATTTGATTAACCTTATAATTGATTTTTCTTTTCAATTCATCGACATCAAGACTTGTCCTGGTATCCCAAATCCATTCAATGCCTAAATTAACAATATGGAAATTACATATCACCACATCCATTGGTAAAGGCAGGTTATAATTGTGATGAGCAAGCATTACTCCGCTGGTTAATTGGATTGAATTACGCACCCAGATAGACGGTATAATCTCCTGAGTTGTCTTATAATCCAATACAACATAGCGTTCCTTTGCTTTATTGTAAGAAACAAGATCCGGCTGTCCCGTATAAATCCAGAAATCGGTTTCGAGTTTCATTCTACTTTCAGCGATGACCGGTTCAAGATAATCCGGCATTTCGTTCTTGAGATCTTCTGTTAGTTTCTCGCCCATCTTTTGAAACAATTCCCATGATTCACCCGGACGATATTCTATCGGATAAGGCGGTTTGTATCGTCCCCAATAATCGCTAAAGGCTTTCTCGATATCCTCCTTTTCTATAAAATATTTCCTTGCCGCTTCGTGCAAAGCGGACCCAAAACGATACCTGGCAATAAGTTGTCTCTGTTCTTTTTTGAATGTCCCCTGTTTCTTCAACCACCACTTATGCGGACACAGCTCGTAAGTTAAGATGTCATTTGTACTTATTTTCCTCATGTAAGCGGTACCAATGCCTGATTAACAACTTTCCAGAGATATATTCCTGTACCCATCTTTACAGTACCGGTATACCATTCTACCGTTGCCCGATGTACCTCATGTGGACGTCCCGCTGCAATGATGGTATTCCATGCCGATTCAATAGTTAAATAATATGTCGCTGTCGCAACTGGTTTAACTTCTGTCATCACTTTCAGTATAGTGCCAGATGCTATATCGTCAATTTTGTACTTGAATGATGAAGGTATCAACGGAGTGATACCATCATAATCAGTAAAAACCAATCTTAATCTTGTTGTGGATTGCTCGCTGACTTCAACCATTTATACCCTCCATTAGAAATGCCACGGATTGTTGTTGCATAAGAAACTCCACGGATTGTTGTTGCATAAGAAACTCCACGGTTTGTTGCTGCATCACCATCCTGAGCATGATAAATTGCATTGCCGATGGAGATGGGCTTACTGATGCCGAAGGACTCAAAGAAGCCGAAAGAGATGGCGAAATACTTGCGCTTGGGCTTATGCTCAGAGATATACTGGGTGAAACCGATTCCGAAATGCTCGGACTAATACTCACAGACGGAGAAATACTGATACTTACCGAAGGACTGAGTGACGGTGAAAGGCTAACACTTGCAGATGGCGATAATGACGGTGATAGACTTTCACTGATACTCGGGCTTACTGAAGGACTTATACTCGGGCTTATACTGGAGCTAATTGATGGACTAATAGATAATGACAATGATGGTGATATAGAAGGTGAAACAGAAGGAGATATTGATATCCCTCCTGCACTTGGAGACGGACTGATTGAAGGTGAAATACTGGGTGATATACTCGGCGATATGGACGGGGAGATGGAGATCGAAGGGGATATGGAAGGACTGATACTTGGTGATATAGAAGGACTGATACTAACCGATATTGAAGGAGAAACAGATGGCGATACTGAAACTGAAGGAGAAACGGACGGACTGATTGACAAACTAATGGACGGTGACATGGAAGGTGAAATTGACGGAGAAATAGAAGCACTGGGAGATATTGAAGGACTGATACTGGGACTGACAGACGGACTAATGGACACACTCGGACTAACCGAAGGACTCACCGAAAGTGAAATAGATGGAGAAACACTGGGGGAAATTGAAGGTGAAATGCTTGGTGATATAGAGGGCGATATAGATGGTGAAATTGATGGAGAGATAGAAGCACTTGGACTAACCGAAGGACTTACCGATGGACTTATCGATGGTGAGAAGCTCGGTGAAATACTTGGACTAATCGAAGGACTTTTAGAAGGACTTATGCTTGGGCTGATGGAAACCGAAGGACTTACTGATGGTGATATTGAAGGAGAGATAGATGGAGATATTGATGGACTTATACTCGGAGATTTAGAAACCGAAGGAGATACTGAAGGTGATATTGATGGAGATTTAGATGGAGAAATTGAGGGAGAAATACTTGGGGAAATAGAGGGGGAAATGCTTGGTGATTTAGATACTGATGGACTAACCGATGGAGAAATACTTGGTGAAATAGATGGTGAAATAGATGGCGATATAGATGGCGAGACAGAAGGTGATATAGAGACTGAAGGACTAACTGATGGACTTATAGATGGACTTATAGATGGACTTATAGATGGACTTATAGATGGTGAAATTGAAGGAGATCGCGAGCCTATACTTGGTGAAGGAGATATCGAAGGTGATATGCTTGGACTTATAGAAACTGAAGGACTTTCTGAAGGAGATATACTTGGACTAATAGATAGGGATATTGAAGGAGAAATTGAAGGAGATATTGAAACACTTGGACTGACTGATGGTGAAATACTCGGAGAAACCGAAGGTGATATTGAAGGACTGATACTCGGACTTATTGAAACTGATGGTGAAATTGAAGGGGAAATACTTGGACTGATCGAAGGAGAAACACTCACTGATGGTGAAACACTTGGTGATATCGATAAGGAGACTGAAGGACTCATGCTTGGAGATATCGATGGCGATTCTGAAGGACTGATTGAAGGGCTTATACTGGGCGATATAGATACGCTCGGCGAAACAGATGGTGATATTGATAATGAAATTGATGGTGACATCGAAGGACTGATCGATGGTGAGATACTCACTGATGGACTCACTGATGGAGAAATGCTCGGACTGATTGATGGCGATATAGAAACTGATGGTGATACAGATGGAGAAATCGATGGCGAAACCGAAGGCGATGCCGATGGCGATATGCTGGGACTGATTGAAACACTCGGACTTATTGAAGGAGATATGCTAACGCTCGGCGAAACAGAAGGCGATTTAGATGGAGATATGGAGGGACTGATAGAAGGACTGACCGATGGTGAGACTGAAGGTGAAATTGATGGAGAGATCGATGGTGATATCGAAGGACTGACAGAAACACTCGGCGATACCGATGGACTAACCGATGGTGAAATGCTTGGCGAAACAGAAGCCGATGGGCTTATGCTTGGCGAAACACTCGGACTTATCGATAAACTCACACTTGGTGAAATTGATGGACTAATAGAAACTGAAGGTGATACTGAGGGGGATATCGATGGACTGATTGAAGGTGAAATACTGACAGAAGGACTAACTGATGGTGAAATGCTTGGCGATATGGAAGGTGAAATACTGACACTCGGAGAAAGACTTGGACTGATACTTGGTGATATCGATGGACTCCAAGATGGCGATATAGAAGGACTGATGCTTGGGCTAAGGCTTGCAGATGGAGAAATACTGGGAGATATTGACGGTGATATTGATGGACTAAGGCTTGGGCTTAATGATGGTGAAATACTCGGTGACAGACTCGGACTAATACTTGGACTGACTGATGGCGATATAGATGGAGATATACTTACGGATGGTGAAACCGATGGACTGATAGATGGAGAAATTGAGGGTGATAAACTTGGCGATATTGATGGGGAGATAGAAACTGAAGGACTGACAGATGGTGAAATAGAAGGAGATTTAGATGGTGATATGGACGGACTAATACTGGGACTGATAGAAACTGAAGGCGATACTGATGGGGAGATAGAAGGTGAAATTGAAGAACTTATGCTTGGAGAAATCGATGGACTTATAGAGGCTGAAGGACTTACAGAAGGGGAAATAGAAGGAGATATAGATGGCGATATGGAAACGCTTGGGCTGACTGAAGGACTAATACTTGGAGATATAGAAGGCGATACCGAAGGAGATATGCTTGGACTGATAGATGGAGATACTGAAACTGATGGTGATACAGATGGAGATATAGATGGAGAAATAGAAGGACTAACGCTTGGTGAAACAGACGGACTTATACTGAGTGAGATAGAAGGGCTTATGCTTGGACTTATCGAAACAGAAGGACTTACCGATGGTGAAATA
>Ga0315274_10013806_pt1 | contig 11486 bp, 9 predicted proteins | sample YL17G02_20_MG_FD_203700 | JGI IMG/M metagenome (GOLD analysis project Ga0315274, IMG submission 203700) | Sediment microbial communities from Yellowstone Lake, YNP, Wyoming, USA - YL17G02_20 | ecosystem: Environmental > Aquatic > Freshwater > Lake > Sediment | place: USA: Wyoming | collected...
TTCGTCGCTAAACTCTTGCCCGCATATCCGCATGCCCTATCTGTAGCACATTATTCCCCTTGTGTCCAGCCCCCCAACATATGGGACACGATCAGTTTTCTAAAGGGGGGTTGGGGGGGATTTCTGGGAGGGGCCTGCCCCAGGGAAAATGGCCATATTTGTTTGCGGATCTGCCGAGCGGCGGGGTCCCTGAAACCGGGCAAACAGGTACTTTGGGAACAAAGTCTAAGGCTGAAAAGGAAAAACTCAGGAGGATCCCATGAACATTCTCGAGGCCATCCGCAGCCGAAGGTCCATTCGCAGCTTCAAACCGACTCCCGTTCCGAAAAAGATCTTGGAAGAGGTCTTGGACGGCGGCCGATGGGCGCCCTCCGGCAGCAACACCCAACCCTGGGAGTTTGCCGTCTTGGGGGGCAAAGTCATGGAGGAGGTAAATGCTCGTCTTGCCCAGAAAGTAAAGACCGAATGGGATACCGAGCGTTTGACTTTTAAAACTTTCACCCCGGACATCCCTTTTCCCGAATTTCCTGAGCCCTATCGCCAGCGGGCGGTCAACGTAAGAACCCGCATTGACAGTCACCAATTCCCTCCCGGAACACCGGGGATTGACGCCCAAAGGGCCGCTTATCTGCTCTATGGAGCGCGTTTCTACGGCGCCCCCAATGCCATCATCGTCTACACCGAAAAGTCCATCTGCCCCAAGGCGATCTTGGATATTGGTCTGCTGGCGCAGACGATTGCCTTGGCTGCTCTTGCCCACAATCTGGGTACCTGTCTTATGACCACGCCGGTCGCCTGGCCCGAGATTTTGCGAGAGCCCCTCGGCATTCCCGAATCCAAGCTGATCGCCCTGGCCATCGCCATCGGTTACCCCGAAACGGAGGCTAAGGTGAACAACTTCGAACGGACCCGCGAGCCCCTGAAGGCTCTCACCCACTGGTACGGGGTTTAACCTAACCCAAATTTCGCAGAAATCCCCGCATGGAGCAGGTTGGCCATTCCCGCGACTGCACAGATTTTAACGATATAATTATTTTTGCTATTGGACGAAGTTCTCTTGACATCATCGGGAAAGATAACCAGGGAAGCATTACTTCCTGAAGTCGCGAAATCGGATTCTTGCATAGGATAGAATATTACCATTGATAATCGAGATTCTCGTCAATTAAAAAAGGCAGGATCTATTCGACCCTGCCTTTCTTCGTTTCTGAGCTAATGACAAATCTTACTTTTTGAATCTCCTCACCCCTGCAAGAGCAACCAGACCGAAACCAAGGAGAAGCATGGTAATGGGTTCGGGAACGGGAACACCGACAAATCCGGCAACGGAGTATTCGTTGTTCGTCTGTTCCCCGTTGTAGTCCACGACGTAGAACTCCGCCTCGGTCACCAGAATTGTCTCGAGGAAATCGATGTACTGTTCCCCATTAACCTGATCCGAGCCATCGCCGTAGAAATAGAAAGTATGGAAATTGCCATTAGAATCCTTTATTACAACCTTTCCGTGCTCACCCTTGGGATCTCCTGCTCCGTCAGGAGATTTGAACAGATCCGTGAGCCACACGCCGCGAAGATTCATTCCGCCGGCAAAGGCGACTTGAATTTTCTCCGCGTGGTCGATCTCGTCGCTCTGTGATCCTCCTCGCACGCCCAGTCCATCAACGGGATCCTGCCAAAATGTGCTACCTCCAGCGGTTGCCGTAGCATTTCCTACCGTCCAACTTGACTGAGTATCGGCCCCACTCCAACTCGAAGCCCTGAAATCGACGGCTAGATCGCCGACAATGGGGATGGCATGGGCTGCAGTGAATGCGGACAGCACCATTGCAAAAGAGAAGCAAAAGATCTTGGATGCCTTCATTTTTCTAACCTCCTTGTTTCGAGATTATTTAAAATATGAGGATCCCGTAAAAAGTCAGAAAAGCCGTCGCTCCCGCGGAGGCGGGAGCCCAGAACTGCTTGATTTAACTCGATTCCCGCTTTCGCGGGAATGACGAAAAGGGGGTAAAAACGACTTTTTACGAACCCATCAAATATGAATATCTAAATATATGGTTATTATCCTAGCAATAACCATGCCGATAATCTATTTCATTGATTTCGTTAGCATTTTTAAAATTGGCGATTAAAAATATGTTAACTATCCAGACACTTTTGCAACATAGCGGCCATCATTAAATTTTAACATATCGTATTTATTTAATATTTATCTAAATTATTATCTGTAAACAATACCGACACATCCGCCTAATTTACTTAAGGTGAACCCGCGCCTCTGCCGGGCGACTCATAAAGTTTGACATTTCCGGGATGCCTGGATCGTGGCCCGGGGCCGGGCAACAGAGGGAAGGCCACCTTTAGGTGGAGGCCATTTATCATCCGCTTTGAGCGGTTCCCTGGGTTTCAAGCCTCCGGCTCTGCCGGAGGTCATGATTATTTGGCCGTGATGGGCTATTGCGGACAATCGCTCGCCGCTTTCCTGCGGATAAACTTCGCGGGAGTGGCCGAAATTGGGAATTGGACTTGAGGTTTGCGCCCGGCCTCTATCCTTTACTCAAATTGCTCAACGTTTTCAGGTTGGAGATCTTGTCCAGCCTTCTGACTTTGGAGATTAACTTCCTGGTTTTTTCCTCCCCCAGAATCGGCGTAGATAAATCTTGAAATTTCCGGACCAAATCCTTTTTCATCCTCTCCCGATCTTTGGACAGGTCTAAAGTCTCCATAAATTTTTCGAGAACTCGGCCGTCTTTGGTCATCACTCTGATCTTGGCCCGGGAGGGGGAGAGGTTGGGGTCGGGGGTAATCTTCACTTTATCCCTCAGGGCCACCAGCCGGGGGTCCCGGACTTTTTCATCATTGAACTGAGGTTCGCCGGTGTCCCCTTCCCCCAGAGCGAGGGCCACGCAGAACGCGAGGCTGAATTTTCCCTCCAGCCCGGTCCGGGGGGTCGGAATCCCCGCGATATCGCAGGCCACCGAAAAAGCGTCGAGCTGAATGGATTCCACCTGATCCGCAGAGAGACCCTGCTCTTCTTTCAGGGCCAGCACGGCATCGATTGCCGGGTGGGTCTCAAAGCAGGAAGCGTGACGTTTGAAGACGACTCCCCGAATGGCATAATCCTCCCCCAATCGTTCCAGGGCTTTGGGCGGGTCCATGCGGGTGGAGAATACCTTGGAGAATCCCTTCGCTCCTTCCAGCATATCGGTGGAAGAGGTGAACCCCTTTTCTGCCAGCAGGGCGGCCAGAAGGCCGTTCATGGCCGCTTTCCCGGCATGGAAAGGCTTGCACATGGTTCCGAACACCTGTTTGATTCCGGAAGCCTGGGTTCCGGCAATACCCAGAGCATAGACGGTCTGGGAGGGGCTCAACCCGAGCAGGTTGGCACAGGCCGCCGCCGCCCCGAAGTGTCCGATGGTGCCGGTGGCATGCCAGCCGCAGAGGTAATGTTCCGGGTAAACGATGGAGGAGACGCGACACTCGGCCTCGAAACCGGCGATGAAAGCGGCGATGAATTGCTCCCCGGAGACTTTCTTCCATTCTCCCAGGGCGAGGATGGCCGGGAAGACCGGGGCGGAAGGATGCCCCATCATTCCCAAATGAACGTCGTCAAAATCGAGGGCATGAGAAGCCCCGCCGTTGATGAGGGCGGCCTGCAGGAGGGAAGCCTTCTTCTTCCGGCCGATGAGCGTGGCTTGAGGTTTTCCCCCCTGTTCCTCGGCCACTGCCGCGAGAATGTCGGTCAGCGGCTCTTTGGACCCGCTGAGGGTCACCCCCAGCCAGTCCAGGAAACAGAGCCTGGCCCCTTCCACCACATCTTTCGGGAGGTCGGAAAATTTCAGGTTGACGATGTATTCCGACAGCGCTTTGGTGACTTCCATTTTTCCTCCTTTTTTTCATCGCAGAGAAAAAACTGAAAAATTGGAATGATGGAATATTGGAATATTGGGGAAACCATTTTCATTTGCCCTTGAAAACGGGTTTCCTCTTTTCCAGGAATGCCCTCTGTCCTTCCTTCAGATCCTCGCTGTTGAAGGCCTGGGCCACAATTAACTCGACGGCCTTCATGTCTTCCGGGTCGATCTTCTGGTATTTGACCAGGGTGTTGAAGATGGTCTTCATCCCCTTCAAGGAGAGGGGGGCGTTCCCGGATATTTCCTGGGCCATTTCCTCGGTGAAGGAAACCATCTGGGGGTCGGGGACCACATAATTCACCAGCCCCATCTCCTTCGCCCGGGCGACCGGAAAATAGCGGCCGGTGAAGAAGATCTCCTTGGCATTGGCCATCCCGACGGTGTTGACAAAGCGCATAAGCCCGGCCGGCAGGTAAATCAGTCCGAGCTTGGCGGGAGGCATTCCCAGCCGGGCGGATTCGGCGGCTATCCGGATGTCGCAGGTGATGGCCACCTCGCACCCCGCTCCGAAGGCCATCCCGTTGACCATGGCGATGACAGGGTAAGGGAATTCCCGGATCGCTTCGATAGCCGTCTCCAGGGGATTTTTTCTCCTCATTTCCTCCATCACCTCGGGAGGGACGTTGGTCGGAATGGCGGCGATATCGTAACCCGAAGAGAAGGCCTTGTCGCCCGCCCCCCGGAGGACGACGCAGCGGACCTCGTCTTCCTGTTTCAGCTTCTTCAGCAGTTCCGCCAGCTGGTACAGGAGAAGCGGGGAGAGCGCATTCCTCCGCTCCGGTCGGTTGAAGGTGATCCAGAGAACCCGGTCTTTCCTCTCGGTGAGCAGCAGGTTTTCGTCCATTCTTCTCTCCTTCTGTAGGTTTATTCGTTTTCCGTCAATTTTGCCACCAGGATTTTCTTGCCCCCGCGGATCGCGGGGATAGCCAGGAGGACCAGGGCCGCGATGATGAACCCGGCGGAGATGGGGCGGGTCACGAAAATCTGGAAACTTCCCCCGGACATGATGAGCGACTGCCGCAGGGCCTCCTCCATCATCAGGCCCAGGACCATCCCCAGGAGCATGGGGGCGGCCTCGAAGCGGACCTTTTTCATCAGGTACCCGATGATTCCGAAGAGGACCATGATGAACACGTCGAAGATGTTGTTGTTGATGCTGTAGGCCCCGATCAAACAGAAAAGGACGATGAGGGGGAAAAGGAAAGGGTAGGGGACCCGCAGCACGCGCACCCACAGCCCGATCAGGGGAAGGTTCAAAACCAGGAGCATGATGTTCCCCAGGTACATGGAAACGATGACCCCCCAGAACAGGTCGGGGTTGCGGGTCATGAGCAGGGCGCCGGGCTGCAGGCCGAAAATGACCAGGGCACCCAGCATCAGGGCCATCACCGGGCTGGCCGGGATTCCCAGGGTGAGGAGGGGGATGAACTGCCCGCCCGCTCCGGCGTTGTTGGCCGATTCCGGCCCGGCCACTCCTTCGATGGCCCCCCGGCCGAACCTCTCCGGGTGTTTGGAAAAGCGTTTTTCCATGGCGTAGGAGGCAAAGGAGGCCAGGACATGTCCTCCTCCGGGAAGGATCCCCAGGATGAATCCCATCACCGAACCCCGGACAATGGGCATGGCCGAGTCCTTCCAGTCCTGCCGGTTGGGAAGAAGGCTGGAGATTTTGGCTTGAAAAATCTCGCGCTTACCCGCCGACTCTTCGATGTTACTCAGGACCTCCCCCAGCCCGAAGACCCCCACCGCCACGGGAACAAGCCCCAGGCCGTCTTCCAGCGTGGCGATCCCGTAAGTGAAGCGCTCAAAACCGGAGATGTTGTCCAGCCCGATGAAGCTCATGAGCAGGCCCACGCAGGCCATCATCAGGGCTTTGATCATGGAGCCGTGAGCCAAATAAATAAGCAGGGTCAGGCCGAGGACCAGGAGGGAAAAGTATTCCGGCGGGCCGAAGCGGATGGCGATGGTGGCCAGCGGAGGGGCCACGAAGGTCAGGGCCACCACGGAAAAGGTCCCGGCGATGAAAGAGCCGAAGGCCGCGATTCCCAGAGCCGGTCCCGCTCTTCCCTGGCGGGCCATCTGGTAGCCGTCGAGGCAGGTGACCACGGAGGCGGTCTCCCCCGGGATATTCACCAGGATGGAAGTGGTGGACCCCCCGTACATGGCCCCGTAGTAGATTCCGGCCAGCATGATGATGGCTCCTACCGGGGACATCTTGAAGGTGGCGGGGAGAAGCATGGAGATCGTGGCCACCGGACCCACGCCGGGCAGGACTCCGATCAGCGTTCCGATGAAAACCCCGATGAAACAGTAGAAGAGGTTGATCGGCTGGAGGCAGACCGAAAAACCCAGGAGTATGCTGTCCCCGTATCCCAAGACTTCCTCCCAGGAAAATTAAAATAAGCCTCTGGGAAGCTGTACCTTCAAGGCCACTTTGAAGATGAGATGGGTGAAGAAAGTTACCAGGATGGATCCGGTTACCCCCACCCACCAGTTCTGTTTCCCGATAACCCGCAACAAAAAAATCAGGAGCAAAAAGGTGCTGATGATGAATCCCAGCGGCTCCAGCAGAAAGGTGTAAATTAATAGGGCGAAGCCCGCGGCGACCACGTAGGGCCATTTCCCCTCGCCGGAAAGAAAGCGGACGGGTTCCCCCGCCGGTTTGCGGAAACTGGCCTGGAACCACAGGACCGCCGAGAGCAGGGCCAGGATCAATCCCACCCAGAAGGGAAGAAACCCCGGCCCCGGCTGGCGGATGCTGCCCATGGGGACCTTGACCGACTGCCAGAGGGCGATCCCGGCGATGACCAGACAGACGACGGATCCGATCTTGTCCAGACGCTGCACCCCAGTCTCCTTTTCCCGCGAAGAAGGACCGTCCTGCTCCTATTTCTTCTGCTCTTCCTTGATGCCGGTAACGCGGATCATCTCTCCCCACCCGTCATACTGCCGCTTTATGTTCTTCTCCGCTTCTTTGGACCCGGCAAAGGCGGGCGGAAATTCCACTTTTTCCAGATACTGCAGGTAAGAGGGGTCGTTCATGGCCTTTAGGAAGGACTCCTCCAGCTTTCTCAGGATCGGCTCGGGCAGGTTCTTGGGGGCAATGATAGCCAGGGGAGTCCCCACCTCAAGATCGACGAGCTTCAACTCTACCATCGTGGGCACGTCGGGGGCTGATTTCATCCGAGTGCTGTTGAAACTGGCCAGGAGGCGCACCTGCTTATCCTTGATCATCTGCACGTGCGACCCGGCCGCCGACCAGGCGTGGATATGTCCCCCCAGCAGGGCGGTAGCCAGCTTGGGCCCCCCGGCAATGGGCACGTGCTTCCAGTTGATCCCCCCTCTCTTCAAGGCGATATATTCCATGAAGACGTGTGTCCCCACCCCGTGGCCGTCGCTTCCATAGATGATTTTCCCCGGATTCTTCTTGGCGTAATCCAGGAACTCGTCGAAGATCTTCCAGGGGGCGTCGTTCTTCACCACCAGTCCGGAGGTGTACTCGGTGTACGTGCCGATCCAGGTAAAATCCTTCCAGATGTCAAAGGGGACTTTCCGATAATGGGGAACCTGGGTGAAGGCGCTGGCCGACAGGGTCCCCAGGGTATAGCCGTCCGGCTTGGCGTTGGCCACCGTGTTGGCGCAGATGGTGTGCGCCGCCCCGGGCTTATTGACCACCACAACCGGCTGGCCGATCATCTTGCTGACCATGTCGGACAAGATGCGCGCGGCCATATCCGTGACCCCTCCTGCGGTGGAGCCGTTGTAAACGGTGATCTCTCTCTCCGGCCAGGCCCCAAAGGCCAGGCAGGGAATCAAAAGAAGCAAAAAGGCGATTCCTCCCTTTTTCATGTTACCCCTCCTTTTTCGCGGATGGTTCTCCCCTGACAGGTTGGGAAATAATCTTCTTTCCCATCAAATCCTGGATCCTCTGGGAGCCGTAACCCAGAAGACCCCGGAGAATCTCTTCCGTATGTTCTCCCAGAGCGGGAGGATGGCGGAAAACTTCTTCGGCGCCCTCCGCCTTCACCGGGTTCCCCACGCTCTTGAACTTCCCCCCCGCGGGGTGGTCCACCTCGACGACCATGTTCCGGTGGAGGATCTGGCGGTCTTTCATAACCCGGTCCAGGGTGTTCACCGGCGCGCTGGGGACATCCTCGCGCCGCAGCACATCCATCCATTCGTCCACCGTTTTGGTCAGGAAAATCTCTCCTAAGATCTGATAGAGCTCCTGCCGGTTGACGATTCGCTGAAAAGCATCTTTAAAATGGGGGTGACTGGCGAGGTCCTCGCGGCCCAGCGCCCGGCATAGAGACTGCCAGAATTTCTCCGTGGGACAGGCCACCACCAGGTAGAGATCCTTCGCTTTGAAGGCCTGGTAGGGAGTCAGGATCTCATGGGAGGAACCCTGGGGTTTGGGGATCAGCCCGCCGATGGAATGGTAGGTGGCCATGTAGGTGAGCAGCGAGGCCTGGCAGTCCAGGAGGCTGATGTCCAGCCGTCGTCCCTGCCCGGTCCTTTCCCGGTCAAAGAGGGCCGCGGCAATAGCGTAGGCGGCGAACATGCCGCCCCCCAAGTCTCCCATGGGCAAGCCCATGCGCACCGGCGCCCCGTCCTTTTCCCCGGTGATCCCCATGGCTCCCCCGCGGGCCTGGATGGTCAGGTCATAGGCGGGAAGGTCCCGGTCGGGCCCGTCCTGGCCGAACCCGCTCAGCGAGCAGGAGATGATCTTCGGGTTGATCCTTTTCAGGGTTTCATAATCGGCGCCGACTTTCTTCAGGACCGCGGGGCGAAGGTTGTCGAAGACCACGTCGGAGATCTTCACCAGATCATGGAACACTTCCTGTCCCTTGGGAGTGGTGAGGTCGATGACGATGGATTTTTTGTTGCGGTTGATGGCCAGGAAATAAGCCCCGATCCCGCCCATGTGATACTGGGCCGGGGTCCGGGTGAAATCCCCGGCCGGTTCTTCGATTTTGATCACCTCAGCCCCCAGGTCCCCCAGCAGCATGGACCCGTAGGGTCCGGCGAGCATGCGGGAAAGGTCGAGGATGCGGACGTTGCTCAGGAGTTGAGGCATAAAGAACCTCCGAAATCATTCGATGAGACACAGATAAACAGAGCACGGCGAAGCTGCAACCAAATTGTAGGGGCAACCCTTTGTGGTTGCCCATTTTGCGGGCGGCCACCGGGGGCCGCCCCTACAATATTCTTTTTTGGTTCTGGGTATGCCAGGGTAGATATTCTAGGCACTCTTTCTGCGTTCATCTGCGTCCCAAAAAATTAAAATTGCGCATACGGCTGGTATTCCCCGAAAACTTCGCGCAGCGCCCCGCAGATCTCTCCCATGGTGGTCTGGACCTTCACCGCTTCGATTACCGGCCCCATGAGATTCTCCGTCCCCTCCGCGGCCCTGCGGACCTGATCCAGAGCGGCTTGCACCTTCCGGTTGTCCCGCTCCTTCTTGACTTTGGCCAGGCTGGCCAGATGCCGCTCTTCCACCGTGGGGTCAAAGGTCATCCCCCCCTCCACGGGCTCTTCCTCCTCGAAGAACTTGTTGACTCCCACGATCACGCGTTTCGCGCTCTCCACCTCCTGCTGGTATTGGTAGGCGCTCCGGGCGATCTCCTGCTGCATGTATCCCCTTTCAATGGCTTTCACCGAGCCCCCGAGGGAATCGATCTTCTGAAGGATCTTCCAGACTTCCTCCTCCACCTGGTTGGTCAGGTACTCGACATAATAGGAACCGGCCAGGGGATCGATCATATCTCCCAGGCGGGCTTCCATTCTCAGGATCCGGGGAGTGTCGTCGGCGACCTTCCTCGACCGTTCGGTGTAGAGTCCCAGCGCCTCGTCGTAAGCCACGGCATAACCGCCCCCCATACACCCGCCCAGGAGAGTGGACATGCCCTGCACCGTGGCCCGGACGATGTTGTTCAGGGGTTTCCTGACCGTGAACGTGTGGGCGGCGTTTCCCGAAGGATAGCGAAGGCGCATGGAGTCCGGGTCCTTGGCCCCGAACCGTTCGCTCATGAGCTTGGCATAAATTCTGCGGGCGGCGCGGAATTTGGCCACCTCGCCGAAGAAATAGCTGCCGCACCCCCCGAGATAGCTCAGGCGGGGGGCGAAATCATCGACCTGCAGGCCGGCCTTCAGCCCCGCCTCCACGTAGGCAATGGTGTTGGCGAACATGAAGGCCAGTTCCTGGGCGGCGGTTGCGCCGGCTTCGCGGATGTGGTAGCTGCTGATGGACATGACGTTGAACCGGGGCAGATATTTTGTTCCGAAGACCAGCGTGTCCGCCACCAGGCGCATGGATGGCCCTGGGGGAAAGATGTAAGTCCCGCGGGCCACGTATTCCTTGAGGATGTCGTTCTGCGTAGTCCCGGTGAGTTTATTCAGGGCGACCCCTTTCTTTTCCGCCAGGGCCGCGTACATGGCCAGGATGACCACGGTCTGGGCATTGCAGGTGAAGGAGGTGCGCAGGTTCTCCATGGGCAGCCCTTGAAAGGCGTCGAAGATGACCTCCATGTCCCGCAGCGTGCAGCAGGCCACCCCGATCTTGCCCACTTCCCCCGCCGCAAGGGGATGGTCTGAATCATATCCGATCTGGGTTGGCAAATCGAAGGCGACGCTGGGCCCGGTGAATCCCTTGGAGACCAGGAATTTAAAATGGTCCCGGGTGTCTTCGGGCGTTCCGAAGCCCGAGTACCGCGCCCGAGCGCCGACTAAGAATTCGGCGGGGATCGCCGTGGGGTGGGTGGCCATGGTGAAGGGAAAATCCCCGGGAAACCCCAGGTCGCGGGCATGGTCCAGATCGCGGATGTCCAACGGGCTGTAAAACTGCTTGGGAAAATGCTCGGCCTTCATCTTGATCTTGTCCAGGGTCTTCTGCAGGCATTCCTGCTTCCAGTCCTGCTGCTTCTTTTCCAGCTCTTCCATCTTGGATTTATCGAACATCAGAAGACCTCCCTTCGGGATGTTTTTTCATTGTTTAGGAAATTATTAAAATCTGAAACTGTTTATCCGCAGATTTCGCAGATTACCCGGAGAACACATAGATATAATTGCTGCGCCTAAGGATAGCCTTACAACTCTCAAAGCTCAAATAAGCTTCCCCAGACGTTCGTATTTGTCCTTAGTGCTTCATCCTTGTTTATTCGCGTTCATCCGCGTCCCATTAAATCTTTTGTCATTAAGTCTTTTTCTAATATAAAATCTGTACTACTAACTTTGATGAACTCGTAAAAAGTCGGAATTCGATAGAATTCGTCATTCCGGCGAAAGCCGGAATCCAGTTATTTCAAGACGTTCTGGACCCCGGCTTTCGCCGGGGTGACGCTTAAAGAGACTTTTTACGAGATCATCAACTTTCAATTTCTGAAATTTTTATTAAGCAAAAAGCATCCCCCCCCCCCCAAACCCTCCCCCTCGAGGGGCATAAGCGCTAACTTAGAGGTTTTTTCCTTTAATTTCCACCTTTTTCAAAGGGGGGCCAGGGGGGATTTCTGCATTCAGCTGATCGGCAATCATCCGATAGATAGCCTCCACCACAGCATCGCTTTCCTTCAGAACTTCTCT
>Ga0315274_10013808_pt1 | contig 11486 bp, 14 predicted proteins | sample YL17G02_20_MG_FD_203700 | JGI IMG/M metagenome (GOLD analysis project Ga0315274, IMG submission 203700) | Sediment microbial communities from Yellowstone Lake, YNP, Wyoming, USA - YL17G02_20 | ecosystem: Environmental > Aquatic > Freshwater > Lake > Sediment | place: USA: Wyoming | collected...
GATATTTTACTATCACTGGTTTTTCGATGTTCCGCGGATCTTTTATCTCCTTTGGCATCGTAATTCCAGCACCCTCAAGCCAGACCCGTTCTTTTTCACGGTCTGACTCCCACATCAACACGTGTCGATTTCCAAACGTGGGTACCTGGAGGTTCAGAAAATTCTTCGGACCAAGATATTCTACAAATGAACCATGCGGAATCACGATTACGTTTTTTTGCCGTAGTTCATCCGCGTATTTCGCGATATCTCTGTAGTTGTCAACGGTGAAGAATTCATCTGGTTTTCCCAGCGGAAAGGCGTCGTAGAATTTCTTTACTTCACCAACAGAGATCCCCAGGGTTTTGAATCCTTCTTTTTTTGCGCCGTTAAAAATCTGAAGACTGGAATGTGAACAAACTGTTGCGATCGTCAGGTTTTTTGTATCATAGCTGGAGAGTAGTTCCTTGATGTTTACTTCAGTCATAACTTATCTGACTCCCAATGTCGGGATAACGCAACGCCTTTTTTTATCAGTTTCGCTGTAAAAAAAATATATTGAAAAGCAAAAATACGGTTAGAATCGTTTTCTGTTGTCCCGCAGGCCTTCAACAATTTCCTTGCCAAAATCAGTGAGTCGATACAACTTGATATCCCTATGTTTTCCGCCCGCTATCTGTTCCACAAGATTCAAACTCATCAGCGAATCATCATCACGATACCGAGAATTCATGCCACGAATAGCCCCGATTACGTTCGTCGGTGTGGTCTTGACATTGTACGCGATCTCAGAGGTATAACTGCCACCCGGGCTAATCTCAAACAGGTAATCTGCGATTTTCTTTCGCACGCTACTTCTCCGAAGCGACCTGATAATAAGAGGTTTTAACATCTCTGGAGAAATAACTGCATTATCTCCATCCAGCATCCCATTCCACTTAGTTGAAATAGAATTGCGTTTCCTATTAATAAACTAATCGGTTCGATTTCATTGTAAGGGGGATTAGGTGTTGACTGAAACGAAACAGATAAATGCTTGTTTTTGGATACTGGGTGGTAAGATGGGATACTAATGTCGATCAAAAAAGAACTCTTAAATGAATTAACAGAAAAGCAGTTGAAGCAACTTGCGGAAAGCAAAGGCATCGCTTTTAGTCTTAACAAAGTACAAAAGAAATATTACGAGAATTGGGCTGAGAAAGATAAGCTCGTGGACATGATGACAACGAACAAACAAATCACGGTTTCGGAAATAGAAAAATTTATTCAAACAAAGAAATTCTAAACATTCATCTACTACTTTTCACATTAACTTTCTTACAATATTGCTGAATTGGACAACGGCTACAGAATGGTGAGATAGGCACACAAATTGTTTGTCCAAACGTGACAAATAAATCATTAAAATCATCCCAATATTCTGAAGGGAGAATTTTTTTGAGGGCTTGTTCTGTGTCTTCTGGTGTTTTGGTTTTAATCCAGCCAAGTCTGTTTGGGATCCGATGACAGTGGGTGTCAATGGGGAGATACCCATGTTTCTTATGGCCGTAGACCATGACGATGTTTGCGGTTTTTCTACCAACTCCTTTAAGGCTGAGTAATTCCTCGAACTCGTCCGGTACTTTCCCCTGGTATTTGTCAAGGAGTGTTTGTGAGATTTCTTTGATTCTTTTTGCTTTTGTTTTATAGAACCCTACGGGATAGATGAGTGATGCTATTTGTTGTTCTGATAGTTGAACGAGTTGTTCAGGTGAGTTGTATTTTATAAGAAGATGTCGTGATGCTTGTTCTGTAACTTCGTCTTTCGTGCGAAGGCTGAGCAAACAAGAAATCAACGTCACAAACGGCGTGTCCGCAATGTCCTGTTTGGATCGTGAGACAACAGGTTGATTATATTTCCGTAGCTCTTGTTTTAACGCAGAGAAGATTTCATCGAAATGCCTAATTTTCATAGAATCCCCGTAATATCGTGATGTTTCTTATGTACGATTTTATTATCATGAAAGATTCTAAATAGTTACCGAAGAAATAATAGAACAGTGCAGGTGCAAAAAGTCGAATTCTACATCGATGGTGATTTAAAGGCGACCGTGACTACAGAGCCGTACCTCTGGAACTGGACTGCTAAAGCCCTAGGGAAACATACCATCAAGGTCGTTGCTTACGGATTTCACAATGATACTGCAAGTAAGGAAATCGAGGTGACAAAATTCCTGTAATCCTAACATTTCCCTTTCGTCATCGCGGATGTTAAAATAAGCGCGGGGAAGGAGATGTGAATATTTGATTTCAATCCCACTATTGTTTGATTAGAACTTTGCTGAGTGTTAGGTAATTTTGAAAAATAAACACAAAGATTATAGCCGCCTCACCCGTTCAACATTTTTATGGTTGGAGTTGTGTATCCTACTGTTGATGAAATTCAATATTATAATACCATTGCAATTGAAATGTTTCGAAAAAGTAAACGGGATCAAACAAAAACAATTAGTGCTTCTTATATAAAAACAGCGATAGATAAAGCCAAAATGAATTCAGGGGATATATATGATAAAGCGGCACGATTACTCATTGAGTTAACACGTATTCATGCTTTTGAAAGTGGAAACAAACGAACTGCTTTCCTCACTACGAAAAAGTTTATCCTCAAAAATGAAGGAAAATTTAATATACCGGATACAGTAAATAATGTCAAGGTAATGATTGGCATAAGAGAAAATTATTATTCTCAAGATGAAATAAAAGAGTGGATTGTACATGGCAACATCAAAAAATTTAAAAGATAACATCTCTGAAGAAACCAGGAAAAAAATTGCTGATGAAGAATTTCGAGAAATCGTAAAAATAGCAAATGGCCATAAAAAAACACTTAGTGCGCTAGCTAAGCATTGAATGAATAGTGCATAGAAATGTTATTTTTGGAATGAACATTCACTTTCAGATTATAATCAAAAAACGCTGGGGAGGAGATTTGAACTCCTGAGGTGTTGTCACCAACGGTTTTCGAGACCGTCGCCGTGAACCGAGCTTGGCTACCCCAGCATTGTTATCAGGTAGTAGGTCAAAAGGTTAATTTAAGGCTTTTTTATATCGATATCGGTCCCATGAAGATAAGAGTGAAACTCATCCCGCAAAATACTTCCCAGGAAATCGATATCAAGAAAGGGTCGACTGTTACCGATCTTTTACGAACGATTCATCGGAGACCAGACAGTGTAATCGTACTAAAAAATAAAACACCGCTGCCGGTTGACGATATCATACTTGATGACCAGGAGTTATCGATAATACAGGTTGCTTCTGGTGGATAACAACGCTCCCGTAGTGTAGCGGCCAATCATGAAGCCCTCTCGAGGCTTCGACTCGGGTTCAAATCCCGACGGGAGCACTTATAATTCATCACTCTTGTGTATCAATGATCAAATTGTTTTAAAAAATGAAAGAGATTCAAACCCATAATCTTACGGATCTCCTTCGCTTTAAAACCTCTCAAGGCTAATCCTTCTACCAACGCAGGATAACAAGAAACATCGGTTAAATCAGAGGGAGTAGAATTAATACCATCAAAATCGCTTCCAAGACCCACGCAGTCTGTACCCCCAATATCAGCGATATGAACAATATGATCAATCACGGCATTCACATCAACACTATCAGTCCCTCTCACATATTTCCTAAATAGTTCCCATTCTGCTTTGTTGACTAAATCCGGGTTCTTTTCGTTACATTGAATTATTTCCTGATGTTCGTTTTTATATTTTTCTACATTTTTACTCACTTGATCAAAAATGTTTTTATTCAGAAAAACTGGAAAAAAATTTACACCGATAAAACCTTTTCTTCTTGCGATTTCTTTAATAAGATTATCAGGTAAATTACGAGGGATATCACATAATGCCCGCGCATTCGAATGAGAAGCCATCAAAGGGACAGAAGTCGCATCGAAGACATCTTCGACGGTTTTGTCTGATGCATGAGAGACATCAATGACCATGTTAAGCTCTTCCATGTGAGCAACGATCTTTCTTCCAAGCGAATTAAGTCCATCCCATCGGGGGGATTCCCCAGAAGAATCAGCCCAGTCAGTATTTTTCGTATGAGTCAAAGTCATACTACGAATTCCAAGCGAATAAAAAAACTCAAGCATCTCGATTGAATTTTCGATGATATGCCCACCTTCGAGAGACAGCCAGCAGGCAAGTTTGTTTTTTTGAAGAGCAGAATCCATCTCAGCGGTCGAAGTCACTTTTATTCCATAACCTGGAGAAAATATCTTTTTCTCAAGTGTATGATACAGCAGCAATGCTTTTTTGATTGAGCGATGTGGCGCATAGACAGGGTTTACGTAGAGAGCGAAGATCTGTGCTTTCAATCCGCCTTTCTGAATCTTTTCAAGATCGACATGACCTTGCTTTCTTTTCCTAAAATCGATGGATGGATCGACGAGGTCATGGACGGTGTCACAGTGCGCATCAAAAATTAGGAGATCTTGAGGGAATTTTTTGTTCTGTATCTTCATATTTTTCTCTCCATTGATAAAATGTAGAATAACTTTTTCTTAATATGATATATACATTTAGGATTAATAATCGATAGACTTTCCTCAAACAATCTTTAATATTATTCATATATAAAGGGAGCATTATACTACTAATGAATAAGCTCGACGGAAGCATATTTTTACTATATGCAGGAGAAAAATAATCAATTTTTCAAATCCCCGAGTGGACATTATTGCCAATGGTTGAAAGCATTCCCGTCCACCATATTTTTACCACATTCGCATCTGAATCTCCTTCCTTCGATTCTCTTTTCCACAAATTTCTGAAGATGTACTACATTTAATAATTAACTAGCATATGCGAAATTATAGACCCATTGAAGAACTAACTACCCTAACGAAAAATAAGAGGTATATATGAGCATAAAACTGCCTGAAATTTATAAGATGATTCGTGCTCAATTCCTCATCGGAATTGTTTTCCCTTTAGTAGTTGGAACGTTAACTGCGATGTCCATTTCAGGTTCTTTTCATGTACCTGGGTTTTTGCTTGTCATGCTTATGGGGCTTGGTCTTCACCTCGCAACCGATGTCTACAACGATATCTACGATACCAAACAGGGAGCAGATACAAAGGGAAACGAACGACGTAATTCGTATAGTGGCGGCTCAGGGATTCTCCTGGAAAAACCATTTTTAATGGCACGGATGTATCTCATTGCCCGCTGTGGCTTACTTCTTTCTTTTCTGGCGATGATCGGGCTTTTATTTGTTATTGATCAGACCTTGTGGTTGTATGTGATTCTCATCTATGGTGTGTCAGCATTTTTAAGTAAGTATTACACTGCTGCCCCGTTTAAATTTGGATATCGAGGGATTGGCGAAATACTCATCTGGTTCAGTTTTGGGCCTATGGCAATTATGCTTGCGGGTTTCAGTCAAAACATGATGATGCAGGGGACGTTGTACGCGGTGATGCCTGCAACCGGTTTCAGTACCCTTACTATCCTATGGATTGGTCAATTGATAGATCTCCCAGATGATAAATCTGCAGGAAAATTAGGGTTGGTTATCCGGATGGGTACGAAACGAGCATCCTATGGGTACCTGGTTATTCAATCATTGCTGATGCTGAATATTTTGATGTTGGTATTTTTTATTTTCCATCCAGGCTGACTTCTGCTTCTCGCACTGATTCCGTTTGTCGTTCTCCTTCCAAAGATATGGAATTTCTTAAAAAAATATCATGCAGATCCGATACAACTCGTACCCGTGGCAACACTCAATACTGCGCTGTATATTCTCTTTTCGGTGTTCTTCATTCTCGGACTTTGGCTCACCCTTATTTGAAAATCTTTTCCACTTATAGACGAAATCGTTTATCAAGATTAATTTAATCGTTTGATCCCTATTTTTTCTACAAGTAATTTTAGTATTGCAGGAATAAAGCCAGGGATTACAAAGGGTGGATAGGTAAGAATTCCATCCCCGTTTCCCAAGCTAATGATCATGGGTTCTTTCCGTGGTTTATAGACGATCAATGGTTTCTGTCTGAGCGCTCGAAGAATATTTTCGCTGATGACGCGACCGTGGCGGTCTGCACTTGCTGCTGTTTTTTCTTCCGGTGTACTTGTAATGTCACCACCGACAAAGATGTTTTGGTAGCCTTCAAGCTGTAAAAATTGGTTCACCTTTAAGGCATTTCGTTCTGTAAACACTGAGGGAGGAAAGGTTTTCATGTACCAAGGGTTTGATTTGATTCCTGCACACCAGATGCCAAGATCTGCTTTGATACGCCGCTTGGTGTCAGTGATGAAAACCCCGCTTTGATGGTTAATGACTTTCTCCTTGAAAATAACCTGTACGCTGTGTTCCTCAAGGTATTTTTTTGCGTACTGTGAAACTGCTTTGGTGTTTCGTTCGAGAAGACGATCATGAGGATGAACAAGGATAATTTGTTTTTCTGGTGTTTTTCTTGCGAGTGCTCCGGCAACTTCAGTGCCAATTAAACCGCCTCCGATAATCAAAATCGTATGGGCTTCCGTTACCTTTTCACTGTGCTGTTTTACTTCAACTCCTGATTTTATGGTGAACACATCTTTTGTGTTTTTAAGGAAAATAGGGTAGTCGATTCCTGTCGAAATAACGAGATAATCATAAGGAAGTTTCTCTTTTTCTGTTTCAATGCATTCTGGTGTGACGTGGTGTATTGGATCGGTGATGAGACGGGCGTGCTTCAGGAATTGTTTATAGGGGATAATGAGTTGTTTGTGGTACGAGGGTAATAAAAGAAGTTTCCAAATACTTGGGGAATATTCAAAATATTCTTTTGTTTCAAGAAGAGTCAATTCGAGTTCTTTGTGTCTGTCCAGTTTTTTCGCAATGACAGCGCCACTAAAACCGCCTCCAAGGATGACAACCTTCATCGCGTACAAAGAACACCCGTATCTTTAAAAAATTAATGGAGAATAAAGGGATAGAATTGTAGGTTTTCACCACATTATTTAATTTTATACAAAAAATATATATTCACGCATAATATATTTATATATAATACCATCTGAGGCCTAACCCTGTGAAAAAAATACTCGTCATCATCGTGAGTGCATTGATACTTATCAATGTCATTGTCGGAGCTTTTCTTTTCTTAGACATCCAGATACTCAAAGCTCCTGTCATCCATGCTGATATTTACCCGATAGAGTTGACCCCAGATCAGATCCTTCTCGAGGCACGGATAAATGTCACTAACCCTAACCCGTTCGACATCTCGGTAGAAAATTTCAAGGTAGTCAGCACCACCAGCGACGGGTATGAAATAGGACAGTTTTTCATCGCAGGGGGAAACATTCCTCCAAATAAGGAAAAAACGTTCACCGCACAGGATGAACTCAGGTTCAGTAACCACGACTTTACTCTTATAAAAAATACAATAACAGTAGATATCGGTATCACTATTCTTGGCATCATAAAAAAAACCATCCCTTTTGAGATGACGGTTGATGCATCCTTAACAAATATCACCAATACCATCGCTGTACCGGTCATACATCTACAAGCCACCGTCGACGACATCACCAGAGATGGGGTTCAATTTTCCGGTACTCTTGATGCGTATAATCCGAATTCTTTCGAGATATTCATCGAAAATCTATCATTGAAAATGCAGACCGAGAAGAACGTTGATGTCGGGATAGTTAATCTTACTGGAGGAATTCTTAAACCAGAAGGATCGTTGTCGATTGATGTTAAGGGAACCTTATTATTCAAGGTGTTGGATGCAAAACAAATCCTGGTGAACCTAAGCGGAAGAGCAGGCATACAGGCAGCCGGTATTAAAAAATCTATCCCATTCTCGGTTGATATTCAGTTCATTGTACCAGACCCTGGAACCTTGCTTTCGCTCAACGATACCTTTAATTTTATCTTATCAGGGGATTTCAAACTAAGAGCGCGGGGAGTCCTCTGTACCATCGAGTTTACGATTTACAATCCAAGTAAGATTCCTCTGGATGCAAGAAATCTCATTTGCAGCATCTTCCGTTTTGATAACAATAAAACACGATTACTTGGAACGCAAAATATGAGCCCGTGCACGGTTGAACCAAAAAACGAGGTATGCGTGAGTACCCAGATACGGCTTCCCTACAGCACATTTCTGTTTTCTGGAGCCCACAGAATATTACCGGATTGGTTTATATTGACCATCAAAGGGAACTTTTCTATTAGCGGCGTCAACCGATCATTACCTTTTGCAATCACCGGGAATCTCTCCCCCCATCTCTTTATGAACCGAGGGGTGAATCCATGAATGTTTTTTTCTTAGGTGTTTTTTTACAGATCGCATGAGAAAAAAATAAAGAAAGATTTTATTGATGAGATGTTGAACGAAAACGATCTGCAGAAAAATGGTCTATCTTGTCCGTTCCCCCAGGAGACGCGCTTTTCCGTCACCGACGGAATCATAATTTTTTCTTATTTTACCGTGACCGCAAAACGCTTTTTTTACCCGCTTGTTGATTTGTTTTACAAATAGTTTTATGGATAATGGTGTTATACATTTGTTCTATGTGGCAGGATATTGTCATTGCTCTTGTTGGTCTGTCATTCGGCTTTATGCTTTTACCGCAATTACGAGACGTTATTCACGGCAAATCTGTTAATGTGTATACAGCAGGGCTTACAACAGTTGGATTATACATACTAGCGATAACGTTTTTTACTCTAGATATGTGGATTACAGTTATAGCAGAGATTTTTTCAGGTACCGTATGGTTTTTATTGTTTCTCTTCTCTGCAATAAATAAAAGGAAAGCCCTATAGTCCCCTCAGTTTTTTTATTATATAAATCGCTTGAGCAAAACATTATTAACACGTGGATTTCCATGTTTTTTGATAAGCTCTGGTGAAGTGAGTATCCCGTATTCCAAGGCTGTATGGCATTCACAAGTTCTTTTATATCTGATGTTTGGAATCAGTTTTTTTATGATGTTAGCCATGCTATCATCATTCTTTTTTAGGTTTTCTACTATTGATGCAACACTTACATCTTCTTTTCCTTCATACCAACAATCATAATCAGTAACTGTGAGAACTCCGCATAAGCACATTTCTGCTTCCCGGGCTAGTTTTGCCTCAGGGGCCAGTGTCATACCAATGACATCAACGTTCCAACTACGATATAATTTCGACTCAGCCCGTGTTGAAAACTGCGGACCTTCAATACAAAAATAGGTTCCACGGTGGACGTTAACACCTTCTTCTTTTGTTACCTTATAGGCAATATCAGACAACGTTTTACAAAATGGATCTGCAAGACCGACATGAGCCACAATTCCCTCTTCAAAAAACGTTGTACTTCTTTTAAAAGATCTATCAACTAACTGATCTGCAATGACAAAATCACATGGTTTCAATTCTTATTTAAGGCTGCCAACAGCAGCGGTGGAAACAAGATATTCCACGCCACATTCTTTTAATGCAAATATATTTGCTCTATAGTTTACTTTATGGGGGGCAATGGTATGACATTTTCCATGCCTGGGTAAAAATACAACATCAACACCTTCGATCGTACCATGAGTTATTGTATCTGAAGGTTTTCCAAAAGGCGTATCAACATCGATCTCTTCAACGTCCTCAATTATTCCCATTTTATAAAGACCACTACCGCCGATAATTCCTATTTTAACAGACATGAAATTTACGAACAGAAATTACTAAAAAAAGGTTTCTGTTTATGTCAAAGTATATTTAGGAGAAAATCATTTATCGCCGAAGGATCAAAAATATGACAGAATCAATAAAATCAAAAATCCGAACAATCCCTGATTGGCCAAAAAAGAATATTATGTTTAGAGATATTACGACGCTCTTAAAGAGTCCAGAGGGACTAAAAGAAACTGTTGACCTTTTGTATAATAGATATGCTGATAAGAAAATTGATAAAGTCGTCGGCATTGAATCCCGTGGTTTTATTTTAGGTGCCCCTCTCGCTTATCTTTTAGGGTGTGGTTTTGTACCAGTTCGAAAACCAGGAAAACTACCTGCAGAATGTGAATCTGAAGAATATTCATTAGAATATGGTAAAGACAAGATAGAGATACATAAGGATGCGATTAACAAAGGGGACAAAGTTATAATCGTTGATGATCTGCTTGCGACTGGCGGAACAATTAATGCAGCAAGAAACCTTGTTAAAAAATTAGAAGGCGAGATTGTTGAATGTGCATTTGTCGTAGAGTTGCCAGATTTAAAAGGCAGAGACAAAATCAAAGGAGAAAATATTTTCAGCATTGTGAAGTTTGAAGGAGAATAGATAAAAATGGAAACGTATAGTTGGCTACATACAACGAATGGAGAGGAGCTTTCATTATTTGCAGAAGAACTAAAAGAAAAATTTAACGATCTTACGTTTGGAGAATCTTCTGCGATGCTAGGGGGTGCAATGGCTGCATCTATGAGACGCAAGGCCATAGAACTTGACATTTCCCCAGATGAAGCAGTCGATTATTACTTTTTCACAGTGATGAATAAAAATATAATACAAAAATAGGATTTTTAAGTTTCAAATATTTTACTAGTGAATTGATGCTTAGATTCCGACAGGAGCATACATATTTTGGTAAACGAAAAACATCATTTGGAATCTGTGACATGCATAGTAATTACAGTCTGAACTCCGGACTGTTCTTGAAGAGCTCAAGATACAGTTTCATGAATATCTCTACATATCCCTTTGCAGTTGGTGTAGTGGTATAAAGAGATCTGGTTCCGTCCATTGTTTTTGCTAGATATCCTTTGGATGCGAGGAAATCGATATGGTCCTGGCCGATCTTAGAGTTTAAATTACATCGCTGGATAATCTGAGTAATCGACCGTGGTGTCTTACAATAGGTCAGTATCTCCCAATAAATCTCATATTGGGTTCGCCGGTTGTTCACTAGGATTCCTCCATGAACGATGCCATCTTCTTCTCTGCATCTTCACTTTTTACAAGCCGATCATCCCAGCAAATCGCGTATTTATGAAAAGAAGTGGGAAGATAAAATCCTACCAAGCCCATGATAAGACTGACAAGTATCCCTCCTACTGAAGGAATCAATTCAATCATACCCGAATTGAAAGTTATGAAAACAATAATGGTTTGAATTAATGCATTTGCAAAAAAGCAGATGCCTGCGATTTTACTTACAAGAATCATTCTTTTAATCTGTGGTTTTTCCTCACGGTACAAACCCATGAGTTTAACGATACGTTCAGTGATCCTCACAGAAGGTAGATTTTTTTCACCGTTCTCGTCTTCCTGTATCTCATCAAATTTACTCATGACTTCTGCACTCGAAATCACATATCGAAGAGCAAAATATGCTACAACAAACCCAATCACTAGAGAGAAAAGAATGAAATACATATTTGAAATCGTCTTCGTCAACGCCAAAACATTCGTTGTGATAGTAGCAATCGCAAACGCCATTGCCATGGCACCAAAAGCCAGACTCATTAT
>Ga0315274_10013813_pt1 | contig 11482 bp, 9 predicted proteins | sample YL17G02_20_MG_FD_203700 | JGI IMG/M metagenome (GOLD analysis project Ga0315274, IMG submission 203700) | Sediment microbial communities from Yellowstone Lake, YNP, Wyoming, USA - YL17G02_20 | ecosystem: Environmental > Aquatic > Freshwater > Lake > Sediment | place: USA: Wyoming | collected...
TTGACCTCCTTGACTTCCGGCCCGAGTCCGCCAAGGATCCTGGCCGCATAATACCGCACCAGGCGATCCGGGTCCTCTTTGAGCATGCGGATGAGGTCGGGGACAATGGCCGTCAGGGCGGGCAGGGGCGGCGGCTCGATGGGCCGGGACCATACTCCATAGAAACTGGCAATTGTCTGGACCGCCGCCTCGCGAATCTCATCGTCCTTGTCCTTGAGCAGAGGGACGTATTCCGCCACAATGGGCGGAGGGGATCTTGTGCTGCCCATGCCCATCCACCGCTTGCAAGGTATCGCGGCCAGCCTGATCTCCCTCCGGACGTCCGCCAGCGCCTGCCGGATCGCGGGCGCCGCTTCCTCGCGACCATGCAGCGCCTCCCAGGCCAGGGCATCGACGGCGGCAATCCGGACCCGGATCTCCCTGTCCTCGGCCGCCCTGACAAGGGCAGTCAGGGCCTCGTTGCTCACAGGCCGAAGGCTCCGCAGGGCCGCCGCGGCCGCCCAGCGAACGTTCGGGTCCCAGTCTTCCCGCACCGCGATGATGAGTTTCGGCTCAGCGGGCTTGGCGGCGGCGCCAAGTCTGCTCAGCGCCCAGACGGCCTCCCAGCGGTCATCACGTTCGCGGCCCGTAAATATATCGATGAGTTCTGGCACAGCCTCGGCCTTGAGCGGGCGAATTTTCCATATGGCGTTTCCGATCCAGCCGTGCGAGCCGTCGTCGGGCGTCTTGAGCGCCTCAAGAAGGGCCGGGAGGGCCTCAGCCGCCGCCGGGCCTATTTCTGCGAGAGCACAAGCCGCCGCCTCGCGCATCTTCCAATCGCGATCCTTCAGATGTTTGACGATTGTCGGGATAACTTCGCCCGCGCGTCCTCCGCTGCCGATCTCGCCGAGCGAATGCAGCGCCGCGGATCGGACGACTTGATCCTTGTCCTGAAGCGCCTTGACGATGGCGGGAACCACTTCAGGGGACGCCGGACCGATCTTCGCGAGTGCCGTCAGGGCCGCATAGCGCACCTTGGCGTCGGCATCGCCAACCATTTCGATGAGCGCGGGGACGGCCGTCTTTGCCGCGGGGCCGATCTCCCCCAAGACCCGTGCGGCGGCCCGGCGAACGTCGCTGTCCTTCTCCTTCAGGATGGGAATAAGGCCCGTCGCGTCCTCCAACCCGATCCCCTGGATGGCGTCGCGGACGTACCACCGCACGGACTGCCTGTCCTTGAGCGCCTCGATGAGGGCTGGCGCTGCCTCCTTGGCCTCCGGGCCGCGGTTCCCGAGGGCCACTGCCGCGCTGGCCCGCTCGTAGGGCGCGCCGCTCTTCAACTCGTGGATGAGATCCTGAACCGAGGGAGGCCGTTCCTCTTGAGCAGCGCGAGAGGGCGCGGCGGAAACAATCGCGGCAAGGGCCATGACGGCTGGAAGCACAAGCCTCATAGAAGCCGCTCCTCTTCTCGCGCTCAACCAGCAGTGCACTTACCCGATATTTCCGGGACTAGCTCCGACCCACGGCTGGGCGCAGGCTTTTTCGACCATTCTACCCGGTCTTCCGGCTCCCGCAAGGCCGCTTCCGGCGTTGGTAGCCCTTCTCTTGGCGGGGCTGCGCTGTACTTCTTCTTTACGTAGTGGGGTCGGCACGCTAGGCAGTTTGCCGCGCGGCTCGGCGCGTTACCTGCGACATCGCGCCTTCCAAAACGTTGGGCCTGCGTTAAGGCGCGGCCCGGCCCCAAGCTGGCCGCTCATGCCCGCGCGGGCCTGTCGGCGCGTTCTGCCGGCGCCATCACCTCTTGCATGGCGTCGTGGATAACTCTCGAGTCGCCGAAGGCGACCCCGGGGGGTTTCGGCTGGCGCCGAAATCGAGGTTAACCCCGCCGCCCACAGGGGTGCGAGGTGATGTACTATGTCAGAACTTGACACAGAGGTCCGCTCGGCGGGCAACGCGGCGATAGACGCGCTGCGCAGGGCCCTGGACTCGGCTGAAAGCCGAATCAAGTGGGCTGTGGAAGTGACCGCTGTGGCCCAGCGGCATCGTGAGGCAGCCATCCGAGAGGTGGCAGACCTCAAGCAGGCCCTGGCGGTCATCGGAGGAGGTGATAGCCATGAAGATTGAGTTCTTCGACACGCTCGAAGCGGCGCAGGCCCGCCTCCGCGAGGCGATGGAGGCGGCCGACGGCAAGGTCACGCCTTGGCAGGCGGCGATCGGGCCGGGCGATTGCTTCATTGCCGACGGCGGCGAGGAGGACCTGCTCGTCTTCGGCGAGGTGCTTGAAGGCTACACCGAGGCGCATCTGCGGCACTACCGCTTCTGCCGGTGCTTCTCGGTGGCCTGCCCGGAAGGCGAACTGGGCGACGTGCACGTCTCGACCGTGCTGTGCCTCGTCAGCCGCGCGTTCTTCGAGGCGATGCGGGAGGAAGGCTGGCAGATGGAGGCGGGGCAGCGGCCCCGCTCCGCCTGCCGGATGATAGAGGGAGAGCGTCCGGCCGCCGGAGAGGCGAGGGCCGACATTACTTCTCACCGATCATCTCAAGGCGCTTGCGGGCCTCGCGCTTGCCCAGGCGGCGGGCCGCTGCCAGGGCGGCCAGTTGCTTCTTCCGCGGCCGCGACTTGCCTGACTCCCACGAGTAGACCGTCAGCGCCGAGACGCCGACGAGCCTGCCGAAGTCCTTTGCCGAAAGGCCGAGCCTGGCGCGCTGGGCCTTGACGCTCCGCGCGGAGAACCGGACCCCCTTGGCGTCTTGCGGCGCCGGCGGACTCGCGACGCGACGCCGCTCCTGCTTTTCCAGGAAGGCGACGGCTCGGGCAAGGGCGGCCACCTGGCGCTTGATGGCTGCAAGGTCGCGGCGGTGCTGGGCCGTGAGCCGCCGGGTCTTCTGGGTCTGGGCCCTGATCTCCCGACGGGCAAGGCGGCGGATCTTGTCGCTCAACAGGTTCAGTAGGTTGGGCATCCTCTCACTCTCCTTATGCAGGGCAAGCGGCCCCGCGATCCTTGGGCCGAGCAGGTACCTATCATGCCGAGAAAGCCGGAGGGCTGCAAGCATCTTCCTTAAAGAAAAAGGCGCGGACGGCTCGGGCTGAGGGGCAAGGTGAACCCGTCCCGGAAGGGCTGCAAGGTCCGGGTCGGGTCACCTTGCATTCCACGGTGGGGCCGTCCGCTCCCCAGCATTGCCACACGCCGCAGAGAAGGTCAAGAGGCCGCCCAGGTTGCTCAGGCCCACAGGCGTCCACGCCGCCCAGGCCCCCAGGCGTCCGGGGGTATGTGGTTCCCCATAGCGGCAATCACCCTTGGCAGCGGGCCTGAGTTCACTCATTCTGCCTTCCGGCCTGCGGCCGCAGGCAAACATGCGATAAGGCAGATGGTTCGCTCAGGCAAGAGGGCGGTGGAGGTGATTGCCATGGAGAGAACCACCCGCGAGGACCGGACGCCCTGTGTCCTGCACGGCTGGGCACCGGCACTGAAGGGGCCTTGCCCCCGGCGGCTGCCGATAGTCCGAATCCGGGGCCGGCTCTACTACCAGGACGACCGCTTGCAGGAGTTCCGGGCAGTGGACGCCCCGTGGGACCGAGTACCCTTTGAGGTCATGGTATGGGCACTGGCCATCTTGGGCATGTGGCCGGACTGAACCGGCCCGGCCTGAATCTCCGGCTAGCCGAACGTATGCCGGGACCGCCAGCCTCTTCGTCGCCAACCACAAAGAGTTGCTTTCCTTGGAGGGCAATCTCACCAACACGATGAGTAAGCAGGGTCCTCCACATCTCCTGTCCGGTGCGAAGATCGATACACGTTATGAAACGATCGCTCCCACTACTGGTCACAAAAAGGTGTTCCTCGTCCGCCACAACCTCACCTTCGAAAACTACCGTCTTTGTCCACAGGAGTTCAGGCGCGGCCTCCAGGGGCAGGTCCGGTCCTTGCCAGGTCCGGCCGGGATTGCCTCCCGACATGGACCATCGCGCGTCCGGGGGTGGAGTCGCCTTGAACCTCGTACCACAACCGGCGAGAGCGATGGCAAAAACCACCCCCAACCACACAAATACACGCATTGCCATGCCTCCAAGACGCGTCCTGCGATTAAGGCCGCGCCGTTGCCGGCAGAACACGGCGAACACTGCGCGGCATACCGGCGCATCAATGTATCGCACGTCCCAAATATACTCGTACTTCCTGGCCGTGGCAACGGGTCCCTTGGAATCGAGGTTGTCGTTTTCTCTTGTCTGGGCGATCTGCCACGAGGGGTTGTAATAGAAATCCGTGCGAATGTATTTGCCCTCATGCTCCGGGTCAGGCCGAATCTTGACGATTCGGCGATTCAGGGCGTCGTAGCGGTACTCGGCCACGAGCACAAGAAGTGATCCGAGAACGAGTACGTGCCGCCTCGCAACGCCTCGCTGCATTCCCTTCCCCTTTTCGTTGCCAGGCCGCGACGCTTTCTGTTCGTTTTCCGCCCGCGAACGCCGTATTGCAATGGTGCACCGGCGCGCGGGAGGTTTCTGTTGTTGAGAGCGAAAAGCGGGTTACTGAGGGGGGTCAGTCGGCCCGCGCCTCGGGGCTGCGGGCGTCCGCCAATCCAGCCCGCTCAGTCGGCCTCGCCGGCGAGGGTGACAGGTTCCCGCCCCGGCGCCGCGATGCCGCGCCGCTCGAGCAGGGATCCCTCGAGGCGGTGGAGATTGACGAGGGCCTTGAGGTAGTTGGCGACGGCCTCGACCTCGGCGATCTGGCTCTGGAGGAGGTCGCGCTGGGCCTGGGCCACCAGGAGCGACGTCGACTTGCCGACGCGGAACTTCTCGGTCTCGGCGCGGACCTTTTCCTGCTGGAACTGGCGTGTGGCGGCGGTGGCGGGGATTTGCTCGCGGGCGCGGTTGACCTCGATGTACGCGCTGCGGACGTCCTCCTCGACGAGTTGGGCGAGGTTGCGGACGGCCTCGAGCGACTGTTGGCGCGAGAGAACCGCCCGGCTGTGCTGGGCCCGCGCCTCGCGGTTGACCGGTGGATAGAGGAACTGGACGCCCGCGAAGACGTCGTAGTTCCGGCCCTCGTCGGTTGCCTCGACCGACCGGCCGAAAGAGTCGGCGTAGCCGGTCTTGCCGAGTGTTACGAACAGGTCGAGCCTCGGCAGCAGACCGTTCCTCGTCTTGACGAGTTCCAGGTCGCCACGCTTCACCAGCAGCCGCGCCGGGCAAACACTGGCCGACCTGCTGGACGAAAAATGGACGCTGGACGACCTTGCCGAGCACAACGTGTTGGTCAAGGAACAGACGACCCTAAAGAACATCATCCTGGACATGGAAAACCTAGTCCTGGCAAATGCCGGCGTTGACGCCTTCGAGGAAGTATTCAAACTAATTTACGCCAAACTATACGATGAATGGTACGCCGCCCAGGGCGACAGGAAGCACCCGCGCCATCTGCAATTCCGTGTCGGCGGGGCGACGCCCAGGGAGTTCAAGGAAAAGGTCGGCCGGCTTTTCGAGGAAGCCAAAGACAAGTGGCCGGGGGTATTTCTGCGGGACGACAGAATCGACCTGACCCCGGAGCATCTTGTAACGTGCGGCTCGGCCCTCGAAAACGTCAAACTTTTCAACTCCAACCTCCAAGTGATTGACGAAGCATTTGAGTACCTGAGCGTGGAAGTCGGCAAGGTCAAGAAGGGGCAATACTTCACCCTACGCCATGTTATCGACATGGCCGTAAGGATGCTCAACCCCACGATTGACGAATATGTTATTGACACGGCGGCAGGGTCTTGCGGCTTCACCGTGCACAGCATCTTTCATGTTTGGGGCAACCAGTTCACCGCCGAGGGTCCCGCGCCGTGGCAGGCCGAGTACGCCCGCGAAAAGGTGTACGCGATAGACTTTGACCCGCGCTCGATCAAGATCGCCAAGGCGCTAAACCTTATCGCCGGCGACGGCAAGACCAACGTTTACCGCGCCAACACACTTGACCCGCGCACTTGGCCCGATGAAGTCAAAGTCAACCTGCGCCCGCGCCTGATGCGATTCCCCAACGACCCAGACAAGGACCGCTGGAACCAGGAGAACTTCCGTTACTTCGCCTTTGACGTCCTCCTCACGAACCCGCCCTTTGCGGGCGACATTCAGGATTCCCGAATCCTTTCCCAATTCGACCTGGCCAAGAAGCCCAACGGCAAATGGGCAAATAAAGTCGGGCGCGACGTGCTCTTTATCCAACGCGACCTTGAATTCCTGAGGCCCGGCGGGCGTATGGCAATCGTCCTTCCGCAAGGACGGATGAATAACACGAGCGACAAATTGATAAGAGACTTCATCGCTGATCACGCCCGTATCCTTGCCGTTGTGGGATTGCACGGCAACACGTTCAAGCCCCACACGGGCACGAAGACCAGCATCCTTTTCTTGCAGAAGTGGAATGAAGACCCCAAGGCCGGGCCATTGTGCAAGCGCGCGGCCAACTACCCTATCTTCTTCGCCACCAGTCAGAACGGCGGCAAAGACAATAGCGGCGATTATGTGTACCTGGCCGACGACAAGGGCAACCCCCTGTATGACCTATACGGACACCCGATGGTGGACCACGACCTTTTCAACCTGCGCGGGTACCTGGCCGCGCAGTGCGAGCAAAGGATAACCGCCGCCACAGAGAAAGCCGTTAAGGACACGATGAAAGCCCTTTACAAGGAGAAACTGCGTTTCGTTCCTGACCGGCCCGGCATTGCCGAAGCCTTCCGGGAATGGGGCCGCAAACAAGGCTTCGCCTTCTGCGCGGAGGCCGAGTAATGGGCGCGTGGAGTGTAGTCAACTTCGCGTCGCTGTTCCCAGGGCTTGACCTTGCCGCCGAGCACTACCACCCCGACAAGTTAAACAGTCTCAAACGACTCTCGCGCGTTGGGCGGGCTGTCGCTTCGTATGTTCGCGCCGTCCGGCAACTGGTAAACCCAAGGTCGAATGATGCGACACCCATTTTTGACCTTGGCGCTTCCGCGAACCACATCCTTCAACCGGCTGACGCGCAGAGTGAAGAAAGAGTAAGCACGAAGAAAGTTTGTCGAGGTGGCGACATTGTTGTCTCCCGGCTACGTTCCTACTTGCGGCAAGTCGCGTTTGTGCCACCAGAAATCGGCAAGGCCTACCTGTCCACCGAGTTTATCGTCTTGAGAGGGCAACCGGGGACGGACGTGACGTTTCTTTTGCCCTTCATACTGAGCGACCCGGTCCAGACGATCCTGGCTTGGTCACAAGATGGAAATGAGCATCCCAGGTTCAACGAGAACGTGCTTCTTGGGTTTCTTGTTCCGCCGGCTGTCGAATGCCTAACCAAAAAACTGAGCAACATTGTTGCGCAGGCCGCAAGTGGCTATGGGCAAGGACGTACCACCTTTGCCAACGCCGAAGCCTTGCTTGTGTCGGCCTTGGGCCTGGACAAACTGGACTTGGCCCCGCGACTGTTCTATGAAAGCCAATACAAGAGCCTTAACGCCGCCGGGCGATTTGACGCGGAGTATTATCAACCCGCCAAAATGGAAGTCTTGCATGCCCTGGCGAAGATGAAAGGTCGGCCCGTCGGCGAGCAATACCGATCCGCCAAGAGCCTTTGGCAACCCGGCAAAGTGCCGCGCGACGAGCGCGTCCGCAACTATGATCTTCCGGACGCCCTAAGCCCGTTCCTGGACGACACCCTTGAGCCGACGCCCGCTTCCTCGACGACGTGGTCCAGCGTGATCTCGTGGAAGCGCGGACCGGTGAAGAGTTTCTCGGCCGCCCGCATGATTGCTTCCCGCCGGTCTCGCTTGGCCATGGCGTACGCCTCCGGCGCTGGGACACCGTCCTTCAAAATGGAACTGACCAGTCAGTACCATTTTACGGCCGGCCCTCGGCTTTGCAAGAGGTATTCCGGGTGTTCGGCGGCAAAGAAAGGTTTTGTAAGTCGTGTCGGGCATGCAGTTCCCGACGCCGCCCGAGGGGCCGTTTTTGCTGCGCGGCCCGGACTCGGAGCCAGTCATCGAGCAACTGTCGAAAAAAGGGGGCGACCGATTTTTCCCCGGCCTGAGGGTGCACAATCCGGCGGGATTTGGCAGACATCTCAGGTAGGAAAATGGGGCAGTAGGGTGGTCAGTCGTCACGTGGTGGTGACTGGTTATCGACTGCTCAGTGGCTTGTCAACCACTTGCAATCCTCGTTTTCGGCCCGAAAAGCCGCTGTAAGTGCTTGGGACGTCATGGTTTGCGCGCGGCCTTTCGGCCTCCGGAGCCAAAGGTTAGAGGTTCGACTCCTCTTGGGGACGCCGGTTTCCATGCGCATGCGTTGTGTGACGCGGCCGCCACCATCAAGGCCCGGCGCGAAAACCATCGTGTGGCTCCCCCCGGCGTGGGGAATGAGCAGCGCATCCTCGGCAATGCCCACCGTGCCCGGCGCTTCGACATGACATAGGTTTGCTCAGGGACGCAAAGGGCCACTAAAACCAGTCGGTTGTCGCGATAACCGGAGGGGCGGTTTCGAGCGGTTTCAGCGGTTCGGGCGGCATTCCGAAAACGGACGCAAGTCCTTTCAGCAGACGCAATTACAGCAATAACAAGGACTTGCGAATCAACAGCGAAAAGAATTTGAAACCAGGAGCGCCGCCGGGCGCCTGCCACCTCCGCCTCAGGTCTTCATGACTTCCTTGTAAAACATCATAACCGGCGCGCCGCCGAATGCAATCGCCATCCAAACGGCCTCGTCGATCTCCGCCTGCGTGAAACCCATCTTTCTGGCCTTCTCGACCTGGATGCGGATGCACGGGCCGCACCGCGCGAGCACCGAGAGCGCGATCTGGAGCGCCTGCTTCGTCGCCGCATCCAGCGCGCCCGGCGCCCCCGCCGTCTTCATGAACGCCTTGAACATTTCCTCGGCGCCCGCGCCGACGGCGGGGCCATCGGCGGCGTGACCCTCCGCGCAGCACGCCTCTTCGGCGGCGGGCCCCGCGCAGCAAGGTTCCTCGGCGCCGGCTGACCGGCCCTTTTTCTTTTTCGACGGCCGTTGGTTCATCGCTTCTCCCTCCTCGGGCGTTCGGATAGTCCGCGCGCCGCTCGTCGTCACGAAAACCTTTCCCGTTCCTTTGCTGCGGACCTTGCCGATGACGGCCGCCGCTGAAATCCCCTCGCCGTGCAATCGCCGGACAAACGCCTCGGCCTTGCCGGGCGCGAGGGCCACGAGGAGGCCCCCCGACGTCTGCGGGTCGAAGCAGACGTCCATCATGGCCTCGGTGACGCCCGCGGCGGGGACGGCGCTCGATTCAGACGATTCGCGGTTGCGTTCGATGCCGCCAGGAACGATGCCCTCGGCCAGGCACTCCAGGACGTGCGGGAAGATCGGCAGATCGTCCCAGACGATTTCGACGTCGACGGCGCTCGAGCGCGCCATTTCCGCCAGATGCCCCATCAGGCCGAAGCCCGTCACGTCGGTGCACGCGTGGGCCTCCAGGTCGAGCATCGCCTCGGACGCGGCCTTGTTGAGTTGGGTCATGGATCGCGCGATGGCATCGGCGGCATCGGGGGGCGCTCGGCCGATCTGGACGGCGAATGCGAGGATGCCCGTCCCGAGCGGCTTTGTGAGCACCAAAGAATCGCCCGGGCGGAGGCCGGCGTTCGTGACGATGCGGCCGCGGTCGATGAGGCCCGTGACGGCGAAGCCGGCCTTGATCTCGGCGTCCTGGATGCTGTGGCCTCCGACGACCGGCACGCCCGCCTCGTTCATCTTCTCGATCCCGCCGCGGAGGATGTCCGCCATGACGGAGTCGGGCACCTCGCGGATCGGAAAACCGATGATCGAGAGGGCGGTGATCGGCCGGCCGCCCATCGCATACACATCACTCAATGAATTGGCGGCCGCCACCTGGCCGAACGTGTACGGATCGTCCACCGAGGGGCTGAAGACGTCCACCGTCTGCACCAGGGCCGTCGAGCCGTCGTCGAGGGCGTAGACGCCGGCGTCGTCGCCCGCGGCGGCGCCGATGAGGACGCGCGGGTCGCGGATTTCTGGCAGGGCTTTGAGGACCCGCTTGAGCGAGGCCTGGTCGATCTTCGACGCGCAGCCGGCCTTCTCGACAAGTTGCGTGAGGCGCACCGGCCCCGAGAGCGGCTCGAGCGACTCGCCCGCGCAGAGGCAGACGTTCTTTTCCTTGAATAGCGAGCAGGGGCAGGCTTTCTTCGCGTCGCAGATACAGTGGCCGAGACGCATCGACCGCTGCATGACGCGCCGACGTTTTTCGAGGTTGATCACGGTCGCGGTCCTCCGACGGCTGCCGACCGGCCGAGCCCGGCCGCGCCGCCCGACGCCTGGCGGCAAGCGATCAGGGCCGCCCCCAGGGCGCCGGTCATCTGCGGGTCGGGGCAGACGCGGACCGGCGTCGCGAGGGCGGAGGCGAGGGCCTCGGCCATGCCCGGCACGAGGGCGACGCCGCCCGTAAAGATGACGGGCGGGACGACGTCGCGGCCGAGCATCGCGGCGACGCGCGAGGCGATCGCGGCCTGGACGCCCGCCACGATGTCCTCCCGCCGCGCGCCCGACGCCAGAAGGCCGATGATCTCCGTCTCAGCGAAGACGACGCACATGCTGCTGATGGGTGCGGGCGCCTCGGCCGACCGCGCCAGGTCGCCCAGCGAATCGAGGGGCGCCCCAAGGCGAGAAGCAACGACCTCGAGGAACCGGCCCGTGCCGGCCGCGCACCGGTCGTTCATCGCAAAGTCGCGGACCGTGCCGTCGCGGTTCAGGCGCAGCAGTTTCGAGTCCTGGCCGCCGATCTCCACGATCGTCGCCGCGTCCGGAACGCGGTGGCGGACGCCCACCGCGTGGCAGGTGATCTCGGTGACGGTGGTGTCGGCGCAGGAGACGGCCCCGCGGCCGTAGCCCGTCGCGACGATGCGGGCGACGCGCTCACGCGGCAGGCCCTCGGCCCGGAGGAGTTCCTCGAAGAGTTCCCGGGCCGGGCCGTCGTGGTCCGTTCCCTGGTCGCGGACGGCGGCGGCCAGCACCTGGCCTCGCTCGCTGTCGAAGAGCGCGACCTTCAGGGCCCGCGACCCCGCGTCAATGCCGGCGCCAATCATCGTTTTCTCCGCTCCATTACGGTTTCCACGAGCGCCTCCAGTTGCGCCCTCAGGGTCGGCATGATGGGGTCGGCCAGGGGCGGCACCTCGATTTCGACGACCGGGACCGCGAGCGTCCGGCGGACGGTGCGGCCGATGACCGCTCCTTCGAGGGCGCAATGGCTCGCCCCGGGGATGCGCGAGACCAGCACCGCCTCGGCGCCGAAGGCGCGGGCGTCGCGCTCGATCCGGGCCGCGCGGTCCGCCGACGGGCCCGCCATCGGGTCCGCCAGCGCCATTCTCGCCAGGGCTTCCATCGGAGGCAAGTCCTCGGGGATCAAATCCAGGGCGTGGGAGAAGAGGAACTCCGTGCCGGCCAGCCGCCCGCCGCAGTCCTCCAGGAGGTTCATGACGCGCAGGTCCGCCACGGGGTTGACCCAGAAGACCCT
>Ga0315274_10013815_pt1 | contig 11481 bp, 7 predicted proteins | sample YL17G02_20_MG_FD_203700 | JGI IMG/M metagenome (GOLD analysis project Ga0315274, IMG submission 203700) | Sediment microbial communities from Yellowstone Lake, YNP, Wyoming, USA - YL17G02_20 | ecosystem: Environmental > Aquatic > Freshwater > Lake > Sediment | place: USA: Wyoming | collected...
CGATTGAGCAAAGACTATGAGTCGCTGCCTGTCAGTAGTGAAGCCATGATTGAATTGGCGATGATTAACTTGATGATCCATCGACTCAAACCTGGTTGATCGGGCTTTTAATACACTTTCTAAGAGGTTTACTGAAATCGTTCTGAACGAACTTGACACAATTGCGGATTTCCAAACATACCTACGAGATAGAGAGCAACTTTCAAATACAGCGACTAGTCTTATAGTTCTCGGCGGAGAAGAAGAGATACTGGCATATTATCTCAAAAACAACCGGTCTTTTGATAAATTCAAAAACCGGGACGCTGTGGTCCTTGAGGGTGACATCTGGGAAAACCTAAAGAAAAACCCTAAGTATCAGGCTAAGAAACAAGCTGACCGAGTAAGCTACTTATGGGACAGTATTATAGACAGATCTCATGAAGGTGACAGCCTCCAGTATGAGCTTATTGCTCGTGAACTTGCCAGACATGACAGGTTCGGCAGACGAATATTGAGCAAAGCTTTTTTGGGAGCTCACATGATAGCCCATAAAAATGAAAAAACCTTCAGACGATTTATGCTTATGGAAGATCAAGGCGTTATGTATTGTTTCCTATTTCAAGATGACCCAGAGCCAAGAGAAAATCGAAAGGGACATCTGACTGCTATGTGCCACGTTGCCAGAAGTAAGCACAAAGATAAGAAAATTATAGGCATTGCTACTGAAGTCAAGATTCGAGCAACTTGTTCTTATGATTTTGTGTTACTCAAGGTTCACGAATGGACAGAGATAGACCAAAAAGTGCTTGAGGGATTACAGGCCAAAACAGACATTTTTAAAAGCCCTAACAAATCGTTTGTACATGAGGACGAGTATCCGGAATGAAGGTTAATGTTGCGAAATATCGCACCCTACGTGGCTGATTCACAAGAGAATCTGGCCCATTCGGCAAAGTTTACCCTGAGCGTAGCAGAATGGGCTCAGGGTATGCTTCGGAGGAGGGGGAAAAAGCAAAATCAAGCAACCGCATGGGCAACAAGTTGCCCATCCTACCCATTATTTTCTTTCATCCGTGCTAATCCGCGTTAATCAGTGGTTAAAATGAAATTCTGTTTGACGCCGAAGCGATTTCTGGGTATAATATGTGCGTAAATAATGGATTAGAATTGAAATAGGGCAAAGAATACAGGAGACGGGAGACGGGAGACAGAAGTCAGAAGTCAGAAGACAGGAGACAGAAAACAGAGAACAGAAGGCAGAGGACAGAGGGCACAGGACAGCCTCTCCGGCGTAGTCGGAAAGACAGATGATAGAAGACAGAGGACAGAAGACAGGAGACAGGAGACAGGAGACAGAAGTCAGAAGACGGAAAACAGAAGCATGAGAAACAGGGATGATTGGGATTTTTAGGCAAAAGAAGGCCAACCTCCACAGTGTTTTATGCAAAACAAAGCCAATTTGCAAAAAAGTCAAGTGAGTGTAAACCGAATTGTTACAAGGGCTTATGAGAAAAAAATCGAATTGGACACTTGGTGAAAACAAACCCAAACAAAGCCAAAACGCCGCCCCCTGGCCGGAAGCTCGAAGCACTAAGCCCGAAATCCTAAACAGGTTTCCTGCTTCAACTACGCGCAGCGCGAGATTACAATGAAATCTTCTGCCTAATGTCATGTTTGCAAAGAACGCCAAATGAAAGGTTCTGGAAATGAATACGAACGATTTGACCAGACGACAGTTCATAGCCGCGGCATCGGCAGGGTCTCTGGCAGCGGTTGCCTCAAGGACAATTCCTGCTTATGGAAACATAACTAAGAAAGCAAGTAAGCTGGCAATACTTCGCGGTGAGCCGGTAAGAAGAAATAAGAGCTGGCCCGACTGGCCATACTGGGATGAAAATGTCATAAACTCGATAGTCAAGACCACAAAGAGCAGGATATGGTGTAGAATCCAATCCGAGTCAGGTACTGTGCCGACATTTGAAAAGAAGTTTGCCCAGTTGATGGGGGCAAAGTTCTGCGTCGCTACAGGCTCCGGGACTCAGGCATTACACACTTGCGTGGAAGCACTTGGAATTGGCGCGGGCGACGAAGTCATCACCTCACCCTATACCGATCCTGGAACTATCGCTTCCATTCTGTCGGCGAGGGCTCTGCCTGTTCTGGCTGATTTGGATCGGGAATCTTATCAGCTCGACCCCGAGGAGGTCGAGAGGAGGATTACCGAAAACACCAAGGCGATTATGCCCGTGCACATGATGGGGCAACCTTGCGATATGTCCAGGATCATGGAGATTGGCAAAAAGCACAATCTAAGAGTGATTGAAGATGCCGCTCAGGCACACCTGGCAGAGTATAAAGGTAAGAAGTTGGGAACGATTGGTGATGTCGGGTGTTTCAGCTTTCAATCGAGTAAGACAATTGCCTGTGGAGAAGGTGGCGGAATAATCGGAAATGATGAAGAACTTATGGACAAATGTTATACCGTCCATAACCACGGTACATCACGCCGCGGACGCACCGAAGTAGCGGGACCTAAATACCGGATGAATGAGTTTGAAGCAGCCGTATTACTTGGCCAGTTGCCTGGCGTGGAAGAGCGCTTCGCCCGACGCAATCAAAATGCTGCCTATCTGACCTCCAAGATTAAAGACATTCCGGGCATTGCTGCCCAGAAACTGTACGAAGGCACTGCCAGCGGCTCTTTTTACATCTATGCCATGACGTATCGAAAAGAACACTTCAACGATGCAGATCGCAGCAAGTTTCTCAAGGCCCTCCGTGCCGAAGGTGTTAGTCTCGATGGATATATAGGGCAGGGATTACACAGGGAACCGTGGATAGAGCACATATTGAACTCGAAGGTTTATCAGAAAATGTTTGCCCCGGAGAGGCTTCAAAGATATCGCCAGGAGAACAACTGTCCTAACTGCGACCAAGTTTGTCAGGAGATGGTGATGATTTGGGCCACGGGCCCACTGCTCGGAAGCAAAGAGGATATGGACGATATCGCCAATGCCATCGTCAAAGTCTATGAGAACAGAGATAAACTGAGTTCGGTATAATAGTTGATGATGTCAAGATTCGCATTTGTGGCACGGCCATCTTGGCCGTGTTTTCACGGGCTGGAAGCCCGTGCCACTAACCTGGTCCCCCGTCATGGCGGGCCCTTCATTCGGCAGCAGTACCCAATGTGCGGCTTACCCCGTGAACGGTCCCTTCGAATCCGAGCCGGAGTGATAGGCGGCTGAGCATGACGTAGAGCGAGGGGACTACTACCAGCGTCAAGACCGTGGCAAAGCTCAGGCCGAATATCACCACTACCGCCATGTTCTGCCAGAACTGGGTGGACTCGCTCTTGGTCGCCCACGTAAAGGTGTGGAAGTCATACGAGACGCCGACGGCCATGGGGATCAGGCCGATGACCGTGGTGCAGGCCGTCAGGAGCACAGGCCGCAGGCGCGTGACGCCTGCCTCGGCCGCAGCGGAGACCGGGTCCATGCCACGCTCCTGCAACTGTCGCGTGTAGGCGAGCAGCACGATGGCGTTGTTCACAACCACGCCGGCCAGGCTAATGACGCCGATGCCTGTCATTATAATACCGAAGGGTAGCCCACAGATCAGCAGGCCCAGCAGCGCACCGATGAGCGAGAGTATAACCGTGGTCATTATTACAAACATCGCCATCAGCGAATTGAACTGAATCACGATAATCAGCGTCACTATCAATATCGCGATGATAAAGGCCTTCGAGAGGAACGCCTGAGCGGCGTCCTGCTCTTCCTTTTCGCCAGCGTATCGAATCTCGTAGCCGACCGGCAGCTGGAGCTTGGACAAACGTGTCTGCACATCTTTCAGCACATCCGAGCTCAGGCGGCCCTCGGCGTCGGCTGTTAGTGTCACAACACGCTTCTGATTGACGCGGTTGATGGTGCCGAATCCGCCACGGTACTCGAGACGGCCGAGCGAGCTGAGCGGCACGGCGTTCCCGGAGGTGTTGGGAATCTGCAGACGGTAGAGATCGTCGATATTGGTCCGGTCAGCCGGCGGCAGCCGCACGGTGATGTCGTACTCGTCGTTGAACTGACGATAGGTGCCGACCTTGGTCCCGAATATCGCCGTCTTCAGGAAGTTGCCGACGGTGGCGGTGTTGACGCCAAGGAGCATGGCGACGCGTCGGTCCACTGTGAATGCCAGCTCCGGGCGAGTGGCCTCCAGGTCGCTTCGCAGGTTCACCAGGTTGGGTGCGTCGGCGATCATACGGTGAGCCTGTTCGCTCAGACGCTCGAGGGTTTTGAAGTCCTCGCCGGCAATCTCCACTGTCACGGGGGCACCCGTCGGCGGGCCATGCTTCTCCTGCTCGACCTTTATCTCGGCGCCGGCGATATCAGCGATGTCCCGTCGAATACCGGCGATGATCTCCGTGGAGGGACGCTTTCGCTCGACGAAGTCGTAGAAAACAAGCGTGATGTTCGCCAGGTGTGGGCCGCCTGCAGTGGCGATAAGGTCCATGCCGCCGCTGGAGGAGCCGACGTTCGTCACTACATGCTTGAGCCACGGCTTGTATGGCTCGACGCGATGCTCGATCAGCCTAACGATGCGGTCGGTTTCGCGGATATTCGCGCCCTGGGGCAGGCGGACGTTGATGATGGCCCTCTCCGGGTCGCCCTGCGGGAAGAACTCCACACCCTGACCGATCTTGACGTAAAGAATCATAAGACCGATTAGAAGACATATCGCTAAAAACAAAGTTAGGCCGGGATTTTCCAGTCCTGCCCGCTGGAACCGCCGATAGCCTTCGATAAACCAATGACCGTGCTGACGCGGCTTGTGTGAACGACCGGCCCAAATCGAACAAATCGTCGGGCTAAACACCAGTGCCACAAATAGTGAGGCCAGCAGACCCAGAGACAGCGTGATCGGCAGGTACTTCATGAAGCTGCCCATCATTCCGGGCCAGAACATCAGCGGCAGAAAGGCCCCCACTGTCGTAAGTGTGGAGGTGGTCACCGGCCAGGCAACCTCTCGGGCCCCCAGGATAGCTGCCTCCTGCCGGCTGTAGCCGAGCTGCATGTGGCGATAAATGTTCTCCACGATGACGATAGCGTTATCCACCAGCATGCCCAGGACCAGCACCAGGCTGAATAGAACGATCATGTTCAGGGTGTAGCCAAGCATTTGAATCAGGAAGAAGGTGATGAGCATGCTCAGCGGTATGATCATCGCCACGATCGTGCTCGGCCGCCAGCCCAGAAACACCATCAGAACGCCGGTCACCATGATCAGCGCAGCCAGAATGTTGTTTTCCAAATCGGCCACGGTGTTGCGGATGTACTTTGACATATCGAAGGTGATGTCGAACTCCACGGCCCCGGGGACCTGCTGTCGGGCGATGTCGATGACAGCCCTGATGTAGTCGGAGACCTGGACGACGTTGGCGCCGACACGCTTTTGGATGCTCAAGGTAACGTTTGCGGAGTCATTAAGGCGCGAGTAGCTGGTCCGGTCCTTGAAGACGGCTCGCACGGCGGCGACGTCAGCGAGGTAGATGGGTTTGCCGCCTCGCATGGTCAGGAGCAGATGATCTACCTCCTCCGGCGTGACGAACTCAGCAGGAATGCGAACATTGAACTTGGTGCCCTCGGTCTCCAGACCGCCGGCTGAGATATTTACGTTCTCCGAAGGGATCAGGGTCAGAATCTCCGGGATCGTCAGGTTATATGTGGCGAGGTGCTCCGGGTCGAACTCCAGCCGGATCTCCGGTTCCAGCGCGCCCAGCACGTCCACCTTGAGCACTCCGGGCACCGCTTCGAGGATGTCCTGGAGGTTGTCGGCAATTTCCTTGAGCTGCACAGGCGAAACGTCACCGGAGATGCTGACAAGCATTATTGGAAACTCGGCGAGGTTGATTTCCTTGATGACCGATTCCTTTGCGTCCTGGGGCAGATCGCCCTTGGCCATATCCACGCGGTCGCGCACTCGCTGCAGGGCCACGTCGCTGGGCACATCGGGCGTAAACTCGACGCTGATCATCGAGAGGCCCTCGGCGCTGCTGGAGCGAACCTCCTTGACGCCGCGGACGCCGTTGAGCTCCTTCTCGATTTTCATCGTCACAGAGGTCTCGACATCCTCCGGCGAGACACCCTCGTATATCGTGCTAACCAGGATGTACGGGATGGGGATGTCCGGGAACGCCTCACGGGGCAACGAGAGATAGCTGTAGCCGCCCATCAGGATAATGATCAGGCCGAGCACGGCCACGGTGGTCCGGTTACGAATGGAAACGTCTGTGATTAGCATAGCGGCTATCCCTCGACTTCGCTCAGGGCAGGCTTTTCACCTTCTGTCCGGGGGCGACAAAACGATGGCCGGCGATAATCAGCCGGTCGCCCGGCTTCAGACCGCGCGTCACTTGGATACGATCGCCCTTGATGATCCCAAGCTCAACTTCGAGCCGCTGCGCCTGTGAGGAATTGACTACGTAGACGGCCTTGCTGTCCTCCATCGGGATCACGGCCAGCAAGGGAATCAGGATGGCGCCTTCCAGAATCTGACGCGTTAGGCGGGCACGCACGATCTGCCCGCTTCGCAGAAGCCCGTACTTATTCTCCACGGTGATCTCCATGCGCGTGGAGCGGGTCTGCTGATCGGCTATCTTGCTGATAAAAGTGATTGTCCCCATGAGCGATGTCTCCCGGCCCTTCGCATCTGCCAAGGTCTCCGCCTTCTGGCCGGCAGCAAAGAACGGAATATCTCGCTGCGGGACTTCCACAACCACCTTCACCGTATCCGTATCCACCAACTCGGCCACCGACGTGCCACCCTGAACGTACTCACCCTCCTCGACGAGCAGGTCGTTCAGCACTCCCCCCATCGGGGCGACGATGCGCGTGCGGTCCAGACGGGCGCGGACCTCCTCGAGCTGGGCCTTGCTGATAGCCAGCTGGGTGGTGGCATTATCCAGGTCGCGGCGGGGCGCGGCGTTCTCTTTGAACAGACCCGCCATGCGGTCGAACTCGATCTGGTCGCGATCGACCTGCGCCTTGGCGACCTCAAACTGAGGGCGTACAAGGTCCGCATTGAGCTGGATTAGCAGGTCTCCGGCTCGCACGGCGCTACCCTTCTTCAGGGGTGTCCGCTCGACGCGGCCCGCCACCTCGGCGGAGACCCTGATGATCTGGTTCGGCTCGACGACCGCCGGCAGGTCGAATATGTCGGCAAACTGCTCTTGGGCAGTTACAGTCATGACCGTAACGTTCACCGGCGGCGCTTCGGTGGGAGGGGCATCGCGTTTTCTCGCCGGCATTTTCGTGATTACGGTCAGTACCGCTGCCGCGGCGAGAACGATGCCCACCTTCGCGACATTCCGACGGAGCCACTCCCGCCCCGCGGATCGGGGTCCCGACCCGGTCGGGATTTTACCAGCTTTATCCGCCACACAGACGGCGGATTTACTTTCAGACGATTGCTTGCTCATTGGCCGTACCCATCTTTCCCTCGGCCGGGCTCGGGACAGGCTTACGTAAATAGCCGCTCAGAATTTGACGTACTCATATCAAAAACCATAAACGTGCGTTTCATACGAAAGTTTAAAACGATTGTTTGAAGAAATCAAGTAACTTTCAAATTTTTTGCAGATTCCCACGTATCAATACTGAAATATGAGCTATCTATCAAACCATCGATTATAAATTCAATAAAAGCTCAAGACAAGAGGGCAGTATTGACAATGGAAAACGACGCGGATGTCGCCGTTCCGAGCGAAAGAAGCCTTCAGCCCAGACCCCTTCGGCTGCGCTCAGAGCCTGCCCTGAACGCAGTTGAAGGGGTAAACTCCGTGGAAGAGGAAGAATCCGGCCCGTTGGCTGTTCCCTCGACTCCGCTCGGGACAGGGCTTCGCCCCCCTTTCTGTCTTCGACAGAGGACAGAAGACAGCAATCCGTCCTCCGTCTTCCGTTCCAGCAGTGTGAATCCGTGTAAATCCGCGTCTAAAAAAACGTGATCGAAAAGGATTCAGCCTTGCAGTAAATTTAGCGACCCAGATTAACACGATTAAAAACTGGAATTATCCGGAATTTAATAAAATTGGCATTTTTTGGCTATTTTTCAGAGGTCATGTTCATTTTTGGAGTAAAACGTGGCTTCGCAGGTCATCTTGTATAGATTGGGCAAGATAGGCAAGAACAAAAGGGCTAAAAAGTGTGCAAAAATGCGCAGAAATGCGCGGAAATTAGCGGAAATTTGCAAAAACACGCGCGTTTTGAGCAGAAATTGACAAAAACTTATCACTTTTTACAAATTAACATTTTGTTAATTTGGGAGGTATGGGGAATTGTCTGTTTGGGGTTTGGCCACGGATTACACAGCCAGATATAGCCACGAAAAAGCCCAAGAAACACAAATAAACTCAAGATTATAAAGACACGGATTAACACAGACCAGAACGGCTTTTCTTATTAGCCACAGAGGACGCAGAGGATTTCAGCAAGGCCATTCGACTGTGCTCAGAGCCTGCCCTGAACGCAGTTGAAGGGGTAAACTCCGAGGTCACAGAGATATGCGCCGGGAAAAAGCACAAAAGTTTTTGACACTGATTTACGCAGATTGACACTGTTTTTTATTTGCCACAGAGCACGCAGAGAACACAGAGAATTTAGACACAGATTTACACTGATTAACGCTGCTATTTAATAACAAAAATAAATCTTAGTGCCTTTGCGACCCTTCGGCGTTGCCCAGCGCAGGCTTGGTGGTAAAAAGACGAAGGCGAGGCCGACCGTGCCATGCCCCTAATAAATTGAAGCAGATTTTCTTGTTCATTGTTCATTGTATTTTGTTCATTGTTTTTAACTACCAACTATACTTGCCCTCCAAAGCATTTGCGACGGAGGGAACAAAAAACTCAGAACTAAAAATGGTGTCCCCAGATTAGCAGATTACGGAGCAAATGGATCAAATTTCGGGGAGCAGGGGCATTTTATTATGACTGGCCAGATCGCCGAACAGTATCGAGATTTTCCCAATATTGAGCCAAGGCTTTTGAGCCTTTTTGCGTGAGTTGGTATCTTGTATTGGGGATTTTGCCATTGAAGGACTTTTTGACTTTGAGATATCCTGCGGATTCAAGTTTCTCCACATGCCGGGACAAGTTGCCTCTTGTTAAGTTAAGGGTTGTCAGCAGAAAGTTAAAATCCGCTTGTTCAATCCCTCGATAATCACGGGATTCCTGAAATCCACCCGTTGACTGAGAGCGAAAGAGTTTTATAGGGTAAATGTTTTCGTCCTACAAGTGCACGACTAGCAGCCGAAAAAGTTGCGTTGGCTGGGTTTCTTTGGTGAGTATTTTTTATCGCATTAACTTCCCCTTCTATAAGGTGGCGACGGCATAAGACTTGTCGAGATTGTCTAGGTGGGACCGGTGTCTCGTCATAAAGGGAAATTTTGTCTAAGCATGGGCTACCAGAAAGGCGAAAGTCCGTGAGATCAAGAGACTGGAGAACAAGTTCCTTTGATTGATGGTTGACAGCATAGAGCCATACCTCGATCTGCGGAATCTCTTGGCGAATCGCAATGTCAAAGCAAACAGGGAGCAACTCGTAGGGGGAGGGCTTGATCGGTTGGGACTGAAGATGGTCCGCCGTGTCGCGGTAGACCTGGTAGCCAGCCCAGAAGAAACCGACAAGTATGATCAGGAAGAATGCCAGTTGCGGCAATCGGAAGGCAGGATAGAGAAGTTGGGCAATAAGTGCAACGATATCTAGAGCAGCGAAGATCCAAAACACCCACTTGCGTATAATGAGTTTTGTGTAGAGCAGGAGATTGCTCACTGCATTTTTCATAGTACAGCCTTAAACGATTTGATCTCTTTGTTCCGTGCGTCCTAACTGTATCTTATATAGTTTCCACCGAGAGGTAAAGTAAGCCAAAAAGTATTGGACTCCTTTAATTCCCCTTCGGTAACATCCGTCATGATTTAGTCTGCAAGAATGGAAACTGCCGGAAGCAGACATCTTTGATTCTCTCATATATTGCCTGGTCTCCGGACTCATGTGTCGCCAAGCAGAGATAGTAGTTCTTTCCATTGTGTTTCGCGAAAACAATCCATTCGCCTGTAAGGTTTCCTGAGTTTTCTCTTTGCTCAAACTGCTCAACGGTTGCCTTGTGGGCAAGTTTATTAATCATTTCCTTTGTGATGAGTGGCGATTTTCTTGGATCTAAAATTTGGTCAACAAGCTTCTTTATCTTGTCGCCAGCGAGTTGGTTGCGAATGTTCCTCGCGATGAAAGGGCCCGAGAAGAAATGCTTGTGCCAAATACCACGCAGTGGTTCGTGCCGAAACTCCGATGCCGGCTTAGTGCCAATACCAATCCTACCGCTCTCCAAAGCCTTAATTTCTTCCACGATCATTGATGGATCAATTCCATTGACATGTTCGTACATTATCAAACCCAGAACAAACATCCAGCAATAGTGATCTTTCGCAACCCGATTAAGCCCAATGAGCTCCGCATACTCGAACAATTCCTTGTTCGTAATTGTGTGGATCTTATCACCGATGTGCACGTTAAACGAATATTTCTCGATCATGGTATTTTCCATCTTTGCCTAACAACAATTATACAATCTGTATAAAACAGGAAACACAGACTGTCTTTTTCTGTATACCGACATTTCCCATATTTATCCGCCAGAGGCGAGAGGCGGATTAAACGCCTGGCTACGCAACGAAGCCTTTCGATTCCATAATAACAAGCGTTATGAACTTCATTGAATTACTTAGTAATTGCATTTAACGGCAAAGGCTCAGCGGGTACTATTAACGATCAGCTGGAGTCGCTTGTTACCGAAAATCAATTTAGACTTTCCAAATAATTCAAATAAGCCTCAATAAGATTAAGAGCTATACCGCGCACCTCTCTTAACTCCACATCTGTGGCATCCCGTAGTACTCCGGGATTCTTGCCTCTGTGCCTTCCCTGTTTTAGGGGCTCATCATTTGCAAGCTTTCCAAATCTCGACCATTGTGTCCTGATAATGCCGAGCGTCCTTTTTGCGTCTGACTCCTTTCCAAACTTTTTTGTTATTGCTTCTCGAATTTCAAACAAATGCACTAACTCATTGTCGGGATCGTTTACAGCTCCATTGTAACTGTTCAAAAGGGAACCAACGACAGAATCTTTCTGGCGATATTTCTCCGCAAGTTCCGCCAATTTCTTCTTCTTTTCAATCCTTTCCTTTCTTGAATCACTTATTACATTTCCATATTTATCCTTAACGATAATGTCCGGTGCCTCCATGGACATAGTAATAACCAAATCCTCTAGAAATATTTTGATGTCTTTGTGGCCATCAGGATGCAAAAGATACATGGAGGACTTAGAAAGTGTATGAAAAGTAACCTTTTGTCCGATAACTGATATATGGACAGAAGGAGTTATCCAAGCGATCTGACAGATGAACAGTGGAACTTGATCGAGCCTTTCCTGCCAGCGGCCAAGCCCG
>Ga0315274_10013816_pt1 | contig 11481 bp, 4 predicted proteins | sample YL17G02_20_MG_FD_203700 | JGI IMG/M metagenome (GOLD analysis project Ga0315274, IMG submission 203700) | Sediment microbial communities from Yellowstone Lake, YNP, Wyoming, USA - YL17G02_20 | ecosystem: Environmental > Aquatic > Freshwater > Lake > Sediment | place: USA: Wyoming | collected...
AGTTGCAGTGGTCAACTACGACTAGGTCCCAAGGCTGGCTTACTAATGCTACGGCGAATCCTCCAGGATCATCAGAGTAATAGGTGTAGTCAATCCCTAGGTTGTCCAAGGCAACGATAACATACCTTGAAGAAGGCGCAATCGCATAGTCATCTGCGTAGACAAGAACACTTTTTGCAGCGATCAATAATACCAGGACTTGCTTTTCACTGATGTTGTTTTCTGTAAACTCTTCCCCAGATATGGGCGGCGCGTAAGCCGTGACGTTATACATGCCCTGAACAGTTGAAGTCCACAGATGGCTGAGTGTGTAGGAAGAGTCAACCAATAAATCTGTTATAGTCACAGAGTCGACCAATAAACCATCAACAAATAGCTGTAGCACAACACTCGCTTCGTCACTTCGTCCTCTATTAAAGACAGTCGCGTTTAGTTGCGTGGGTTCACCCGGGTTAAGGCGTTTTGGAGCTTCCAAAGATACTGCAAGTTCATGTTGCGGTTTTTGATATCGTGACCATGTTATGGCGTTGTAGAGTAGCTGTAAGTGATGGTGATAATATGGTGGTATGACTTCAAGCCACGGAGAAATGTACACTAGGCCTCGGTACACAACTACTGCGCTTTCCTGAAAATGTCCAAGTGCAAGATATTTGCCGCCCACCAATTCATTTGAATCCCAACGTCCATCATAAGGAAGTGCTGTTCCGGCTTGTCGGAAAATCAACGGGTTTGGAACATTCGCGAAGATAGGATGGGTTGTGTTCAATAGATGAAGGAGATCTGTTCCCGTTCCACTCCACATGGTTGTTTCGCTTAGTCCAAACAGCGGCGCCAGCTTGTTGTTGTTTGGAACCATGTAGTAAAGCGTTCCGGCCGTGGCTATTAGCCCGTGCCCTTCATGAACATATTGCGTTATTGCTTCAATTTCAGAGTCTGTAAACTGCCAACCTGCATATGGATCGTATGCGCATGAAATAATCAAAACGTCTGCTTCAGTGGCGACTACGTCCTCGTATGTGATCCCCTCTTTGTTTAAAGTTGTATAGTCAATGTAGACCATTGTGTCGCCAAACAGATACCATTCATTAGTCAGCACTTGCCAATTGGTGATGATGTCGCTATGCACATTGCCAGCAGAATGCAACACGGCAGCTTTCACCGGAAATCCGACATAAATAGACTTCGAGAACCCATTGTTTTCCAAGCTCGTTTCGCCGGGCACTGGCACGACGTAAAGTGTGACATTGTATAGTCCCTCAGCTGCCGGATTCCACGCAAGACTGACTGTTGTCGAGCCCCCACTGGCTAGAAAGTCTATAATTGTAAAGGCTACCATGGTGTCGTTTGCCAGAAGTTGAACTGCAACGTCTGTTTCGTGCTCTTCTCCAAAGTTAAGTATGGTTGCGTTTATGATCCCTGTAGCTCCAGGTTTTACGTAGGGCGGGGTTCTCCATTCATAAGCTATCAGTTCATGGTCTGGCGGAGTCTGTTCAACAGCTTTTCTGGCATTTACTCTTCCGTACCCGTAATATGCGTCGAAGCCTGGGTCTCCCAAGTCGTCAGCAGCATACCGTAGCCACAGCCTAACCCAGTCCCTTGTCTTGCTTGGATATAGACTCCACACAAGGGCGGCCACACCTGAAACGTGCGGTGTAGCCATGGAAGTGCCGCTCCAAGATTCATAGCCCCAAGGAACCGTGGAATAAATATCAACGCCAGGCGCCGCAAGTTCAATCCAGTCTCCCCAGTTTGAAAACCCAGCCTTATTGTCATACTGGTCTGTTGCTGCCACAGCGATGACTTCGTCATAGCCTGCGGGATAAAACTTCAGGTTCGTATTGTCGTTTCCTGCAGCTGCGATCACCAATACTCCAGCATCATAAGCATACTTAACGGCCTCTTGTACTAGTTCGCTGTCGCCATACCCTCCTAAGCTCATGCTAATTATGTCGGCTCCGCTATCGGTTGCGTTTATGATTCCGTTGGCCACCGAATCCCAAGTGCCCCCGCCACTGCTGTCTAGAACTTTTTCAGCCATAACCCGGACCTGAGCCAGCCCTGCTATTCCTACGCCATTATTCGAGACGGCTGCAATTATGCCGGCACAGTGAGTCCCATGCCCATGATCATCCATTGGGTCCGCGTCCCTGTTAACCCAATCGTAACCCAAGGGCGCATAGTTTGCCGCAAGGTCAGGGTGATAATAGTCGATGCCTGTGTCGGCAACCGCCACAAGAACCGAAGGATCGCCCACTGTTGTGTTCCATGCCCAATCTGCCTCTATCTTCTGCGGTCCCCACTGATACGTCCAGTATGGGTCGTTCGGAAGAAGCTGCGCTTGAACCTTCATGTTGGGCTCTACGTAACTCGCCAAATCCAGAGCACGTATGTCTTCCACGAAAGCGGTTACTGACCCCAACGAAAGCTCAACCACCACTGCTCTAACTTGACCTCCAATGGAGACGCTGCTAACGAATTCCGTATCGTATTTGGCCGCGATTTTCTTCAGTTCGGCCAAACTGGCAGGATTATCGTTGACAGCACCAACTATCAATCTTGTCCTGTTGCCATCTAAGTAGGCGAACTTGGCCCACTCGCTTGTGTCGTTGAAGTTCCATTTATCTTCACTATTTCTCGAAGTTTGACTGGAACTCTGTGAAGTCTTCTCTTGTTCCGCATATGGCTTGGTGACTTCATCTGACAAGGTCGCTTCGTCCTTCTTCTCCATAAAGTCCTTGCTGGAAATGCTGTTCTCGCCGCCCTCTGCAAATGACGGCTTTATGACAAACGCCATGCCTAATGCGCTTGTGAGAATTAATGTTAACATCAAAACACAGATTATCTTCTCTTTCATAGCCCCTTCTCCCATCAATTTCTAGAGCACAGAACCCGAGTTTAGGCAGTTCTATGGCAGATTATATTCAGTGGTTGTCCTCTTTTAAATTTTGTGATACTTTATTCTATAAGACAAGAGAGCATAACTGTTTCTTTTTCAGAATCCTCTAGTATTCAAGAGTGTGTTAGAAGAACTGTCAACGACTCCTCATGGCATGATATTTTCTCAAGACCAGCCATGGTTTACTATTCAACGATTTTCTGAGTTGACTCTTGCACATTTCAACGACTTCTTCTACTGTCGCTGCGCCTTCTGCTGCCCTATCAAGCCTATAGCTTCCCGTAAATCTTGAAAACCTGACAGCAAGTCCACTTCCCTTTCGTATAGAGTCCATTGCACACGAGTGTATTGGGCTTAAGGTCATTTCTGCGCCAAGAGTCTCGATGACGACCAAGATTCAAATTCAAGCAACCGCATCTCGCAAAGAAACTGAAGCTGACTGAGAAGCGGCAAGAAAGTCGGCAGTCAAAGTGATTGGGGGGACTTTTTCAGAATCAGAAAAAAAGAGGGGTTAAGGGTCTGCGTGTCCGAAGTGCAGGGCTACTGTTGCTATGTCTTTTCCGTCTATTTTGGCGTCGTTGTCTACGTCGCAGTTGGGGTTCCATATGTATGGAGGGAGGCATCCAGGCGCTGAGCCGAAGCACAAAGCCACTATTGCTATGTCTTTGCCGTCGACCTTTCCGTCTGGAACGAAGTCCCATGGATTAGGCGTGCCGCCTGTCAAGTCTCCGACCATCGACACCCTGACCCAGCCGTCCGTGAAATTGTTGTCCGCCGTGTCGGTTTCGCCTGGAACAGGCCAAGCATAAGCGCTTAGGGTATACTTGCCCCTAGCAAAGCCAGAAGTGTTCCACGTGAAGATTAATGTTGTGAAGCTTCCGCTTGTTAGCATTAGGGTTTTTGTTTGAATAGCTGTGGTGTTGGCGTAGACTGTGGCGTTGAAGGTTTCTGTGAAGTTGCCCTGGTTCTGCACGGTTACTGTCAGGTTCCCGCAATAGCCTTGGCATATGACGGTTTTGGCTGACGTGAGATTGGTGACAGCTACGTCATGAACACCCGACGGGGAGGTGACTACTGCGGCCGTGATGAAAGTGTAGTACCCTGGCATGTAACCGACCAGTTCGACTGCTGCTTGCGGAAATGGTGGAGGCGGGGGAGGTGGCAGTGGAGGTGGTGACCATGTTGCAACTTGGTAGGCATCCTGCGAAACGTACTGAGTGTCGTTGTGAATTTGCGGTGGATGGATGGGCGGGTGCGGGACAGGTGAGCGTCCACCTCTGGGAGCCGTTCCCGCCTCAAAAGCGTCTTTGTAAGGATCGCTTATCAGTAACTCACTAGTCGTGGAGTTGACTCCGGCGCAGGTGACAAAGTGGCCGAATTCTAGGCTTGGATTCGTCATCGTCTCGTTGGTCCATTTTGACCCGGTCCATTGCCAGAATTCAAGGAACAGCACGACGTCTTGGCACTTCTCGATCTCGCTCTCTATCCATTCGAATGTTAATTGTGGAGAGATCACGCGAGCGCTCCTGTTGTGTACCTCGAACATTCCTGCTACTCCTTGCTGTATCAGGTACTGGTTGATGCCCCATTCCATGTCCTCCCAACGTGTTCCTTTGTGGCCGTCACCGGTTCTTTGACCGTCAGTATCCATCCAGAAAGCCAGGTTGTGCACCAGTGGATCAACGTTTTTCACATCGTGGTCATCCCAGTTGCCCCAGGCAGACACGAGATTGAAGTTGTCGCTTATAGTCGGCGGCGCCACAGGGTTAGGGTTGAGAATCGACTCAAACTCGGAATCAAGCCACCACAAAGAGTTCGCCACGGCGACCGGACCACACCAAGTGAAGGTTCCTGGGTTCGGTCCCCAAGCGTCCTGGTTTTCGTCAAAGTCGGGCATTCCGCTTGGCGCATAGTCTGGGTAGGCTGGCTTGACGTACCACGGTCCCGATGGCGGTTGAGCGCGGACGGCGGTCACGTTCCATGGTGGCGGCGTTGGTCCTGGAGGCAATGAATCTGCAGCGTCAACGTGGAACTTGCTGACTCCATCGGTGGAATCTACGTGGAAAGACACACCTGCCCATTCTGTAGGCCAAGTTACCTTCCACCAAGAGCAAGGCTCAGGAAGCCAACCCTGAGGATTCGCCACTTGGAACCAATCACACGGCCCCAAACCAACGAATTCCTTCTCGGCAGTCAGATTGGATGGCCACCAAGGAAATAGCGTATCGAGCACATTGTCTATATGAAACGTTCCATTGTTGAGATAAGATTGGTCAACGTGGAACTCGGCGTACTGTCCTCCCAATCCAGGTACAAGCACTTTCCACCAGGTGCAAGGTTTCGGCGCATTTGCAAGGTCATCTACTTTGTACCATTGACATGATCTTAAAAAGCCTATATTCTGTCTTGCCGTAGTTGGATACTCTGGAGAACTGCTCAAATTGATTGGGTTAGGGTTCGCTTGGTCGACGTGGAACGCCCTGCCGTTCACGCTGTCAACATGAAACCTGCCACCTAAGGGCATACCATTGCGCCACACAGACCACCAACTGCACGGCGAGGGCACAAGCCCAGCGGGATCCAAGACTACAAACCAGTCGCACGGTTCAATCTCGGTTATCTTTTGTCTCGCTTTGATTTCGTATACAGGAGAATATGGTGTGTAAATGTGTGGAGTGACCTGGTCGACGTGAAACTCGCAACTTTGGTTGTTCCAGTCAACGTGAAACTCGAAACCGGTTGGCAGGCCAGTCTCGGGATCCATTATTTCCCACCAGGAGCATTCCTGGGGATACCATGCCTCTGGCCAGTGAACGACAAAGAAGTCACATGGCTCTACTACTTGTATCTTTAGTTCAGCAGTCACAGGTTGAGGTGGAAGCGGAGGATAAGGCGGCATAGAAGGAAAGACATAGTCAACGTGGAACGTGCCAGGTTCTGGTCCCTGTAGTGCGTCTATGTGAAACTCGATTCCTGTTGGATTCCCCAGAGAGTCAAGCACTTCCCACCATGAGCATGGTTCAGCATAGAAGCCTTGCGGCCATATTATCCGAATCCAATCGCATGGCTCAAGGTAACCGTTCGGCACCGTCTCAACAAATTGTATTCTGATGCCTGTTCCGAATTCCATCGTAACATTTGACCAGAACGTCGTCTCGTTCACGCTGCTAAAGTTGATCGTATCGCCAGTAGTGAAAGTCATCGTGTTCAGCAACGCATATGTAAAATGTGATGTTATTGAGCCCAAGAAGCCCATCAACAGCAATGAAGCAAAGAGAGTAGAAACAGCTTTAGAACTATTCTTCTTCAAGACTCCTTTCTCCTTTTATGTTTAAGCACTATAACTATGGCAAGTCCTTAGTTAAAAGATTTTTGAATGAAAGTTCTATATGTCCACCAAGGGACGCATATCATCAGAGACTATGCCTGTGTGCGATTTGTGCAGAAGATTAGAGACAGTGTTTTGCCCTCCACTCTTCAAGCCTCCTATCGAAAACCCTGTTTCGCAGAAGAAATCACCCGACTCAAAATATCAAAGAGAAAAAAATGGCCACTATGATTCGTTCAAAAGGTAGCCCTCCTTCTGCAGTTCCAATGGACATACATCTCCGCATATCTGCAGTTGTGAACAGTCGCTATATTTCGACTCAGCGTATTCTCTTTCTTAAATCTTAACGGCATGCGAGTGGCTCGAATATCGGTCCAAGCGTCTTCCAAAATCAATCTAGTTCCTGATAATATTCAACCGGAGAAATTCTCTCCCCATCCTTTCTCATTTTCCTGAGCAGAGGATACCACGCGATTGCAGACACTAGGGCTAAAGACAGTATGAGTGGCCAATACTCTGGGACTATGATTATCTCATGTGAGGAGAGGTGAAATGCAAAGAATATCCACGTGTTTGAACTGTCACTGTGAAGACTGTAGTTCGCGTCGAGCACTTGAGTCAATCCGCCGTCAATGATGACTTCAACGTTCGGTTCCACAACACTCTTCGGGATACTCATTCTGCAGAATCCGTAGGTGTCATCTGAACCATCCACAATCAACCTAATTGCTCCACTTTGGTTCTCAAAGACAAAGCTGAGAAGAGAGGAATTAGTAATCACTGTGACGCAAGAGTCATCTTCAGAACTTATCCTGAAGCTATGAAAAGTGCCCATCAAAGGATACCGATCAACATCGCTACCGTCGACAGCGCAGGGACTATCCTCTATACCGTCCTTGTTCGCGTCCACTTGTGCATGGTCACTCCAGAAGTTTCCTTCCAAACCGGTATCCCAAACATTTTCGTACGAGTTGATGAGGTCGGCTTGTTCATCGTTATTGATCAAGTTGTTGTGAAAGATAATGTTGAGGTTTGAGTTGAAAAGTCGAATCCCGTAAACAGAACTGTTGAGCGTGTTCCCTTCAATTCTGTTGCCACTAGCTTCGTAAAGTGACAACGCCTTCTCAGCATCCACAACGACGTTGTCTTCCACAACAACATTGCCCGAATTCTGGAGACTTATCCCAACCCAGTCATTCACATCCAGATTGCCTCTCACAGAAATATTGCTTGAATCTTGAAGGTATATTCCGTAATTGTTACTCACTGTCGTCACATCCCGTATTTCAGACTGAGTGACGTTATAACAGAAAACGCCGTGCCCATTGCTCGTCAAGTTCAAATCACACACGGTCACGTTGAAACAGTTCACAAGATAAATGACACCCGTGCCTGTTCGATCGTCGAAAACTTGGTTTTCCGCACCAATGACATATCTGATTGGCTTTTCGTCCACTAGGTTGCCAGCGTCTATCGGGTTGTTAAAGTCTGAGAAGCTGCCGCCAAAGACGCCGAAATTGTACCGATTGTTCAGCATTCTGTTCTCTCCTAGAGTGTTGTTGCCGGAGTACCACAGCCAGATTCCATTCTCATGATTGGAGCAGACGAGATTGTGTTCTATGATATTGTTTGTTGAAAAGAAGAGGTATATCCCTATCCTGCTGTTTGTCACTTGAACTTGGCTGAGATTACATCCATTGCAATGGTCTAGGAGAATGCCGCAATCATTACCATAGGGCGGATAACTCAATCCACCGTTTCTTACCGTGAACTTGGCGACACAGACATTGTTTGCCTCGATAGTCACTACTGTGCCAGTGGCTTGACCGTCTATGATCGTCATGTTCTGATCTTCTCCGGCAAGCGACAAGGTCTTGTTTATTGTCAAATGTTCATTGTAGACTCCATTCCTAACAAATATCGTGTGCCCATCTAAGGTCTCAGGAGCGTCAATAGCATCATGTATCGTCAAGTAGGTCAGGTTTGTGTTGAGATTGCGGACAGAACCATAAGGTTGCATGAGTGGATATCTGTCCACGTCATAGGCGTTAACCGCATACGCCGTGTCTCCTATGCCGTCAGATCCAGTTTCGTTCTGATAAAACCCGCCATGGGAATCTGTTCCGTTGTACCTGCTCCAATAATTCCCTCCAGAAGGGTAACCATCATCCCACGTTGTGCCGTAAACCTTGTAGATGAAGGGTTCAGTGTTGTTGATGAAATTGTTGTGAAAGATGAAGTTGTCTAAGAGTGTAGTGTTCCCTGGCATCAGCTCTATCATGCCATCGTACGTATTGTTACACACAAGATTCTCGAAAACCCTGTTGTACGCGCAAGGAGAATAGAAACGGATTCCCTGACTGTTCTGTGTGAGACAGTTCTTCTGAACCGTGCAGTTTGTCGCATTCTCCAAATGAACCCCTCCGATGCAATTGGATATTTCGTTGTCTGTCGCGACGCAATTCTCTGAGCTCAAGAACCTAATGCCATAACCATTTCCATCTATGATGTTATTCGTCACTCTGGATCCCCGTGAACAGTTCAGCCGAATGTTGTGACAGTTAACAAACAGATAATTGTTCTTTATTTGGCAATTGTCAGCAGAATGGACATAAATGCCATTGTTAGTCCAGCCCCACCCGCTATATCTTATCGTGAAACCAGAAATGCTGACGTTGTTGGCCAGAACTTGCACCACAGTACCTCCATTATTCCCATCAATGATTGTAGCATGAACGTCTTCACCGACAAGAGAGATTGATTTGTTTATCGTCACATGCTCATTGTAGGTACCTGCAGGAACTTGGATTATAGAACCATTCTCTGCATCATTTATTGCCTGCTGTATTGAAGTGAAGCCGGCCATAACATAGCTGCGCGCAGATCGTGAAACCAAAAAGGCATTTTCAGCCGCGCCCATGTACGATTGCTTGCCCTCAAGAACAGAACTGCCAAAAAGAAAAAGGAAAATGCACAGTAGCAGCACATTTCGAAGACCATGGCTGTGGATGATTCTCAAGGTTCCCCCTCCTCATCGCATGTCAAGATGACTACAACTATCAACTGGTGAATGATTCGTAAAAAGCTTCTGGAATTCCCCAAAGAGCTACGACTCGCCGCAAATGTAGTTCTCTTTCTGCAGTTCCAACGGACACCCTCCTCCGCAAACTTGCAGCTGTGGACAGTCCTTGCATTTTGGCTCAGCATATTCTCTTTTCCTAATCTTCACGGCAAGCGAATTGTTCCAAATTCTGCTCCAGTCATCTTTCAAAATGTTGCCGAGGCTTTCAAAATAGCTTTGGCACGGGTAAACGTCGCCGTTCGGTCCGATGCACATGTTGATGTTTGCGGCTATGCACGATTTGACGCCTAAGCCCAGTTTGAAGGGGTCAAGGTGGCAGTTCTGCGTCGGAGTGTACCAGAGAAACTTCAGCTTAAGTTGGTTGGCGCGTGTGCATTTCGTGGCTTCAGTGATCTGGTGTAATGTAAGCGTCTGTTGTTATCGTCTAACCTCGTGGCCTAGGTTACTTCACCAAGTTCTTAAGGGTGGGTAGGGCTAAACGTGGCTGACTACGGCTAGCGCGCGCGCTATCGTTAAATTTTAACGAAAGAAAAAGGGGGTGGAATTATGAAAGTAAATCTAGTGGCGATTCTTCCTCTCTTTCTTAAGCAACTCTACATATTCAGCTAGAGCTTTCTCTACATCCCAAACATAAGGCTCATTATCAAGTAAAACCTTAATGTAGTTGAGCGTGCGTCTTCTAATAACATAATACCACAAGGCAACATATGGACTAAGCATAACTGCAAGAATTAACCATGTAAACACGCCTGCACCTACAACTAGAGCAACATACAACATTAGAACTGGATAAAATATAATTGAGAAAAGAGCAGAAAAAAGTGCAATAAGAAAGCTGTCCATGGCAGTCACCTACAAACAGCAAATCCACGGCGCCCAACATGAGACATACGTACAGCCGAGGATGAAAGCAAAAAGCAACAGGACTCTCTTTGCCACTGTTTCTTCTCCTACACAATTAAGAAAGCCCTCGATATTTACAGCTTATGGAGATAAACTCGATTGAACCTCTGGTCAAGTCGTGACTGAGATGCAGTTTTGAATTCGCGCGAAACCTTCTATTTACTGAACATGCGGGATAGCGTTGACATAGCACTGGACACAGAATGAGCACACGCCTCCGTTGTTATGATAGGAGAGAATTACTGTTTCTTTTTCAAAATTCCTCAGTATCCAAGAGTCCGTTAGAAGAGCTGCCCACAACTCTTCACACTATGAGATCTTCTTCACACCAGCCATGGTTTACTATTCAGCGATTTTCTGAGTTGACTCTTGTACATTTCAACGACTTCTTCTACTGTCCTTGCGCCTTCTGCTGTCTCATCAAGCCTATAGTTTCCCGTAAATCTTGGAAACCTGACAGCCAGTCCACTTCCCTTTCGCATAGAGCCCATTGCACACGAGTGTATTGGGCTTAAGATTATTTCTGCGCCAAAAATCTCGATGACGACCCGGGTTTAAATCCCGGCAACCGCATCTCGCAAAGAAATTGAAGCTGACTGAGAAGCGGCAAGAAAGTCCGCAGTCAAAGTGATTCGGGGGACTTTTTCAGAATGAGAAAAAAAGAGGGGTTTACGGGTCTGCTTGTCCGAAGTGTAAGGCGACTATGGCTATGTCTTTGCCGTCCACTTTGCCATCGCCGTTTACGTCGCAGTTGGGGTTCCATATGTATGGAGGGAGGCATCCGGGTGCTGAGCCGAAGCACAAAGCCACTATTGCTATGTCTTTGCCGTCGACCTTTCTGTCTGGAACGAAGTCCCATGGATTAGGAGTGCCGCCGGTCAAGTCTCCAACCATCGATACTCTGACCCAGCCGCCAGTGAAATTGTTGTCCGACGTGTCTGTTTCGCCTGGAACAGGCCAAACATAAGCGCTTATCGTATACTTGCCCTTAGCAAAGCCAGAAGTGTTCCACGTGAAGGCTAGGGTTGTAAAGCTTCCGCTTGTCAGAGTTACGTTTTGTGACGCAATGGAAGTTGTGTTGGCGTAGACTGTGACGTTGAAGGTTTCCGTGAAATCGCCTTGGTTGCTGACTGTGACGTTTATCAGCATGGAGTAGCCTTGTCCTACAACCGTTTTCCAACGCTGGATGTCTACGACTGCCACATCGTGGCCCGCAGTTAAGGCATGTAGTATTACTGTGCCGTGTTGTGTGGTGTGAGGTATGCTACTAGC
>Ga0315274_10013817_pt1 | contig 11481 bp, 6 predicted proteins | sample YL17G02_20_MG_FD_203700 | JGI IMG/M metagenome (GOLD analysis project Ga0315274, IMG submission 203700) | Sediment microbial communities from Yellowstone Lake, YNP, Wyoming, USA - YL17G02_20 | ecosystem: Environmental > Aquatic > Freshwater > Lake > Sediment | place: USA: Wyoming | collected...
ATTACATTCCCTATCTCGAGGACAAGGCCAAACCCGGCTCGGGGGACAACAAGGCGCCCGCCTATTGCAGCGCTTTCGTCGCCGTCGGGAGCTATACGGCCGACGGCGGCGTCGTCATGGCCCACAACAACTGGACCGAATACATCCTGGGCGAGCGCTGGAACGCGATCCTGGATATTGTTCCCGACCGGGGGCACCGCGTCCTGATGGACGCCATGCCCGGCTTCATCCACAGCGGCGACGACTTCGTCGTCAACGGCGCCGGCCTCCTCACCACCGAGACGACCATGTCCCAGTTCAAGGGGTTCAAGGAAGACGGAACCCCCGAGTTCGCCCGGGCCCGCAAAGCCGCCCAGTACGCCGCCTCGATCGACGATTTCGTCCGGATCATGACGGCGGACAATAACGGCGCCTACGCCAACGACTGGCTTGTCGCCGACCTCAACGCGGGGGAAATCGCCCGCCTCGAGCTCGGCCTCAAGAACCGTCGGGTTTGGCGGACCAAGGACGGATACTATGTGGGAGCCAACTTCCCGCTCGACGAGAAGGTCATCGCCGAGGAAACGACCTTCGACCCCAAGAACACCGCGCAGTCGGTCTGTGTCCGGCGATCGCGCTGGGAGGCCCTGATGGAGGAGAACCGAGGGACGATCGATGTCGACAAGGCCATGGCCTTCCTGGGCGACCACCTGGACGCCTCGACCGGCCGGCCGGCCGATAACGCCAACACCTTGTGCGGCCACGTCGATTCCGACGCCAAGGGACTTCCCGAATTCTCCTGGGCTCCTTATTACCCCGGCGGGGCCGTCCAGGGCAAAGCGACCTCGGCCGCGCTGGCCCGGGAATTCAAGATCTGGGCCCGGATGGGGCATCCCTGCGGCCGGGATTTCGGTGCCGCCGCCTTCAGCGCCGCCCGTCCCGAATGGGCCTGGCAGATTCCTTATTTAAAGGACATGAAGGCCCATCCCTGGACTCTTTTCCGCGGACAATGAGCTCCGCCGCCTCCCGCCGGGGCCGATAGATCGTTTTAGCACCTGACGGCCGATGGGCCCGGCCTCGCGCTTAACGACCGGGTTTTCCTGCGCGCCCCCATGGACGGACTCCGGGAAACTGGCTATAATGATTGGCCTCGCGGAAACCTGAAGAATTCGCTGATTCCGGCCCGTGTCCGCGGATAAGGAGTATTAAAGTGAAGCGCGCAACCATTTATGCCCTGCTTACGGCTTTTTCCATAGTCCCGGTTTCCGCCTCTCTCCTCTCGGCCGCGCCCGCCTCCCCTGCCGACAAAGCCAGTGCCGACGTTAGGAAGGAGATGAACGACCAGGAGATGGATGCCCTCAAAAAGTCCGCGCCCAAGGTCTTCATCGACGGCAACCGCCTCGACATCGACTACATCCGGACCGAGATCACCTTCGTCAATTACGTCTGGGACCGCCGGGAGGCCGACGTCCACGTCCTGATCACCCAGCAGCGGACGGGCGGCGGCGGCCGGGAATACACGATCGCCTTTATCGGGCAGGGAACCTGCGCCGGCCTGAACAACGAGCTCAAATTCTACTCGAACCGGACCGAGACTGAGGACGAGATCCGGAAGGGCATGGTCCAGATCTTGAAGCTGGGTCTGGCGCCCTACGCGGCCCGGACGCCGATCTCCAAGATCCTGTCCCTCAGCACGGAGCGGACGCTCAAGCCGACGGCGGTCGCCGACAATTGGGACTTCTGGGTGTTCAGCTTCAGCGCCCGCGGCCGGCTCAACGGCGAAAAGACCCGCAAGTACAACTCCCTCAACGGCAACGTCTCGATCAACCGCGTGACGCCCGCCTCCAAGCTCCGCCTGGGCCTCTCGGGCAGCTACGACGAAAGCAAGTTCGACTACGAGGACTACCAGGAGGAGAGCTCCTCGCGGTCCCGGTCGTTGGACGGGCTCTACGTCCGAAGCTTGAGCGATCATTGGTCCGTCGGCGGCACCGTGAACCTGAGCTATTCGACCTACAGCAATATCGCGACCGGGTTCAGCATAGCCCCGGCCCTGGAGTTCGACGTCTTCCCCTACTCCGAGTCGACCCGGCGCCAGCTGCGCATTATCTACCGCGTCGCCGTCTCCTACAACAAGTATCTTGAAGAAACCATCTGCGACAAACTGTCCCAGACGGTCGTCAGCCAAGTCCTGACGGCGACCCTGTCCTTCACCGAGCCCTGGGGGAACGCCGAGATCTCGGCCGAAGGGTCCCACTATTTCCACAACTTCGCCTACAAGAGGCTCAGGTTTTCGGCGGGCCTGTCGCTCCGGATTCTCAAGGGGCTGGCCCTGACCCTGGACGGACGCTACGCCGCCGTCCACGACCAAATCGCCTTGCGCAAGAGCGAGGTCAGCCTCGACGATCTCCTCCTGCGGCGCAAGGAGCTCGCCACGGACTACAATTACTCCCTGGCCGTCGGATTCAATTACAGCTTCGGATCCGTCTACAGCAACGTCGTCAATCCCCGCTTCGGCGGCGGATTCGGCGGCCCCGGCAGCCCGGGCGGATTCTACTTTTAGCCTTTGGCCGGGGAGCCGACGGCCCAGCAGAGAGGGGAATTCCCGAGGCGGTCCCCCGTCCCCAGGACCATCCGCCAGCTCGAGCGCTGGGGCTGAAGGCCGCCGAGGCCGCGCAGGGATTCCGCGGCCCGGACGTTTGTCTCGAGGACTCCGATCCGGAGGGGCAAGCTCCCGGTCTCGAGGGCGAAGCCCTCCAAAAGCGCCAAAGGACGCTCCGCTTCGGCGCGCGCAATCCAAGGTCCGGCGGCGACCAGCCCACGGCCTTGAATGCCCAGGATGAAGCCCGCGATCCGGGCTTCGCTCTCCAGGACCTTCGCGAACCTGGGATGAGCCGCCAGCCGGCGCTCCAGAAAATAACTCCGATCGTCGCCGAAGGAGTCCCGATCGAGGCGGCACACATCTTTCAAATCGTCACGGAGCATCGGCCTTAGAGCGGGGTGGGTCCGGCCTTCGATATGTCCCAAGAACCTGAGGGAGCGGCAGACTCTGCGGAAACCGACGCTTTCATAGAATGGAACTGCTCTTTCGACGCCGTCGAGGTAGACGGCTTCGGCGCCCCGGCCCTTCAAATAATTGACGGCATGCTCCAGTAGCCGCGGCCCGATCCCCCTCCCCCGCGTCTCTTTCCGGACGATGATCTCGCCGATGAATCCGGAGCGCCGGTAGGCGGTGGCGACGCAGATTCCCGCCGGCCGGCCGTCGATTTCGGCGACAAAGCATCCGGCCGGGTCGTGCCTCAAAAAATTTTCGAACGCCTCGCGGGTCTCGCTCGGCCAATTCTCGAGAGCGGCGGACTCGGCCGCGAAATCCAGGTCCGCATCGCGCATGGTCCGGATCGTCATGGGCCGTTTCGGCGCGGGATGTGACAGCGGGTGCAATCGAGAGGCAAATGGGCGTGGGGGATCCCGCGGAAGTAATCCCGATCGGCGTAGATCGCGTCTTCGGATGTCTCGGGCGGATTTTCTTCCGCGGCGGACGGCTGGGGCAACAAAGAGACCAGCGCCTCCTCCAGGCTCGGTTCGAACGTCCCCGACAGCCGCCCTTTCTCGACACCATCGACATAAATGATGAATGCCGGGAGTTTGTCTATGCTTTTTGCGGCAGTCAAGGAATCGCCCGTCCCGGCCAAGCCCGAGTAGTCGACCGCCAGGTTCGACCCGGCCGCCGCTTCCTCGATTTTCATCAAACGGCCGACCCACTTCACCTGCTCGGCATCCGAGCTCGCGAAATAGGCTTCGACCCGGATCGCGACGCCCGCCGAGCGGATCATGTCCAGGGCCGCGGCCGCCGGCCCATAGGCGTTTCTCTCGAACCCGCACTCGGGCAGGACGTTCAAGATCTGCTCCTTGGTCAGCGGGCCGAGCAGCTCTTGTCCCGATCCGCGGCCGCCGGCGATCCCGAAAGCCCCGAACAGGGCACAGGCGACCGCTGCCGCGGAGAGGGTCCGTCTCCGTCCCGCAGTCATCATCTTGGAAATCGAGGATACGTCCGGCCCTCGCCGCTGTCAACCCCTCGACCAGCCCGCTTTAGGGCAAGGGCAAGTCTAGGGGTAGCCCTGAGCGCCCGCGAACGGGCAACCCCTCGACCGCCGGTACAATCAAGAATCTTTACACGCCCCGATCCCCGGACAGGCGGACGTTCTGGCAAACCTCTTGCTGTAGGTCAAGCGGACGTAACAAACGCAGGGATCCCTGCGCGAACGCTTTGATAAATCCTGGAGGATCCACGACATGCCGACTGAACGAAACCGAGCAACCAGATTGAGGAGAGGTCTCTCGCGGCGCGGATTCCTGGGTGCGTCTCTGGCCGCCCTTCCCGCCCTGGGATTGAAAGCGGGAGAGTCCCGCGCGGGCCGAAACGAGACGGCGCTCCAACAACCCGCCGATCCTCCCAAGGTCAAGAGGTTTCGGACGCTGGGCCGGACGGGGTGGCGGGTTTCCGACGTCAGCTTCGGCGCTGGCAGCCTTTCGAACACGAACGTCCTGGAGACGGCCCTGGACCGGGGCGTCAATTACATCGACACCGGGGAGCACTATGAGCGGGGCGGGTCGGAGCGGACGATCGGCGAAGCCCTCAAAAACCGCGACCGCAAGTCGGTCTTCGTGACGACCAAGCTCAACCTGACCTTCGACAAACGGAACGACAAAACGGGCATCCGGGACCGCTTCCAGAAATGCCTGGAGCGGATGCGCACGGACTACGCGGATTGCCTGATGATCCACATATGCACGCTGGCCCAGGTCAAGCACGAGCCCTATCATGAAGTCATCAGGGAGCTCAAGGCCGAAGGCCGGGTCCGGTTTTCGGGGCTGTCCAACCACGGCGCCGACCTCAGCCTCTACGGTCCGCTGGACGACCCGATGGACCGGGTCGTACTGGCCGCCGCCGAGGGCGGCCGTTTCGATGTCGTCCTGTTCGTCTACAATTATCTCAAGACGGATGTCGGGGATAAGATCCTGGCCGCCTGCAAGGCCAAGGGCATGGGGACGACCCTGATGAAGATGGACCCCGCTTTCTACGTCCAGGAGGATAAAAACATCATCGCCTCCGTCGAGGCGCAGTACAAATCCCAGGGGAAAGAGGTTCCCGAAGCTTTCAAGAAACTGGAAGAGTCGGCCCGGGAGCGCGCGGCGCGGCCCGATGCGCGGACTGCGACGGGCCCTGCGAACGAGCTTGCCCCTACGGCGTCCCGATTCAGGGGAAGCTCATCGTCGCCCACGAAACCCTGACGCTGCCCTGACAGGACGAGCCTGCGACCGGGTTCGAAATCCTCCAACGGAAAGACGAAAAGGGCTGGTACTCCGTCGAACTTAAAAAGAGCGTGGACTAGCGGCCTAGACGCCCAGCTTGGCCAAGCGCGCCTTCGCGTCCTCAACCTCGGGCAGGCCGGGGTCGGCGTCCTTCCAGAGGTCTAGGAAACGCTCGTAATTCTCGCGGGCGCGCGCCCTATCGCCTTTCTGCTCGGCGATCTTTCCGCTCATGTAGAAGCTTTTGACATAGATATCGCCGTAGCCAAGGCGTCCTGTTGTCAGCTGGGCGATCTTATCGTACTGCTCCTGGGCCCTGGCGAGGTCTCCCGATTTGTAATAGGCCAAGGCCAGCGGTTCATAGAACAAGGCGTGGGCATCATCCGGGCCCCACTGATAATCCAGGAATGTGATGGCTTGGTTGAGATATTCGATCGCTTTGGAATGGTCACCCTTTATGAGCTCGATGTTTCCTTGCAGGTGGTGATAGTATCTTATGAGTTTCCCGTTGAGCCATCCTTCCACGAGCTTTCTGATTTCCTCTGCTGCGATCTGTGCTTCGGCTGTTGAATTTGTTTCAAGCAGGGCCAGGCCTTTCAGATAAAGAGAGCCGATCTGTCCGCTGATACTGCCGGCCTTTAAAGCAGCATCCCTTGCCTGATCCAGCTCCGGCAAGGCTTCTTTTGGTTTCCCTGTATGGAGGTGTATATAGGCCGAATGTCTTAGGAAATATGATTCCGTCGCCGTATCGGTGAGCTCATCGGATAACAGTATTCCTTGTTTCGCTTCCTCTAGGGCCTTTCCAAATTTACCCTGGCAAAGATTCAGAAGCCCCAGGCTCGCTCGGCCGTCAAGATGGTCGGGTTTTTCGGCCGAGTCAAGAAGGCGCAGATACTTTTTTTTTGCCCCGGAAAAATCTCCGGCCAGACATTGGATATCCCCCTTGGTTAAGAAATTCAAGTTGTCGGAAGGGGCCAGAGTGAAGGCCTTGTCAGCCTCCTCCATTGCCAGGTCATACTTGCCCTGAGAGAGAAACACGTAAGCCAAACCCCGACGGATATAGCTCAGGTCGGAGTGGCTTCTCCGATATTCTTCGAGGACTTCTCTGGCTTTGTTATAAAGACCTTTTGCCGAGCATGACACGGCTGCATTACGATATGGGAAAGCCGCCTCGACATCACTGCTGATATTGATCTCAAGCAACTCGAGAGCCTTATCCCACTGTTCGAGATGTATATAGAGAACAGCCAGGTTTCTTGCGGCATTGACCTCGTCCGGTTCGATCTGAAGTCGTTTCTCGAATGCTCCGATCGCTCTATCGTAGGTGGCTTCTGAATCCTGATAGTATGCCGACTGAATAAAATAGCGTTCCCGGTCCGGCAAATGCTCACTAAGTTCAAAGGCCCTGCGATGGTATTCGTTTCCCTTCGAACTGTATCCCACATGATTATAGGCATAACCGAGCACCATGTAAGCGGTAGCAAACTTCGGATCCAGGGCAATCGCCTGCTCCAGGAGCTCAATGCTCTTCCGGTATTCCCCCTGGTAATTATATCTAAAGCCCTGGCTCAGATACGCATACGCCTGGGGAGAGCTCGTCGTGGCCCCTGCAATTCCGGTGTCAACATCGGAGGTAATCTGCTCTTTGGTCAGTTGGAGGTTTCCTTTGACCTTTCTCGTCAGCTCATCCACCATGGAAAAGATACTGTTCTCGCCGGTCCCCTCCACTCTGTCTGAAGCAAGGGACTCCCCTTTTTCGACGTCCTGAAGGGTGTAGTCGATGCGGAAAGCCTCGCCGGCTTTTGCCATGCTCCCCAAGAGGACGTGTCTCACACTGCCCAGGTCGGCCACTCTCCTCAAGTCCTCCGAAGCATAGCTTCGGGCCTCGAGCAGATCCAGCTTCCTTAAGATACCCAGGAGCTGGTCCGTGCTCAGGACCCGGACATGTTTCGATTGGGAGAGGTCGGTGATGATCGAATCGGAGAGCGCCGTGCTCCAGACATCGAATTTTACGTCGCCGGTATTGTTCTTGAAGTACAGGACGGCGATGGAGGGCTTGTCGGTGGGGACGGGAGCGAAAGTCCTCCTGGGCACCAACTTCCAGATGACAAGCACGGCAGCGAGGACGGCGATAATAGCCAAAGCGGGTTTAAGAAGTCTCTTCATATCGAACTGGACCGTTATTTGGCGTGAGGTGAAAGGCTTTCGCTTAGAAACGATGCGCTCGGTCGTCGGGAGGCCCTGCTCGACCTTCTCCAGGTCGGCATGGAGCTCCTCGGCGCTCTGATAGCGCTTCGTTTTTTCTTTCTCCAGGCATTTCAGGACGAGCCGGCCGAGGTCCGGAGGGATCTGGGTGTTCAAGTCGCGAGGGTCGCGCGGGAGCTCGCTTTTGTGTTTGACCCCGATGGTGAAGGGAGTATCTCCCTCGAACGGAACGCGGCCGGTCAGCATCTCGTAGAGGATGATGCCTAAGGAATAGATGTCGGCACGCTGGTCAGCCTCCTTGCCTTCCACCTGCTCCGGCGACATGTACTCGGGCGTCCCGATCATGACCCCGGCGCCCGTGATGCCCTTGGCTTTGATCGACCGGGCGATCCCGAAGTCCATGATCCGGGCGTTCCCGTCCTCGTCGACCATGATGTTCTGGGGTTTGAGGTCGCGGTGGACGACGCCCAGATGATGGGCTTCCATCAGGCCCTCCGAGACCTCCTTGGCGATCGAGATGGCCCGGCCGGCCCCGAGTTGGCCGCTCTTGCGGATGAACTTCTTCAGGTCCTCGCCGGCCACGAACTCCATGGTGATGAAGGACGTGCCTTCGGCCTTGCCCAGATCGAACATCCGGCAGACGTTGCGGTGGCTGATCTTGCGGGCGAGCTTCAGTTCGTTCGAGAAGCGCTCGACGGTCTCCTTGTCGAGCGCGATCTCGGGCCGCAAGAGCTTGAGGGCGATCTTCTCCTTGATGTCTGTATCGAAGACCTTATAGACCCGGCCCATACCGCCGTGGCCCAGCTCCTCGATGATCTGGTAGCGCCCGGCGAAGGTTGCGCCGGTCGTTAGCTCGTGAGGGGGCGTCTGATAGGTCTCCGTGGGCACCGGAATATGATCTTTGGGCGGCGGAAGCGGCGTCCCGCAATCGCCGCAGAATTTCACCGTCTCGGGATTCTCAGCGTGGCACTTGGGACATTTCATGCGCCCTGGGTCTCCCCTCCCTGGATGTATATATATTACGGTTTCCGGGGGGGAAGTCAATCCTATCGCCCCGCCCCTGCTAATCGGTGCCGCTTATCGGTGTCCCGGATTTCCCTGTCTTTGAATCAAATCGGGGACACGGATTAGCGTCACGATATTCCCAAGAAAATAGCTGTCAACCTTTCCCCGGGGTCCGGAGTATATACTTTTGAATGATCATCCGGGATGGAAGAGGATCGACAAGGCGGTCAAAATGAGAAAATCAGGCGCGGCTGGAATTTCGTCGGCTATGACAAGTCTGTTGGCATGCGCGGCGCTTGTATGCAGCATCGGCCTCCCCCGCTCTCTAGGGGGGGCCGAGCCCCCCGTCCAAAAGGTCTATACGACGCGCGCCGTCAATCCCCACCCCCCGGTCATCGACGGACGGATCGACGAGCCCGTCTGGGACAAGGTCGAATGGTCGGGCGATTTCGTCCAGCGCGAGCCCGACGAGGGAAAGGCCCCGGCCCAGCCCACCTCCTTCAAGATCCTCTACGACGAAAAGAACCTCTATGTCGCGATCCGGGCCCATGACAGCGAGCCGGACAAGATCGTCAAGCGCCTGGCCAGGCGCGACACGGTCGACGGCGACTGGGTCGAGATCCAGTTCGACAGTTACCACGATCACCTCAGCGCCTTCTGCTTCATGGTCAACGCCGCCGGCGTCAAGTCCGATATGTTCCTGTCGGGCGACGGCGAGGTTGAAGACCCGGACTGGAACCCGATCTGGGACGTCGAGACGGCCGTGGACGGGCAGGGATGGACGGCCGAGATGAGGATCCCTTTCTCCCAGCTCCGCTACGCCGGCGGCGGCCGAACCACCTGGGGCGTCCAGGTCAATCGCAAATTTTTCCTCAGCCAGGAGATTTCCTTCTGGCAGTACATTCCACGGGACGCCTCGGGCTGGGTCCACTGCTTCGGCGAGCTGCGCGGACTCGACGGACTCAAGCCCCAGCGCCAGGTCGAGCTCACTCCTTACTCGGTCGGCAGCGCCCAGGCTTTCCGGGCCGAGCCGGGCAATCCCTTCGCCACCGGGAGCCGATCGAGCCTTTTCGGCGGCCTGGACGGCAAGGTCGGCGTCACCAGCGACCTGACCCTCGACCTCACGATCAACCCCGACTTCGGCCAGGTCGAGGCCGATCCCTCGGTCGTCAACCTGACCGCCTTCGAGACCTACTACGAGGAAAAGCGGCCTTTCTTCATCGAAGGCCGGAACATATTCAGCTTCGACATGATGGGCGGAGACGGCGACTTCTCCCAAGACAACCTCTTCTACTCGCGGCGAATCGGGCGCTATCCCCAGCGCGCCGTTTGGGCCGGAGAGGGCGAATACGTCGACATGCCCGAGAGCACTAATATCATCGGGGCCTTCAAGCTGTCCGGCAAGACCCGCTTGGGCGTCTCGATCGGCGTCATCGACGCCCTGACCGCGGCTGAGTCCGCCGCCGTGGGCTTCATGGGCGGGACGCGGCAGGAGCCGGTCGAGCCGGCCACGAACTACCTCGGCCTCCGGTTCCAGAAGGATTATCGCCGCGGCGACACCGTCGTCGGGGGCATGATCACGGCCGTAAACCGGAACCTCAAGGGCAGCGAGTTGGACTTCCTCCACAGCGCCGCCTACACCGGCGGGTTAGACATCAACCATACCTGGAAAAACCGGACCTATTCCATCCAATTCATGACCGCCTTCAGCCTTGTCCGCGGGAGCGAGGAGGCACTGCTCAAGACGCAGCTCTCCTCCCTCCGCTATTTCCAGCGTCCCGACGCCGACCATCTCAAGTTCGACCCGACCCGCCGCTCTCTCGGCGGGTACGGAGGCACCCTGACCTTCAATAAATTCGGGAGCGGCCATCTCAGTTTCTCGACCGGCGTCACCTGGCGCTCGCCCGGGTTCGAGGTCAACGACTTGGGCTACACCCGCTACGCCGACGTGGCCATGCAGTATTTCTGGGCCGGTTACCGGTGGTGGAAGCCCTTCAGCATCTTCCGCGAAGTCCAGGTCAACTTCAACCAATGGGTCGGCCTGAATTTCGGAGGCGAGCGGACCTTCATGGGAGGGAATGTCAACTTTTGGGGGCGGTTCAAGAATTACTGGCAGTTCGGATTCGGGATCAACCGCCAGTTCCCGGGGCTTTCGGCCGAAGCCCTGCGGGGCGGCCCCTCCCTCCGCACCCAGGGCGGCTGGAATCTCTGGGGCAATCTCAGTTCCGACACGCGGCGTAAGTTCCAATTCAGCCTGATGGGATCGAGCTATGAGGGCGATCGGGATTACCGCTCGGCCCGGAGCCTTTCTGTAGGCGTCACCTACCAAGCTTCCAACGCCCTGACCTTGAGCCTGAGCCCCGAGTTCGAGGCCTACAAACCCATGCTCCAATGGGTCACTCGATGCGCGCTCGGCGGCGAGCCCCGCTATATCATGGCCGCCCTCGACCAGAAGACGGCCGGGATTACCGTCCGGCTCAACTGGAGCCTGACGCCCGAGATCTCGATCCAGTACTACGGCATGCCCTACGTTTCGGCGGGAACGTACTCCAAATTCAAGCGGATCACGAATTCGCGCGCGGCCACCCTCGAAGACCGGTTTTATCTCTTTGGGCCCGGAGAAATCCACTCCGACCCGGCCGGCTGGACCTACAGCGTCGACGAGAACGGCGACGGCGTCTCCGATTATGCGTTCCCGAACCCGAACTTCAACTTCCTCCAGTTCCGGTCGAATCTCGTCATCCGCTGGGAGTATCGTCCGGGATCGGTCCTCTATCTTAAAAGCGGAATTCAGGGGACACGATACCGAATCAAGAGATTCGGTTCATGTCCCCGAATTCCCGCATTTCTTTTCAAAGACACGCCTCAAACGGCGATGTGATTGGCCCCAGAATTGCCATTAGAGATTTTTGAGGAGCGCTTATCCGGCCCGGATGAGGCCTCCGGAGCGAGGGGAGTCAATACAGGGGTCGGCAAGAGGGCGGA
>Ga0315274_10013818_pt1 | contig 11480 bp, 25 predicted proteins | sample YL17G02_20_MG_FD_203700 | JGI IMG/M metagenome (GOLD analysis project Ga0315274, IMG submission 203700) | Sediment microbial communities from Yellowstone Lake, YNP, Wyoming, USA - YL17G02_20 | ecosystem: Environmental > Aquatic > Freshwater > Lake > Sediment | place: USA: Wyoming | collected...
AAATTTAAAAGAATTAAATGGAAATTATGAGATAGAGAAATAACCTCGTATAAAAAACACATGCTCTAGTAGAATACTATAAAAATTTCTAAAGGAGAAACGAAAATGAGAACACAAAGTTACACGAATACTGGGAGTCCGAAGGCGATTGCTGGGCTGCTCTTTGTCACTTTCGCGATGGCGGCTATCATGTTGTACACGCCCGAAATTGTTCAGGGAATTGTAACCCTGACAAAGACGGGAAAAGTGAAAACTGAGGCGTTATTGCGGGATGTGAAGAAGAAAGGCGAAGGACTATTGCACAAGGGCGAAAAGTCGTATGCTGTGTGTGAACGCACATATGATGGGCGAATTTTCGACACGGGAAAGAGGATTTGGAGATAATTTTAAAGAGGGAAGCTGCATAGGCTTCTCTTTTTCTTTTTTCTCCTCGCAGAAAAAACACGCGTTATAATAGAATACTATGATGTAGTTGACTTAGATTGAAAGATCTTATTACATCATATATTCTACTTTTTCTATTCGATAATTCTTGAAAAGGAGAAAACTATGAAAGGTATTTTGGCGTCTAACGATGGCTGCGGTCATATGACCGTAGTTATTACAAAGGACGAGGAAATAAAAGTACAACCAGGAAGAACTTTTATTTCTGGTCTCCAGATTGGGGATATACTGGAGATCGATGCTGAACCAGGTTATATTCCAACTGTGGTTTCGAGGATTGAAGCCAAGCCACAGGGAACTCGCTTCTGCGTCTCTTGTCGGATATATTATCCGGCAAACGAAATAAAGGAAAGAGAATTTTCCCAGAAATGGGGAATGGCTTACTTTAGTGAGTGCCGCTTTGGACACTCATTAGGTAGTCGTATCGAAGTAGGAGAATTCGAGGCCGCTCGTCTTAATCGTCAGATTAGACGACCTATGGCAGAATTCTTGGCGGAACGGGAACTTGAAAACGATCCCTGGCCTAGTGGTTCAATGTCTTTGCCTGATGCGGCTGAAATCGCTGCAAAAGAGCAAAAAGAAGCTGATAAACTGGCTTTATCTAACCGTCTTGCTGAGACGGATTTTAGCAATTTGATGGACGCAGAAGAAGCGGCGGAGGATGGTGACCCTAATGCGATTAGGTTCTTTGAGTATTTCGATAAATGAAAGGAGAAAGTAATGAAAACGTTTGGTGTTTTGTTTGATGTGGTCATGGTGTTTTTAACTGGGGGGCTCTGGATTGGTTGGATACTAATCCGATTTATTCGCGCTCATTCCTAATTTCTAAAACTCTTGAGAGGAGAGAAAAGAAATGTATAATGCCCATTGGATTTGCTTCGCTTGCGATGCGAACTTCGTGGAACCTCTGTATGACTATGTAGGAGTTCCACGTTGTCCATATTGTGACGGTAGATCTATTATGTTTAAGCCAAATGAGATTGTTGACGATTTTAGCATTTGATCTTGATAAGGATTATTTGAAAGGAGAGAAATGAGAACAGGAACCATATTTAGGACAATATTACGGGGGATAGAAATGGAGTCCCCAACCATACTGACGGTGGTGGGGGTTACTGGTCTTGTAACGACCGTCATTTTGGCGGTTCGAGCGACGCCAAAAGCGTTATATCTGCTCGAACTGGAAAGGGACAAAAGAGATCCAAAAGGAAATAGAGATATATCACTTTCAAAAATCGAAATTATCAAAACCAGCTGGAAATGTTATGTTCCAGCCGCATTAATAGGGGGTGGGACGGTGTTATGCTTTATCGGGGCTCATAGTATCAATCTACGTCGTAACGCGGCTCTAGCAGGCCTTTTTACGGTCTCAGAGGCAGCCTTGAGGGAATACCAAGAAAAGGTGATAGAAGTAATAGGGGAAAATAAAGAAAGAAAAATCCACGATTCCATTGTGCAGGATCACCTTGATAAAAATCCCCTCTCAACAAATGAAGTTCTTCTTACGGGAAAGGGAGAAGTGCTATTCTACGATTCCTGGTCGGGAAGATACTTCAAGAGTGAGATGGAAAAGGTCCGTAAATCCCAGAATGATCTCAATCACGACCTTCTTGGGGGCGACATGTATCTTTCCCTAAATTCTTTCTACGATGAAGTTGGTCTAGACAGAATTAAGGGAGGAGAAGAAGTTGGTTGGACATTTGATGCTGGAATGCTAGATATTCACTTCACTTCTAAGATTGCAGACATGGGTGTTCCCTGTATTGTGATTGAATACAGAATAAAACCAGTCTGGTTTAAAGGAGGATAAACATCAAATTTCAAGGCTCGTAGAAAAAACATAGATTATAGTAGAAGTACAAAATTTGAAAAAAGGAGAACGAAATGTTTAGCAAACTGTCTACGAACATGAGTCCCGAGGCAATAAAAGCCCTGAGGATAGGTACGATAGTCGTGGGGGTTGTAACCGGCGCTGTAGTAGCTGGGTACATCCTTTACCGACTTGGGTACATCCCTTCGGGTGAAAGTGTTGTCGAAGAGCTCGGCGATGTAGCGCAAGCTGTATTGTAATCCTACGTTGTGTACTACCTGAATAGGCATCATGGAAACATGGTGCTTATTCTTTTTTTTAATCATTGCGAATAAGGTGGATAAAATGAGCATGCGTGATGATGCCAAAAGAGGTGCGTTATGGGTAATAATGTTTATCATGGTAATATCTTTATGCGTTGGTGTCTACTTTCTACGATGCGTTCCATAGAGGTAGTTGGAACGATTCTCGGAATCGTAGCAATATGCATATTGATATTCGTCGATTTCATGTTTGGAGAGTGATTGAATTTAGAAGAGGAGGATATAACTGTGAGCGATGAAAAGGTTATCTTGAAGGTCTTAATTATAACCTTTGAAGCTGATGCGTCAGAGGCAGATCGGCAAGGTGTCATAGATTTACTGACCCATCACCCACAAGGTTTAGCTCCATTTGTGATTGAAATAACGACAGAAACCTTAGAAATGGAGAACCAGGATGCCAAAGAATAAGGTTGACCCCAATCACTTTGTGCTTAACCAATGCGATGATGGCAGAGAATTAATAGCATTGGCAAAGCGATGCCCCAGGGCGGAAGTACGTCAAAACGGGTCGTCACACACCGTTATAACTATGATCGATGGCGAATATAAGGGTGATGGTTTTTGCATACCAGATCACGAATTAGGTGTCGGCTTGGCATGCAAGGCCTGGAAATGGCTCGTAAAGGTGGGTATTATTGCCAGTGCAATCATGTTATTTGGCTATCTACTAATAACGTATTGCTAAATCAAATTATCCGGGTCTGACCTGGTTGAACGGTTTAGTGGGTTTGATTCCCACCAGACCCGGACCATATTATATGCGAAAAGGAGAATGAAAAATGAAAACGAAATTAGGTTCTATGTTTATGATCGTAATGATCGCGAGTATGGTGATGGGGACAACACAAACCGTACCATTTGTATATAAACTCCAGAATGGAGTCTTTACGATATGGTATCCCTGTCATCCGACGATCGAGGGAGGAAGTATGTTGATCGAGAAGGTGGAGACACATCCACGTAGGACAGCAACATTGCCACTGATTTATCAATGGCAGAGTGCTGGAGGATGTCCTGCCGTTTATACAAATACATTGCCGCCATTTGGACCAGGATTGTACCATGTTATCTCAGCCCAGATTGACGGAGTTGAGTTCGCAATTCCAGATGAATATGTCTTTTTTAGTTACTACCCTATTACATTCTACTTTCCCCTAGTCAATAAATAGAGTATTACACCTATAAGGACACACAATATGGGACGAGGGCCAGGGCGTCTTTCATGTATGATAATAATCATGATAATATTGGCGATCTTGTTAGGAGTGGTAATAACCTATATTATCCACGCCCATGTGCCAATCATTATTAATTTAATAGAAGTTTTTGGAGGATAAAGATGTTTAACTGGGTTAAGAAAACTGCAAGTGAATTTTCCACTCTGGCAAGGACCACTTTCAACACGCCAGCCCCCATTGGTAAGACAGTTCTTATCACTGGAGGTCTGGTTGTTGCAACTTTCCTTTTGACCCACAAAGTGAAGGTTATTTTGGTCTTTGGGTAACTCGCGGAAATAACATGGGTTGTGGTAGAATACTATGTAATTTCAATTAAAAGGAGAACGAAATGAAACAGGAAACGAAAGTTGCGATCATGAAAGTTGTTATTGGGTTTGGCGCGGGTTTAGCCGTGGCGACTGTTGTCGGAGCTACCATAAAAGGAATAGTTCCAGTTGCGAGTATGACCCGAATAAATAGGGTTATATTCAAAGTGGGACTGGGCCTCATCGGAGCAATGACAGCGGACGTCGCTAGCGACTATACTGACGGCATTGTTGATGACATCCGTACCATGGTCAAAGCAGTAAAGACGAGCATTTCTAGTGCAAGAAATGAATTTGCATAGATCGAAAAGGTTAAGCATTATGGAAACATAATGCTTAATTTTTTCTATAATGATCTCTTGAAAGGAGAATAGGATGGTTTTGCGAGCAAAAATGGGTAAATTCTTTCCACCAGATGACGATGACGACTTCGATGATTTCGACGATGTCCAATATGACGAAGAGGATATCGAATATGATGAAGAGGATGATGAGGAGAATGCTGATGAGGACTTCGATTGAGTCGTTTAAATTTCTGTTCTGGACTCTCGTTTTGTTCTTTGTGGGTCTATACATATTCCTGCAGTTCATAGGTCCATTACTCAAATGGTTGGGTTGGGCATAGCATAGGAGAAAGGGCGTTATGGAGACCATGCGACAATTAGGATTTGAGGAAATGCTTCGTTCCCCGATGGAACGATTGCTACGCCTTGATCAGATTCGCTATAGAAAGCCAATAACAATAGCGAAGCAGTTTTTCGAATATTTCATGCAGATTAGGCCTCAAGAAGAAATTCGCATAACTCCAAATTATCCTATTGGATGGGAGGCGGAAGTTGTTTCGGAGGATAAAGTTTGGACTGTTACGTGCAATAGAGGAGAAATTAAATTAACTAAGGTGGGCGATCTTTTAGATCACACACCAAATGGTAAATTTATTACCGCTGCCAAGGAGGAAATAGGGGGTCCTTGGAACGACTATTATCAACCATGTCAATACGCGGGTTTAGATAATGGGCCGTTATTGTGTACAGATTTTTGTGACGATCCTTCTGACGATGAAATTAGATGCAAATGCTGTCCACGAAATGGAGAAACTTAAATGACAAAAGGGTATGACTATGCTAAAATAGTAGGGTTATTTGTACTATTTTGGATAATCATAAGAAAAGGGTTTGGGTGTACTAGAATAATAGCATTATTAATGCTATTTTGGATGTTCGTGTGTTCATGGGTATATCTCATGTATTTTGCAAAATGAAGTTTTCTTGAAAGGAGTTTTAAATGACAGATCAAAAAGGCGAAGTAGAAGAATTTCCCCCTAATTCTCGTTCTCAAAAAGAAGAACCTCAAGAGGAATCCAAAAAGATTATTAAGCAAGTTGCAACCGCAAAAAGAATTGTAAAAAGGAAGACCTTTCTTAATAATCTGCTTAATGGGACGTTGAACGTTGTGGGAACTTATATTCTTTTTGAGGTTTTGATCCCAGCTGCAAAAAATACATTATCGGATATGATTAACAATGCATCCGATATGATCTTATTTGGAGAACCAAAAACGCGAAGACGAGATAGGGATAGGGATCGACTAAGTCCTCGGGTAAGTTATAGTAATTATTACGAACGGGATCGCGATCGCGATCGGGATCGAGGTTATGGTCGAGAACGTCGAGAAGGACGCGAACGCTATGGAAGGAAAAGATTTGATTCGGATGAGGTTCTATTAGCGAGTCGGGAAGAAGCCGATGATCTTCTTCAAGCCATGTATGAGATATTCGATCAGTATAATGCTGTAACCGTCTCGGAATTCCTTGAATTGGCTGGATTGCCTGATGAATACACCGACCAAAATTACGGTTGGCAAAATCTTCGGGATGTCCAAGTCCGACGGGTTAGAGACGGGTACGTCATAGAGCTCCCCATGCCAAAGGCGCTACCAAAATAAGTATCGAAGTTACAGTAAGACAAACTATTACACTTGAAAAATTTAATAGATTATATGGCCAGTAGGATGCACCTTTAATCTCTCCCCCACCTTAGGGACTTAGGTACTCAGTATATGTAGCACTATGCGGAATTGATTTCAACTGAATAAAGGGAGAAATGCCTGCGAATGTCAGGGACTACTGGCTTTATATTTAAAAAGGAGAAAAATGGAAATAGAAAAAATTCCTCTTAAGTTTCACATTGAGGATAACAAACTTATATTGGATGATACGTGTCTTATCCTAAATGAAGATGAACTTGTACTCGATTATATTATAGAAGAAGGTGTAGTTCACTACACTCATATGGCAATTAAAAGAAAAATACCAGTTTCAATTGGTCCACACCGAGGTTGGATGGAATTGACTAAGATAGAGATAAAGGAAGAAAAATGAAGACCTTACTTTTGTATAAGATAAAAGGATATAAAGCAAGAAAAAGTTTTTTTTTTCCAGAATCATTTAAGGTTCTAATAGTTGCTCATGATTTTGATGAAGCAGTAAAATTTGCAAATGAATTTGTTGCACCTTGGGGTTCAATAGAATCCGTTAAAGAAACAGATAAAGAAGTAATTATAAAGGGAGAGGATCAAAATGATCAGTCTGAGTAATATGAAAACTTTGGCTACGAACTCCTTTGGACGGACTGGATTGCTCTTAAGTAAAAAGAGCCCAGAAATTCTACTAGGAGTTGGTGTGGTGGGAGTGGTTGCAGGTACAATTATTGCTTGCAAAGCCACTTTGAAAGTTTATGCTATTATTGAAGAAGCAAAAGAAACTCTCGATGTTATAGAAAGTACGAGAGAACGAGTTGACGATCTAAAATATTCCGACGCAGATGCAAAGCGTGACACTGTCCTCGTTTATGTCCAAACGAGTGTTGAGGTAATAAAGTTATACATGCCAGCTATACTAGTTACTGGCATTTCGATCGCCTTAATCGTAGGATCGCACAATATTCTGAGTAAGCGGAATGCAGCCCTGGCTGCGGCCTATAAACTGGTAGATGCATCTTTCCGCCATTATCGGGAAAGGGTTCTTGAGGAATATGGCGAAGATGCCGACAGAAAGTTTCGGTTCGGTCAAGAGGAAATTACAGTTGTAAAGACGAATGCAAAAGGAAAAGAAAAAGAAGTCGTTACAAAGGTTCTTGGCATTAATGACATTGTCCCATATTCTTTTACCTTTAGTGAGCAGACCGCTACACAATACAAAAGAAGTTACGACATGAACCTTAATTTCTTAAGGACTATTCAACGATATGCTAATGATCTATTGATCGTTCGTGGTCACATCTTTATGAATGAAGTGCTAGACGATTTGGGACTTCCCCGAACGCCTGCAGGCGCAGTAGTTGGTTGGGTTAAGGGCCATAATCCTCATAATCCTAATAATGACGAATATGTAAGTTTGGGTCTCGATGACCCTATAAATGAGGAAAAAGAAGATGCCCACGAAGCTATGGTGCAACCCTGGCACATCGAGTTTAATGTTGATGGGAATATTTATGATTTGATTTGACTGAGGGCGCTTATTTATAACGCCCCTATACGTGAAAAAATGGAACGTGATCCTGACTTATATACATACGACAACGGTCACGTAAAAGGAATCAAAGTAAAAGGAGAATGGGAATATGGATACAAGTATGATTAAACGTATTGGACTGATAGCACTTGGGGCTACTATTGGTGGAGTTACCGGGTATTTTCTAGGTGGATTGATCGTTAATCAACTCGAGAAAGTAAAAGAAGAATTGGAAGAAGATGTATGGCTAAAAGAAGTGTACGAAGGACATATGAGTGAGGATAATGGAGCAACTGAAGAACAAGTAAAGAAGCAAAGAGATTACACCAAATATGCAAAAGAAGAACTATCCGATTTGGTAAAGCCATATACTTCTTCAATTGGTGAAGTTAAGACAAGCGGCACCAAAGTTGACAAGATTAGGATTATCAGTCTTGACGAGTACGAAAGTACTCGAGCTCTTAACAAAGAGCCCATCGCCTACTATGAAGATGATACTACCTTTGCGGATGCGCAAGAGGAAATTGTTGATGATCCTAATAGTTTGTTTGGTGTCAACGTTCATCTTCATTTTGGTGAGGAATCGGAAGATCCCGACATCGTGTATATACGAAATGAAAATAACGGAGTGGACTATGAAATAACGAAAGTCCACAATAGTTATTCGGTACTTGTTTTAGGTGAAACCAAAAAAGAAACCAAGACCAAACGCCGGAGGAATTCAAAAAAGGAACTTAATGTTGATGACAATGAAAACAATGAAGAGGAACGGGAAGATTGAGGAAATATACTTCAGCTGGCTCTATGATCAAATAGAAGAAAGACGAACTTCCGAATTAGAAAACTTCATCTTCGAACTTCATTCTTTTCCATTTATATGCCTTATTCCTAACGACGATAATCGGGTGGAAGATGGTATAGCACTTAGAAGCAAGTTCGCGGATGAACTAGATTATGATATTCCTGAAGTTCCTTTAGCTGGACTACCCTGCACAGTTCTAGAAATGCTAATAGCATTAGCAGATAAGCTAGATTTTATTCTATTCGATCATAATAAAGGTAGTCAATTTAAATCGTGGTTTTGGTTGCTTATCGACAATTTAAAACTGCAAAAATATACTAACGACGAAGATGCTACTCAAAAGAAAAATTTTAATAGTATCGTGGTTAACAAGTTTGTTAATCGCGAATATCAAACAAATGGTAAAGGTGGTCTATTTCCTCTAGACCATCCATCTGCGGATCAACGAGATGTAGAAATATGGTATCAACTAATGAACTACATCTCAGAAAACTATGATATTTAACCCGGAATGACGCAGGGTGTCCCTTGGCCACTAACATCGAGACCTAAGAAGGCGCAATTTCCCGAGCCCTGCGAACTTTCATATTCTTGAAAGGAGAAAAAGTATGTTGGAGTCTGTAACTGTATCGAATTCAAGAACGTATGTGGTTGTAATGTATGATGTTGCTAGTCCGGACGAAGTCCGATTTGCCAAGGTTGAATTGCCTGAACCCTTTAAAAACAATTCAAACCAGGCCAAAAACTATTATCTATTCAATAATGCGGAGCCGGCTACTCGTATTCTTGCTTGCGTAGCTTTTGAGGATTACATATCCGCATTTAATGAAGTCTTTGAGAAAAAGGAGATCTGATATGAACCCAATGCGAGTACTTCTCGCAAAACTTCTCGCGGATGGCGAGAAGTTAATACAACCTAAAAAGCGTGATGCTTGGCACGAGTCGACCCCTACCAAGCACCCGCAAAAAAGGCGGATGGGTTTTACGAGCAACCATGGGAAAGGCGAGTCGAAAGTCCGTAAGAAAATGGCGGACAAATCTCGCCGAATTAATCAAAAAAGGAATTGCAGATGACACATTTCTATATTGCGAGTGCTGACGGGAAGCATTATGTGGTAACAAACGATCTAGATAAGGTACCTGTAGGCGCCACGCCAGTTCCTATTCATGCTTTGCCTACACTTGGTCAGTATAATGTTCTAGCAAAGCAAGGTGCAGTTGTAAAAATCGATCTTGTTGCAATTCCGCTAGTACCAAATCATGGTAATAAAGTAATATAATCGCAAGGAGATGAAAAATGATCGAAGACTTTTTATATCGCAGAGGATTACTAAATCGTCCGTTCAGATCTAAGTTGGGAGAGAAAGAACCGACACAACAAGAAAAGACAGTAAATTCGTTTAGACTTGCTAGTCTCGATGTTTTATATCCAGTTGGCGGGGCAGACGTTAGTCGTTGGCAGGGTGTTATGGATTGGGGCAAGTTTGAATCCCAGTTATATTTCGTCTTCATCCAATCCTCATATGGTGCGGCTGGAATCGACTCGGGATTTAAGATCAACTTGGCCGAAGTGCAAAAGAGAAATGTCGCCTTCGGTCTCTATCACTATCTGAAACCCGGGAACGACTTCCGGAAAACAGCCCAATTGTTCTACAACTGTTGGAAAGATTCCGGTTCTCAACTCCCACCAGCCTTTGATGTCGAGCAAAACGATGGGCTCGATAAGAATGCTTTGAATAACTGGATGGAAAAGGTTCTAAAGACGTTCCACGAGTTAGGTGGTCCGTTACTCAATATCGGATACTCGTCAGCCAATTTCATCAATACTTATGTAATGACGACTCCGACCTTCGATTGGGTTAAGAATCTGGATTGGTGGATTGCGAATTGGACGACTGCATCGGAACCACTTTTGCCCATCGTTTTCAGCAAATTTGCCAAACCCAAGAGTTGGAAATTCTGGCAGTTCTCGAGCACTGGCAATGGCCCATTCTATGGCGCGTCGAGTCCTCGCCTTGACCTGAATCGCTACTATAAGGATTTAGCGACCTTCAACGCGGAGTATAGGGTCAACTTGGAAGTTAGACCTTTTACGCCACCACCAGATAACACTCCCCTAGGGGAGATGATGGTTCGCACTCCAGGTGGACTCAGTGTCCGCTCGGGGCCAGGGATAACGTATCCGATTAATGGGGCAATTCCTTATCAGACAATTGTAACTCCCATCCAGATCGATGGGCCTAGTGCTTGGATTGAAATTCTGCCTGGTAAATGGGTGTGTGTAACCCTAGACTCTGGCGGTCAGCACCTTCGTTTCCTGGAAAAGGTGGCAAAATGACAACACTGATCATTTATGGAATTTTGATATTGATCATTGCCATTGTGTGTATCGTTTGGCGATTAGGTCACATCTCTGGATATACGCAAGGTCACAATGATGCCAATCTTCGAAAAGTTACAACATACAGAAATGATGCTCGTTCTCGGAAAGTAACGAAGTACAGAGAAGATGGTAGTGTTGAAGAAGTTCACTACGAATAACAATTAGTCAACTACTAAGATGTGAAAGGGAAAAGGAAGGATCATGAATAAAGCCGTATCTCCATCAAGAACATACGTAGCCATCTGTTCAAATCATGGGTTCAAGGGTTATCACTTTAAAAAGTTTAGCTTGCCAGAAGATCTGCCAAATGATACAGATACGGCATCCTGGTATTTTCTAAATCAAATAAGCTTCGAGGAGTGCATAGATGGCTGTGTTACTTTTGAAGATTATAGCAATATTAAGAACGTGTCTAAAGAGGATATGTTTTCGCAGGAAACCCCTTCGCCGGAGGTGTGACATGCGCGCCCCGTAAAATCGGGAGCTAAGACTGGATAAAAGGGTGGGGAACTTTAAACACTTAGACTTAAAAATGCCCTTGGTCAAAGGTACCTTGCCATTCTTAGTTAGTCGATAAAAGGATATGAGAAGATATACTAAAAGTAGAGCAAAGAGGATAAAATGCATTAGCTACTTTTGACTTATGAGCCCTGGCATTAGGCAC